>Ga0208043_1000097_pt1 | contig 52560 bp, 48 predicted proteins | sample Sb_taG_12_FD_187710 | JGI IMG/M metagenome (GOLD analysis project Ga0208043, IMG submission 187710) | Peat soil microbial communities from Weissenstadt, Germany - Sb_50d_9_AC metaG (SPAdes) (version 2) | ecosystem: Environmental > Terrestrial > Soil > Wetlands > Peat | place: Germany... | reverse complement strand
GTCGTCTGTGGCCGATCATATCCCCGCATGCTCCTCTTCCTCCTCAACCCAGTTGGCCTCGTTCCACTATACTGATGCAAAACCTTCCGTCGATCCGATCGGAGCGGGATTTTTCAACAGCCTGCTAAGCCGCAAGTCCCCGTCGCGGGTGTGGCTGAGAAACATCGACCGGTTGATCTTGGTCTGGCTGTACCGACTGTTTCCCTCGATTCTAGATGCGATCACTGTTGTTAAGCCGGAGACCGTGACCCGTTGGCACCGGCGCGGCTTTCGGGCCTATTGGCGCTGGAAATCCCGCCGGCGCGGTGGCCGTCCCAGAATCGACCGCGAGATCCGCGATCTCATCCGACGGATTAACAAGGAGATCCCATTGTGGGGAGCGCCGCGGATATACAGCGAACTGCTCATGCTCGCGATCGAAGTCGCCCAATCAACCCGTGGCGAGGTACATGACCAGAAGGCAGGGGCCACCCTCTCAGGGCTGGAAGACTTTCCTGCGCAATCACGCTGCGGAGATCGCGTCTATCGATCTGTTCGTCGGTCGCACTATCTCCTTCAAGCTGCTCTACGGCTTGGTAATCCTTCGCCATGCCCGAAGGCGACTGGTGCGCATCAGCGTGACGAACAATCCGACCGCCGAATGGATCGCGGGACAGGTGACCGCCGCCCTTCCCTGGAACGAGGCACCGCGTCACCTGATTCGCGACCGCGCCGGCGCATTCGGTCCGGTGTTCACCCGCCGCATTCGCGCAATGGGGATCCGAGATCGCCCTACGGCGCCACGCTCGCCGTGGCAGAACGGGCACGTTGAGCGGCTGATCGGATCGATACGCCGCGAATCACTCTACCACCTAGTCGTGTTCGGTGAAGCGCACTTGCGCGACGTCCTGAAGACCTACCCTTCCTATTACAACAAAGTCCGACCCCATCTCTGGTTGGATACAGATGCTCCGGATTTTCGGCCGACGCAGATGATCGGCCGCATCGCGTCGATACCAATCCTTGGCGGGCTTCATCATCAATACGTCCGGGTTTAGATTTTGACTATGGACAACTATCAATCTCGCGTACCACGATCCATCCACGCTTCCTCTGGCATCCGGGCGATTCGAACCACTCACCTAACGGTGCGGGAGTCCCTATGCCGACGAAAGCAAACGTGAGGATACACGTGAGCGCGAGTGCTGCGCCGGAGGCTCCCATAAGCATCCTGGCGACCTGCCGAGCGCCGATTGGCGGGGGTTGAATAATGCCTGTTAAGGAGAGGATCCGGTCCGGAAGAAACATCAGCAAGAGGCCGATGAAGAAAGCCGAATACGTGGCCGCGCGAGCGAGAACAAACATCATTGGCACCACGACGACCGAGGAATCTGACAACTATCCCAACCCTGGATCCTGTCTGCGGAACCAGCAATCGGCCGAGCTCGATGATCCGGTCAGCGTCAGCGTCCGCCCGCCGACGCTTGATCTGTTACGCCGTGGGACGCACTGGCCGCGACACGCAGAGGTTCAAGCTCGATATCGGCGTAGCGCCAGGCGTCCTTGAACTGCGCCTTGTACTTTGCGGCCTCGTCCTTCTTGCCTTCGGCTTCGAGACATTGCGAGAGCCCATAGAGCGATCGCGGATTGCCGGGGGTGACCTTCAGATCGGCGCGATAGATCGCCTCCGCCGACTGCGGTTGCCCTTGCGCAAACAACTCGGCTCCCAGCCGCTCGCGCACCGGGAAGTACCACAGCGGCGGCTCTTCATAGATCAGCAAATCCTGCATCGCGACCGCCTCGGCGAAGTCCTGCTCGGCAAGCTTGTGGTCATTCTTCGCAGACGCGATCTCGCCGGCCAGCACTTTGACTGAGAGAGCTGCCGTCTTCTTCGCGGTGTTGCCGTTACCGAGCGGGCGGTCGGGAGGAATCGCCGCGACGATCGCGTCGAGGGCACGCTGCTCCTTCGCCGCAGCGTCCAACTTACCTTGCCCGGCATACGCCAGTCCCCGCGCGTAGTGCCAGATGGCGCTCGTGTAAGGCAGGTCTTCCGGCGGCTGCGGCTCCCGCAGAATCGCGTCCCACTTCGAGAACCGAGCCTCGACCATGTAGGGCATCGGAACCAGGAACTCGGCCATCGGCATCGAGCGGACGGCGTGGGGCGGCACTCGCGTCTCCAGCAGGCGCGCGGTCTTCAGCGCATCGACGCTGCACCCCTCCATCATCTGCGAGTAGCAGAGGAACTGGATGTTGTGGGTGCGGTACATCAATCGGTAAACGCCGCCCTCCCCGGTCTTTCCGAGGAAGGCGTCATCAACCTTGATAGCGTTTTCGTTGGTCGTGGCTGAGTCATGGAAACGTCCGGTGCGGACGTAGATGTGCGCGGGCATGTGGACCAGATGGCCGGCGCCGGGCGCGAGTCCGGCCAGCCGGTCGGCGCTTGCCATCGCGCGTGACGGATCCGGCGACGCCTCGACGGCGTGAATGTAGTAGTGATTCGCCCCCAGGTGGTTGGGATCTCTTTTCAGCACTTCCTCTAGCGTCGCGACAATCTCCAGCGTGTTGGGACCCGGCTTGCCGTCGAGACTCCAGAGTTGCCACGGGTGCAGGTCCATCAACGATTCCGCAAACAGCGTCTGGACGTCGAGATCGTCGGGATACCGATGCGCGACCGTGCGCATCGCGTTCGCGTATGCTTCATCGAGCGCCGGTGAGCCATTTCCGTCGCTGCCGTAGCGATTCATCAGCGCCTCGATCAGGTCGCGCTCCTCCGGCGTCGCGCTGGCTTCCAGGGAACGGGCGCGGCGCACCGCATCGTAAGCTTTCCGACCGCGCTGCGCGTCTTCGGGCAGGTTGTAGTTTGGCCCGAGCACCAGCGCGATTCCCCACGGCGCCATAGCCATCTTCGGGTCGAGCTTCCCGGCCTGCTCGAACGAGAGCTCGGCCTCGTCGTGGTTAAAGCCGTAGGTGAACGCCAGCCCCTGATCGAAATACTTCTGCGCGAGCGGCGAGCTGGTCGTGACTGGATGATGCACTGCGCCGAGACCGGAATAGAGCGGTACCTCCCCAGCCGCAGCCGACTGGCAGATCGCCGCGCCGATGAGCACTGCTGTCGCGAGCAGAGAGTTTCGATGCAGCATGAGGCACCCCGAGAAACGAGGACTTTCCACCGCGGCTCTCTCAAGAGTCGATCGAGTTCAACTCATATGCGAGAGCATCGCGAAATGCCAGACGCTCTCGAGTTAGAGCAACTTGGAATCCGAGCGGCGGTTCGAGGCGGAAGGTGCATTGGCCACCGGACTTGAAGCCCGGCGGATTCTAAAAGCAGAATTGTCGAAGCCGCATTTTGAGCGACGCACTCTGTGGCGAACAACTCTCGAATGCAGCTTCTAATGGCGAACATCTTTTGAACGGCCTTGGCCATCGTTAGAGGCGAATGCCAAGTATCGCGATTGGACTCGCTAATGTCAGTTTCTTTACGGCGGCGATGATCTGAGCGGCGAGTAGGACCATCGCAAATGGAGTCGCCATCAGATCCGCGAGTGCCTGTTCACGCTGGCCGCGGAAGCCTGCTTCAGGCTGTAACGCTGCGGCTAGCCGCGCAGTTGCCAGCCATGTGAGAGGCAACCAATCTCAATGCCTCCCCCCTCGCGTCACGACCAGGATCCTGAACGTCCCGGGAACCGGCATCGGTCGCGGACGAGGATTTTCCGCGGTCGCCGCAGGCGGTGGGGTCAGGTCCGACGTCGGCAGATAAATTGTCCCGCTATTGCCATCGACGGCCATCGTCCGCGCACCCAGCTCGGTCTTTACCGTCTGAGCCAGCTCGAATTTGTCCGGCGACACTTCCCGAACCACCGTCAAAGTTCCGTCGAAGCAGCTCGCAAACAAGAGTCCATTGTCGAATGCAGTCGCGTCCACGAACGCGCCAATCGGAAAATCCGCCACGATCTTTCCGTCGTCGGCATTCATGATCACCAGTTTGCCGTTCCGGCAGCCGACAAATAGCCTTCGCGATACCCGGTCCATCGATATTCCCGTAGGATGCTTTCCCGGGCCGAGCGGCCAGCGCGCGATCACTTTCATCGCATGCGTATCGATCACGGCCACTTCGTCTTTGTCTTCGATATTCACGTACACCCGGCCCTTGCCGTCGGCGACCGCGAACTCCGGTGAGCCTCCGAGATCGATCGTCGCCGATGCCATCCCGCCTTTGGTGTCAACGTCCGGCGCGATCGCAACCATCTGATGTGCGTCGCCGCAAAAGACCAGCACTTTTTTACTCGCCGGATCATAGATGATACCGTCCGCATCTTCAGCCGCAGGGACTTTGCCCAGAGTCGCCCCTGTGTTCAGGTCAAACACGATCACCGAAGCGCCCTTGCCATCGCTGATAAACCCGCGGCCAGCATCCGGCACCACAGCCACGCCATGAGCCCGCGAAGTTCCGGGAATGTCGTGGACCGTTTTGCCCGTCGATACGTCGATCACCATCGTATGAGTCGTTCTGGTGACGTATAGAAGCTGGCCCGCTGCGTTGAGCGTGACGTCGTCCCATCCCCCATCACCGCCCACTTTCAGGGTCGTGGCCAGCGCGTAGCTTTGGTCAGTCGCGGGCGCAGCAGCCGCGGCTCGAATCTCGCCGAGACCGACAGATAGGAAAATTACAAAGATTAAAATTCGTGCGGCGACGTCTTGCATCCGGGATTTCCATTTTGGATCTTTTGGCACAGTGTACCTGCTCTGCCCGCTTGAATGCACTCCGTTTCGCTGAACCTTTGAGCGACGGGCGAAGCCATTGAAGTTCCCTCGTGCAGACACGATACTGTATCAACCGCTCAGTCAAGGAGAGCCTATATTGGACCTAAGCACAATCATCGCAGAGTTGAAGAGCGAAAGAGAGAAGATAGGCCGGGCAATTGCTGCCCTAATCAGAAGCGCGGGTGTGATTGGCAAAGGCGCCACTCGAAAAGCTGCGCGTAAGAGACAAGGCGGCATTACCCCGGCAGGGCGACGCCGATTGTCACTGGCGATGAAAAGACGTTGGGCGGAGCGGCGGGCAAAACATTTGTCCCCTAAGGCTACCGCACCAAAGAGACGTGGGCGGCTCACACCCGCAGGCAGGAAGAGGCTGTCCGAAGCGATGAAAAAGCGCTGGGCGGAAAGGAAGGCAAAAGCTTCCTGACCAGGCGCTCGTCAAGGTCCCTTCGAGTGACGTCAGGGGTTCGTTGTTTGCGAGAGTTGTGACCCCGTCAAAACGACCCCACGGAACCGTTGAAATAGGCGATCGCTTGGCCAGAAAACGGGCCTGTCCCTAGTCAAAACCTAAAGCCGGACGTATTGATGATGCAGCCCGCCGAGGACTGGCAGCGCCGCGATGCTGCCGACTGGCTGCGCGCGCCGGAAGTCCGGCGCATTCTTGTCCAATGAGAGATGGGTCCGGACCTGATTATAGTACGAAGCGTAAGCCTTCAGAACACCGCGCAAGTGCACTTTGCCGAACACGATAAAGTGGTCGCGCGATTCGCGACGTATCGATCCGATGAGCCGCTCAACGTGCCCGTTCTGCCACGGCGACCGTGGTGCAGTCGGGTGATCGCGGATCCGCATTGCACGAATGCGGCGGGTGTACGCTGGACCGAATGCGCCGTCGCGGTCGCGAATCAGGTGACGCGGCGCTTCGTCCCAGGGGAAGGCGTCAGTCACCTGACCTGCGACCCACTCGGCGGTCGGGTTCGAAGTGACGCTGATCGTGACCAGTCGCCTTCGCGCGTGATGAAGAATGACCAAGCCATAGAGCAGCTTGAACGAGATCGTTCGCACCACGAAAAGATCGATCGAAGCAATGCCGGCAGCGTGATTGTGCAGGAAAGTCTTCCAGCCTTGGGAGGGTGGACCGTGCCTCCTTGCCATGTACCTCGCGACGGTCGATTCGGCGACCTCGATCCCGAGCATCAGCAGTTCGCCGTGTATCCGAGGCGCGTTCCACAGGGGGTTCTCCTTGCTCATCCGTCGGATGAGGTCGCGGATCTCGCGGTCGATTCTGGGGTGGCCACCAAGCCGGCGGGATTTCCAGCGCCAATAGGCCCGAAGGCCGCGCCGATGCCACCGGATCACAGTCTCGGGCTTGACCACAGTGATAGCATTCAGAACCGAGGGGAAGAATCGGTACAGCCAGACGAAGAGCACCCGATCGATGTTCCGGAGCCGAACCCGCGACGGAAACTTGCGGCTCAGGACGATCACCTGCTGACGCAGGACAATGTTTTCGGCCTCGAGGCTCGCCCGTGACTTCAGTCGGGATCGCGCGACCAGCAGGAGCTTGGTCAGAAACTCGATCATCGGCGTTTCAGTATCAAAGCCCGACCGGCCCGTCATTCGGACGAGGTTTTCGGTAGCGACAGGCCATCAAGAGGCACGCATAGTCGTTCTCCAATGCGCATGAACCTGCTATGGCCCAGACAGAAGGCAGAGTACGAGGTAGATAGTGTCCTGAATTCGGACTACGGTTGAGTCGTGCATGATGAGGAGCTATCAACGTGGTTTATAGACCACATAATGACAACTCTCGTAATCGGGACCGCATGCGCCGTCATTGAATATTCGGATCATTTGGGCCCCTGCTCCGGCTACCACCTCGAACACCTCAGCTGGCGGTATGCAATACATTTCCATCAGTGGTCGGATGACCTTCGAGCTGAGGCCGCGCAGCAAGCGTGCGAAGGGACGCGGAGTCCGCCCAAGATACGCGGAAGGGATTTGAAACGCCACGACGCCACCTGGCTTTAGCACTCTAACGAATTCAGCGATGTAGCGTTTGCCAAAGCGAGGCTCCAAATGCTGCAGTACGATCAGCGAATAAACGAAATCAAAGGTATCATCCGCAAACAGACCGAGATTATCCGACTTGTTGACGTGGTACTTGCAGCGCTCACCATAGCGGTTGTAGCGACGCGCCAGACTAATCATCGAATCGGCAATGTCCACGCCGTCGCATCTCTCAAAGTGCTTGCATAGGGCCTGGGTCAGTCGGCCGACGCCGCATCCGAAGTCGAGGCTGCGCCCTGACGAGAGTGTTACGCCAGAAGCCTCTATTTCCTCCTTCAGGTGGGCGATCCATTGCTCACCGGTGCGGAAAAAATCGTCGATGTTCCATCGATTGTCTTTTCGATCCGCATGCGTGAGGATCGCCCACAAGGGATCAGTCCGGCCGAACGTTTCCCAGTTTCGCTCAACGTCGTCGAGTTCCATTGGCGATCCTATCTGTCTCCGAGTCTGCCGTCGCGCTCATCTTGCCGTCCGCTGTTCGTAATCGCGTCGCTCCTGAGCCGCCGACAAGCAGAAAAAAAGATTGAAAATTTGCTGACGGCGTGGCGTCCGTTGGCACCAAGCTCTTTATCGGGGCGATTCGTGTTTTTCGCAACGCGTCGTGGTCGACTTCAGGGCAATTCTCGTGAATGCGCAAGTATCACGAACGCGCACCCCCTGGAGTTCAACTCCGATAACCTGATGCTTGTAGTTGGGCGACGCTTCCACAAATCAAGCATAGGATATTAACCGGGATTTCCGTTTTGACTCTCCGATCCAACTCGCGATTTAGACCAAATGGCCTCGGTTGGCAAGGGTTTAGCCGGTTTTGGTCCACGGTGTTTCCAGAGGCGCCGGGAAGGGGCCGGTTTCGCATCTGATGGGCACGCAACGCCCGGAGATGCCCTTTTTCCGAACGGTTCCACAGACACTTTTCCCTTCGCCCCAGCGTTGTCATCGAAATCTGCTCCGCTCTGCGCTCGCCTTATCCCGCCGGGGCCGGCAGCGCCGCGATCTTCCGCAGCATGCCGCCAAACAGCCGCCGCGTCAGATGCCCCTCGGCCAGCAGCAACCAGTAGTAACGCGCATGCTTGATCAACCGGCCGCCGGTTTTCACCAACCGCTGCTGCAAGCTGGTCAGCGACCAACTGTCGACCCGTGCCGGCAACGCTAGCCGCCGGCACAGATTGTCCAGGTTATCGGCGATCAGGCTCAGCCACAGCCGCACCTCGTTGGCGTGGAAGCGGTGGCAAGAAAGCCGCGTCATCTTCACCGCCTGCTTGCCTTCCTTGATCCATTGTTCTGCCGTACCGCGCTTGTTGTAGAAGCGCACCACCGCCCGACTTGAAGTCTCAAGATTGGTCACGATAAAGCCGACGCGGGGGAACAACTCCCCAAAGTGAAACTTGACTTTCGCTACGACCCGTCGCGCCGTCTTCCAACTGGCGGCCTGGTAGAGAAAGCTCTTGAACCAGACCACCGGTTTGTAGCTCGGCCTTCCCACCGGCCGGGTCAACAGCTCAGCAATGTCGCGCTCCAGGTGGTCGTTGGCAGGAAGACGGATGGCGTACTTCACCTTCCGCTCTTCCAGTGCTTCGTATAGCTCCGGCTTGGCAAAGGCCGCGTTGGCGCGGAAGACCACTTCCTTGCCTTGTTCCCGTTGGCACTCGATCTCGGGCAGCAGCAGTTCCTCCCAGCCCTCTGCGCTGTGGACATTGCCCGGTCGCAGTTTCGCCGCCAGATAGTCGCCTTCGCGGTTGAACAGCAGCAGCGGATGATAACAGGTGGACTCGAAGTGTCCGTTGTAGGCGCTCTGCTCCTGCTCGCCGTAAATCGGAATCTCGGTGCTGTCCAGCACCACCCGCCGGGATGAGTCGATGGCTTCCGCCTTGCCGACCAGTTCCCGATTGAGTGCGGCCAGCCCGGCAAGGTTTTCCTCCTGTGTCAGCACTTCGGTCTCGAACGACTGCAAGCGCGAGGTCAACGCCGCCCCGCGCTCCCATATCTTCTCCGAACCGATCAACCGGAAGGCCGGATCTTGAGAGAGCCGCTCGGCGTCGTTCACATCCTCATACCCCGCCAAGCGGCTGTAGATGGACTGCCGCACCAGGTCGGCCAGCGGCAACTGGGTGTTCTTGCCCCGGCGCGAATCGCTCAAGTGCTGCTCCATGAGCGCGCTCAAACCCAGGCGCTCGTCCAACTCGCGCACCAGAATCAAGCCACCATCCGAGGTCACCGCTGAACCTTGGAAATCGACCTTCAACGAGCTATTGAAGGAGAGCTGAAAGGGCCGATTTTGTGCCTCACCCACCGCCACTCCACCTCCGCGCCGCCCCCGATCGCGTCCAAACCTACGTCTGTCAATGGCTCTGCTAGCTCTTACCACATTAGTAGTACACTTGGAAAATGGAAATCCGGGGAGATAGTTATCAATCGGTGTTGTTTGATTGATGAGAAGAGCTGGTCGTCAATTCCTATCGTGCGCGAGTTTCATGGATTCCCGACGTACGCGCCTGGTCCACAGTTGTTTTGTTTCAGCGGAGGGTGGTGTCGCAACTGGCGGAAAAGTGCCTGGTTTCAGTAACGCAACGAGTAGAGCAGTAAAGTATCAAGCCGTTACTATTGGCTCTTTGAGTTGTTTGGACCACCAAATTCGCTCCTCCAATCATCCCAACAATCGCGCGAGTATCTCTGCGGGGCGCTCGAGGAGATGGAGATCTTCATCGGTGACGCCGAGGTGCGCAATGTGCGTGCTGATCCCATCGATCACTTGACAGTCGAATCGCCGTTTCTGCGAATGGCTATTCACCTCGCGAAGAAACTCGACGTAGTGGGACGCCGCGGAGCTGATGGAATGATTCGCCCAAACATACTCGCGTGCGTTAGCCCCCATTTTGGCTCTGAGCCTTTCATTTGCGATCAGCGACTCGAGGCATGCAAGCAGCGTCTCCTCCTCGCGTTCGTCGACATCAACCTTAGCTACACAATCATCAGGCAACTCTGAGAACCATCCAGTATCGGACACAACGCATGCCTTGGCGGCAGCCATCAACCTACACACGCTTGCGGAGGTTTCTCCGGAGGTCGGATATCGCAGATTGACACAGACATCGGCGATTGCGCAGTAGTCCTCGAATGCTTTACCACTTACGTAGCCGGTCGGACGAACAATACCTTCCAGCCGCGAGGTCCGCAGCGCGCCCTCGAGGCAACTGGCGACTTCTCCTACCAAAAGGTAAATCAGTTTGCGATTCTTAAGACGTTCAATCGCGCGAAGGACTGTTTCAATTCGCTTGTTCGGGGTGACCATTCCGAAGGAAGCCACGATTACTCGATCAAGAGGAATGCCATAGCGCATCTTCAGTTGATCGACGCTTTCGGTATTCTTGGTCTTCCAAATGGGCATATTGATTCTTCTGACCGGCAGGTGCGGATGGGTTTCCTGGACCAGCCGCTTCGCGAATTCCGAATGCACAATCACGCCCTCGGCGAGGTCAAGGACTCTCTTATTCAAAGGATACCGCAGCGGTTGAGTCTCCCAAGGAGGCGACAGTCTACCGACCAAGACGTCCTGCGCCATAGCTCTGCCCTGCAGTCCATAGTTGTACTCCATTTCCTCGACGTACTGTTCGGGCGCCTTTCTAATTTCGAGGAAGTATTCTGCGAAGAAATGATGCAAACCAAGGTCGTGCATCACCACCACTCCGGGATGATCCAAGAATGCCCGATAGAGGTAGTGGTGATATTTAGAGTTGCCGAAATGATAGACGATAGAATCGTATACCGATAGTTGTTCGGCTAAGCGCGGCTGCGTGCGCAGCTCCACTATGCCACATCCACGAGGGGGCTGAGCCTCAAGGCCTCGCTCAACCCAAATGTCGAGTTCGGCATGGCGCGAGAGTTCAGGCAACAGTTCCCAGCAGTAGTCCGCAACTCCCGTGCGATCAGGAGGTAAAGGGCTGAAGTGGGCAATCTTCATGAGATCAGATTCCTCACGACGCGCGGCCATTCCATTCGCATCTTGTCCACTACCTGATAGCCTCGTTCGCCCATCGTGCGCGCTCGCGCTTGATCGTTGAAGAGCGTATCGATGGCTTTCGCGATGGCCTCGGGATTCGGCGAAACGACCATTCCGTTGACTCCATCCTCTATGAACTCCAACGGACCACCGCTATCCGTGAGCGTTATGACGGGCTTCCGCGAATACAGGGACTCGACGGTCACGTAGCCAAAATCTTCCTGGTAAGGCCCGAAGAACACAGCCAGAGCGTTTGCATAAAAATCGGCGATCTGTTCATTGGTCGCCGGACTTATGATCTTTACTTTGCCCGCGACTCCCAGCGTATCGCAAAGATGCCGGAGCTCACTCTCTTGTCCGCCTACTCCCGCAATGATGCACTTGGCGCCCGACCGCACTAACGCCATGGCTTCGATAAGAAGCCTCGGGCGCTTTAGCGCGTCCAGACGGCCCGGGCAAAAGATGTAGTCACCATATTGTTCGCACCAGAAGCGCTCGCGATTCCTAACCGGTGGGTATAGGGGTTTGCCGGAAATCCTGTTGTACTTCAACAGTCGGGCCGCGACGTTTTGTGAGTTGGTAAAAACGCGTCTCGCCTCGCGAAGCGCCCTGCTATCGGCCTGGTGAATGATTTCCCGTATCCTCGTTCCTTCCTGCCCACCAAGGTCGCTATACTCGGTTCCCCATAGGTCATAGGCTTGGCGAAACTGATGAATAAGCCACACCACCTTGTTCGGATGTCTCACCAGGTACGCAGGAAACTTCAGCGCAATTACCAAATCAATCGGTTTGCCGTTTGCTTCGGTCAGGTCTAATAGCTCCCAGATCAACATCTGGCGGATAATTTCAGCGGGAGGATACCACTTAAATGGTACCTTGATGATTTCAGCCTCGTGGCCGCTTTGTAGGATAGCATCATGCAGACCCTCTACGTGTACTTCGGCGCCGCCCCTTACGAAAGGTACCTGGACCGTACAGATAGCTATTCGCACCAGCTTCAGGTCTCGATTGCCACAGAATCTCAGGGGCTTCCGGCGGCGCCTTTTCGACCGATGACGGCGTAGTCCTGATACCCATAGATTAGATCGTTGAGCCGTTCGATGCCGCGATTGAACGTTTCAGACTCAAGTCCGGTCGATCCGTTGAGTGTTGCGATCCTGACCGATGAATCAACGGGGGAGCCGAACTTTATTTCAATTGCTTCAAAGCCCGCGGATTTGAAGCAGTGCTTAATACTCGCTGGATTATAGGGCCGGACGTGCGTAAAATCCTTATAGAATGCTTCAGTGAAAGTCGTCAGGCACCCTGGATTGGGAGTCTCGACGATAAGCACTCCACCCGAACGCAGCTTACGGTGGCATAGATGTACGAGAGCCATTACGAACGATGAGTCAACATGCTCGATCATCTGTGCGCAGAAAATGCCTCCAAGTGACCCGTCCGGTAACTCTGCCAAAAACTCGATAGCATCAGCGCGAGTCACTTTGAGACCTTTGCGATGACAATGTTCGACCATTTCGGGATTGGCATCGACCCCCTGATGTGAGATGCCGGCTTGGCGCAGCAGTTGGAGAAATTCGCCCCGCCCGCAGCCTATATCGAGGACGTCGGATCGTCCCTCGAACCACGAGATGTAGGGGCGTTGCCGCTCGGTTACATCAGCTTCGCTGCCGTGATGCTCCTGCTCGAATTGAAAGTTCTCCAAGTCAAGATTCAGCCGGCTGCCTTCACGTTTCCGCTCGCCGTCGGCGGTGCTCGACGCTGCCCGGATATTTGCGCGTAACAAGTCCCGGTATGTCTCGGTTTGCGCCCTCATCTGTTCCAGTTCGCTTCGCAAAGACTCGACCTCGCGCTGCAGGTGTGTAACCACACGAGCAGTGGCTCCGTTGTAGTTCACTTGCCGAGCAAGAATCTGGAGGAGCAATTCTCTGGCTAGGTTTTTAGCGACGATGATAGCCCGGCCGATAATCCTTCGATGCGAATAGAACGGAGGCCGAACGATGTCGTATCCCTGGTGCAGGGTGGCAATTTCCGCCGCTACGGCCTCACTGGATGAATTTTCCGCAACGCTGGTGACACGACGATGCGCCTCATTTGCCGAGATCCCATTGTCGGTCGGATGAACTACTGCGGTGCGAGCTTTTCTAATGCCCGCTCTCAGCTCGCCCATTACCTTGGCTACATCGAGATCTCTAGTCGACATTCATCAAAGGCCTTCTTACTGATATTCGTATGACCCCACGCGACCAGCTTCTATCATTTTCCACCGCACTGGCAAGTGGAAACGTCGGTCGGAAACCGCGCTCTTATTGAAGCTTGCATAATATAGATACATATGCTAACCTGCCGGCATGGGTAATCCAGCGGGTGTGCGGCGGGACTTCGCGGCACTGGAACGTCGGCGGATGGAAGCGGCGCGATTGCTCAAGCAGGGCGTGAGCCAGAGCGAAGTGGCTCGGCGTCTGGGCGTCCACCGGCAATCGGTGATCCGCTGGGCGCGGCAGCTGGCGCGGTCGGGCCGGGTTGGTCTGAAGAAGGCGGGTCGCGCCGGACGCAGGCCCAAGCTCGGGGCTGGCGAACTCCGGAAGATCGAGCAGGCGCTCAAGCGCGGGCCCGAGGCCCTCGGATACCCCAACGGGTTGTGGACCGCCGGCCGGGTGCGCAAGCTGATCGAAGGGCAGACCGGAGTGCGATACCACGAGGCCCACGTGTGGCGCATCCTGCGCCGGCTCGGCTGGCTGGAGCTGCCAGCGCCCCAGCGGCCGCGCGCTGGAGCGCGACGAGGCAGCCATCCGGTATTGGAAGCAAGTGCGCTGGCCGCAAATTAAAAAAAAGCGCTCCGCGAGCGGCGCACCATCGTCTTCATCGACGAGAGCGGATTGAGCGAACGACCGCATCGCTGTCGCACCTGGGCGCCGCGCGGGCAGACTCCGGTGCTGCAGTACGACTTCAACAGGCAGACGCTGTCGGCGATGGCGGGAGTGACCTGGTGGAATTTCTACTTTCGGCTCTTTCCCGGCGCCATTCGCAGTCCGCAAGTGGTGGAGTTCCTGCGCCATCTGATGCGCCATCTACGGGGCAGGCTGCTGATCGTCTGGGACGGCCTGCGCGCCCATCGCAGCCGCCTGGTGTGGGACTTGGTTCGCCACCGGCGCGGGCGGCTGTGGCTCGAATTTCTTCCCGCCTATGCGCCGAACCTCAACCCGGTCGAGTACCTGTGGTCGCACTGGAAACAACACCCACTATCCAACTTCTGTCCGCGGACCTTCGCCCAGTTGAGCCACCACGCGCGCCGCGCACTCAAGCGCATGCGCCGCCGGCCCGCCCTGGTCATGGCCTTCTGGGAGCAAGCCCAACTGTTTCCCTTGTAGCTATATTATGCAATCCTCAATAATTTAGAATCGTGGGAAGCGAAAGAACAGAAAAGCGGACAACTTCGCGATTTTACAGGCAAAATTCGTCTCACCGCGATAGCTCGTCAGAGACATATCACCCGCCTTTACCGGGATAAACGACGACCCCCTTGAGGTCTTATCCGGAATTTCCGTTTTGACCAAGATTTCCTTTTTGACTTTGCAAACATGCGACTTTTACGTCGGTGGCGCTTTGAGCGTCAACGGGTAGTGGACGGTTTTGAAAGTTACTTATGCGTCGGCGCTTCTTTCCATCTGAAATTGTCGTTGCTTTGACGAATGCCGGGGAAAAAGGGTCATGGAGCTTTTACCTGCGCTTTGCTGCGTGAGCTCGACGGAGAAGCACCGCAGCTATGGAAATGGAAATTCCATCCGGACACCCTTTGCGATTGCGAACGCCAGTGCGTTGCAATAAGTATCGCGGCGGTGAAGCGAACATCGGAGGCACCGGTTGTGAACCGTGAGAGATTGCTGCCACTTCTGGTCTTCATAGTCATCCAGGCCGTTCTGCTTACGGACGTACTGCTTCACGATCCTGACGTCGGCTACGATGCGCGCGCTCATATCGATTACATGGAGGCGCTGTCCACATTCAAGCTTCCCAGCAGTGAAAAGACGTACGAGTTCTTCTCTCCGCCGCTGCCCTATGCGGTTCCGGCGTTAGTGCGAGCGACCGGGCTTGTATCGCGGTGGTGGGCGGCGAAGGTCGGGCAGCTTATGAACCTGTTCTTTTCGATCGGACTGTGCTTGTGCATCGTGAAGATTTGCGAGGTCGTCCGGCCGGACTCGGTGCGCCTCCAATTCTGGTCGCTCGCGCTGCTCGCAATCATCCCGGTCTATTACAAGTCCTTCTCGATGCTACGTGGCGAGCCGCTACTGGCCTTCCTCGCGGTGGTTATTGTGTATCGGACCCTGCGCGCGTACCGGACCGTCCCGGGCCGACGCGACATTATCTCACTTGGAGTGCTGCTCGGCCTCGCGATCCTCAGCCGGCAGTGGGCGTTTTTCATCTTCCCGGCGCTCATGGGATTCGCGCTCCTGCTACCGGCCTCGAACTGGAAAGGGCGGCTGCTCAATTTGAAGCCGTTGCTCTTGTCCTTCGCGATCGCGGCGGCGGTCGGCGGATGGTTCTATCTGAGTCTCGATCAACGGTACGGAAAGATGACGGCTTTCAATATCCCGGGCGCCGACAGCTGGTCGCTTTCAAGTCAAAACGCTCGTTTCTACTTCGGCCTCGGCCTTCACTCGTTGTTTACCGATCCGATACGCCCGGCTTTCGCTAATGAATTTGTTCCGACCTTTTACTCGGAGTTTTGGGGCGACTATGAGTGCTACTTCCTGGTGTACGGAAGGGACGCGAGAACGCGCCGCTTTTGCCCAGGTGACGTTCTCTGGAAGCTCCTCATGCGCAATCCGCCACCGGCGTGGCTGGAAACGAATCGGTTCCAGATCGCGCCATGGCTCGGTCGTATGCAGGCGGCGGCGATGGTGCCGTCAGCGCTCTTCGTTGCCGGGCTCGCGCTGGGGACTGCCGCGCTCTTTCGCAAGGGAAGCGGCAATTCCGAAGCAGGCCTCCTCGCGTTGGTGACGATCACGTCGCTGCTTGGCTATTTCGGGTTCGCGATCCACTTCCCAAGCCCTCGTACCGCGAGCACTATTAAGGCGACCTACGTGCTTCAGGTGGTGCCCTTACTCGCCATACTCGGGGCAATGGCCCTCGATTCATTGCGCGATAGATCGAGGACGGCCTACCGGGTCGTTGCTGGCCTGCTTGCAGTAAGCGCATTACTCAACGCGCCGTTTCTCTTCACGCGCTATGCCTTGGTCCCGTGGTAGTCCAGATCAGAATCACACCTAAAGAACGACCAGAAACATGATACCGGCCTGACCACAAAACCTTACTCAGCGGTTGGCGGCAGACGCGACGCGTGTCACGTTTCATGGCGGTCGCCAAGGCCGGACATCGCGCGCAACCTCACTGCGAAACATCTCGCGCCAGAATGCCCAAGTGCAGATCGCTCTCAGCTGGCCTCGAACTCGAGGTGAAGCTCCTTGAGCCCGCGCAAAATGGAGCTGGGCGTGTGGGCGAAGTGATTCTTGCCAGCCGCGAGGCGGATGACGGGCATTCGGGCCAGAAGGGTCTCGAACGCAACTCGCGCCTCACACCGCGCCAGCGCAGCGCCGATGCAGAAATGCTCACCCTGGCCGAACGCGAGGTGAGTCCTCGCCTTGGCGCGGCGCACGTCGAACCGATCTGGATCGGGAAACTCGGCCGCGTCGCGATTTCTCGAAGCATACGTTACTACCACCCGCGTTCCTTCGGGAATCTTCACTCCTGCAATTTCGCTGGCGACATTCGCCGCGCGGAAGAGACTCTGCATCGGAGACTCGAAGCGCAGTGCTTATTCGATCATGTTCGCGATCAGCGAAAGGTACTTTTACTCCAGCCAAATTGCCGGGAGGTAAAAGTGGTTGCAAGTGTCAGCCCTTGCGCTCTCTATTAGTAAAGAGGAAAGATAACGCGCAATCAGGACATGAGCCGCCCTCCATCCGACACAATCGCGCGACGATGGCTCCCTTGCCAAAACTGGCTGAGTTGCCAGTCCCTAGTCGTCGGTTCGTTTTTTGCCGTTTTTTTCGTCATTGGACTCTTCGTTTCTCGTGATTATGGCATTTCCTGGGACGAGCAATTGCGGCGTGATTATGGCCGCACCGTCTATGAGTATGTATTCGAAGGAAATGGTGCGTTGCTACAGAGCCGTTCGCGCTACTACGGCTCCGGCGTGGAATTGCCTCTGTACGCAGCCGAGCGAATGTTAGGACTGGAGGATGGGCGGGAGATCTATCTTTTCCGACATGCATGCACATTTCTCATTTTTTTTGGTGGTGTCTTTTTTTTCTTTCTTCTTTGCAAACTTCATTTTCAGGATTGGCGTATCGGGTTATTCGGCGCCACGTTGCTTATCCTAAGCCCGCGTATCTTTGCCGATGGGTTCTTCAACACAAAAGACATCCCGTTTCTTGTGTTTTTCATCGTAAGTGCATACACGTTGCTTCGTTACCTGGAGCGCAGAAGTATTTTTTGGGCAACAACACATGCGCTCGCGTGTTCACTGCTTATCGATATTCGCATTCCAGGGGTGATCATGGTGTTCATCACTCTGCTCTTTGCCGGGATGGATCTTCGAAAAACGGATCTGCGACGAGAGACAATCATAAGCATCGCCTGGTACCTTTTGATCCTCACCGGTTGCACGGTGTTTTTCTGGCCTACACTCTGGCATGCCCCTTTAGCGGCATTCGTGGAATCATTCCAGGTGATGAAACAGTATCCCTGGGGCGGGAACGTATTTTACTTCGGTCAATACATCAGCGCTAACCACCTGCCGTGGCACTATCTATTCGTTTGGATTGCGATCACAACCCCATTGTCCTATACCGTCCTTTCGATACTGGGAATGACTGCCGCACTTCCGTCGCTCCTAAAGAAGAATGAGGCGATTTCCCCGGCAGTATCCAGGAATCGGTGTTTTTTCTTTCTGTGGTTCTGGCTCCCATTGGCTGCGATTCTCCTCCTCCATTCCACGCTATACGGCGCTTGGCGACATGTGTTCTTCGTGTATCCGGCCCTGATTCTATTTACGTTGGAAGGATGCATGTTCTTGTTGCGTCAAACCGCGAATTCCCTTCCTCTGCGCAATCTCTTCCTGGTGCCGCTCGGCACAAGCCTGTGTTTCACCCTTGCTTTTATGCTGCGTAACCACCCCTTCGAGCAGGTATACTTTCAGCCGCTCGCACGCTCGATCGCAGGAGGATTCGATAGAGACTATTGGGGTACGTCGTACCGGCAGGGCTTTGAATATATCCTTGCCCATGATGCATCGGACGTCATACCGATAGCCGTCGCGAATCTGCCGGGGGAGCTCAACATTCAAATTCTACCTCCGTCGGAGCGCCGACGCGTACGGATTGTCCAGCAGACTGAAGAGGCGCGGTATTTCCTCACTAACTATCATCATAAGTATACTGAGGTACTCCCGTATCGGGAACTGAAGGCGCTCAGCGTGAGCGGACTGAAGATTATGGGTATATATTTCGTGGACTGTGATCATCCCTTTAGTCTTACCTTTTGGACGTCTTGCGCATCCTACCTCAAGGGTCCCAGGAACGGTGCAACTCCCGAGCAGCTGGCAGACTTCAAAGCAAAAATGGATGAAATTTCTAGAGCGGCTGCGCGTTGCGGCTACTCAGGGTTTGGCTTTGACCGCTGTCAAAAACAGCCGAGAGTCAATACTTTACGCAATTGACCAACCCGGAAGAACAAAAGGAGGACTAATAAGCTTAGAATTTCGCCAGACCACTCTCGCCGGTCTTTTATCAGCTCGTAGGTCATGCTCAAACATTTCATATGTGGCGTGCAGCACATTTAAGCGGCGACTCGCATCTCGATCCGAACCTGACATTCGAACCAGCGTACAAGTTCGTGTACCAGATCGACCTCGAGCACGAAGTCACCCGGCTCCTCGGGTGCCTGCACCAGCACTGGAACCACCGTCGAACAGCCGGGATCCAGTCGACATGGAAGTGGCGACCGAATCCCCTCGTATAGATAAACGCGGCGGTCATCTCTCATCCAATGATACGCGGCTCGAATCAGCGGCTTCTGTTGCGCGCCGGCCGGCCAGCGCTCACTCCCGAGATTTGCCACCCGCACGTGAATATGTCGAAGCTCGCCGGGAAACATATGGTGATCTCGCTCGATGAGAGTAATTGCAGCGCGATACGCATCGGAGTTAGGCACGCGTCCATTGTAGTAGCGATCGATCTCGGCGGAATCGGCGAGGCGCGCGGAATAGTTGGCCCGCGAGCGCGCAGCACGGGCGCTCAGAACCTCATCGATCGCTTCTTGATCGCGTGCGCCGACGCGCACCGGCTCGAGCCGCGCGTGGCGTTCCGGTAGATAGTAGGCCTCGTTGAACGGACCGCCGCCCGGCGCAGTTCGGCCAGGATCTTCCGCTTCGTAACGGATAGCCTTGGCGATGCGCTCGTCCAGACTCAGAGCCAGAAAGTTCAGATGATACATCGGCCATTCGAGATATCGGCAGGGGAAAGCAATCGCCGCGCCGGTATGCTTCGTTCCCGGAAACCAGAGGGTTCCATCGTTGCGCACCAGACGATTTTGATAGTCGGGCCACCATGGCAGCTCGTTGAGCCAGTGCTGCGCGTCCGGATAGAGCCATCGCCGCGGCAACTGATACTGGAGCACATCGCGAGAGGCGATCAGCTCAGGAAGGTGGTCGAGCAACTCGGAACTCACCAACTCATCGCCGTCCAGCAGCAACACCCAATCGCCCGCACATTGCGCATGAAGCCAGGCCTTGCATCGATTCGCACCGTTGAACTCGAAGCGAATCACGCGATCAGCCGCGGCCGCGTAGTCGCCCAGCAGCGCGGGGTCGACGCGAGAGTCGACCGCGATCACGATTTCGTCGGCTACCGCTCGCAAAGGGTTGAGCGATGCGACGACGCGACAAGCAGGATCATTTGTATAGCAGGCGATCGAGAGTTTCATTCCGGCAACCAGACGCGGTTACACTCGAACGGATTCGAGCAGCCTACGCGCTGTTCGTGCGGCAGTCAACGTGCCCAATAATGGGGTAGTGGATGGTTTTGAGAGTTACTTATGCGTCGGCTGTGCTCCGCAAAAACATTTCGCTCTTGGCATGAAACCCCGATAGCTGTTAGGGATTTTCAGCAAGCACCGTCGACGACAGGGGGCCTCGTGCAAGATGAGGGCAGGGTTGAGTTGGCTCAGGATGGTCGCTGATCTCGTCCACTTTCTCAGTCTCGGCCTGCGCTCCAGAACCTCGCTGGCGGCTGAGAATCTTTTCCTGCGTAAGCAGCTCGCGTTCTATCAAGAGCGCAAGGTCAAGCCCCGGCGCGCCGACAATCCGACCCGGCTGACGCTGGTGCTGCTGAGTCGCTGGTTCAATTGGCAAGACGCATTGACCATCGTCCGGCCCAGGACCTTCGTCACCTGGCACCGCAAGGGCTTCCGCCTCTTCTGGCGCTGGAAGTCCGGAGCTGGCCGGCGGCCGATTCCGGCTGAACTCCGGCAGTTGATTCGCAAGATGGCGCGTGAGAACCCCTCATGGGGCGAGGAGCGGATCGCAAACGAGCTGCTGCTGAAGCTCGGTCTGCGCGTGTCGCCGCGAACGATCCGGAAGTATATGCCGAAGTCTCCGCCGGCGACGGGTATACCTCGGGGCGACCAGCGGTGGGCGACTTTTCTAAAGAATCACGCTCGGGGGATCATCGCCTGCGATTTCTGCGTCGCAGTGACAAGCACTTTTCGAATCCTCTACGTGTTCGTGGTAATCGAGCATGCCTCACGTCGACTGATTTACCTCAATGCGACGGCCCATCCCACCGCCGCGTGGACTCTGCAACAGCTGCGAGATGCCATCCCATTCGACCACGAGTATCGTTTCATCATCCACGACCACGACGCGATCTTTTCCGCCGAATTGGACGCTTCGCTGACCCGGTTCGGGCTCAAGGTTATCAACACGCCGGTGCGCAGCCCGCAGGCGAACTCGCTTTGCGAAAGACTGATCGGGACTCTGCGGCGGGAGTGTCTGGACTGGATTATTCCGCTGAGCGAGGGGCACCTGAGCAAAGTCCTGGCATCGTGGATGGCCCACTACAACCGAGGCAGACCACATTCCGCCTTGGGACCAGGCATTCCCGATCCGAGGTTGGCCGACCTCCGAGTCAAACCCTGCGGACACCGCCTTCCGGTCGGTCATCAAGTCGTGGCCACACCGATCTTAGGCGGACTACATCACGAATACAGCTTGCAGAGGCTTGCGGCGTGATGGTCTCGAGGAACGATGCTGGTGAGAAGATTGCCTGGCAGGGTGTGTTGCTTTCGGTGCAGCCACGGATCCGATTGACCCGCTCGTTCGATCAACGCAGCCATTCCTACCTGGGTTACGCGCTGAAGGTAAGTGGCAGGGTCGGCAGCGAAGCCCGAGAATTTCTCGTCGGGGTAGGGCAAGGCGTGCACACCAAACACCACTTTCGGGCCGGGAACGCAGTATCGGGTGATGCGCAGCCGGTTCCGGATGCGCGGTTGGAGACGGTTGAATTCTACAAGGTCAGCAACTTGAAAGTCGGGCCACCTGAGGATGAGGACGAGGCACCGCCACCTCCGTGGCGCGGTGTTCCACCGCCGCTTGCGGTCTACCGCGAGCGCGGACATCGGCGACTTGCCGCGCGAATCTTTCAGGAGAAGTGCTCCAGCTGTATCTGGGGATGCCGGATGCCGGTAGAGATGATCATTGATCAGTGGAATCCGAGCCGGCGCCGCTACCGAACCGAGACCTTCTGCTACGGTCCTCTTTCCTGCTCGCTCTACCAGCCCGGACCGGCGCGCACAGTTCCCGGTCGCCGCGGAATGACCTACACGGAGGAGGGCTGGGTTGACGATGAGGCGACCTCACATCGCCGACCGGGGGAGTAGAACAAGCCTAGGCACGACCGCCCCTGTTCAGGACCCGAGCTTACCGGATGCAAAAGACCTCACGATGCGAGGTCATTGGCCGCCATCCGAATAATTTTGCGGAGCACAGCCGATAATCTTGGTGTTCTCGCGATCGACGACCACCCTTTGCGCGCGCCCGAGTTGCGTCATCTCCACCTTCTCAAGCTTTATCCCGACAGCCTCGGAGATCACGCGTCCGCCGGTCAGAATCGCGATGTCTTCAAGCATCTCCCTGCGGCGGTCCCCGAACCCTGGCGCCTTGACCGCGACACACTTAAGAGCGCCGCGGAGCTTGTTTACCACCAGCGTGGCCAACGCCTCGCCGTCGAGGTCTTCGGCGATAATCACCAAGGCCTGTCCGGCGCGAACGATCTGCTCCAGCAACGGAACGAGATCCTTCATCACGCTGATCTTCTTGTCGGTGATGAGGATCGCCGCGTCTTCCAGTACCGCCTCCATCTTTTCGGGATCGGTGATGAAGTAAGGCGACAAATAACCCCGGTCGAAGGCAAGGCCCTCGACGATCTCGAGCTGTGTTTCGGTGGTCCTGGATTCTTCGAGCGAGACGACGCCTTCGGCGCCGACCTTTTCGAACGCATCCGCGACCAGTTCGCCGATTGCTAAATCATTGTGCGCGGAAATGGCCGCTATCTGAGCCTTCTCCCGACGGCTCTGTACGGCCCTCGACAAGCCTCGCAAAGACTCGACGGCGATCTTGATTCCGCGGTCGATACCGCGCTTCAAATCGATTGCACTTGCGCCGGCAGCCACGTTGCGAACGCCCTCGGCAAAAATTGCGTGAGCCAGAATCGTGGCGGTGCTGGTGCCATCGCCAACCGCATCGCCGGTGCGCTCAGCGGCTTGCCGGATCATTTGGGCACCGAGATTCTCACAAGGATCCTTGAGTTCGATTTCCCTGGCGATCGTGACGCCATCGTTGCAGACCACGGGCACGCCGAAGCTCTTCTGGATCAGGACACATTTGGACTTGGGACCGAGCGTGATCCTGACGGCGTCCGTCAGCGCCTTCGCGCCGCGGAGGAGCCTTTCCCGAGCCTCCGACTGGAAATGCAGTTCCTTGTAAGCCATTTGCGGTCCTCGCAGCTCAACCAACGGGGCGCGGTATTACGCGGCCTGCGCCTGAATGATGCGATGGCGCGGAGCGCAGACCGACGCCAGCAGGCCTGTGATTTCGGCGTCGCTGACTTGACGCGCCGTTCTCATCTCCGCCTCGCGCGCGCCTTCACGCGCCATATCGTTGAGCGAAATCACGCCAACCGGGTGTCCCCCAGCATCGAGCACCAGCAAGCGGTGGATTTGATTTTCCTTCATCAGCTTTTCTGCCGCCGCGATGTCGTCCTCGGGCGTGCAAGAAAAAACTTCTTTCGACATCGCGCTGGTCACCAGCGCGCCGATGAGAGGCACTCCCTGGAAATACGCGCCCATGCAAATGTCGCGATCGGTCAGCACCCCGATGGCGCGACCTTCCTTGTCCACTACCGGAACGCATCCGATATCGTGTTCCCACATCATCTGCGCGGCTGTGTTGAGGGTGTTGTACTCTGCGCAGCACTTGACGTCCGTAGTCATTATATCTTTCACTTTCATTGGTCTCGCCTCCGTGGAGGCCACAGAGCCCGGCGATTTAGAATCGCCGGGCTCGGGGCCGGCACAGCTACTTTTTGGAAATCTCGACCTTCTTTTCTGCTTCGGCCTCGATCGGCACCTTTTTGGCCACCGTCTCCTTCGCCAGCGGAACGGTGATCTCGATCACCCCGTTCTTGAAGCTGGCTTTGACCTTGTCGGTGGCTGCTCCTTCCGGCAGACTCATCCGCCGCTCGAAGGCTCCGTAAGAGACCTCGCGGCGCAAGTAGTCCTCTTTCTTCACCTCTTTTTCGCTTTTGCGTTCGCCTTTGACGCTGAGGACGTTGCCGAGAATGGAGACGTCGAGGTCTTTGGGCTCGAGGCCCGGCACGTCTGCGCGCACGACGAGATTGCCCTCCTTCACGTAGCTCTCGACCGCCGGCGTGAACGCCTCTTCGAAGTTATCCTCGAAGTCCTCGAACAGGCGCGGGAACGGCGATTCCCAGCGTCGCGCGATCCGTTCGAGCTCCCGAAAGGGCCGCCATGGTGAAAGTGCTCCCATTTTTTTGTCCTCCATTTTGATTTTTTGATGTAACGGGAATGGTTGATTGCCGCTGGCTTCAGCAAGCAACGGACCATTCACCTAACTCCATCGACAATCTTACTCCATTTTTCGGGCGAGCGTCCGAACGATTGCTCTTTTTTGTCACGCGTGGCACCACTGCCGCGGGAGTTGTCCCAAAAGCGATACTGCGGTCACCCCCCGAATCGGACATCGGTGGTATAAGGAGCAGAGGAAACGTGTCGTGATCTACCGAATTACAAAAGCACTCAAGGGAGGTATTCATCATGCAAGATCAGGCATTCTTCAAAGATGTGATGGGGCGCATCGGATGTGACCTGCGTCGCGCGGAGGGGCTGACCTTCGCGGTCTTCCAGGAACTGCGCGATCGGATCACGCCGACTGAAGCGCTGCATGTCGCCGCGCAACTCCCCAAGCGCCTCAAGATGATGTGGATGTCTCTGGAGCACCCCGATCGCAAGGTCCGTCGCATCAGCGGGAATCAGTTCATTTGGGAAGTGCGCCGGATGGCCGGACTCAGCGACGATGCGGAAGCGGAACTTGCAGTATCGGCCGTTTTCGCGGGGTTGCAGAGGTTGCTCAGCAGCCCGACAGGCCAGGAAGGCGAGGCGTGGGACGTGATGAGCCAGCTTCCCAAGGACCTGAAGAAGCTGTGGACCGAAGCGCAGCGCCAGCATCAGACGGTCAATCCATCCGGGGTCTAGGCGCGTTTCAATGCTTGAATCAGCGGAAATCGTACGCGAGGTTCATGCGGCTCTCCAACGCGATCCGCGCGTCGACCTTCGTCGGCACCCGATTGTCGTCGAATACCAACCCGACGGAAGCCTTGTCCTTCAGGGCGAAACCGAAAGTCTTGCCGCCAAGAAGATCGCGCTGGAACTGGCGGCTTCGATTCGTGGCGCGAGAGGAATCGTCGACAGGCTCCGCGTCGCTCCGGCGCAACCGATGGGTGATGGAGCGATCCGAGATCACCTACGCGCCGCGATGCTGCAGGAAGGAGCTTTCATTTGCTGCAGGATTCAAACTGCTGAAGAGCATCGCGTGATCGCTGCCGTCGAGGCCGCCGCTGACCTAGGCTACTATATTGAGATCGCTGTCGCCGACGGAGTCGTGACGCTCGATGGCCAGGTCGAAAGCCTGTCGCACAAGCGTGTCGCTGGACTGCTCGCATGGTGGGTCCCGGGCACTCGCGACGTCGTAAACGGGATCGAGGTCAAGCCGTACGAGGACGACAACGACGACGAGATCAGCGCTGCGGTCGCGATAGCTTTGGAAAAGGATCGCCTCGTCAGCGCCGACTCGATCAAGGTCAGCACGCGCAACTCGGTGGTGACTCTCGAGGGCGTGGCGCCCAACCGCCGCCAGGCGGAGATGGCCGAGGCAGACGCCTGGTACATCTTCGGAGTCGATGGCGTCATCAACCATCTGCGCGCCGCTCAAGAGTAGCCGCATACAGGAAGACAACCATGGAGCGACAACATCCAGGTGAGCCGGCAAGGATTCCCTCTGATTCGATCCTGCTCGAAGGCACCCTGACTGTACCCCAGGGCGCTAAAGGTATCGTGCTCTTCGCGCATGGAAGCGGCAGCAGCAGGCTGAGCCCGCGCAATACTTATGTCGCGAAGGCGCTGCACAAAGCGGGCATCGGCACCCTGCTTTTCGATCTTCTCACCGAGGATGAGGCGGCCGATCGCGAAAATGTTTTCGATATCGATTTTCTCGGCCATCGCCTCGTCGACGCGACCAGATGGCTCCGCTCGCAGGCGAAATTCGCGAAATATCCGATCGGATATTTCGGCGCGAGCACCGGCGCCGCCGCGGCGCTGGCCGCAGCAGCACGCGATTCCTCGATCAGGGCGGTTGTTTCGCGAGGAGGCCGCCCGGACCTGGCGATGAAATGCCTTCATCGGGTGAAGGCGCCCACTCTTCTCATCGTGGGCGGCGACGATAGTCCGGTTATCGAAATGAACGAGGAGGCGTTCGAACAACTCAGATGCGAGAAGTCGATGATGATCGTTCCAGGCGCGACTCATCTGTTCGAAGAGCCGGGAACTCTCGAGGAAGTTGTGAGGTTGGCGCGCGATTGGTTTGCGAAATATCTGACAGGCGACGCGGCGGAGGAAGCGGCGCCGTCCGATTGTCCCGACGAAGATGAGGACCTCGTGTTCGCTGACCGCGTCGAGGCCGGCCGCAAACTCGCGACGCGCCTGCTGAAATACAAGGATCAGCAGCCGGTAGTTTTGGGTGTGCCGCGCGGCGGCGTACCGGTCGCCTTCGAGGTCGCACGCGCGCTCAACGCACCGCTCGACGTAATAATCGCTCGCAAGCTCGGTGCGCCCGGGGAGCCGGAGTTGGGCGTCGGAGCGGTGGTGGACGGCGATCATCCGGAGACGATTCTCAATCGCGAAGTGGTGAGCGCGCTGCGAGTTTCGCGCGCCTATCTTGAGCGCGAGATTCACAACCAACTGAAGGAAATCGAACGGAGAAACCTGTTGTACCGCGCCGGACGTGCGCGCATCGAACTGAAGGACCGCACCGTGATCGTCGTCGACGACGGAATCGCGACCGGCGGATCGATACGCGCCGCGCTGCGCGGAATCCGGCATCAGGCACCAAAGAAAGTGGTGCTCGCGGTTCCGGTCGGACCCGCCGATACCATCGCGTCGCTGCGCGACGAAGTGGACGAAATCGTATGCTTGAGTACGCCGCCGAGGTTCTTTGGAATCGGCGAATTCTACCGTGATTTTCATCAGTTGGCGGACGGCGAAGTTATCCGCCTGCTGGAACTCGCACGGCCAGAGCGGGCATCAGCCCAGGCGCAGCACTAAACGATTGCGCCCGCAGGGGTGGTAGTCATGCTTCATGGAAAAAATCTTTGGCTCGCAATCCTGCCACTATTAGTCGGCTTTGCTGCCGCATCAGCCAAGGCTCAACCAGTAACAACAACGAATTACGCCAGCGCGCAGCAGGTAGAGTCCGCATTTCGCGGGCATAGTTTCATCCTCGGTGATGACAATCATATCGCCGATGTGAGGGCGCCGGATTGGAGCGCGGATCGCTCCGTCAAACTTCCCTTCTGGTTTGGAACGGGACAAATGGTGCCGCCTGAATTTCGGCCGAAGAAAGGCGATTACTACGTAATCAGCGAGTCATGGATCGTTCGCAAACTCGCCGACAAGGAGTTGCTGATTCGGGCTGGCAACAAACTCCAGAAACCCGATGCTGTGCTCGTCACCACCAAGACTCGCTACAAAGGGCCCGGTATGATTCTCCCGACCATTGTGCAGTACTCCGGCACGCGGACCTTCACGCGTGAGGACGGCACCAAGGTCGATATCGCGGTGCTCGAGGAGGTATCACTTCCCGCGCAGTGGACCAAGGGCGGACGGATACGGCCGAAGTATGCGCGATTCAAGGTAAACGGGGCAGAAAACCTGCGGTGGACATTCTGATTCTGCCGAGGCGCTGACCGGTCGGCCAAAAGAAGGCGGTTTAAAGGCTATGCGGCGCGGTTGCCAGTCGGATTGCGGCCATGCCGATGATCAAGAGAGGTGCAATCGATGATCCAATGTCTCATGGTGCATGAGCGAGATGGCAGCTATCACAGAATTGCGGACGCTGAAGTTGAAGATTGGGAAGAAGTCCTGGACGCAATCGAGGGAGAGCCCCAATTGATCGAAAGCATTGAAGGATGGCCTCCCTACACTCACGTGTATCGGTTGCCCGAGGGTTCGGTCTATCTCGTCGCTTCCGGAACTCAAGACTGACGTTGTTTCACCACCGCCTAAATGCTCCTGTCCCGATTCAAACGTCGAAAATTAAGCGTGACCGTCAGTTCCTCCGCAAATCTAAATTGTTCATTTGCTGTCAGCATCAGCGGTGCCAGTCTGGCGAGCAGCGCCGCGAACTTCACGTCAATGCCGAAGTTTGACATAGATGATGCCGCTGGATATCGCGACGATCCCGATGGAACCAAAGCTTAACGGACGCAGCCGGTCCAGCCAGGCTTTTTCGCCACCCTCAGAACGGCACGAAGCGTGAAAAGGAAGGGTCGGGATGGCCAGGTTTTCGGGAAACGCCTTGGTTGTTCTCCGCGAGCGTTATCTGCGCCGCGACGAGAGCGGTCATCCGATTGAGGATCCCACCGCGATGCTGGGCCGCGTGGCTAGGGCGGTGGCGGCTCCGGCGCGGGACTTCGGGGAAGATCCGGGGTACTGGGAGGAGCGGTTTTTCCAACGACTGGACGCTCTTGAGTTTCTCCCCAACTCGCCCGCGCTGATGAACGCGGGGATGCCGAACGGACAGCTGGCGGCATGTTTCGTACTGCCGTTGCGCGACGACCTTGATTCAATCTTCGGAGCCCTGGCGCTGGCGGCGCGAATTCAACAAACCGGCGGTGGGACCGGTTTCTCGTTCAGCGAACTCAGATCGGCGGGTGATCGGGTTCATTCGACCGGGGGTGTGAGTTCCGGGCCACTATCGTTCATGGAACTGTTCAACCACGCGACTACGGTTATCCGTTCCGGGGGCAGGCGTCGCGGTGCAAACATGGCGGTGCTTCGAGTCGATCACCCGGACATCCTTGAGTTCATCAACGCGAAGCTTGATCGAAATGCGCTTGAGAATTTCAACCTGTCGGTGGGAATCAGCGATGAATTCCTTCACGCCGTTGACACGGGCACGAGGTTCTCAATCCGAAATCCGCGCACGAAGTTGCCGGTCGCGACTGTCGATGCGCGCGGTCTGTTCGACGCTATGGTGCAGGCGGCGCACGCCTCGGGCGATCCGGGATTGCTCTTCCTCGACGAGATCAATCGTCATAATCCGACCCCGGCGCTCGGAGCTGTCGAGGCGACGAATCCGTGCGGTGAGCAACCGCTGCTGCCCTACGAATCCTGCACGCTCGGCTCGATCAATCTCGCGGCCTTTGCTGCAGGTGCGGACGTCGAATGGGGGCGTATGCGGGAGGCGATTCACGACGCGGTGGTCTTCCTCGACAACTTGATCGAGGCATCTCACTACCCCGCGAAACAGATCGAGGCGGCGACCCGGCGGACCCGAAAGATCGGACTCGGCGTTATGGGGCTGGCCGATCTGCTGGCGAGGCTCGGCATTCCGTACGATTCCGCTCAGGCGGTGGCGCTCGGCGAACGGATTGCCGCGACGCTTACCTCCGAGGCACGAGTCAAATCGATCGAACTCGGCGAGCGGCGCGGCTCGTTTCCGGCGCTCTCCGAAAGCATCTGGCCCGCTCAGGGTATTCGAGCGCTACGCAACGCCACCGTAACTTGCGTCGCACCGACCGGAACGCTGAGCCTGCTTGCGGGGTGTTCGAGCGGGATTGAGCCATTTTTCGCGCTCGCCAGTGTTAGATGCGCGCTGGACGGGCGCACGCTGACTGAGGTCAACCGCGTGGCGCTCGATGCGATTAAAGGCTTGGGTCCCGGCAACCCAAACGCGATCAGAGAGATTTGCGAGCGCGGCTCGATGCGAGAGATTGCAGGGATACCCGAGGAGCTTAAGCGGCGCTTTCCGATCGCGCTGGAGTTAAGTCCGCTGGATCATGTTCGGATGCAGGCGGCTTTCCAGAGGCACGTCGATGCGGCTGTTTCCAAAACGGTCAATCTGCCCAGCAGTGCTTCACCAGACGATGTGCGGCAAGTCTTCGATGCGGCGCGGAGCCTCAAGCTCAAGGGCGTTACCGTTTACCGCTACGGGTCCAAATCGCATCAGGCGCTGTCGTTCGTAGAAGATGAACGCATTCCCGACTGCCGCGAGTGCGCGGTGTGACTGGCATGAAGGTTCAGCAGCGCTCGAATATTCGTGGCACTTCCCGGCGCGATGTTTCTGTTCATTGAGCATCGTACTGAGGGCAAACGTATACAGCGCCGGATAGACCTCGGGCTGCTCGAGGCCCTTGTAACGCTGGTCAAGCCGCTCAAGCGAGTTGAGGAAGCGATCGCGCGACTCGGTGAGCTCGGGACGCGGCATGAGCCGGCGACCACCGCTGAATTGCAGAGACAGGAGTGTCGCGACTTCGGACGGAATTGGATTGAATTGGCGCGCAACGAGCGCCACGGTCTCGTCGGCCAGACCTATCAGGTCGGAATAACACTTCCAGCAGTCGCTCCAGTCCTGCGGACACAAGGAAGCCGCGGCGTGGAGGCAGGCGGCGGACGCTCATGCCGAAGCATGCCGGTCGATTGAATCGCAGCGCAAAATAGCTTGCCGCCATGGTAAGCTCGTAAAGATCGGTGAGCAGAGGAATCTCGTTTGGATCCAATCTCAGGTCGATTGGCATATCGGTCCTCCGTCAGGTCTCCCAGGAGAGTCAATCTTTAGTGATCTCCAAGACTATCGAAAAGCCGAAGCGCGGATGGGCGGTCGGCCCGAATCTGCTCGATTACGAGAAAGTCTGCGCAGGATTTTCGTGGGATGCGGCCCGGCGCGAACTCGACGGCCTGCCCGCCGGCCGCGGGCTGAACATCGCTCACGAGGCGATCGATCGTCACGCGGCCGGTGTGATTCGCAATCACCTGGCGCTGCGATGGATCGGCAAGGGCGGCGACACGCGCGATTTCTCATATGCCGACATGCGGCTGCTCACTAACCGTTTTGCGAATGTGTTGCGAGGCCTGGGTCTCCGCAGGGGCGAGCGGGTGTTTATCCTCGCCGGGCGTATTCCCGAACTTTATATCAGCGCGCTCGGGACGCTGAAAAACGGCAACGTCTTCTGCCCGCTCTTCTCCGCCTTCGGTCCGGAACCGATTCGTCAACGGATCGGCATCGGCGATGGCCGTGTGCTGGTGACCACCGCCCTGCTGTACAAACGCAAACTCGTCGACGTGTGCGCCTCGCTGCCCAGGCTCAGACACGTGCTGCTGATTGGCAGCCCCGAAGAGATTCGCGCGATTCCAAACACCGAAGATTTTCATCAGTTGATGAATGACGCGAGCGACGATTTCGAGATCCCGCAGACCGATCCCGAGGATCTCGCGCTGCTTCATTTCACCAGCGGCACCACCGGCAAGCCCAAGGGCGCGATGCACGTCCATCAGGCCGTCGTGGCGCATCATATGACCGGCCGCTTCGCGCTCGACTTTCATCCCGACGATATTTTTTGGTGCACGGCGGACCCCGGATGGATCACTGGTACGTCTTACGGAATCATCGCGCCGCTCACCAATGGCATCACCAGCATCATCGACGAGGCGGAGTTCGATGCGGAACGATGGTACGCGTTGATCCAGAAGCAGAAGGTCACTAACTGGTACACGGTGCCGACCGCGGTTCGCATGATGATGAAGATCGGGACCGAGGTGATCGGCAAATACGATCTTCGCCATCTGCGCTTCATCGCGAGCGTGGGCGAGCCGCTCAATCCCGAAGCGGTGATATGGGGGCAGGAAGCGTTCGGCCTTCCGATTCACGACAATTGGTGGCAAACGGAGACCGGCGGCATTATGATTTCAAACTTCGCCGCGATGGATATTCGCCCAGGCTCGATGGGGCGCCCGCTTCCCGGCATCGAAGCAGGCGTAGTGCGCCGCCTAAAGGACGGCGCCATCGAAGAGATTCGCGAAGCCGGCGTCGAAGGCGAACTCGTGTTGCGGCCCGGTTGGCCGTCGATGTTTCGCGGTTATCTCAATGAAGAAGAGCGTTATCGCAAATGCTTCGCGGGAGGATGGTATCTCACAGGCGACCTCGTGCGGCGCGACGGCGACGGCTACTTCTGGTTCGTTGGACGCGCCGACGATGTCATCAAGTCGTCGGGTCATCTGATCGGGCCGTTCGAAGTCGAGAGCACGCTGATGGAGCATCCTGCGGTAGCGGAGGCGGGCGTCATCGGCAAACCGGACCCGATTGCCGGTGAAATCGTGAAGGCCTTCGTTTCACTCAAACCGGCGTTCGTAGCGAGCGACGAGCTTCGCAGCGACCTGCTCGGCTTCGCGCGCAAACGGTTGGGCGCGGTGGTCGCGCCCAAGGAAATCGACTTCATCGCCAACGTGCCGAAGACCCGCAGCGGAAAAATCATGCGCAGACTGCTCAAGGCCCGCGAACTCGGCCTTCCCGAGGGCGACATCTCGACGCTGGAGAGTTCGTAGATCGTGGCACTACAACCAACCATCGCAACACCAAATGTTGACGCCGGGCACGCGATCGCCTTGCTGCGCGACATGGTCCGCATCCGCCGCTTCGAAGAAAAAGCCGCCGAGCTGTACAGCGCGGCCAAAATCCGCGGATTTCTCCATCTATATATCGGCGAGGAAGCCGTCGCGGTCGGCGCGATGCGCGCGCTGAGGCCGGAAGACGCTGTCGTCGCGACCTATCGCGAGCATGGACACGCGCTCCTGCGCGGCGTTTCGGCCGACTCGATCATGGCCGAGATGTACGGTAAGCAGGAAGGATGCAGCCGCGGGCGTGGCGGCTCGATGCATCTGTTCGACGCGGCGAAGCGATTTTACGGCGGCAACGCAATCGTCGGCGGCGGGCTGCCGCTGGCGATCGGTTTCGCGCTGGCCGACAAGCTGCAACATCGGCAGCGCGTGACCGCATGCTTCTTCGGTGACGGCGCTGTGGCCGAGGGCGAGTTTCACGAATGCATGAACCTCGCGGCGCTGTGGAAGCTCCCGGTCCTGATGTGTTGCGAGAACAACCTCTACGCGATGGGCACGGCGCTCAAGCGCGCGCAGTCGCAAACCGATCTGAGCCTGAAAGCGGCGGCATACGAAATGGCCTCGTGGCCGGTCGATGGGATGGACGTCGTCGCGTGCGAGGAAGCTGCGCAGCGAGCGGCGCTCGCCGTGCGTTCCGGCGAGGGGCCGTGCTTTCTCGAATTCCGGACTTATCGCTTCCGCGCGCACTCGATGTACGATCCGCAGCTCTATCGCGACAAGCGCGAAGTCGAGGAATGGAAGAAACGAGACCCGATCGCGACCTTTCAGAATCGTCTGACAACACAAGGCGTTTTGGATGACGCGAACATGAAGCGCATTGAAGATGAGGTCGCATCAGAGATCGAAAAAGCGATCGCATTCGCCGAGTCCGGCACCTGGGAGCCGATCGAAGACCTTACGCGTTTCGCGTACTCGGGAGAGAAGCCGAGGTGAGCCCGGACGCGCAGAAAGTGAAGATCACTTATCGCGAGGCGATGCGCCAGGCGATCCGCGACGCGCTTATCCGCGATCAGCGCGTCTTTCTGATGGGCGAAGATGTCGGCGCTTACGGCGGATGCTACGCAGTTAGCAAAGGATTGCTGGAGGAATTCGGCCCCGATCGCATCCGTGACACCCCGCTTTCCGAATCCGCGTTTGTCGGCGCGGGAATCGGCGCGGCGATGAACGGCATGCGGCCCATCGTCGAAATCATGACGGTCAACTTCAGCCTGCTAGCGCTCGACCAAATCGTGAACAACGCGGCGACGATCCTCCATATGTCGGGCGGCCAGATCAACATTCCGCTCGTGATCAGGATGACCACGGGCGCCGGCCGGCAACTCGCGGCGCAGCATTCGCATAGCCTCGAAGGATGGTACGCGCATATTCCCGGCATCAAGGTGCTCGCGCCGGCCACCCTGGAAGACGCGCGTGGGATGCTATGGACGGCGCTCGAGGATCCCGACCCGGTGCTCATCTTCGAGCACGGCACGCTGTACAACATGGAGGGCGAGATGGCCGTCGATGCGGGCGCGGTCGAGATCTCGAAGGCCGCAGTACGGCGTGCGGGGACGGACGTGAGTCTGATCACATACGGCGGCACGCTGGGCAAGACGATTCAAGCTGCCGAGCAACTTGCGGCGTCTGGGGTCGATGCGGAGGTCGTGGATCTTCGCACGCTGCGGCCGCTCGACACTGAGTCGATCCTCGATTCGGTCATGCGCACGCATCGCGCGGTGGTTATCGACGAAGGATGGCGCAGCGGTAGCATCTCGGCAGAGATCAGCGCGCGCATCATGGAAGGGGCGTTCTACGAGCTCGACCTGCCGGTGGAGCGCATCTGCAGCGCCGAAGTTCCGATGCCCTATGCCCGGCATCTTGAGGACGCCGCGCTGCCGCAAGCGTCCACGATCGTCGCAACCGTGACGCGGATGATGGGCGGTCATGGCTGATTTCCTGATGCCTTCGCTTGGCGCCGACATGGAAGCCGGGACTGTCCTGCAATGGCTGGTGAGGCCGGGCGATACGGTCAAGCGCGGCGATATAGTTGCCGTGGTGGATACCGAGAAGGCCACTATCGAGGTGGAAATTTTCCAGACCGGCGTCATCCAAAAGATCGTCGTGCCCGAAGGAGAAAAGGTCCCCGTCGGTACGCTGCTGGCTGTGCTTGCCGTAGATGGCGAGGCTGTCCCTGCCGCTCCCGAGGCCAAACCGAAACCCGCTGAGCACGCGCCGGTAGTTCTCGCGCCCGCTCCACCGAATCCGCCTGCTGTTGCGCGTGTCATGGCAAAGCCGACGCCGGAGCCTGCCGCGCCCCATCGCGCGCGTATCTCGCCGCTCGCGATGCGAGTCGCAATGGAACTCAAGGTCGATCTTGCGACTGTCACAGGGACCGGTCCCGAAGGTGCGATCACCAAGGCCGATGTCGAGCGCGCCGCTAAGGCTGCGCCGACGCCAGCACCTGCACCTCGGGTTGCCGCGCCCATTGCAGAACCAGGACCAGCGGCGCGGCCGAAGGCCGCCGTGGCGCCGATCGATCATCATGCGGCGATGCGCAAAGTGATCGCGGCGGCGATGGCGCGCTCGAAGCGCGAGATACCTCATTACTACCTCGGCACTCACATCGACATGAGCAAGGCGATGGGGTGGCTGCGGGCGGAGAATTTCAAGCGTCCGGTGACGGAGAGGCTGCTCTATTCCGTGGTGCTGCTGAAGGCCGTCGCGCTCGCCGCTCATGAGATACCCGAGATGAACGGCTTCTGGATCGATGGCGCGTTCAAACCGAGCGAGGCGGTTCACGTCGGCGTCGCGATATCGATCCGGCAAGGCGGCCTTATCGCGCCGGCGATTCACGATGTTGACAGGAAGAGCCTCAGCGAGATCATGGTGAGTCTGCGCGATCTGGTTAAGCGCGTGCGCGCGGGAGTGCTTCGCAGTTCCGAAATCGCCGATGCGACAATCACCGTCACCAGTCTCGGCGACGAGGGTGTCGAAAGCGTCTTCGGAGTCATCTATCCGCCGCAGGTTGCGCTAGTCGGTTTCGGCAAGATCGTCGAGCGCCCGTGGGCCAGCGGCGCAATGGTCGGCGCGAGACCGGTTATGATGGCGAGCCTGTCGGGCGACCATCGTGCGAGCGACGGTCATCGAGGCGCATTGTTCCTCACCGCCATCGAGCGCCTATTACAGGAGCCGGAGAACCTGTGACCGACGACGAGATAAAGGCGCTCTTTTTGCGCGAGCTACATAGGATCGCGCCCGAAGTCGAGTTGAGCGAAATCGATCCGGCCGTCGATCTGCGCGAGCAAATCGACCTCGACTCGATGGATATCCTGAACCTCGCGATCGCTATTCACGAAGCGACCGGAGTCGATATTCCGGAAGCGGACTATCCGCGAATGACCACCTTAAACGGCTGCGTGGCCTACCTGCATTCGCGCACCAGCTAGAGAGAAAAGGAAGACGGGAGGGAACGCTTTAAGTTGGCACATCCGTTGCAACTTCACCGGAGTATGCCTCTCAAAACTCGACGCCCAGGATGGTGAATTCAAATGCAGCGCCCCGTTCAAATTACCTCACGTGATTTTGAATTGACCGCAGCCATGGAGGCGCAGATCCGCGAACGCGCCGCCGACCTTCAGCTCCACTTCCCACGGCTCACCGGATGCCACGTCGTGGTCGGAGCGCCGTTTGTCGCTCCTCTTCGGGTATGCGTTAGCGCAGCATCAGTATGATAGAGCCAACCTGAGTTGCCGAACGACGCATCTGAGGGCGCCCGGTGTTCCCTTCAGAGGCATAGGTCAGTTTCAGATCGAGTCCATCTTTTGCCGGCACAGGAAATGCTTCTTTCCTGATCAGGATTAAGTACGATGTCCGACGATGCCGCTCCACCATTGCTGCCTATCCGCGTGGCGGATGAGCCAGCTAAGCCTTCATCGAGCGCGGGCATTCGCACACTGCTCGACCTGTTCCGTCAATTTGCCGACATTCGCTCCGAGTACGTCGTTTACTACGACGGATACCGGAGCTGGAGCTATCGCTACGACGAGATCGCAAGGGCCAGCCGCGCCTTCGCTGAGCGGCTGCGGCGCGAGTCCATCGGCAAAGGCGACAAAGTTCTCATCTGGTCCGAGTCTCGTCCCGAATGGATCGCCGCGTTCTGGGGCTGCCTGCTCAACGGAAGCATCGTAGTTCCGATCGACTACCGCTCCTCCTCCGACGTGATGTGCAACACGCAGCAGGTAGTGCGCGCGCGGCTGGTGTTGATCGGCGATGACGTCCATCTACCCGCAACCGGATTGGACATCCCCTGCTGGCGGCTGTGCGAAGTAGATCTGCATGCCGCCTCGCCCGCGCCCGTTGAAGATATTTCTCCGGACGATACCGCCGAGTTGGTCTTCACCTCGGGTTCGACCGCGGCTCCCAAGGGCGTAGTGATAACCCATCGCAACCTCGCGGCCGATCTCGAGCCGATCCAGCGCGAGGTGATGAAGTATCGCGGCTACGTGCGCCCGCTGTTTCCGTTGCGCTTCTTGAACCTGCTTCCGCTGAGCCACATGTTCGGGCAGCTATTGGCGATGTTTTTCCCGCCGATGCTGCCCGGAGTGGTGGTTCTAATTCGCGGCTACAGTCCGCAGGAGGTCGTGCGACAGATTCGCCGCCGCCGCGTCTCTTTTCTGATCTGCGTTCCCAAGATGCTCGAAGTGATGCGCCAGTACGTAGTGCGCAGGTTTCCGGAAACTGCCGCGCTGCCTTCCGCCGACTCGCACTGGCCGGTGCGATGGTGGCGCTATCGGCGCGTGCATCGCATGTTCGGACTCAAGTTCTGGGGTGTCGTAGTCGGCGGCGCGCCACTCGAACCTGCACTCGAGGAGTTCTGGTCGCGCCTCGGCTTCCTTGTCGTGCAGGGATACGGTCTCACCGAAACTGCACCGGTCATCAGCTTCAGCCATCCGTTTCACGGGCATCCCTTTGGGAGCGCGGGGCAACCGCTGCCCGGCGTTGAAGTCAAAATCGCTGCGGACGGAGAAATCCTGGTGCGCGGCGACATGATCACTCCCGGCTATTTCAACGCGCCTTCCGAAAGCCTGAAAGCGTTCGAGAACGGATGGTTCCACACCGGAGACATCGGCAAGCTCGACGCCGGCCATCTGTTCGTCCGGGGACGCAAGAAGGAAATGATCATCACGCCCGCAGGGCTGAAGATTTTTCCCGAGGATGTCGAACTCGTCATCCACGCGCTTGCGGGAGTCCGCGATTGCGCGGTGGTCGGCAAGGATCGTGTTCACGCCGTGCTGGTGCTTGAACCAGGCGCCAACAAGGAACAGGTGGTCGGTCTCGCCAACGCGCGACTCGAAGCGCATCAGAGAATACGAGCTGCTTCGGTATGGACCGCCGGCGATCTTCCGCGTGTCGAGGGAACCGGCAAACTCAAGCGCAGCGCGATCCAGAAATGGGTCGAAGCCGGCGCGCCGGCGGGCGCCGCCAAACCGGCGGACAAGTTGGGCGAACTGATCGCGAGATATGCGCCCGATCGCGCAATCACATCCCAGACCACTCTCGATCAGCTGGGGCTAAGCTCGCTCGAGCGCGTCGAACTGCTCGTCGAACTTGAACAGCAGTTCAACGCCACCATCGATGAGGCCGTTTTCACAGGCGAATACAAAGTCGCGGATCTCGCGAAGATGCTGCACGCCCCAGCGGCCCTACGCGAGGAATCCTTCGAGGCGAACACCTGGAACTGCAGCGTGGCCGCACGCGTCATCCGGCGGGCCGGGCTGGCCGGATTCGCGATTCCGATGACCCGGCTCTTAATCAAGCTCACGGTCACGGGGCTGAAACGCCTGGAATCGATCGAGGCGCCGGTGATCTTCGCCGCCAACCACCAGAGCTACCTAGATGTTCCGGCGATCTTCACGGCGCTGCCTGCGCGCTGGCGCTACCGCGTCGCGCCCGCGATGCTCAAGGAATTCTTCGAGGCGCATTTCCATCCCGAGCGCTATTCGAGATGGCGCCGATTCGTCGCCAGCACGAGCTACTTCGTCGCCGCGTTGTTCTTCAACGGATTTCCGCTTTCGCAGCAGGAGGCGGACACCCGTCAGACGCTGCGTCATATCGGTGAGCTGGTCAGCGACAACTGGTCCATCCTGATTTTCCCCGAAGGCGGGCTCTCGGTGACCGGCGAGATCGAGGCGTTCCAGCCGGGAGCGGCGATGTTGGCAGCGCGGCTGCGCCTGCCGGTGATTCCAGTGCGGCTGCGCGGCCTCGACCGCATCCTCCCTCGCGGCGCCTCGATGGTCCATCCGGGCGCCGGATCGATTGCATTCGGCGCACCGCTCCATCTGCAGGGCGACGATTACACCGCCCTCGCAAGACGAATCGAAGAGGCCGTCCGCGTGCTATGAAAGCGGGCCATCAAACCTGGAACCGTCAGCAGCGGCTTATCGTCGCAAGCCTCTTCCTAACGCTATTCCTAGTTTTCGGTTCCGGTTTCAACACCGCCGGGGTGTTCTTCGAACCATTATTGCGTCATTTCGGATGGACTCGCGCGCGGCTCTCCTCTCTGCAAACGGTGCTCGGGCTCAGCGCGGGCGTGAGCGCGCCCTTCTTCGGCTGGCTACTCGACCGGGTAGAGGCCGGCGCGGTGATTGCGTCTGGCATATGCGTGAGCGGCGCGGCGCTCCTGCTCGCCAGCCGCGCAAATTCATATGACACTTTCCTGATCGCATACGCCATGCTCGGGGTGGGGATCGCCGCCGCCACGCTCTTGCCGTGTTCACAGGTGTTGGCAAACTGGTTTGGCGAACGACGCGGCACCGCACTCGGACTTGCGATGTCTGGAACCTCACTGGGCGGAATGCTGATGACGCTGGTTGCGGCTGACGCGATCGGACGCGCGGGATGGCGCGCAGGTTATGTAGCTCTGGCGCTTCCGATGCTTCTGGTCAACGTACCGCTGGTGCTCGCCGTCGTAAGGACGAGGCCGGAATCCGGAGCTTTGGCTGAGGCTCCATCGTCAGGCTCGGGGCTTGAGATCACCGAGGCGGTGCGCGGCCGTTCGTTCTGGATGATCGCGGCGGTGCAATTCGCCTTTGCTTTCGCGGTAACCGGCGGTTCACTTCACATGGTCCCATACCTGATCGGAATCGGGTACGCCCCAACCCATGCGGCTCTGGTTCTGAGCCTAACGTTCGGCCTCGCTGCGCTTGGTAAGCCTCTGATCGGAGCAGTCGCGGACCGGATCGGTGGGCGTTTCGCGCTCGCAATCTCAATGGCGATCGCGGCGGCAGGGCAAATTATGCTGCTCGGGGCGCGCAACATCGTCATTCTCGCCGCATTCACCGTTGTTTACGGCCTCGCCTCCGGAGCGCCGCTTGCGCTGGTCCCGGATTTGACGGCGGATTCGCTCGGGCTCAAACGGTTCGGCACCCTCTTGGGCCTAAGTGGAGTGTTCACAACGATCGGGGCGGCAACGGGACCGCTCGCGGCGGGATCCCTCTATGATGCGGCGCACAATTACTTCGCAGCGTTCCTCATTTTTGCCGCAGTGCTTGTTGCGGGAGGCCTAGCCGCACTCGGATGCGTCCCGCTAAATGACGATGTCCAAAACCCACGTAGTGCTGATGATACCAGGTCCCACAACGGTACATGCCTCGAACATTGGATGAAATTCTGCATCAATTGGTGATCATAATACGCGATACTCCTCTGGAGCTCTGTGATCGGATCTCGGAGTTTCTTTCTCAGAGGAGGAAGGAGGATCCGACTTCTTTCTCTTGGCGCTTTCACCAAGTGGCGTGCTCCCCAATTTCCCGCCAATCATAAGTAGAGTCCGCCGGTTGTTTGGCCCTCTTCGGGCGGTTGCGTTTCCTGTCCTTTACGCATGGCGAACTCGGTCGGCGTCAAGGCGCCGAGACTGCCGTGCGGTCGCGTGTGATTGTAGTCGTGACGCCACGCCGCGATCGTTTCGCGCGCCTCGGCGAGCGTTAGGAAGACGTGCTCGTTGAGGCATTCGTCGCGCAGGCGGCTGTTGAAGCTCTCGATGAAAGCGTTCTGCACGGGCTTGCCCGCCTCGATGTAGTGCCGGTCGAGACGACCAGTGGCCCAGCGCAAGACTGCGCAGCTGGTTAGTTCCGTGCCGTTGTCGCTGACGATCACCCTGGGAGTGCTGCGCTCGAACCTGTGTGTGGCGAATTACTGATTTTCCCAGAATCAGCAATTCGCCACACACAGGTGGTGACGCTGGGGATGTCGCCGGTGCGCGTGCGCACCGCGGAAGGCGAACCTCTGCCCCTGCCCTGGGATCCCAGATAGGCGGCTCGAAGGTATCGCGCCCGCGCGGCGATCATGACGACGAGCCGTGTCAGTTGGGATTAGCAATACGTCCAAGAACGGACAGCCCGGGCCAGCGGTAGCACCGGTGCCACAGGCACGTTGCTGTCGTCGCTCCCTTCACGGGGTGTAAAGCTCGGCGGTCTCCAGCGCCGCAAATCCGATCGTAGAGGTTTCGATGAGCCCGCCCGGAATCAATACTTGTCCCGAGTCCAGCAACGTTGCGGTAAAGAACTCGCGCGGCGAGAGCATCGCTGCTCCGGCCTGGAACCGACCCGATGCCGGATCGTAAAAGTCCACTGTGGCCGTCGTCACGGCGTCAGCGACGGGTATATTGATGCCGCCGCCCGCGATCATTATGCGGCCGTCGGGCAGGTAGACCGCAGAATGCCAAGCCCTCACGCTGTTCATCACGCCCGCGGTTGGAGTGAACTTGCCGGTTTTGGGGTCAAACAACTCGGCGGTCGCGACCGAGTTGCCATCCGCAATGGCGCCACCGGCAATCAAGACCTGGCCGTTGCCAAGCAGATTTGCAGTTGCGCCATCACGCGGCGAGGTCATCGTATTCGGCGCTGCGGTGAACATTCCGGTTCTTGGATCGTAGATTTCTGCGGTATCGAGGGCGCCGGAAGTGTCGGAAACCGTGCTTCCAGCGGCGAGCAACACTTCGCCGTTGGCGAGCAGCGTGGCGGTGTGGTTTGCGCGTGGCGAGGTCATCGTCCCTTTGGCCGCCGTGAAGGTTCCCGTGCTGCGATTGTAGAGCTCCGCCGTGTCGAGCGCGTTGCCGCTCGTGTCGAGTCCGCCCGCGATCAGCACTGTGCCATCACCAAGCAGAGTGGCGGTCGCCGCGGGGCGCGCGGCGATCATCGGGCCGGAGGTGGGCGAAAAGCTCATCGTTTTCGGATCGAAGAGATCCGCGGCAACGCCGCTACTGCCATCTACAATCAGCACCTTGCCGTCGTTGAGGGTAACCGCGTTGCACGGCGCGCACGGCACCTCAAGATTGTTGGCGGTGGGGGTAAAATGGCGAGTCTTCGGATCGAACAGCTCGGCCGTATTGAGCGCCGAAGTCTCGCTGCCGCCGCCGGCGATCAAGACGCGGCCGTCAGGCAGCAGCGCCGAGGCATAGGCTACCCTAAGCGCGTTGAGGCCGCCGGTCACGGTAAACGTTCCCGCCGCGGGGTTGTAGATCTCACCGCTCGGCTCGCCATTTCCGCTGTTGTTTCCTTGATTGTCGATTCCGCCGAGAATAAGCGGAGCGCCGTCGGGCAGTACCACGGCGGCCGCGTCCATGCGCGCAATGTGAAGCGCACCGGTCGGCGAGAAAGTGTTGGTGGAGGCATCGAACAGATCGAAACTGGCCTCCTCCGGTGACGCGGATGGAAAAGCACTGCTTCCGGCGCCAACGATCGCGTTTCCGTCCGCTAGCGGCGCGGCGGAGGGAGCCCATCTGCCGATGCTCATGTTGTTGGCAGTGAAACTGAAGGTCGAGCTGCTTGGATCGTACAGTTCCGCGCTGTCAAGGGCGCTGGAAACACCCGCGCCACCCGCCAGAAGCGCGCGGCCGTCGACCAACAGAATTGCCGCAAAGTCCGTTCTGGCCGAGTTAAGCGGCACCGCGGTGGCGCTGAAGGTCTCTGACACCGGATCGTAAAGCTCGGCGCTTGCCAGCACCGTTGTACCTTTGAGCCCGCCAGCCAGCAAAACCTTGCCATCGGCGAGCAGGACCGCACCGTGAAACGCGTGCGGGGTGATCATATTGCCTTTGGTGTAGGAGAAGGCGCCCGAAGCGGGGTCGTAAATCTCGGCGGTGTCGGTTGTGTGTCCGCCGGTAACGCCTCCGCCCGCGATCAGCACGGTTCCATCCTGAAGGGTGGTGGCAGTGCATCCATAGCGGGCGTCATTCATAGCGCCTTTGGTGGGCGCGAAGCGGTTGCGCGCGGGATCATAAATCTCGGCCTGCAATAGGGCGTTGCCGCTGCTGTCGAGCCCGCCCGCCTCCAACGCCGTGCCGTCGTCTAGCGCGGCTATGCAGAGACTCTCCGCCGCGATTGGCAGTTGATTCGCGACCGGCGTAAAGCTGTCGGTCTTCGGGTGGTATATCTCGCCGGAAGCGAGGTTCACGCCTGCCAGGGATCCGACTCCTCCAACTTCCAGCACAATCCCCGATTTGAGCGTAACAGCCGGGGCGATACGTCCCGCGTTCATCAGGCCAGGCACCTGAACCGTCGCGTTCGGCGCCGGCGTTGAAGGGGCGCCACCCGAGCTGCTGCCGCACGACGCGCACAAGAGCGTGAAAATCACGATACACAGGATGCGAGTCTTCATCTTTCCCTCTCGGAAATGCGCAGCTACCAGAGTGCCGTCGGCACGTTGCTGTCGCCGCTCCTTTCACGGGGTGTAAATCTCGGCGGTCTCCAGCGCCGCGATTCCGATACCCGTCACGCTGATGGTGCGTCCGGCCGCAATCAGCACTTTTCCCGAGTGCAGCAACGTTGCGGTAAAGAAGTCGCGCGGCGAGAGCATTGGTGCCCCTGCGTGGAACTGACCGGTCGAAGGATCGTAAAAGTCCACTGTGGCCGTCGTTTTGATGGATGGGACTCCCTTTACCACAATGATCACGCTTCCGCCCGCGATCACGACGCGGCCGTCGGGCAGGCTGACTGAAGATTGAAAAGCCCGCGCGTTGCTCATCACGCCCGCGGTTGGAGTGAAGTTGCCGGTTTTGGGGTCGAATAACTCGGCGGTGGCAACCGAGCTGGTATCGGCAATGACGCCGCCGGCAATCAGGACCTGGCCGTCGCGAAGCCGATTTGCAGTCGCGCTCACACGCGCCGAGGTCATCGTGTTCGGCACTGCGGTGAAGGTTGCGGTTGTTGGATCGTAGATTTCTGCGGTATCGAGGGCCCCGGAATAGGAATCACTGGTGCTTCCACCGGCGAGCAACACTTCGCCGTTGGCGAGCAGCGTGGCGGTGTGGATTGCCCGCCGCGAGGTCATCGTCCCGGTCGCAGTGAAGGTTCCCGTCCCGGGATTGTAGAGCTCCGCCGTGTCGCGCGCGTTGCCGCTCGTGTCGAGTCCGCCCGCGATCAGGACTGTACCATCACCAAGCACAGTGGCGGTCGCCACGAAACGCGGGGCTATCATCGGGCCGGGCGTGGGCGAAAAGCTCATCGTTTTCGGGTCGAAGAGTTCCGCCGTAACGCCGGTACTGCCATTTGCGATCAGCACTCTGCCGTCGCGCAGGGTAACCGCGTTGAGCGACGAGCGCGGCACATCCAGATTGTTAGCAGTGGGCAGAAAATATCCGGTCTTCGGATCGAACACTTCGGCCGTCTCGAGCTCCGAAGTCTGGTCGGCGCCGCCAGCGATCAAGACGCGGCCGTCAGGCAGCAGCGCCGAGGCATATGCGATCCTGAGAGCGTTGAGGCCGCCGGTCACGGTGAACGTCCCCGCCGTGGGGCTGTAGATTTCACCGCTCGGCTCGTAATTTCCGTTGTTGGTCCCTTGATCGTCGATTCCGCCAAGAATAAGAGGAGCGCCGTCAGGCAGCACCACGGCGGCCGACCCCCAGCGCGCAATGTGAAGCGCACCGGTCGGAGAGAAAGTGTTGGTGGAGGCATCGAACAGATCGAAGCCGGCCTCCGGTACCTCGGCTGGGAAAGAGACGCTTCCCGCACCAACGATCGCGTTTCCGTCCGCTAGCGGCGCGGCGGACGGAGCCCATCTGCCGGTGCTCATCTGGTTGGCAGTGAAACTGAAGGTCGAGCTGCTTGGATCGTACAGTTCCGCGCTGTCAAGGGCGCTGGAACCCGCGCCCCCCGCCACAAGCGCACGGCCGTCGGCCAACACAATTGCCGCAAAGTCGTATCTGGCCGAGTTAAGCGGCACCGCGGTGGCGCTAAAGGTCTCTGACACCGGATCGTAAAGCTCAGCGGTCGTTAGCGCCGTTGTACCGTTGAGCCCGCCGGCCACCAAAACCTTGCCATCGGCGAGCAGGACCGCAGCGTGAAACGAATGCGGGGCGATCATATCGCCCTTGGTGTAGGAGAAGGCGCCCGAAGCGGGATCGTAAATCTCGGCGGTGTCGGTTGTGTGTCCGCTGATGTTATCCATCCCGCCCGCGATCAGTACGGTTCCATCCTGGAGCGTGGTCGCAGTGCATCCAAAACGGGGGTCATTCATCGGGCCTGCAGTCGGCGCAAAGCTGTTGCTCGCGGGATCATAAGTCTCGGCCTGCAATAGAGCGTTTCCGCTGCTGTCGCGTCCGCCCACCTCCAACGCCGTGCCGCCGTTGAGCGCGGCCAGGCAGAGATACTGCGCCGCGATTGGCAGTTGATTTGCCACCGGCGTAAAGCTGTCAGTCTTGGGGTGATATATTTCGGCGGAAGCGAGCAACTCGTTCGTCAGCGAACCGAGTCCTCCTACTTCCAGCATGTCCCCCGATTTGAGCGCAACCGCCGGGGCCCATCGTCCCACCTTCATCAGGCCAGGCACCTGAACCGTCGCGTTCGGCGCCGGCGTTGGCGGAACGCCACCCGAGCTGCCGCCGCACGACGCGCACAAGAGCGTGAGCACGACGATACGCACTTTTCCTGCGTACTTGTTCATTTCCTTCTGCTCCCATGCTCGGCGATGAAAAAGCCACCGGTAATATGGCTTAAGGAATACTAATACTGCTGATACTTAAACCTTGGCAAAACTTATACTCCCGTTGATGAAGTCGCGCAAACTGCATTTACGTCTCTGACAGAGATAGCCTCTGTCCGTTCATGCAAAGGAACCACAACTGGAGCCGTGCAAAGCCAGGCCGGTCGCTGTATACGTGGAGCCTGAATCAGAGTTCAAAACGGAAATCCCGGCTTAAGCCGATAGGAGACAAGATCTTGACAGATCGCAGGAATAACCGCTTCTCACGGCGCCGTGACTGTTCGACAGCGATCGCGCTGGTTTTTCTGGTCGCTATCTCGCTGGCCAGCGGATGTGGCCGCAGCGGGTCGTCGGTGCCGCAGACTTCCACGAGCGGCCTGGACAAGGTCGGGCACATCTTCATCGTGATGCAGGAAAACCATTCGTTCGACAACTATTTTGGCGCGCTGCCCTACGTTCCCGGCGGGCCTTACCACGCGCCAGCCAAGGACGGCTCCGCATGCAAGGCAGACGACCATACTTGCGTCAACGGCTTAAGCTGCTCAGTAAGCGGCTCGAGCCTGGACTGCCGTAATTCCAACGTCGCCAGCGATGGTTCGACGGTCGAGTCCCATCAGGATTCCAATTATTGCGTCAAGCCCGATCTCGACCATACCTGGCACGGTTCCCATTACGAGCTTAACTACAGCGACCCCAACAATACGCCGGCATCGACCTCCGACGGCTTCGTGCGCGTCAATGAGAAAGAGGAAGACAACAAGGATGACACGATGGGGTACTACAGCCAGGACGACCTACCCTATTATTACAAATTGGCCCAAACCTTCGCGAACAGTGATAGCTATTTCTGTGACGAAATTGGTCCGACCAGTCCGAACCGCTTCTATTCGCTCGCCGCGACCTCCTTTGGACACGTGGTGACGCCCTCTGATTCCAGTGGTGATGCGCCGCCGCCGGAGGGCTTTAAGCCGATTACCGGCACGATATTCGACCTGTTGGACGCCCACGGCATCCGCTGGTCGGAATATTACGATCCTCCCGACGGCAGCATCCCGGGGATACTCGAGCCCTCGCGCCCGTATGGCCATTTGTTCCGCCCAACCTCGCCCAATTATTTGCTGATGTCGCAGTTCTATGACGATGCTGCCGCAGGCAATCTGGCGCAGGTAGTGTGGATCGACCTGGAAAATGACGAGCATCCGCCCCGCGACATTCGGGCCGGCCAGCAGGAAGTGGCGCAGGTCATCACCGCGATTCGCAGCAGCCCTGCCTGGAGCAATTCAATCGTGTTTTTCACCTACGACGAGCATGGCGGAGCCTATGATCATGTGAGGCCGCTGGCCGCCACCCCTCCCGACAAGATCGCTCCTGGTCTGTGTGCGGACAATTCCAATCCGCCCGGCTCTCTTCAGCCGGGCGGCGGCGCGCAGTGCACCGAGAGCTTCACCGAAGCCCAGTCGGTTTGTCCTTCCCTGCCTCCCGGCGGGCCGTTCCCGCCCGGCTGCGCGGCATTCCATCAGCTCGGTATCAGGGTTCCGTTCGTCGCCGTTTCACCGTTCGCCAAGCCGGCCTACGTCTCGCATGTGGTCAGTGACCATACGTCAATTCTGGCCTTGATCGAGAAACGCTTTATGCCAGGCGCCCATCTCACCCACCGCGACGCCGCAGCCAGCGCGCTGGAGGACCTGTTTGACTTCAAGCACGCCCCCTCGGCTGCCGCGAACGTCCCGGCATCGCTGGCTGAGCCACCTGCCTCTGACCATAACTGTCCATAGCTGTTCACCATAAAGGGTAAACTAGGAGCCACAAACACGCCCGAGGCCTGCAACACACACGCTTCAGATGGGTAAGACCCGCGCGGCTACTCCTAATTAACAAAGTACGGAAAAAGCCGATTAGTAAGTAGGTCGTCTGCTGGGGTTTGATATTGACGGTTGAGTCAGAGGGGATGGGGATGGCCGGAGGGTGTCCGCTAACAGCCCGTGCTGTAAGTGGTCGCCGCTGGGCCAAGTGCTTGGGAAACTCGCCCGGCGCTAGGAACGTTTCTTCCTGCTCTCCGCCCAGCGCTTTTTCATGGCCTCCGACAAACGCCTTCTGCCCTCCGGCGTGATTCCGCCACGACGCCGGCCAGACGCTTTTGCGCCGCCTGCACGCGTCTTCATAGCAGACGATGAGGAGGCTCTTCCCTCAAGCACTTCGATAGCCCGGTTAATCCGATCTCTTTCTGCCTTCAGCTCTGACAAGATTTTCTGTATGTCCAAGGTACGCTCCTTTCGTTTAGCCGATGACCTTAAGTGGCCAATTTCGAAGTGATTTTCCGGACGGTTGGCACGACATGGATAATGTCAGTGGCGGTCCAAGTTCGCAAGCGAGTCTTATGAAGGTCCTTGGTATCTTTTCCGAGTCCACGCTTTAGTAGCCCGCTTCGAAGGAATGGCTCAGATTCGCAGGCGTTACTGGCCGCATTCCTCGGTTCTGCTCCTTCAAAGCCAGCTTCGGAGTAGGAAGAACTGCGAGTTCACGACTGGACTGTGCGCGGACACAGAGCAATGTGTCTGTCCACCTGCCGGGGAGGCGGGCAGCCATGCGAAACGTATCAGACAAGGAACGCGAAAGACTCTCTGCAGAAATCGCCGGTCTTGAATCGCTCGATCTCAGTCAGCTGAGAACCCGGTGGAAGCTTCTATACGAAATCGAAGCACCGCCACATCTGAGCCGAGACCTGCTGAGGCGGGCGGTTGCGTACCGGACCCAGGAGAAAGTGCTGGGCGGTCTCAAACCGGCGACCCGACGATTGCTTGAGCGCGTCGCCGAAGGCGCCCGGACGCGCAAGCCGACCAAGGTCGTGCCGATGCGGAAAGTCGGGCCCGACACAATCCTGATCCGGGAATGGGGCGGTACGCGACATGAGGTCATGGTGGTCGAGAACGGAGCGATGTTCCGCGGCAAGCGTTACCGTTCACTCTCTCAGGTGGCTCGTGTAATCACCGGCAGCCACTGGTCGGGACCTCTGTTCTTCGGGCTTAAGGCACCGGCAAAGGAGGTAGGCAATGGACCAGGCTAGTAACGCTATCCGCCGCTGCTCCGTCTACACGCGGAAGTCCTCCGAAGAGGGCCTCGAGCAGGACTTCAATTCGCTGCATGAGCAGCGCGAGGCCTGCGAGGCATTCATCAAGAGCCAGCAAGGCGAGGGCTGGAAACTCGTCAAGACGGCCTACGATGACGGCGGTGTCTCGGGCGGGACCATGGAGCGACCGGCATTGCAGCGGCTGCTCGAAGACATCCGCCATGGCCTGATCGATGTCGTGGTCGTGTACAAGGTCGACCGGCTTACCCGATCGCTGGCCGATTTCGCAAAGATGGTCGAGGTCTTCGACGCGCAGGGCGTCTCGTTTGTGGCGGTCACCCAGCAGTTCAATACCACCACCTCGATGGGCCGGCTGACCCTCAATGTGCTCCTGTCATTTGCACAGTTCGAACGCGAGGTTACGGGAGAGCGGATCCGGGACAAGATCGCAGCCTCGAAGCGAAAAGGAATCTGGATGGGTGGTTGTCCGTCGATCGGGTACGACGTCCACGATCGCCGTCTGGTCGTCAATCAGGCGGAAGCCACCACCGTACGACAGATCTACCACCGTTATCTGGAAGTTGGGTCTGTCCCGAAGCTGAAGAAGGATCTCGACCGGGACGGAGTCGTGTCAAAGATCCGCGTCTCCAGGAAGGGAATCAGATCAGGCGGGCAGAGCTTTTCGCGCGGCGCGTTGTACGAACTGCTGTCCAATCCGATCTACATCGGCGAGATTCGACACAAGCAGGAGCGGCATCCAGGGCAGCATGAGGCGATCCTGGAACGTGAGCTCTGGGAGAAAGTTCAGCAAAGTCTGCAGGATCGCGCCACCCGGACTCCCGAGCCCCGAACCAAAGCACCACCGAGCCCGCTCGCTGGAAAAGTCTTCGATGAAACTGGTGAGCCGTTATATGCGCAGGGTGCCGTGAGGCGCGGACGGCGGTATCGGTACTACGTATCACGAGCACTGGTCAGAGGTTCCACATCGGAGGGACATCGTGGATGGCGGGTGCCAGGACCGGAACTGGAGCGAGCCGCCGCAATCGCCGCGCGGAGCATTCTGGACGACAAGCCGGCTATTCTTGAGGCACTCCAGGGAGCCGGAATGGGATACACCGATCTGAACGAGGTTTTCACGGTGGCGGCCGAATGGAGGGAACTGTACGTTGTCAGAACCTTTTGGACAAGTCAGCAATAGAATTAAGAGAGGATCTGGTCCATCTGGGTTGAACTTGAGGCTGCGGAAGCATGATGCAGCCGGCGTCGTAGCTCGATGGTTTTCAGCTTGATGTTTTCCCTCCGTTTCAGGATGGTTTGACCACGACCGAAGTAGACATCGGCCGGGGTTAGGTTGTTGAGGCTTTCGTGGTAACGCCGCGAGTTGTAATAATCGACGAACTCGGCCAGGCGCTGTTCAAGCTGACCCGGCAGGTAGTAGTTCTCGAGCAGGATCTGATTCTTCATGGAGCGGTGGTAGCGCTCGATCTTGCCCTGGGTCATCGGGTGATAGGGCTTGCCGCGGGTGTGCGTCATGCCGTGCTCCGCGAGCCAGGAGCCGAGTTGGGCGGATAGGTAGGACGGCCCGTTGTCGCTCAGCAGGCGCGGCCGATGCCGGACCCGGACGCGCTCCAACCCGGAGTTGCTCAGGGCCATCACCAGTGTATCGGAGACATCGGTGGCGGTCATGGTGGTGCACAGCTTCCAGGCCAGGATGTAGCGCGAGAAGTCATCGAGCACGGTCGACAGATAGAACCAGCCCCAGCCAATCACCCGCAGGTAGGTAAAATCGGTTTGCCAGAGCTGATTGGGCGCAGTGGTCGGCTGAGCGAAGCTGTCGGCCGCTTTCATCAGGATGAAGGCGGGGCTGGTGATCAGGTCGTGCGCCTTCAAGAGCCGGTAAACCGAGGCTTCCGAGACGAAGTACTGTTGCTGGTCGACGAACGAGACGGCCAACTCCCGCGGCGACAGCTCGGGCTCTTTGAGAGCGAGCTCGAGCACCGCTTGATTAACCGCAGTGGGGAGCTTGTTCCACACCCGCCGTGGCGCCGGGGTGCGATCCTCGAGGTCTTCATCATGACGGGCTCGATAGCGATCGTACCAGCAATAAAAGGTGGACCGCGGGATGCCGAGCTGCCCCAGGGTGCGCCGCACCGACAGCGACGACTGCTCGACCAAACGGATGATCTCCAGCTTCTCGGCGGCCGCGTACCTCATATATCGGCCTCCCCATCCCCCAGCACGCTTTTTTTAAGCAGGCGGTTCTCCATCATCAGCTCGGCCAGCAGCTCCTTGAGCTGGTGACTCTCCGCGCGCAGCCTGTGTGTGGCGAATTACTGATTTCCCCAAGAATCAGCAATTCGCCACGCACAGGGTAAGCGATTGTATTTCAGGGCACGCAGCAGATCTTGCGAATGAGCCTCGCAGAGATAACACTCCACGGGTGGCGGTTTTCCAACCTGTGTTTCTTTATCTTGATGTGGAATGTCCTCGGTCAAAAGTTTACCGGAGCTTCCCGACGTTGGCTAAAAGCGTCCCGAGGGGTAGTGTCCATCAATCTGGAAAATATCGGGATGAATGATCGGTGATTGAGCCCGAAACAGGATCGGCGGTTCCCCTGGCTGCGCCCTTCCGCTTGCCACGCGTTGACCGCTTTGAAGAGTGGCTGCGCGCTCCGGCGCAACTGGAGTCGATGCATCCGCGCTTCGACATCCGGCGGGCGGTGCCGGCGGAATTCGATGGTATCTACGACTTGGTCAACGACGCCTTTGGCTTCAAGCGGTCGCGCGCGCGGTATGACTGGATCTACCGGCGCAACCCCTATGGCACAGCGCGCTGTTGGGTAGTATTCGACCGCGCCAGCGGGCGGCTCGTAAGCAGCGAGGCTTCCTGGCCATGGCCGATGGCGCGGGGGGCGCATTGTGTGGAAGGCGCTCAATATGGTGATACGGTCGTCGCCCCGGGATGGCAGCGCCAAGGGATCGATGGAGTGCGCACGGAGGCGTGGCGTTCCCATGCATGGAAAGCCAAAGCTATCGGGCTGAGCTGGCCCAACGCGAAATCGCGCGGGGCGGGAATCAAGCGTGGTCGCGCCGCCTACATCGTGGGGCCGGTGCCCAAGGCCGTGTTGATGTTGAACGCCAAAGCCTACCTCGCCGAGCATAACTGGCCCGCCTTCGTGAGTGCAGCCGGCGGGGCGGTGGTGGACACTGCTCTGACGGCATGGCGCAAGCTCGTACTCCAAGGCCAGGCCGGCCTCGCGTTCGAAGCGGTTCGACGCTTCGAGTCGAGCGTTGATGAGGTCACCGAGCGGTGCATGACCTGGCCCGGCTTCTGGTCGCCGCACGATGCCGAGTTCCTGAATTGGCGCTACCTCGGGCATCCAACGGCGCGGTACCTCGCTTTCGCGCTAGTGGACAGCTGCAAGCTGGCGGGCTACTACGTGTTGAAAATTGACAGGCAGGCGAGTTGGGTGATGGAATTTGTGATCCCTGTTTCGCCGCGCCGCCTCGCCTCGGCGTTGCTACTCCACCTCATCGAGACGGCGCAAGCAGCCGGCTGTACCCATCTTACATTTTCGGCGCCGCCAAGATGGCGGCACTGGAAGCTCTTGCGTGCGGTCGGTTTCTTACCGGTGCCCTCCGAGATCTACCTCTGGCCAACGGGCGAGGAGCCGGAGCTCAGGCAACTCGCCATGTGGCAATGGGTGCCGGGCGACATGGACGACTTGTGACCATTGTGGTCCGCAAAAACTCGACGACACTTATGCTGTCGATACCGAGAACCTAATTCGGGATGACGGGCAGGTCAGGCTGTGATACTGGGACGCCAATGGTCGAGTTTTTGATCAAGCTCCTGCTCGTCGCGCGGTCCCACCTGAGGCCTCGGGCGCGACTCGAGGCCGAAAACATCGTCCTGCGTCAGCCGGTGATCGTGTGGCTGTCCTGAAAATGCTGGTTAAGCGGCGGTAGGAAGGGGCACAAGAGTGACTTGGTATCCGAGGCGCTGGAGTTGGGCGAGGCTGCGGCGCTTTAATCGTTCGGCGCGGTAACGGTCGAAGTAGTCAATGCCGAGTTCCCGGTAGGTGGTCTGTTCGCTGAGCAGGTGGTAGGCGATTTCGAGGATATTGCGGCCGACCGCCTGTGCCTTATATGGACCCAGCCCCGAGCGAAAGGCGATTGTCGGGTGGAGGGTGAAGCCGGTTGCAGCCATATATTCGGCCTGTTTAAGGAGCTTCATAGTACGCTCCTGGCCCTGATGGAAATCCGCGCGCCTTCTCCTGGTCAACTCAACGGCCTCGAGGGCCCAGGCACAGCACAGGTTTGGAAAGCGCCGGTCCGACCGGTTACCCATCACCGACAAAACGACCTCCGCAACCATGGTGAGACGTGTTCCTACGATAAGAGCGTTTGATCAAGCCGCCTTGTTACCC
>Ga0208043_1000096_pt1 | contig 52924 bp, 47 predicted proteins | sample Sb_taG_12_FD_187710 | JGI IMG/M metagenome (GOLD analysis project Ga0208043, IMG submission 187710) | Peat soil microbial communities from Weissenstadt, Germany - Sb_50d_9_AC metaG (SPAdes) (version 2) | ecosystem: Environmental > Terrestrial > Soil > Wetlands > Peat | place: Germany... | reverse complement strand
TGCGTGCCTGCCGCCGGGAGACGAGTACGTCGCCGAGGACGTGCACAGGTCCTGGTGTCCCTGGTGTGCAAGCCAGCCCAAGCCGTCGGCCTTGCGCCGCGTCTGCGGGACTCACGCCGACGAACGCGAAGCTCACATCCGCGAAGTGGAACGCTTCGGCCAGACCCTGCCCGAAGGCTCCTACGGCCGACAAAACCGCCAGGCCATCGCCGCCCGCGAAACCCGGATAGTGAAAACACCGGTGCTATTGGAGCCAGAGCGCGGACGAGCCCGTGCCTGTTGCCATCTCGCGTTGGCGAGGACCACTGGCAGCGCGTGGCGTGAGCGCGGCCTGATGGTGCTGGCTGATGCGCCGGGCGCGTCCGGGTCCGGCAGCCCGCAGGGGGATCCGCCGGGGAGCAGGCATGGCAGGGGCTGCGGGTCGTCGCCGTGACTGCCGGGAGATGGCAGGGGCATGCTCCGCGGGGTGTCCGTGTGCGTCAGCCGGGGAGCGCGGGCTGGGGGCGATGCGGGTAGCGCGGTCCCCGGCGCCGTGATCAGGAAATGCTGTGCACGGCCGCGGCGACCGGGCTGTCTCCGCCGGTCAGCTCGAGCGTCTGGTGCCGGGTACCCGGATTGTCGAGCAGGGCAGCAATGACCGCGGCGACGTCGGCGCGGGGGACCGTGCCACCGGGGACGCCCAGGCTGTCTCGTTTTCCTTTCAGTAGGCCGGCGGCGAATCGGGGCGTTCTCTTGGCGCCGCTAAGAGGCCTACCGGCGTCGTGCCGCCGCCTGGCGAATCGGAACGCGCAGCCAGCGAGGTGGCGGCCACCCTGTGGTCCGAAGCCTGCCGGGAACCTACGACCCCCTCCCTGCGCGCGGGTTCCGTGCCAGAATCCTGCCGTGGCGGACCTTGATGAGCTGAACATCCCGAAGGCGGCGCGCCCGGTCGCCGAGGAGATCATCGGCATCACCGATGAGGTCTGCGCGAAGCTCCTGGACGCCGAGTACGCGAGCCTGGCCCGGCAGGTAGTCGCGAAGCTGGCCCGCAAGCGCCCCTCGCCGCTGCACGGCGGCCGTCGCGTCACCTGGGCCGCCGCCGTTGTCTACGCCTTGGGGCAGGTTAACTTCCTGTTCGACTCGTCTGGTGGGCTGCACCGCACCCCCGGCGAACTGGGCGCCGCGTTCGGGGTTGCCAAGACCACGATGGGCAGCAAGGCCAAGCAGGTCCGGGACATGCTGAAGATGAGCTATTTCAAGCCGGAGTTCCTGCGCACGGACGTGATCGCGGAGAATCCCATGGTCTGGTTCATCGAAGTCGAGGGCCTGCCCACGGACGCCCGGTCCCTCCCGCTCGACCTGCAAACGGTGGCGTTCCGGCGCGGCTACATCCCCTACATCCCGGCCCTCGGCCCGGAAGGCACCGCTGCCCTCATGCAGTTATGTACCGGCCGATCGCCGGGCCCGAGGATGACGGCGGTCCCGCCACACTCAGTTGTTGAGCGGTCTATTCGATTCTCGATTTCTGCGTACAACCATGTTTTCTTCCGGTCTTCCAGACTCGAGTCGGCTCAACTCGCCGGGTGGTGCTGGGTGGCGCGAGGCATGGCGCCGTTCATGCTGCTGCCAGCGATCGCGCCGTAGATTGCGGCGGTGTTGCCAGTAGCACTTCCACCAGTCGAGGCGTTCGGCAGGCGTTGCGGGAAGGGCTGCCCGAGTCAGCCGAGCCAGGCCAAAGACCAGCCCGATCAGCAAGATGCCAGCAAGGCTGATACTCACGACCCACATAGGGGCCCCGACAGGGAGGTTGATACGTATCACGAGCCCGCTCCTCCTCCGTTCTCGCTCCCCAAGGGTGAACTCTGGCGTCTTAGCGTCGACTTTCCCGTGACGGGTACGCGACCTGCCGTTTCCTCATGCCTTCCTTTGCTTGCGGCATGGGTTTTCCGCGGGCGGCCGCGGCGAACCGGCGGTGCCTTCCAGTTGCCGAGATCTTCCTCGGTGAGGCCGTATTTCTCCCGCTGTGCGGTCAGGTGGGCGTCGAAAGCTTCCGCTGGGCTGGTGCCGAAGCGGTCGTCGGCCTCGGCATGCCACTGGCGGACCCACGGCATGACCTCGGCCAGCCCGGCTAGCAGCGGTATCAGTCGGCTTGTATCCCATTGATCTGAGATCGAGCGCTCTTCGATCAGTGCGATTAGAGCGTGAGCTTGCTCACGGTGGTCCCAGCCGGCCCAGCCGAGCAGCAGGGAGTCATCTCCGTCCGGGCCTGCCATCGGGTAGGAGATGAACCGTTCCTTGGACATGTCCAGCTTGCCGCGCTGCCGCCAGTAGGAGAGCTTGACGAAGTCGGCGCTGGCGTAGATGGCCGGAACAGGGATATCCAGCTGCCTGCCGGTCCTATCCTCTGCCCGCTGCAGTTCCCAGGCCTGCTCCCACACGGCGCGCTTGAGCAGACCGCTGCCCCGGTAACGGAACTGTGCTAGGTACGGGACGTGCGCCTCGGCGATGATTTCCGCTAGGACGCCCCGCAGGTCCGCATCGGGCCCGGCCAGTAGCCGCGCTACGGAAACGACGTCCACGTCCGACTGCAGCAGGTCCGCCAACCGGTTCACGGTCATCGCCCGTGGCAGCCCGTCCGGCCCGTACCACAGCGACCGTTCCTCACATCGGGACAGCAGCCAGCCGGTGAGCGCTTCGCGCTCCACATGTTCCCAGGGCTCGGCTTGCCAGCGGCGCTTGTACTCGGGTCGCTCGATAAGGCTGATGTCCCTGTGCCGCTCGATTGTCTCGATGCGCTTCGCCACGACATCCTGGTACTCCCGGGGCCAATGCCTCGGGATCTCCGTGATCGGCGTGGAGCGGTGCCGGGCGAACCATTGCGTCTCGGCCTCGCCGCGCTGTACCTGCCGCGCCAGCACGATCTCGAACGCGCGCTCGCCCGGCTTCACTTCCGGAAGAGCGTCGGGTGCCGCGGTCAACGCTGCGGCCTCGGCCTCGGTGAGCAGCCCGTAACGCCGGTACACATCCCAGTCCAGCTCTTCCTGCACCGCGATCATCCGCCCGCGGATCCGGTCGTGCTCCCTCCTGGCCGCATCGAGCTTGGCTTTCGTAGGCACCTCGCGAGTGCATACCTCCGCAGGCTGGACGCTGGCCAGTCGCCTGGCCAACGTATCCAGCGCGTGACCGTGATCACCGGACAGGCCGGCCGGAAGCGGCAGTTTTTCGAGACACGATGAAGTGAATTCGTAGAAGCGTTCCCAGGGTTCTTCAGCGCGGAGCTGATCGGCTCGCGGGGCTCCCTTGGACTGGCTGTACTGCTTCAGCCAGAAACCGGCGACCGAACTGTTCAACAGCCCGATTAGCTGGAAGAACTCTTCCTCGGAAGCCGCGGCATGCAGTTTTATTATGGGGGCGGACTGCAGGGCGCCGACGCGTTCGCGGAGCAGCACGAAGTGTGGGTGCGTGGCCACCCAGGGAAATGTGAGCGACCAAGGGTGCGCCCCGGCGGTCTTCGTGACGTGATGCCAGCGGTACCAGGCCTGGCCTTCTGCGGTGCCCAGTTGAGCTCCGCCGAACCGGCGGTTGCGGAGCGTGGTGCGGTAGGGCCAAAGATGTCGCATATGGTGCGGGAACCGGCTGATGTCAATCAGATGCTCGGCATCCTCGCCAGGAAAAAAGGCGCGAGCGCGCGGAGTCACTGCCCAGTCGCGCACCTCGGAACCGGTGATAACCGTGATCATGGGTTCGTCTTCCGCGCTGATCCGCCTGAATACCGTTGGCGGCGCGATGAAGGCGTCATCCGACCCGGTAGTGGCGTAATAGCCAATACGGGCCGTTCGCATGCCAAGGCGGTTACTGGTTTCCAGCGCGGCCAGCAGGTCGTTGACCTGAGAAACGGTAAGGCTCCATGGATGTGCCGCGAAATGCTCGCGTCGGATGTCCGCGGCCTGCACCCATTCGCTATGGCTGCCCGGATGGTCGATCTGCCTAGTGATGGCCCCCCAGACGATGCCGATCGCCGGATCCGCCGGCTGGGACGGCTCGCCCCGCACCCCGAGGGCGGCCCGAACGACCTGTTCTTGGGGAGGGCGTGCCCGCCCGAGCAGGATCACCGTGGGTACACCGTGCCCGGGAATGTACGCACCGGACGTGTCGAGCACGTGGGTGAGATCGACGGTGGGAAAAAACTCTTCGACGAGCGGTCGTCCGAACTCTCGCTTCATGAAGGCATTGGACACGAGCAGCCCGGTGAAGCCCGCTCTTTCGTCGGCCGACCTGGCGAGTTCGAAGAACCGCACGATGAACGGGATTGTCAGCGGGTATTTACCCCGGCAAACTGGATAGATCGTTCGGTAGGTCTCGTACTCGTGCCGATCCCGCACCACGGTGTACGGGGGGTTGCCTACAACGGCGTCGTAGCTGCCGGTGCCCAGCAGGTTGACCGCGGGATCCCCGTAATCGCCGACACCCTCGTCGGGCGTATACGTCCTGGAGTTGCCTGCGGTGCCGCGAGGAATGAGCGAGTCGCCGACGGCCACGATGAGGGGCAGTTCCGGAACCTCGCCTAGACGTTCGGCACCGCCGGCTTTGATGGCCGCCATCAGGAGACGAAAGCGGCAGATGACGACAGCGAACGGGTTCTTGTCGACGCCATGGACCGACGCCAGCGCCCGCCGGACGCGTACCCACGGGTCGGCGCCTGGCTCCGCCTCCTGCCAGGCCTCCATCAGGCGCCTGAACGTTCCGAGGAGGAATGTGCCAGAGCCGCAGACTGGGTCAATGCACCTCAGGCCATGCGGCCCGAAGGCATCTAGCGCTGGCTTTACGGTGCGGTCGAGGATGAGGTCGGCCACGAAGACCGGCGTCAGCACCAGCGCATATTCCCTCTTAGCGCGCTCGGACAGATCTGCGTACACGTCAGCCAGGAAGTCGGCGCCTAGGCCAGGATCGCTGAAGTCGTGGACCAGATGTCCAGCCTCGTCAAGTCGCCGCCAGAAGGCAAGCAAGCCCTGGCCTGCCGCATTCGAGATGGGCAGCAACCTCATCCTGCTGTGCAGGATGTCGAACATCCGAAGGGTGGCAGCCGACACGTATAGCGCATCAAGCGCCGCCACGATCCAGTCGCGATCAACGCGCTCCGGATGCTGCCGGAAGTATGCCTGCTCCCGCGCGACCGCGAGAGAGAGTCGGGTTCCTGGGCCCGCTAGGAAGGGCGCGTCCGTGAGCTGGTTGTCCTCGCAGAACCTGGCGAAGACGGTGGCCAGTACCCAGGCGGTCGCCGACTGGGCGATCCGCTCGTCTAGCCAGGCCGCGTAATCGCATGCTGTGTGGCCGGACTCCCGCGCATCCTGCCAGGCCGATCTCAGGGCCTCGGACAGTTGGCTGTCAGCCTGATAGCGCAGGTCGGCTTCGAGTATGCGTGCCTGGTCCCTCAGGTCGGCGAGTAGTGCCTTGCTATCAATCACCAGCTCCTCCTAAGGAGTCCAGGACTGCTGTGCTCCGCAACTTCGCCATAAATTTATGAGCGTGTTGATACTTTACAGGAGGTGAGTCTAGGAGTCGCTAAGGCACGTGGGGCACTCCTGTACCACGAACGCCGGGATTCATCGGCTTGGGACGTCATCTCGCCGGGGCGGGGAACGTGTCCAGACCAGTAAATCACAGATGGAGTCAGCACGGCGTTGATGGCAGCTCAAGGATGTCGCGGTGTCTGGGATCGGCGCAGCAGGACCGGACTGCGTCAAGCCGCGGTCACCTGCGGCTAACTGGTCAGCCGCTCAGGGGGTCGCGCCTAGGCAGCTTAAGCCTTGAGCGCTGGTAACTACTGAACAAATCTGGCATAATTTTGTTCAGTAAAGGAGGTGGTTCGGGTGTCTGTCGCTAGCGAGTACGACCGCGCTGAACAAGTTGTAGCCGACGTTGCCCTATTGCAGGACATGGCGGCGGGGAGGCTGGACGAGCAGCGGGTCAAGCAAGCCGCCCAGGTCTTGCTCGAACATAGGCGGCGTGAGCTGCCCAGTGTGTCAGTGGCGGTGGCTGCTCGCCTGCTGGGCGTCTCGCGTACGACGGTCGAGTCTTGGCGGCAAGCAGGTGTTCTCGCCTCAGCTGATGTGCAGCGGCGACGACACGAGGTCACCATTGACAGCCTCGTCCGTTTGCAGATTCTTGTGGACGAGCTACGGCGGCTCGGAAGAAATCGTGAGCTCCGGGACTACGTATGGTGGTCTGCTCAGGACACTGTTGACTATGCAGATGGCAGGCTTGCCGAGGCGCTGCGTCAGCTGCGTGCCGGAGATCTCGGCGAGGAGTATGTGCCTTCGGACGAAGAGCTCGACTGGGCGCGCCGTGAGCTCGATGATCCTGACCCAGGGGAGCGAAGCTGACAGTCGCGACGGTACCCTCGCAGCTGGCGCGTCAGCAGATCGCTGACTTGCGCGGCAAGGCGAAGGCTTCCTTCATCTTGGCGGTGGAGGATATACGCCGACGCGGATGCGCGGCTGCGGGCGTGCGGCTGGCGGGAGAAGATGTTTCGGACATTTGTCGGCTGGACCTTTACGGTGCGTGGCGTCTCCTGACCGTCTTCGAGGCACCGGACCTATGCGTCCTACTTCTCGTGGCTGAGCACACGCGCTCAGCAATCTGAGGCCAAAATCGGCGCGCAAGGATGTTCATGATGATGTGGGTTACGGCCATCACGTTGGCTACTCAGGATTCTGGTGGAGGGTTCGTGAGATGGAGATCCACTCGGCTACCAGCTGACCCGAGGCTGCTGCAACCCTTCTGGGTCTGGCACACCGAGGCTTTCACAGTGATGTCCTGGTATTGTCCGGTGATAAGCGCATCACTAAGTGTCTCATCAACGTCTCCGCTTGGACCCGGCGGAACCGTTGCGCCGAATATAACTACGCATTCATTCAGGTAGTCGCACGGGTCTTCTGTGCACCACGTACTGGTTTTCGGAACCTTTATCACGGAGCACAGCATCATGAAAGGAACTCCGGCCTTCAGTCCCATGACATTAATGCCAATATATCCGACTTCCCTGATTTTAGAGGCCGTCACGTGTACCGATAGCGTAGTTTCGGAGCCGTCTTTCGCCACGTTCGCCGATATCTGAACTACTGAATTAAGCTGGCTGTCCGTTTCAAGGCGGAGGGCGCCGTACATGCTGGTCGCTAGCAGTATGATGCTGGCCATTGTAAAGACAAGCTGCGTAGAAATGACCGGTTTTCTCCGCCAGCAGAACGAAACGAGCACCGCAACGCCGCCAACAGCAGCAAGAGCGTAGCCATCATAAAGGCTTTCTGTTCTGCTTCCGGCTGCCGCGACTTGAACCGGGATTTTGTAAATAACAAAAGCACCTGCGGCGAGGAGGACGAAAAACGCTCCGGCCATGAATAGCCAGGATACTTTGCTTTTACTCGGAATTGCTACGCCAATTACCGCCGCCAGTACGGCGAGAAGCAAAATGAGCGCGATAAGAGCTAGAGCTGGACGTTCTGCGCGGTGCGTAATGCCTGTGGCGCGTGATCTTAGGCCGTAGGGCGTGCCCGGACCCGTTGACCATGAGTGCAGGTGTCGTTAATCACTTGCCGGCCGTCATGCGCATCGCGGATGATTGCGGCCATGGCCACGACCCGGCGAGCCGACATGTTCACCGCGGACGGCAAGCCGTCTGACGACGATCCGCGTGAGAACGGGCCAAGGCTGGGCGACGAGCGCGTCACGCTGGCCGAATCCCTGCGCTGTCAGCGCCTCACATTGGAGATGAAGTGCTCAGGTCTTGATGCGGAGGCTATGGCGCGGCGTTCCGTCGAGCCGTCGACGATGTCGCTGCTGGGGCTGGTGCGGCACCTGGCCGAGGTGGAGCGTGCGACGTTCCGGGTGATGATGGCGGGCCATGACGTGCCCCGGCTGTTCTGCTCCGGCACCGACCGTGACGGTGATTTCGATGGTGCTGTTCCCGACCCCCGGGTGGTTGCGGAGGCATGGGAGGCATGGCGTGCGGAGGTGGACTTCGCCACGCGGTTCGTGGCCGGGGCGCCCAGTCTCGGCATCACCGGCGACGATCCCTTGAATCAGCATGGCAGCGGCGGAGGGCCGATGTCGCTGCGCGAGGTGCTGGTCGGAATGATCGAGGAGTACGCCCGCCACATGGGTCACGCCGACCTGTTGCGCGAGCGGACCGACGGACGCATAGGCCAGTAATGATCATGGGCAGGGCGCGCCGAACGCGTTGAGGTCAACGAAAAGGCGCAGGACTCCGGTATATGAAGATGGTCCTGTCCTTGCCCGGAAAGGCTCAGTGCCTAAATGATCGTCCGGAACACCTCGCCCCCAAGCCCTGTGCAACCAGCCCGGGCAGCGCACCGCCGACGAGCAGCGGCCAGTCGCCAGCTGCCGAGATTTTGCGTGACGTGATTGTGGTGGCCGTGCGGCTGGTAGGGAATTCCCTCGGCCGAACGGAAATGGACCCGGCACGGCACCGGCCGCCCGGTCGCGTCGTCGACCACGCTGACATGCACCCAGTTGCGGCCGCCTTCCACCAGCTCAAGCGAGACCTGGCCGACATCAGCCCGCCCGTCACGTTCCATGTCGCCCCAGCGCACCCGGCCGAGCTCGTCCTCGCCCCGCCGCACCGCGACGGTGGCCGACGGCAGCGCGGCGATCGACGCATACGCGGACGTTCCTTCGGTCGCTCCCCAGCCGGCCCGGTCGTCCTCGCCGGGCAGCGGCTGCGGATAGGTCGCCACACCTCGGTCCACGTCGATATCGAGGACGCCGTCCCGCCCGTCCTTCGCCACCAGCCGCACCGGACGCGCCGGCGCGCGGACGAACGGGCGCTCATTAACGTCGCTGGTCGTGATGCCGGCGACGACGAATCGCGTGCCGCGCGGGATGAACTCGATCCGTTCGACCGCTCGTTCCGGATGAGGATTGTCCCAGCATCACCCGGCTCATCGCCAAGAACCTCCACACCCGCGTTGCAGGCAGCGGACAGGTCTACTGGCTCATAGCTCGGCATGCGTCCGATCGTAGGGCGCGCAGCGGGTCTGACCCCAGTGGATTTCGGCCTGCCCCGTGGGCGATCATGCACTTCTCGTGGGCACCATCGCCGACGCGGGCTGCTCGCCGAAGCTACCGCCGGACCAGGCGGACGAGTTCGTCAAGCACCGCTGCCTGCTCCGCAGCAGCCCGCCGAGGATGCCAGCTGGCCAGACCACATCGTGGACAGGACGAACCCCGCTGAGCCCGCCCAGGCCCACGGCACCACAGCACACGCGGCGCTGGAGTTCTCCGAGAAGCGACCAGGCCTTCGCATAACGGGACGTTCTGCCGGCCGCAAAATCGCATGACCGCCGGGACTCCGATCGCTCGTAATCGGCAGGGAGAGTTCATGGGCCCTGAAAGACGTACCGACAAAAGTTAACGCTCTGCTACAAATGTGGTGGTCTTAAGGACAGAATGCAGCTGACAAGCCTCTGCGAGATCGCTGGGGCAACATCGGTGGCGTATGGTCCGTTCGCCATCAGTGATCTATTTAGAGCTCGATCACCTGCCGGGTGTGGTGTCGTGGCATACGGCGGTGTGGCTGTACGCTTGTCTGGCTTTAATTATCTACGCTGGTGCGCCAGAGATCAGTGAGAGGAATCGAGCGTCCGTGGCTCAGAAGATACAGACCCTGTTCATCGATGACATTGACGGCAGTGCCGCCGAGGGAACCGTCCGCTTCGGCCTGGACGGCACCGAGTATGAGATCGACCTAAACGCCGGGCATGCCCAGGACCTGCGGGATGCGCTGGCTCGCTATGTGGGTGCTGCGCGGCGGGTCAGCGGCGCTGCCCGGCGACAGGCCCGCAGCGGTGGACGCCAGGCTTCGGCGAACGGGCTGAACACCACCGAGGTCCGCGAGTGGGCCAAAGCTCAGGGCATCGACGTGAAGGACCGCGGCCGGGTGCCGGCTGAACTTCTAGTTAAATTTAAGGCGGCCACCGGGAAGTAAAGGCTCGGCGCATGCAACCGTGACGATCGGATACGTCAGCCACGCTTGAAAAGCCCGGACATCCGGTCATTCAGTCCGCTCGTATAAATCGGTCGCGGGAGCGTCGGCGAGTTCATGTTCGGGAGCGTCACGCAGGTATGCGGCCCGCGCTTCCGGCGTGCTCAAGGCGAGTGATCCCGCGAGCCATGCACGATCGCCTCTGGAGCCAGGAACTCGAGGAGCGGCAAGGTGAGCGTTGACCAGTTCCGTGACGATGACCGGGGCTACCTAGCCTGGACGGCAGCGCACCCCGGCGGCTACGTCATCAACATCCAGCGCAGTCTCAATCCAGGCGACGCCCGCCTGCACCGCGCGGACTGCCACACCATCAACGGCCAGCCCGCCTGCGGAAAACCTGGACCGGGCCCTACATCAAGATCTGCTCGACGTCGGCACGAGACCTCCAAGGCTGGACAAACGCGTATCTCAGCACCTGCTGATAATGGGCGCCCCGGAGATCCTTCAGCTGGGCAGGTGAGCAACTCGCGGACTGCGAAAAAATCCGCGCTTTGCGTGAACCTGGTCCGCGCCGGATGCAATAGAGAGGTGATGGACGACGACGAGCTGATCGCGCGCGTGGCCGGCGGCGATGACGTGGCGCTGCGGGAGCTGTTCTCCCGGCACGCGCCGTGGCTGGCGGCCCGGCTGCGCGCGGTGCTGCCCGCGCCGGATGTCGAGGACGTGCTGCAGGAGACGTTCCTGGCGGCGTGGCGCGGCGCTGCTGCCTACGCGCCGCACGGCACTGCGGGGGGCTGGCTGTGGGGGATCGCCCGGCGGCAGGCGGCGCTGGTGCTCAGGCACGGCGGGCCGGCGACGGTGCCGCTGCCGGACCACGAGCCAGGCTGCGCGGAAGACCCGGCCGAGGCCGTGCTGGCTAGGGCGGAACTGGCCGCCGCGATGACGGCGCTCGGCGCTCCCGGCGGGCCGGAACGCGAGGTGTGGCGCCTGCTGTACCTCGAAGACCGCACGGTCGCCGAGGTGGCCGAGCTGACGGGCGTCCCCGAGGGCACGGTGAAGAGCCGCGCGAACCGGGCGCGGCGGCTGCTGCGGGCGGCGCTGCGTGGCGCGAGGAGCGCGGAAGGAGGCGCGAGATGAGCGAGCGACGGGATGTGACGCCACCCGACGTCGACCTGGACCGGGTGTGGACCGGGGTGGCCGCGCAGGTATGGCAGCGCGAGCCGGGGCGGCTGGAGCGGGTGGCCGCCCGGCTGCTGCGCTCGCCGGGCCTGGCCCGGGCGCTGCTGACCACGCCGTCGCTGCTGGCGCCGTGGCTGATCGCTAGCGTCGTGGTGCTCGGCGCGGGGGCCATCGCGACGGCGGGTACCGGCGAGCCGCTGGTGTGGGTGATCGCCCCGGCGCTGGCGGGCGCGGGCATCGCGTACGCCTATGGGCCCGGGATCGACCCGGCGTGGGAGCTGCTGTGCAGCATGGCGGTCAGCGACCGGATGGTGCTTCTGGTGCGCGCGCTGGCGGTGTTCGTGCTCAACGCCGCGCTCGGGCTGGTGGCCTCGGCGGTATCGGGGACGGCGGCGGCGGTGACGTTCGGCTGGCTGATCCCGATGACCGCGGTCTGCGCGCTGGCCCTGGCGGTGGCGACGGTCGCGCGGTCCGCGAACGCCGGTGCCGCCGCGGGCCTGGCCGCCTGGGTGATCACGGTGCTGGCCGGGCAGGCGGCTGCCGGGCGGTTCACCGCGGTGGTCACCGAGGCCGTCCTCATCCTTCCCTACCTGGCGGTCGCGGCCTGCTGCGCGGCGATCGCCGTCTACGCGACGCGGATCCCGAGAGGAACCTCATGAACATCGAGCTGGAGGACCTGACCCGGCGGTTCGGCCGGAACCAGGCGGTGGCCGGGGTAAGCCTGGAGGCCGGCCCGGGGGTGCTCGGCCTGCTGGGGCCGAACGGCGCGGGCAAGACCACGCTGCTGCGGATGACGGCCACGGTGGTGCCGCCGTCCTCGGGCCGGATGCGCCTGCTCGGCCGCGACCCAGGCGTCTACGCGGAGCGGAAGGAGATCCGCCGCAGGCTCGGCTACCTGCCGCAGAACCTCGGCTACTACCCGGCGTTCACCGTGGTCGAGTTCATCGAGTACTTCGCGCTGCTCAAGGAGATGCCGTCCGCCCGGATCCCGAAGGCGGTGGCGGCCGCGGTCGAGCGTGTCGACCTCGGTATCAAGGCGAAGGCCAGGCTGCGCACGCTGTCCGGCGGCATGCTGCGCCGGGTGGGGATCGCGCAGGCGATCGTGAACGACCCGGAACTGCTGCTGCTCGACGAGCCGACCGCGGGCCTCGACCCCGAGCAGCGCGTCGCGTTCCGCACCCTGATGCGGGACCTCGGCGAGCGCTCGACCGTCGTGGTGAGTACTCACCTGGTCGAGGATGTGGGCGCGGCCTGCACCGAAGTGGCGCTGATGAACGCCGGCCAGATCGTGTTCCGCGGCACGCCGGAGGACCTGACCGCGCGCGGCAACGACCATGGCATCGGCGATGCCCCGCTGGAGCGCGGCTACAGCGCGGTCCTGTCGGCGGCCCGGTCATGACCGCCATGGCCACGGCCGTGCCGGGGTCGGCGCGCGTGCTGCGGCTGGAGATCAAGCGCAGCGTGGTGCCATGGGTGCTGCCGCTGCTGGCGGCGCTGGTCTGGTTCGACACGATCCGCACGGCCAGCGGGTGGCCCCCCGTCTGGACGCTGCGCGCCTCGGCGATCAGTGACCACATGCTGAATGACTTCAACGCGCTCGGCGCCGGGCTGGCCGCCTGGGTGGGTTCCCGCGAGGGCCGCCGGAAGACAAGCGATCTGGTCGCCGCCACGCCCCGCGCGGCGTGGGCGCGGCACGCCGTCGCGCTCGGCGCGACGGAGTGCTGGCTGCTGCTGGCGTTCCTGGTCGGCGTCGCCGCGCTTTATGTCCAGACCGCGCTGCAGGCGACCTGGGGCGGGCCGCCGCTGTGGCCGGTCTTCGTCGGCGCGGCCGACGTGATCGTGGTGACCGTCATCGGGTTCACGTGCGGCACGCTTTTCCCCGGCCGGTTCACCGCGCCGCTGGTGGCGGTCGCCGTCGTCGTCCTGGGCTTCGCGGGGTTTCACGCCGCGTTCAACGTGACGGCCACGTCGAGCAAGTACGCGCTGCTGGCCCCGGGCACGTCCCCGCCGAAGGTCGACGCCGGCGTCTTTTACCATGTCCTGCCGGACGTGCCGATCGCGCAGGTCATGTTCATGGGCGGGATCACGGTCGCGCTGCTCGGCGTGCTCAGCCTGGCGCCGGCGCTCCGCAAGCTGGCCAGCAACGGCTGGTCGGTGCGCGGCACGCTGGCGGCCGGTGACGGCTGGTGGCTGCGCGTGATCGCAGTCGTCCTGCTTGCGGCGGGCGTCGCCGCGTCGTGGACCGCTTACTCGCTCGCCGGGACCGCGGAGCTGACCGCCACCGGCTGGGAGATCCCGGCGCTGCACGACGCGGCCAGCGATAAGCCGGTCCCGTTTGTCCCCGACTGCACGTCCGGGCCCGGGGGATTCCAGGTGTGCATCAACCCGGCGTTCAGCGGTTATCTGAGCGACGTGACGGCTGCCCTTGACCCGGTGGCGGCCGAGATCGCCGGCCTGCCCGGCGCGCCGGTCCGCGCGGAGCAGGTGGCGAGCGTGGGCACGGGGCTGAGCGGCTACGAGCCGAGCTACATCGCCGGGAACCCGCCGGTGTTCGAGTACAACGGGGAACAGGTGGGCGACCTGTTCGGGGGGTTCATGGGAATCCCGGCCGGGGCCGGGGCGTTCTGGCGCGCCGCGTTCCAGCAGGGTCTCCTCGACTCGTTCCTCGCGGAACCGCCGCATGCGGCGGCCGCGGTCTGGACCGGGCCCGCGCCGCTCGGCGCGGCGCAGCAGGCGGTGGAGGACGCCCTGATGATCGCGGCCGGCTCGCAGCCCCCTCAGGGCGCCGGCCAGGGCGGTCAGTCCGGTGGCCCGTCGCAAGCGCAGATCACCGCCGCCGCCTCTCGGTTTGCCGCGCTGTCGCCTAGCGCGCGGCACGCCTGGCTGGCCGCGCACCTGCCCGCGCTCCGGGTCGGCCAAATCACCCTGGCCCAGCTGCCATGACCGCCGCTGCGGTCCGCGAATGGCCGCCGGTGTCGGCCCCGCTGGCCTGGCGCGGCCGGCCGGGAGCACGCCTGGTCTGGCTACACCTGCGCAGCCGGCGCGTCCCTGCGGCGGTCGCGGTGCTCGCGGCCTGCGGCGGCGTGCTGCGCGCCGCGCTGACGTGGTACTGGACGTTCAGCGGTGGTCCCTACGCGCAGCAGATCCCGCTGATCATCGAGGCGGGCGCGGCCGCGGCGGTCGCGGTGACCAGCCACAGCCCGTTCGGCGAGCCGGAGCGTGCCACCGGCCGCTGGCTGCCTTACTTGCGGTTCGGCACCGCGCTGGCGCTGACCGGGGTGGCGATCGGGCTGCTCCAGCTCGCGGTGACCGGGGCCGGCCTGAACGAGGGCATCCTCGTGATGGCCCGCAACGTCATCGGCATGACCGGCATAGGACTGCTGACATCTCTCGCGACGGGTGGCCTGCTGGCCTGGACCCTCCCGCTGGGCTACATGGCCTTCGCCCAGTACGCGCTGCTCGAGGCCTGGCGCAGCCCGTGGACCTGGCCGGCCCGCCCGCCGACCGACCACGGCGCCTGGATCTGCGCCTCGGTCGTTTTCGCCGTGGGCCTCGCTGCCTTCACGATCCGCGGCGCCCGCGACCGCCTCGCTGATAACGCCTAGCCCGCGGCCGCCAGCGTCACCTGGCTCAGCTGCGCCGCCGGCTCACAGCCAGAGATGATATCGCCGCGCAGCCGCACGGCAATTCACACTCGCTGTGTATTCGCACACATGCCCTGGGCATCACGGACCTTGGTGCTGAACTGCGCCCGAACCGGAACCGCCTCTCGCGGGCACACCAAGGGCAGATGCGGGTACCGGGCAGAGCACCGCCCGGCGGCGCGCACGTCTTGCAGACGGGCGTTCCCGACGTGGCGGTGACCTTCCCGGCCCGCGCGAGGCAGCCAGACACCCGGCAGTCGCGTGCTGGGTGCTCCGCCAATGCCTGCCTCTGCCTGGCTCGGCGGAGCCACTGATCATCCAAGGTGCCCGCTCCACGGAACCCTGGCACCCTGCGAGGAGGGATAGGCCATACTGAGGGGCATGCCAGACAATTCGGCCAGGTATCACAGCTTGACGGTGGCCGGGTACCGCCGCTGGGTGCAGCGGCTAACGCTGAAGCAGTACATCCTGTTCGCGGGAGTCGTCAACTTTGCCGCGGCCGCTGTCGTGGGCGCCGTCACCTCGGCGATCACGGGGCCCTTCTCATGGTCCTGGGTGGCCGTGTGGACGGTGCTGATGACCGCTTTCTTGACCTGGTGGCGAAGGGATAGCCTCCGGCAAGGCAAAGAATATCCGGCGGGTCAGGGCGATGACTTGACGAGATCTTAACTGCCACCTCGACACTCCCGCCAACTGGAACGACTACCGCCGTCCATGTGCCGTTCGATGGAATCCTCAGCCGGACTGGCGACGACTTGCAGGACTGGTGAACGCTCGTATTTAGTTGCGGTGTGTTCGATGACGTCCCGGATTCTGGTTACGGATCGTGTCCAGGGATGCCGGGTGAATGCCGGATAATTCCGGGGGGGATGGGGCTGCAGGTTGGCCTTTTCGTGATGTCAGCGTGAGTCTCTGGGGCAGGGGTCGGCAAAGTCCTGTTTGGCTGGTGATTTAGCTTGGTTTGCGGCACGCCGGTGTGAGCCGGTAGCGGTGCTGGCGCGGCCCGGGAAGTGATCAGGGCGGTTCCTGCACCTGCCGGGAGGCCGTGCCCGCTGCGCCATCATCCCTGGCCGGCCCCGCGATTGGCCGGTTGCCGGCTGCCGCGTGGTCCCTGGACGGGGAGCGGCCGCGGCTGCTCGCGGTCTTGGCCGCGGTCCGTTCGGGCCGGCCGCTGCTCAGGCTGGCTGACGTGTCGCGTCTACCCGACGTTATGTCGGGTAATCTTGACATCATGTCGAGTAGCCCTTACGGTTCTGGCTGTGGGCAGGACATCAGCTGCAGGACGGCGCAACGGGGTACGGCGAGCGCGGCTGCTCGCGGAACTCACCCAGGCTCAGCTCGCCGAGGCGGTCGGGGTGACCCGGCAGACCATCGTGGCGGTCGAGGCCGGCGACTATGCGCCGTCGGTGTACCTGGCTCTGGCGATCTGTGATCGCCTGGGCGTAACCGTCGAAGAGCTGTTCGGGTCTTCAGGCACAGCAAGCACTCCCGCAAACCAGGTGAAGGAGTTGTCGTGATGCAGATCAGGCAGATCCCGGCCCGCTGGCCCGGGCGGGACGCGGCGTTGACGGACCGGAGCCAGGCGCACGCCAGCGGCCCGGGCCGCGACGAGCGGGACGGCGCGGCGTGGGGCGACGAGCGGCAGGTGGCGGTGTGGGGCCAGGTGTCCGCACGGACGCTGTACCTGGTGGTCATGCTGAACGTCGCCGCCGGCTTCATCTTCAATACCATCGACTCCAGCCGGTACGGGCCGTGCGTGACGGTGTTCTTCGCGATCGCGCTCGGATCCACCGCCTACGCCGGGTGGACGGCCAGCCGCAAGGGCGTCGACGTACGGGCGCCGCGCGCGACGGGCCGTGCCCAACTGGTGGTGCAGTGTCTCGTGTTCGGTGTCGTCTTCTACGTGTTCAACCGGTTCATAGCGGGGAACCACAGTGACGACAACTGGCCTGCCGCCGCAGAGGCGATTGCCAGCTATGCGGTCGGGTTCGGAATCGCCATGCGGTTCTTCGCGGCCTGGCGGCGGCGGCAGGCGCTGCGCTCGCAAGAGGAAACGGACGACGACGCTCTCGATGCGCCCGACCCGATGCTGTAGCCGTCCTCCTGGGTGGCCGGCGTCGCGGAAGACGTTACCGCCGGCGCGGGTGCTTGCTGGGGGGCCGGCACGCGCGGATTGCTCCTCTCGTGTCGTATCGCGCTGGTGAGGCAGGAAACGACCTCCGCTGGACAGGGTGGCGCGCATGAGCTCTTTTGCGCCAAGCCGGCTCCTGGATTTACGGCTTAGCGGAAAGATGGGGTAGGAGAAGTACCGTCATCCGGCGGGTGTCCTGTTCTGAGGGCGGGGTGCTCCCGGCCGTTTGCGAGCCGAGGCGGGCGTGGTGGGGGAGCTGGCGGATCCCGGGAAAGTCGCCAGCACGGCTGCCCGGGCGGGCATGGTGATGGGCGCAGCGGCCCGGATGCCGGGGACGGCGACGAGGGCCCGTTGCTGCTGATCGTGCGGGTCACCCACGGGCCGGTCGGCCCGATCCCGCTTGACCTCGCCAGGACCGGGCCATTCACGATTTACGTCTCACCCAGCCTGGCGGGGCGCGTTATCCGGGCGGGAACCTGGATCGTTCGGGCTCATGAGTGGCGGCTTGCCTCGCGGGCGGCGGGGGCGGAGCGGGTTCCCGAGCTGCCGTGGCCGGCCTTCCCCGCGGCCGCGGAGGCCATCGCGGACTGGGTGGTCGCACAGGCCGCGGCGCATCCGCGCCGCGTGGTGCTGCTGGCGACCCGGATCCCGCAGGAACTCGGGGTCGGCCTGGGCGTCCAGCTGGGCCAGCGGTCATGGGACCGGACGCCCTCGCAGCAGTGGCCGCAGCAGGTGTACCCGGTCTTCCACGCCGGCGACCGGCTGGTCGTCCCCGCCCTGCAGCTGGGAGCCGGATCCGTGCCGGCCCAGCGGGTCTAGGGGGTGGCATGCCGTCGCGGTGGGAGGTGGCCCTGACCGGTCCGCGGGACGTCCCGGTGCCGCCGGGCGCGCCGCAGGCCGTGGTGTCGGGCTGGCTGGATGACCGGCCGCAGGCCTCCGGGGCCGAGCCGGCCGGGCGGTCGGCTCATTCCGCTGCGGCGCGGGCATGGGCGTGCGGGCCGCTGCGCACGTGCCTGACCGAGGCCGGGGGGACGGTGACCGTGCTGGAGGTCCGGCTGCTGGATGACGCGCTGGCAGGGCGGCTGGCAGCGGCTCGACCCGGCGACGGCGCCGCCGTCGCCTGCGCGGGGGGCGCCGGCGGACCGGCCGACGCTAGCTCGGCGACGCCACGCCGGGCGGGCCGGGGGAGCGCCACCGACGGCCGGGCGCCCGAGCCGCTCGATGGTGTCCTGCGCGTGGGCCTGTCCCCATGCCGTGGTGTCATGGTGTACTGGCACGGCGCCCGCGTACCGCTCGTGAAGCGAGTTCGGCTCCGCGGTGCCATACGCCGCGAATGGAAAGCGTGTCGGTCGGGCTGGTTAGTGGATCGCCGTCGATGAGCAGCAGGTCGGCGAGTGCACCCGGGACGATGCGACCGCGGTCGGTGAGCCCGAACCGGCGCGCGGGAGTGGAGGTGGCCGCGCGCAGGGCGTCTTCGGGCTGCAGGCCCGCCGTGACCAGCAGTTGCAGTTCGTGATGCAGGCTGGCGCCGTGTGCGAGTCCGCCGAGGATGGGGATGGGTTCCGACACGTCAGAGCCCGCCAGGATGTCCACGCCCGCGTCGCGCAGGGCCCTGATACTGGAGTACGCGTTGTCCAGGCTCCCCTGCGGATAGACGTTCATACTGCGCGATAGCGAGTCGAGCCATTTCTTGTCCAGCCTGGAGCGCACCCGCTCATCGGCGGCCAGCGCGGCCGCGTTGTTGCCGTAAGCCGTCGAAAGCGTCACCAGGGTGGGTATGACGAAGACGTGGGCTGTGGCTATGTTGTCGATGAGCTCGTGGGTGGGTGAGTCGAGGAACAAGTGCCCGAGGCCGTCAACTCCGGCATCGACGGCTCGCTGGGTGCCTTCGGCCGTTGTGATGTGCGCGATGGCGAGCTTGCCGTGGCGGTGCGCTTCGTTCACCGCGGCGGCGAGCGTGGCGTCGTCAAGGACCGGGAGTCCCGGGAAGCCGATGCAGCTGCCGTCTTCGATGAAGACCTTGATGTAGTCGGCGCCCCTGGATACCTGCCTGGACACGAATCGTGCCGCCTCGCCGGGAGTCGAGACGGACGGGAACCGGTAGAAGAACCGGATGAACAGGTTGCTGCTCGAATTCATGTACTCGGTAGGGTGCCCCCCTTTCGCGGTGACGCCCATTCCCGGGGAGCGCAGGTCTGCGACGTCGTTCCGTTCGGCTATCTCCCTGCGTCGCCTGGCTGACCAGTGCCTCATCATCTCCAGTTCCGTGGTGACACCGAATTTCAGCGCGTCGTGCAGGCCATCCATGTTGGTGTGAACGTGCGAATCGATCAGCCCGGGCATCAGGGTGGCGCCGCGACCATCGACGACCACAGCATCACGTGGCACCGAGGGACCGACCGCTTCGATGCGAGCGCCGCCGACAACAACAGTCGTGGCGCTGATCGCTCGTTCGCCGTCAAAGATTCGCACATTGGTGATGGCCGTGGCGCGGCTCATGCGACCTGCTTCCGTCCGGATGACCTTGGCGCCCGGGCACCCGCGGCGGCGGATGGCGAGCATCGTCTCGTAACAGTTCCCGGTCGAGCGCGTGGAGAAGTCGGAACGGCGCACGCGCGTAGCGTTGTCGTACCCGCGGATCGCCCGTGCGGGCATGGAGATCGCGGACCGCGAAGGGCTGGACGCCGTCTCGATGCGGCGAGTGGCAAGGCAGCTGGAGGCGGGCGCGATGTCTCTGTACCGCTACGTAGAAAGCCGCGACGAGCTGATCCAGCTGATGGCCGACCACGCGTACGCCGAGTTCCCGGCAGCTTCGCGATCGGGCGACTGGCGAGCGGACCTGGCCGAGGCAGCCCGCCGCATCCGCCGGACCACCCTGAAGCATCCCTGGCTGGCCGGCCAGTCCGTCCCGCGCACCGGCCTGGGGCCGAACCTGCTCCGGATGATGGAGTCGACGCTCGCGCTGGTGGACGGGTACGGACTGCACATCGACCAGATGCTCGACCTGCTGCTCACCCTGCAGGCGTTCGTCAACGGCTACGTCCTCAACGAGGTCACGGAGCGTGATGCGCAGCACCGTACGGGAGCCAATGCGCAGCAAGCGCAGGAACGACATGTCCCGCGCGTCCGCGAGGTAATCGCATCCGGGCAGTTCCCGCTGCTCGCCCGCGTGGTCACCGAGTCACAGGACAACCCGGAGCCTGACCTTGCGTTCGAGCGGCGACTTCACTACGTGCTCAACGGCCTGGCATGGGCGTTCACCTGACCCCGCGCGACTCCGCCAGGAAGCCGACGGCGTCCAAGTGCGAGGTCGCAGTTCTGGCGCCGGGCGATCCTGCCCTTTCTCCAGCTCCAAGATCGTGCGGCGGGTAGCGCGACCATCTGCACTGCCCGGCGTCGCTGCCAGATCGCAGCGGCCCCGTGCGGCCACGTCGTGTCGTGCCGGACACGGCGCGCGGTACCCTGCCCGGCTGGTCGACGTGAGACCCTTACCTGAAGGCCCGCCTGAGTGCGAGCTCGACTCGGGCGGGGCGACCGCGAGATTGTGGATGGCGCGAGATGCCCGAGCCGGGCAGGATGACTGACAACCCCGGTGATCAGCGTGCTGGTGAGGGCGGCCGCGAACGCACTGCGTTCCGGAGGATGGCTGAAGCGACCCAGACGCGCCTGAGTACAGCCCGGCAGCGGCTGGCGCGGTACGAGCACATTCCTGTGGTCGGCGTCATCGCCGGGATCTACAGGCGAGACCGGGAATCGGCAGGATCGGTCATGGGCAGCGCGATCGCGTTTCGCCTGTTTCTGTTTTTCGTGCCATTGCTGCTCCTGGCGGTCGGCATCGCGGGGTTCGCCTCTGGGTTCGTCAATGCCCGCGCAGTCAGCAGGACTACTGGCGTGTACGGTAGCCTCGGGGCGGAGATCAGCGCGGCTTTTCACCAGCCTGGGTTCACGCGATGGTTCGCGGTGCTGTTCGGCCTGTTCGGGGTGCTGACGGCTGGCCGGTCGCTGAGCAGGGTCCTGCGGGCAGCGAGCGCAGCCGCGTGGCGGCTGCCGCTGTCGGGGTCCCGGGCTTCGCTTCGCGCGGCGGGCGTGGTGGCCGGCCTAATCTGCGGCATAGCCCTGATCGCTATCCTGGTCAATCGAGTCCGGGAAGACCTGGGACTGGGCGTGGCGGGCCTTGCGTTTGTCCCGGCCCTGGTGATCTATGGACTGGCGTGGCTGGGCGTCTCGATGATGCTGCCGCGTGCCACCGACGACCCGGGAGCGCTGCTGCCAGGATCCTTGCTCGTGGCCCTGACCATCACGGTCATGCACGCCATCAGTGAGTTCTATCTCCCGGACCGGCTCGACCGCGCAAGCCAGCTCTACGGAGCGATCGGCACGACCATCGTGACGCTGGGCTGGTTCTTCATCCTCGGCAGAGGAGTCGTGCTGGCCATGGAGCTGAACGCGGCAATCTACGAACGGTACGGAAGCATTTCTCAGGTTGTGTTCTCGCTCCCGTTTTTCCGGGTCCTGGCCCGCAAGTCCGCGCGGGTACGCAGGTTCTTCGGAGTCCGGTAGGCGCCGCGCAGCAGACCGGGCTGCGTGTATCGCTTCAAAACTGATCGCATGGTGTCTGACCTGTGGCTCGTAAGAACGCTTTAATGCATAGCAGAGTCGTCGTCCTCGTCGGCGCAGCAGTCGTCGGCAGCGCCATCACATGCGCCGCCGCAGCGGCAACGGTCGCATCCCCGGCCGCCGCACTTGTCGCATTCCCGCTTGCAACGGCACTCATCCCAGATCGTGTAGGCCATTACGTCGAGCGTCCTCACCGGTGTCGTCGGATCATCGCTGGTGATGACCAGTTCACACGCCACCGGGCACTTTTCGGTCGCTTTGTAGCGGATGACGAGGCCGAGGCAGGCGCCTGGGGGCAACGTAGCCGGGAATGGATTGTTGATCAGCTTCCAATGTGGGTTCTTCCGCTTGAACGCCACGCTGCTGACGTGCAGCGCGCATTCGCCCATGTTGCAGATGGAGATCGTCCGTTCGGCGCGGCAGCAGGCCTTCACACCGCCGAAGCAAAGCGATCCGGTGACGACCAACCGTCCGGCTGATGCGGTTCCATTCACCTGCACGGTATGCGGACTGTCCGGGTCGCTGCTGGTGACTGTGATCGTGCCAGTGGCCGTACCGACGGCGGTTGGCGCGAAGCGGATCGGAAGATCGAGCGAGTCACCGGGGCCGATCAGCAGCGGGAAGGCCAGGACCTCGGGCACCTGGAAGGCGCCCGACGACGAGGCGATGCCGCTCACGGTGACGGGGCAGTGGCCGCTGTTGTTGAGGATCAGTGGTTCGTCAGCGAAGTGGCCGACGCAGACCTTGCCGAACCCGCCACGGTTGGCGATGACCAAACTGAGACGTGGGCGCGGCGCGATGCCGGACACGTCCACATGGTGTGGCGAGGCGGGGTCGTTGCTGTCGATGCGGATCGTCGCTGCCTTGGCACCGGATGACTTCGGCGCGAAGCGGATTGCGACGTCGATCGAATCGCCGATCTCCAGCTTGATCGGGTACGACAGAACACCCGGCGCCTCGAAGTCCACGGTGGACGAACTGATGCTGCTGATCAGCAGCAGGCCGGTGCCGCTGTTGTTGATCGTCAGCACCTCATCCTTGAATGAACCGACGCAGTATTCACCGAACGCGCCGTGGTCGGCGATCACGGTGGTGACCTTGGGAACTCCGAAGCTCAGCTTGAAGAAGAATGGATCGATCGAGGTTGGAACAGGGGTGACGCCATCGTTACCGAGCAGCGTTTGTGTCGCCCAGTTGACGTTACGCTGGTAGGTGATGCCGGAGGGGAAGTTCACCTTCACTGGTTCGTTGCCGGCGCAGAAGATGCCGTAGAAATCCTCGCCGACTGACAGCAGCTTGATGTAGTCGCCGAGGTAGGTCGCCATGACATTGGCTGGCGTGGGCGTATTGGTCGGCGTGATTGCCAGCACATGGGCGGCGAAGCTGGCGACGAAGCCGTCGTGACTGACCTCCAGTACGGTCATCCAGTTGGCGCCGACCACCTGCTGATAGACGAAGCCGACGAGGCCGCGCGAATTGATCGCGAGGCTCGGGTTCTTGGCCTTGGGAATGGCGCGGACGTCGCTGGACCAGTTCTGGCCGCCATCGTCGGACCAGCGCAGGTGCAGCGTCGCATCGGCTGCGCTGGTTCCGGTCATGTAGGTGATGTAAACACGGTCGGAATTGTTGGGGTCAACCGCGATTGCGAGGTCTGGGCCGTAACGGTCATTGCCGAAGGACGGATCCTCAAAATTTGAGTTATACCACGGGTTGGAAATTCCGATCGCAACTCGAACGCCCGGCTGTCCATCGCCGGTATCGAGCAGCGCTTGGAATGGCGGGGTCGAGGCGCCCCAGTTGAGGTCCTTCACAACCACGACGTCGCGCAGATCGGCAGGCGAGCGGGCCGAGCCGTTATAACTGTAGAACGCGTCGTAGATCGTGCCGCTGCGGTGGATCGCGGTGCGCGTCGGCGGCATGTCGAAGGGAAAGCGCACGTCGAGCGCGGTCGCGGTGGTGGTTGGCGCCGTCGCCGTGGCGTCGAGGAACACGTTCACCGTGGAGCGGTTGCTGTTAGCGTTGTAGCCGGCATACAGGCGATCGTGGCTGACCCCGCCGGCGACCGTCGTGGTCGCCTCGAGGAACGGCTGATCGCCGGTTACGGTGGCGATCGTCGTCTGTTGGGTAGAGGCGTTCGGCGCGCGATTGATCAGGATGGTGAAGCCGCCGGGCGAGATCAGACCCGAATAGACCTCACCGCTGGCGCCGCCGTAGCGGCAGGTGACGTCCCAGGTGGGAAGCTGATCGCCCGCCGCGCTAGGTAGCACGAATTGCAGCGCCCAGGTATCGCCGCCATCCACCGAAGTGAAGATCGGTGCCCAGTTCCCGGTCATCGCCGGACTGACCGCCGAAGTGCCGGCAGGATTGTCGAAGGTGAAGGCGGTGCCGATGATTTCGCCGGGATTGGCCGGATTGACCGACAGATTCGGTTCGCAGTCCTGGTTCTGTTCGTCGCTCCAGCTATTGGGGATCATGTTGACGACTTTGAGCATGGCCGTCACTCCCCTCCCGTGGCGCCGAGGATGCGGACGAGATCCTCCGCGCGGTCGGGTGGCTGGATGTCCGATGTCTCCGCGATAAAGCCCGCGGCTTGGCGCTCGCCGCTTGGGATGTGCTCCATCGCCTCTTCCGGCGGCCGCTGCAGCAGCAGGATGGCGTGCACGCCCGCGCGTAGCGCCGGTGCCCGCGGCAGATTCTTCGAGGCGGGCGACGGCCCGATCAGTGTCAGGTGCCGGCGCGCCCTGGGTCCTTTCAGGACACGCTCAATGTCAAACCGGGCCAGTGCCCACGGCACGCGGCCGCGCCGCTCGGATGGGGGAAACACCGGGGTGACGTCCCCGATTGTGCCGAGCGCCACCAGCGACGCGGCCTCCAGACGCGGCGTGAGGAGCGCGGCGTACCCACGTTCCATGGCGGCCTCCGCGTCGCCGCGCTGTTCCGCGTCGAGGTGGGCGGTCTCCCTGACAGTGATCGTGCCGCCAACCGAGACCGGGTCGGCAAAGAGCACGTAGTGTCCCTCCGGTAGCGGGTCACGCAGATGCACCGTCACCTCGCGTCCGACGAGACCGCGCATGCCGGCCGGAGCCTTGATGACGTCACGCACCAAGACAGTCACCGTTCGGTGGTCTGTATGCGTCGCCGCGCCAGCCGGCCCACTGATGGTGGCAGTGAAAATGAAGGCCGATGAATTGGCGATGGAAGCAAGTTCGTCGATCGAGGCCATATGAGATCTCCTGGGTTCGACGGCTCTGTCTGGTCAGCCCTGGGTGTTATCGTTCAGCGGCTGCGGCTAGCAGTCTCCAGTGACGGCGCGCCACGAGGCCCATTGCAGCTGCTACCACTAGGAGGGCGGCCACAATGAGCCATTCGAAGCTGCCATTGTGATGGTCCGGATCCCAGCCGGTCAGGGCCTCAATCCAGTCGTGCCAGAACATGGTGAGGATGCCTAGCGCCGCTGCGGACACCGCGATCGCGGTCTCCAACCGTACTTGAGCCTTTGATCTCCTCATACCAACCTCCTTGGCTTGTCCTTCGAAGCACCTCGGTTGGTCCTTCGAAGCACCTCGGTTGGCCTCACTCTGCCGGAACCAATCCGGGTGAGAAGCTATAATGGAATTGAGTGCCGGAGCAGTTCGACCTGGCACGAAGCACCTTCGCCGCGTATAACACCGCTGATTGCTGCGTCGGCCTGCTCGGGCTGTGCGCTCGGACAGCTAGTACTCTTAGGGGCCGGCGCCTCCCCGGTAGCCACTCCTTCGTTCCCCTAAGTAAGCTTTCGGTGCATGCTGCTGCGGGACCAGCAGGCCTAGCTCATTTCTTAGGTCCGCCGAACCGCCTACTTGTAGACAAGGATCACACCATTTCCGTTAAAGTCAACATCGTGGAAGTACTGGTTACCTATCTTTTGACGTAGCGGGCCTGGGACCGGCTGCGCCCGGGGAGGTGCCTCGCCTTTGGGCCGCCGCGCAATACCGGCGGACGGACCGGATATGACCGCCGCCGTCAAGGGCGACGCGATACAGGCTGCCGCCGCCGCGGACGAGGGCACGGATCCGTCCCGATGAAGAATCGTGAGCGCGGCGCCGTCCTTCGACCGAATCAGCGGAGGCTGTCGAGGCGAGCGTGACAGGGTGGTTCGCGACCGGATGAATCTGGAGGTGCCGGTGTCCGGCCTCCCAGCGCACCGGCGCGCGACAGACCTGGCGGAACCTGTTGGCTGGATGACGAACCAGCAGGTCAAACGCGATTTATCAGCCGGCTGGGTGGCGTAACGCCGACCATATTCCTCTTTCTGGATCGGACAAGTAGATTTTTGTGCCATGTCGTCTACGAGTCCCGGCCGTGCCGCGCCGGCACCGGAGGTGCTCGCTGATACGCGGCGCCGGCGAGCCGACTGGGCCCGGCAGGTGGCTGACATTCTTCGCCGTCAGATGCTGCAAGGCGCTTTCCCGGACGGCCTGCTGCCGGGCGAAGCGAGCCTGGCGCAGGCGTTCGGCGTCTCACGAAATGCGATACGAGACGCGTTCGGCATTCTCCGGGCCGAAGGGCTGCTGGTCCGCGTTCAGGGAGTCGGCACCATGGTCGCCGCGCGGAAGTACCCCCATGGCCTGGACCGGCTGCTTGGCCTCGCCGAGACCCTGCGCGAGCACGGGGAGGTCGTCAATGAGGTCCGCACCGCGGGAATGATTGTCCCGCCCCCTGCCGTCGCCGCCCGGCTCCGGCCGCCCGGCGGCCCTCCCGCCACGACGGTGGTCTGCATCGAGCGGCTCCGGCGGCTGAACGGCCTGCCGTTCTCGCTCGACCTCACCTACCTGGTCCCCGATATCGGGGAGCCCTTGCTCGGCGAGGACCTGGCGCACAACGACATCTTCGCCCTGATCGAAGCCCATGCCGGGCAGCATCTCGGCGGCGCGAGCCTCACGGTCGAGGCGGTCAACGCGGACCCGCACTCGGCCGCCGTCCTTAATGCGCCGCCCGGCGCTGCCCTGCTGATGGTGGAGCGCCTCACCCGCCTCGCCGACGGCCGCCCGGTGGACCTCGAGTACATCAGGGTCCGGGGGGACCGGGTGGTGCTCCACGGCGAGCTCAGCCGCGGCGCACCGGATGACCTGCCGTCAGCGCCGTTACCTGCGACAGAACAGGAGTTCATCATGCCCCTCGTGGAGACGAGAGCCGACGTCCCGGTGACCATCGACGCGTCCCTGTGCGTCGAAGGCTGCACGCTGTGCGTCGACATCTGCCCCCTCGACTCGCTGGCCATCAGCCCCGATAACGGCAAGGCGTACATGCACGTAGACGAGTGCTGGTACTGCGGTCCCTGCGCGGCCCGCTGCCCTACCGGCGCGGTGACCGTCAACATGCCGTACCTGCTGCGATGACCGAGTCCATAGACATCCCGCCGCCCGGGCAGCGGCAGGAACTGAGCTGCGACGTCGCGGTGGTCGGCGGCGGCACGGCCGGAACGATGGCAGCGATCACGGCCGCCGAGATGGGCGCCTCGGTCCTGCTCCTGGACAAGGCGCACGTCCGCCACTCCGGTGCCCTGGCGATGGGCATGGACGGGGTCAACAACGCCGTCATCCCGGGCAAGGCCACGCCGGAGGACTACGTCGCGGAGATCACCCGCGCCAACGAAGGCATCATCAACCAGCGCACGGTGTACCAGACCGCCTCCCGCGGCTATGAAATGGTGCGGCGCCTGGAGCAGTACGGGGTGAAATTCGCCAAGGACGCCCACGGTGATTACGACGTGCGGCGGGTGCACCGGTCGGGCAGCTACGTGCTCCCAATGCCCGAGGGCAAGGACATCAAGAAGGTGCTGTACCGCGTGCTGCGGCAGCGCTCGATACGCGAGCGGGTGCGCATCGAGAACCGGGTCATGCCGGTCCGGGTGCTGACGGCGGCCGGACGCGCCGTCGGCGTGGCCGGGTTCAACACCCGCACGGGCGGGTTCGTGACGGTGTCGGCGGGCGCGGTTATCCTCGCCACCGGTGCCTGCGGCCGGCTGGGCCTGCCCGCCAGCGGCTACCTGTACGGGACCTACGAGAACCCCACGAACGCCGGGGACGGGCACGCGATGGCTTACCACGCGGGCGCCGAGCTCAGCGGCCTGGAGTGCTTCCAGATCAATCCGCTGATCAAGGACTACAACGGCCCCGCGTGCGCCTATGTCGCCAACCCCTTCGGGGGCTACCAGGTCAACCACCGCGGGGAACGGTTCGTGGATTGCGATTACTGGTCCGGGCAGATGATGGCCGAGGTCGCCCGCGAGATCGCCTCGGCCCGCGGGCCGATCTATCTCAAGCTGACCCATCTGCCCGAGGAGACCATCTCCGCGCTCGAGGGCATCCTGCACACCACCGAACGGCCCACTCGCGGTATCTTCCACGCCGGCCGGGGCCACGACTACCGAACCCACGACGTGGAGATGCACATCTCGGAGATCGGCCTGTGCGGCGGGCACTCCTCCTCGGGCGTATGGGTAGACGAGAATGCCGTCACCACCGTGCCTGGCCTGTACGCGGCCGGCGACCTGGCCTGCGTGCCGCACAACTACATGATCGGCGCGTTCGTGTTCGGTGACCTGGCCGGCGCGCATGCCAGCGAATTCGCGCGCGGCCCGGGAGCGGCGGGCCCGGCCGGACCTGACGCGGGCCCGGTGAGCCTGCCAGAGGACCAGATCGGGGCGGCCCACGAGCTGATCTACCGGCCCCTGCGGAACCCGGACGGGCCGCCGCAGGCCCAGGTCGAGTACAAGCTGCGGCGCTTCGTGAACGACTACGTCGCGCCGCCGAAGACGCAAGCCCGGCTGGCCATCGCGCTGGAGACCTTCGGGCGGATGACCACGGAGATCGCCCGGATGGGTGCCCGGACACCGCACGAGCTGATGCGCTGCGCCGAGGTCACGTTCATCCGCGACTGCGCCGAACTGGCTGCGCGCGCCTCGCTGGCCCGCACGGAAAGCAGATGGGGCCTGTACCACGACCGCGCCGACCATCCCGGACGCGACGACGCGGAATGGTTCTGGCACCTGAACATCCGCCGCGGCGCCGACGGGAACCCCGAACTCCTCAAGCGGCCGGTCGGCACCTACATCGTGCCGGTCAGCGAGTTCGAGGTTCCCGCCAGGGGCCCCGGCGAGGTGGTCCTCATCGCCGGGCCGCCGGGTCCCGGGCGCGGCCGGCTCGGCCGGTACCGGCCCGCCGCTGCCGCGACGTCGGCGCGGCCGCCGGAGATCCTGGAACTGCTGCGGCTCGCGGAGATGCAGCCGTCCGTGCCGCAGCTCGAGCCGTACCTGGCCGACTCCGACGCGCGGGTCCGCCGGGCGGCGATCGCCGCGCTGACCGAGACCGCGCCGCCCGGCGCCGGGTGGGCGCTGGCCCAGGCGGCCGGCGATGACAACGGCACAGTGCGGCACGCGGCCGTGGCGGGCCTGCGCGAGCTGGTAGCGATCCTGCCTGCCGATGACGAGGCGCTGCTCGACAGCCTGCGCCGTCGGCTGGGCAGTCCCGACCCGGTCGTTCGGTCCGCGGTCCTTGATCTGCTCAGGGAGATGCGCGCCGCAGACGCCGGGCCGTTCGCGGCCGCGCTGTCCGACGCCGACCACCGGGTACGGCTGCGTGCGGTCAGCGGGCTTGTCTCCACCGGAGAGGCCCGCCTCGTGGCGGGGGCGGCCGCAGACCGCTCGCGTGAGGTACGCGTCGCCGTCGCTGACGGGCTGGCGGCGCTAGCCGCCGAGCTGACCGAAACCGGGCACGCGGACGCCCGCGAGGCGCTGGAACGGCTGGCGGGCGATCCCGACGTCCTGGTCCGGGCGGCAGCCTTCAAGGCGGCCGGAGCGCTCGGCTGCCCGCCCCCGCTGGACACCCTGGCTGTCCGCGTGCTGCGACGGACGGCAGCCGCATGGGAGGATCGCGCCGGCGCGGCTCAGGCGCTTGCGGCGGCCAGCCCCGTCGTAGCCGTCGGGCCCCTGGTGGCCGCGGTGTCCGACCCGCACGCCAACGTCAGGAAGGCGGCCGTCACCGCGCTGGCGCCGATGCGCGCATATCCAGCGGCGGTGGAAGCGCTGCACGCGGCGGCTTCCGATAGCGACGCTGAGGTACGCGCCTATGCCCGGTACGCCGTCGACAGGTACGCGGCTAAGGCTGGAAGTTCCTGACCGGTGCCCGGAACCTCCCGGTTGCCTCCGTGTGTCCGCGGACGGGCCGGTCACAGATGCAATTCCAAAGTATTTTGATCTGATTAGTTGACTTTCGCGGCGCCTCGTTGTCACACTCGAGGCATGACCTCACACGAGGGTGTGCAGCGCCGCTACGTTGATCTGCTTCGCGTAGCCAGCTGCCTGTGTTCCGTGCCGGCCTGACGGCCCTGCCCCCTGCCGCCGTTCCCTCGTTCTGGCCTTAGCGCACACGCTCCGCGGCCGGAACCTCTTTGCGCGCGCCGGATAGCTGCCGGTCAGCGAAGCAAGCCGCCCGCGCGACCTCCTGGCTCAGCCAACCATGAAAGGGCACTGCTGTGAGTAATGCCACTGGAACATCAACTCGCATTGACATCACGCCGCTGGCCGGCGAGATCGGGGCCGTCATCTCCGGCGTTGCCGCCGCCGCGCCTCCGGACGACGAGACCATCGCCCAGGTGCGCCAGGCACTGCTGGAACACAAGGTGATCTTCCTGCGCGACCAGCGCCTTGACTACCCCACGCAGGTAGCGTTCGCGCGGCGGTTCGGCCCCCTCACGCTCGGGCATCCCACCCTGGCCTCCCCGCCCGGACAGCCCCTGCTGGAGGAGATCGACTCGAGCAAGGGGGTCAGGGCCAACAACTGGCACACCGATGTCACCTTCCTGGACCGGCCGCCGGCCTTCACCCTGCTGCGGGCGGTCGTGATTCCCCCGGTGGGCGGCGACACCATCTGGGCCAACACGGTGACCGCCTACGACAGCCTGCCGGATGAGTTGCGTGACCTGGCGGACAGGCTGCGCATCGTGCACACCAACGCGTACGACTACGCCGCGGTCACCGGCCGCGAGGAGCGCGCCGACCCGGTGCTGGCCGAAAAGCGGCGGGAGTTCGTCTCGACGGTCTACCAGACCGAGCACCCCGCCGTCCGGGTTCATCCGGAGACCGGGGAACGATCGCTGCTCCTCGGCGGTTTCGCGCGGACCATCGACGGGTACGGGCCGCAGGCCTCGCGGGACCTGATCAGGATCCTGCAGGACCACATCACCCGTCCCGAGCACACCGTCCGCTGGCAGTGGCGGGTCGGGGATCTCGCGATCTGGGACAACCGGGCCACCCAGCACTACGCCATCTTCGACTACGGCACCGCGCACCGCCGCGGCGAGCGGGTCACCGTGGCCGGCCCCGTGCCGGTCGGCGTGGACGGCCGCCCGAGCGTGCCACTCACCGGCGAAGCATCCGCCTACTACGCCGGCGCAGCATAAGCCCGGCCCGTCATCACCCGGCCCATTCCGCTACGAGGGGGTTCCCCGACTATGAGCACGTCCGCCGACCGCGCGTCCACTGAGACCACTACCAAGAGCGCAGGCACACCTAGCTACAAGCGAAGACGGCGCCGGATCTACGCCGCCACCGGCGTCGTCGTGGTCCTGGTGATCGCGCTGATCGTCTGGGCGGTTACCCAGGGCGGCAGTTCCGGGCCGGCCGCGCTGCCCAGCTTCACGGTCTCGGTCGGCCAGGGCAGCATCGCGACCGCTGACGGCATCATCTTCAGCCAGCCGTCGCTGGAGAAGACCATCCCCGCGCACCTGCACATGGTGCCGTTCGATGCGGGCGTCACCGCCATCGCCGAGATGCGCGGCGGCTCGGTGCAGTCCATCAGCGGCGTCGGCAACCCGCCGGTCACCGCGGCCATCGGCAACGGCACCGCGGTCACCGTCGTGTTCGCGCAGGGCTTCGACGCCGACGGGCTCGTCGTCCCGAAGTCGATCACCTCGGTGAGCCAGCTGGCCGGCAAGACCGTCGGCGTCCTGGTCGGCTCGTCGGAGGACTACGAGCTTGAGGGCTACCTGGCGCTGGAGCACCTGACCGGCAAGGTCAAGGTCGTCAGCTTCCCGAGCGAGACGGCGGCAGGCGCCGCGGCCCTGTCCGGCGCGGTCTTCGCCGCTTATGTGCAGGGCGTTCCGGCGGCCGACCTGATCCAGCAGAAGGGCTACCATCAGCTGGTCGACGCCGAGCAGATCGCCAAGCTCGGCATCCCCGGCATTGGCGTGATAGCGGTCGCGACCAGCGTGGTCAACAGCGACCCCACCCTCGTGCAGGACTACGTATGCGCCGAGGTGCAGGCCACCAACGACATGACCGGGCCCCAGGCCGACAAGTACCTGACCGAAGCCGCCGGCGTGCAGGGCGTCCCGGCCAACCTCGTGGTGACGGCCACGAAGGCCTACTACCCGGAGATCATCCCGGTCGGCCAGCAGCTCTACTGGCTCGGCTCGACCCTGCACGACCCGACCAGCCGCCTGGTGAAGGCCTACCAGCTGACCGCCAAGTTCCTGATCGGGCAGGGCAGGCTCACCACCATCCCCAGTGCCGCGCAGATCGCGTCGCACGTCAACATCTCCTTCCTGCAGAAGGCCCTCGCCGGTGGGTGCCCGAGCTGACGTCGGCGGGGCCGGTGACCTGCAGGTCACCGGCCCCGCCGACACCGCAGAGCCGGCGCACGGCTCCGCCCGGCCGGGCGGAGCCGAGGTGCAGATCGACGGGATCGGGAAGACGTTCCGCCGTGGTGGCCGTCGCACGGTGGCCCTGGCCGGCGTCAACCTGGAGGTCCGTGCCGGGGAGCTGGTCTGCCTGCTCGGCCCGTCCGGCTGCGGCAAGTCCACCCTGCTGCGGATCGTGGCTGGTGCTCTCGCCCAGGATGAGGGCACCGTCACGGTCGGGGGGCAGCCTGTCAAAGGGCCGTCCCCGGACCGGGGGATGCTGTTCCAGAGCCCGATGCTGTTCCCGTGGCTGACGACGAAGAAGAACATCCTGTTCGGGCCGAAGGCGCAGCGGTCCCGCGGCCTGGATGAGCGGGACGACCCGGAGCTGGACGCGGAGGCGGACGCCATCCTCGACACGGTCGGCCTGGGCAAGTTCGGCGACGCGTTCCCGCACGAGCTGTCCGGCGGGATGCGGCACCGCGCGGCATTCGCCCGTGCTCTCATCACCCGGCCATCCCTGCTGCTGATGGACGAGCCGTTCGGCGCCCTCGATGCCATCACCCGGCTGCGCATGCACGACTTCCTGCTGAACATCTGGGAGCGGTACCGGACCACCATCATCTTCGTGACGCATGACATCGAGGAGGCCGTCCTGCTCGGCGACCGGGTCGCCGTGATGGGCGGCCGGCCGCCCGGCATCGGCGAGGTCATCGACATCCCGCTCGGCCGGCCCCGGCATGCCGTCGACGCTGACACCGAGTCGTTCCTCGTGGCCAAGCGCCGTATCCGCGCGTCCCTGACGGTATGAGCCGCAAGCCGCCCCGCAGGGCGGCCCGCAGGGCGGCCCGCCCCGGCCGGCCGTACAGTCGGCCCCCTGATCCTTCTGCAGGAGTGTGAATCATGTCAGCCTGGCGCTCTCTCCCGCCGCTCGGCACTGACACCCTCATCGACGACCCCCCGGCCCGGCTTGACCCAGCCGACCGGGACGCCCTCGATGAGCAAGATGACCGCGCCGATCTTGCTGCCTACCGGCAGGCCAGGCGGCGGGCGCGGACCCGCCGCCTGGCCACCGGGGCGGTCGGGCTCATCGGCCTCCTCGTGGTGTGGCAGATTGCCGCGACGCTCATCGGGGACGCGGTGTTCCTGCCGTCGGTCACCCAGACCGTGCATGCTTTCCTGCACTACTGGGACCGGCCGTACCCGTCGCAGGGCAAGCCACTGTGGTACGACGCAGTCACCAGCCTGCGCCGTATCGTGATCGGTTTCGCCATTGGCGTCGTCGCCGGGGTGACCCTCGGCTCGGCCATATCCGCCAGCCGCGTGGTGCGGCATCTGGTCGATCCGGTTATCGAGGTGCTCCGCCCCCTGCCACCGCTCGCCTTCATCCCGCTGTTCATCATCTGGTTCGGGATCGGGGAGCTGCCCAAGGAGGTCCTGATCGTCATCGGGGTCACCCCGATCATGGCGGTCACCAGCGTCGCCGCGCTCGACGAGGTGCAGGAGGACATGCTGCTGTGCGCGCGGACGCTGGGGGCGTCCCGCCTGTACACCCTGTTGCACGTGCAGATCCGGTCCGCGCTGCCCAGCATCCTGACCGGGATGCGCATCTGCATGGCCGGCGCCTGGACCAGCATCGTCGCTGCCGAGCTGATCGCGGCCACCAGCGGCCTGGGTTACCTGATCGGCCAGGCAGGTGATTATCTCAACATCGCCCTCGTCTTTTCCGGGCTCATCTGCATCGCGCTGATTGCCCTGACCCTCGACGCCTGCATCCGCGGCCTGCTCCTGCTCACCGACCCGAGCCGCCGCACCTGACCGCGGGGCCTGTGGGGTTCCAGAACTCGGCGATTCGCTCGCGGGCTGCGCGGCGGGATCTTCACGGCCTCGGTACCGGCGTCGGCCAGGACCGCGCCATGTCGGCCGAGCAGTGGGTGGCTATCCAGCGCGGGAACGAGGCTTATGCCGGGGCGCCCTCGTTCCGCCGGTTCCGCGCAGCGGTGACCGACCTGTTCCCGTTCGCGCACGTGCTGCCCACCCACCAGGGCCGTGCCGCGGAGAGGATCCTGTTCACCGCGACCGGCGGATCGCCACACAGCCGCGCTGGCCGGCACGGGCGGATGGGCTCCGGAGAACGAGGCGCCGAATCCGGCGCCGGCGACGACGCTGCCGGCGAAGAACAGCGGCAGTAGGCCGCTGGGCCGGGCGGCAGGCTGTTCCCTGCCCTGGATGCCGATATCTGGCTGACCCCTGCCAGGGAGCATTCCGCCCGGCTGTCGCTGGCCGGGGTCTACCGGCCTCCGCTCGGTGCCCTGGGCGCGGGCCTGGACAGGGCGGTCTTTCACCGGGTGGCCGACGCGACGGTACGGTCCCTGCTGGCCCGCCTGACGGCCGTGCTCGCCCGCCCCAGGACTCGGCTGACACCGTGCAGGGAACCGGCACGGGAGCGGGCGCCGCGCGCCGGATCACGCCCGAAACGTTCTAGCCCGGCGGGCCGCCGGAGGGCGGATCAGGCTGATGATGATCGAACAGGACGTTCCTGACGTCCCGGATCACCAAATCCAGCTCGCCGATGGCTGCCCGGACTTTCCCCGCGGCCCCGCGATGGCCGTCGAGCAGTCCCAGCGTTGTTTCCAGGGCCAGTCCCGCCGAGATGATCCGGTGCATCACGATGTCGTTCAGGGCCCTGGCGATGCCGTCGCGGTCCTGCGCCAGGTGCAGGATCACTTCCGCCGGGTCGTCTGCCCTCCCGGGCGCAGGATCCTTCGCCGGTCGTATGCGCGGCTCAGCCGGTACTGGTATCGCCCCGTCGCCGGTCGCGCTTGATGAGGCATGCATCGCTGCGGCACCTGCGGTCCTGACTGGTCATGGCCCTGACTGGCCCGTGCCACCAAGGTCTGGAGCGACGCGGTTACTGCGCACTTGCTCTAGCGCGGCGCAGGATCTGACGGATTGTCCTCTACCAGGAAGATTACGCCTGGGGCCGTGCGCATGGGAAGGCGCAACCGGCTCAAATCAGCCTGCCGCGGCGCCGTCAGAGTCCTTAGTCCGTCACGGCCAACGACCGGCAACTGGCCCCGACAGCACCGGGAATCTGCACCCGAGGTGCCGGACGTAGCCGATGGCGCCGGGACGGTCCGGGTGGTGCTGGCGCTGCCGTCCTTGGATGGCTACCTGCGCACAGCCCTGAGGGCGAAACCGCACCCTGCCGCGTCGGCCTGGTTGGCGATCCGGACGAAGGCGCTGAGCCCGCGGGCGTCGCAGAAGGACAGGCCGGTCAGGTCGAGCAGGACCAGCCGGGCCGGGCGGGCGATGGCTGCGCAGCCCTGCTCGGCCACGCCCTCGCTGGTGGTGAGATCCAGCTCGGCTGGCAGGCTCACGATCTCGATCCCGGCGCCGCTAACGGCGGTCCTGTAGTTCTCGCCGTGAGTCATCGTCGTCTGCCATCTGCCGCCAGTATCCTTTGATGCGTTCCGGCCACGATGGCATGGTGGCCTGCCTGGGTGTTCAGGGCCGAAGGTCCCGTCTTGGACGAGTGCTAAGCCCCTGCCGGGACGGCTCGCAGGCCTCTGATGCTGGCTGGATGAGGATGAGGTCTCCGCGCCGCAGGGCTGAGGCCGCCGGGAGGTCCCCCGGCGGCCTGGCTGCTGGAATGCCCCCCGATGACCGGGCTGCCTGGTCCAGGCCGCACGATCTGGGTGATCGGGCCTGCTGCTGCCCCGCCCGGCCGGTAGTGCGGGTCCTCATCCCGTCCGCTGCTGCCCGGTCGCACTCAGCCGATCTGCTGCTGTGCGGCCATCACTACCGGACGTCCTGCGCCGCCCTGGCCGCCGCCGGCGCGGTGATCATGGACGGCCGCCGCAGTGGCGGAACCATCGTCGCCGAGTATGAACTAGGCGATCCCATTCCCTCCGATGTCATGCCGCGGCGATGAGCTGACCGTCCCGCTTGCCGGGTCCCCTTCCTGACGGCAGGCACGGTGACGGGGAGTTCTTTCTGCGCATGCCGCTGACCGGGCTGGGCGCAGGCCGGGACAGAGGTGTCAATCCTGGAGTGACCGGTGCACCAGGGACCCGGCAGGACCGGGAAAACCCGGCGTGGGCCCGGCGGGGGACGGAACAGGTTCCCTCACTGCTCACCGGGCCCGGGCCGGGCTTCCCGGTTCCTGCCTAGGGGGAACCCGTTCCAGCCGGGACCGGTCCGGGCCCTGCGATGCTAGGCGGCTTCCAGGTTCTCGCGGCTGCCGTAAGCGCACAGCCCCCACAGCGCCACCACGTCCGCGGCGATGATGACCAGCGCCCAGAACGGGTAGGCCGGGATGAAGAACATCATCTCGATGGCGTTGATCCCGACCACGGCGACGGCGAACCAGCGCGCCAGCTGGTTGCCCATCACGACGCCGCCTGCCGCGACCAGCTGCAGGACGGACAGGATGAGCGTGACCCAGCCCCAGGCCCGCAGGTCACCGATCACGTAGTGCGCGCCGGCGACGAACACGTGCGAGTTAGCGATCGCGGCAATGCCGTACAGCATGTTGAAGAACCCGATGACCAGCAGCAGGATGGACGCGAACAGGACCATCCCGGCACCGCGGCCTTCCGCATGGCGCCCGCCCGCGCCGCTGTCCCGCTTGATTGTTGCCGAAGTCATGGTGACCTCCTCTGCCAGAATCGCCGGACCCCTGCCGCCTGTGCTTAACCTCTCTGCGCGCCGCCCAGGCGAGCGGAGCGGGGCAAGCGCCGAACGTGGGCCCGGCCTCACCTTCACCGTCACCCCGCGTGAAGTGCGCACTTAGGGCCAGAGGTCCCGACATCCGGGGCCGGCCGGCCGGGCACCAGCCCGACGGTACGCGGAGCACCGGCGCCGCGGTTGATGACTGACAGCAGCTCTTCGCGGATCTGGCCAGCGTTGGATACGTCGATGTGCTCCGGCAGTGTCACGACCGCCTGCAGGCCCACCCACCGCACCGGGTAGCTGTCCTTGGACACGACAGCAACCTCAGCCGTTGGCGGGTGGCGGCGCCACAAGGTGCATGTGGATCAGTTCCAGCCTGAGGCCGGTGATCCGCTGCAGGAGCCCGGAGAGGGCTGCCTGATCTGGCAGCTCGGCGCGAAGAGTCGTCGTCCCCGGGCCAATGGTTACCTCGCAGTCGTCGAATTCTGCGCGTAGCGCGGTGCCCGCCTGGCCCCTGAACGTGATCTCGTATGTCTGTGATCGCACCACGATTAGGCCTCGCAGTCTATTGGTTCAGCGTGCCGCCAGCGTGCCTGGCGGCTGGGTCCGCGTCATCACCCCCCCGGGGGCGACCCGGGACCAGTGCCTCGCCAGCGGGTGACCTTGGTCACTTCCCGCAAGGCTCCGTGCCCGATTAGCTTGGGTTTTTTGTCTCGGATCAGCGGGAACTGCGGGAGAGGTGTTGTGGCGGAGAGCGCGACGGCTGAGCGCGGCGTCTCACGGGCCGCGCGGTTCGCGCTGACGAAGTTCCGGCCGACGACGCTGCCCACCACGCTGATCATAAGATCCGTGCTGCATGACCGGCTGTCGGCAGCGGCTGGCCAGCGCCTGACAGTGGTTGTGGGGTCGGCTGGCGCGGGCAAGAGCGTGCTGCTGTCGAGCTGGGCGGCGGCACGACCCCCTGGCGTGACTTCCTGGCTGTCATGCGATAAGGCTGACGCTAACCCGGTCCGCTTCTGGGCCGGATTCATCGAGGCCCCCCGGGATGTGGAGCCGGGGTTCGGCGCCGATGCCGCCGACCTGCTGGCGATGGACGGCGTTATGTCGGCCGATGTCACCGCGTCGATCGCCAACGATGCCGCGAAGCTGCCTGCCGGGTCGGCGATCATTGTTGACGACTTCCATTACGCGGCGCCCGCGGTCTCCAGGGACATGACCGATCTCGTCGAGCGCTGGCCGGCCAAGACCGCCCAGCTGGTGCTGGCCAGCCGCTCCGACCCCCCGCTGCGGCTGCACCGGCTGCGGATGGCCGGTGAGTTGTGCGAGCTTCGCGACCGTGACCTGTATTTCTCGCTGGCCGAAAGCCGCGACCTGCTGGCGAACTTCGGTGTTGAGGTCGCCGCTGCTGACCTGGCGCTGCTGCATGAGCGAAGCGAGGGGTGGGCCGCGGCCCTGCAGATGGCGGCGCTGTCGCTTCGCGGCACCAGCGACCCGGCGCAGGCAGCGCGGGCGCTTGACGTCCGCAGCCACGAAATCGCCGGGTACTTCATCTCCGAGGTCCTTGAGCAGCAGCCACCCGAGGTGGCCCGGTTCATGCTCGACACCTCCGTCCTCGGCGAGCTGACCGCGGACGCGTGCACAGCCGTCACCGGGCGGCAGGACGCGGCGGCGCTGCTACGCAGCCTTGACACGGCCAACCTGTTCCTGGTGGCACTCGATAATGAGCGGACAAGCTTCCGGTACCACCATCTGGTGCGCCAGGTGCTGCGTACTGAGCTGCGTGCCAGGGACAGGCCGCGGGAGCTGGCGCTCCAGCTGAGGGCGGCCGAATGGTTCGAGTCCACGGGCGAGACCCGGCGTGCGGCCCGCCACTTCCTCGCGGCGCGGCAGGTCGACCGGGCGCTGGCCCTGTTGCGGGACCGGGTCATGACCGAGTACCTGCACGACCCGGTCCTGCGGGCACCGCTGGATCTCAGCATGGTCGCCCCCTCGCTGCTTGCTGATGCGCCTGACCGGCTGCTGGCCCTGGCGGCCGACCTGCTGGTGTCGGGTGACGCGGCCCGCGGTGGCGAATACCTTGACCTGCTCGAACGCGCCCGGCCGCCGATCCCGCCCGAGTCGCGGCTGGCGGCCCGGTTCGCGGCGATGCGTTCACTGCAGTACGCGCTGACCGGCCAGGCGGATGATGCCCTTGCTGAAGGCCTCGCTGCCCGGGCCATCCAGGAGCGGACACAGCTCACCGACGCATGGAACGCCGCCGTCCCGATAATCCTCATGCGTGTCTACACGTGGCTGGAAGACTTCCAGGCAGTTGAGCGCGAGGCAGCTGCGGCCCTGGCGATGCCCGCGCTCACCGAACCGGTCAAGCTGGTGCAGGTGCCCGGTGCGCAGGCGCTGGCATGGCTCGAGGCCGGCCGCCTGGCTGAAGCCGCCGGCGCCGCCAGGGCCGCCGACGCGGAGGCCCGTCGGCTGGGATTCGGCCAGCATTTTTTTGCCGTGGATTACCTGCGCGCGCTGGCCGGCGTCGCGCTGGAACACCGGGACCTCGACACCGCAGAGCAGCTCACCGAGCAAGCGCTATCGATATCGGAGCGGGGGCGGCCCGCCTTCGAGTTCCTGGCGCTGCTGGACCGGGCCGGGATCTGGGCCGCCCGCGGGCAGGTCCGCGATGCGCTGGCCACTGTCGAGGCGGCGCGGCTGGTCCTGGCCGGGACCGGCTCGGTGCTGCTGGCGCGGGCCGATGAGCTGGAGGCGCTGCTGCGCCTTTCGCTCGGCGACCTGCGCTCTCCCATTGAGCTGGCCAGCGGGCTGCCCGCCGCCCGCCGCTGCCTGCTGCTGGCCAGGATCGCGCTTGCCTCTGACGATCACCACGCCGCGCGGGAACACCTGCAGTCGCCGTCGCTGTGTGACTTGACCCCGCGGCGCGCGCTGGTGCGCCAGATACTCCTGGCCGCGGCCGCGATCGGGCGCGGCGACCCCATGACCGCTGACATCCTGGGCGGTGCCATCCACACAGCCCGCCGCGGGGGCTTCCTCAACACCGTCGTCACGACCGCACCCCAGGTGACGAGCTACCTGGTCGAGCACTCGACCCAGGCGCGACCGGACCCGTTCATGGAGCAGCTGACGGTTGCGGCTCTTGAGGTGCGCGCCACCCAGCCGGATGCCTCCCGGTCCCGCCAGGTGCTCATCGAGCCACTGACCGCTGCCGAGATGCGCATCCTGAAGCTCCTGCCGACCAGCACCTATCTGCAGATCGCAGCCACTCTCTACATTTCGCGCAACACGGTAAAGACCCATCTCCGATCGGTCTACCAGAAGCTCGGGGTGACGTCGCGCTCAGAGGCCATTGAGCGGGCCGTCGATCTGCGGCTGCTGTGAGACCGGCCTGCTGGCAGGCCCGATCCTGCTGTGAGGCCTGCCGCAGCAAGCAACGCTGCCGTGACCGCCAAGCCGTCGGCAGTGGGCGGGAATCACCTTTAGGTGACGACACCTTCCCGGCGTCCAAAGAGCCTCATCAGGAGGTTGGTGGTACAGCTGGCGGCGGCGGCTTGACTGGTGTGTCACCCTGGCCGCTCGCAGCGAAGCTAAGCATCTGAACGACCGCGTCGCGGGTGGCCGGCGCTAGGACGGAGGCGTGTTTGCCCAGGCCGTCGGCGATGTGCTGGCGGAAATCTTCGGTTGACCAGTCGGTGTTGGCCGAGCCCACGACCGTGAACCCTGGTGGCAGGAGCCCGGCCTCGGCCAGCTGCGCGATCGCGGGCATCAGCAGGCGGCTAGTCAGATCACCGGAGGCTCCGAAAACGACCATTCGCTGGATCATGCGGTGCCGCCTTTCTCTGGTGGTAGCGGGCCGGGGTCGCGCTCGGGCAAGGGTGCTGGCGGGGGCGGGACGCCCGCGTATCGCGGTGAGGGGGGCCCGGTTACCCCGGGGCGGCAGCGGAAGATCGCGCCGGCCTGGGGCTGGGCGGCGCGGCTGTCTGGTTCGCAGTCGAACCAGGAGGTCGTGATGTACAGGTCGCCGCGGTCGATGCCGCCGAAGGCCACCGAGGTGGGGTTGGTGGCGGGTAGCTCGATCATGCCGTCGAGGGTGCCGTCGGCGCGGTAGCGGTGGACGGCCCCGGCTCGTCCCAGCGCGACCCATAGCATGCCCTCGTCGTCGACGGTCATGCCGTCCGGCCAGACCTGCGCATCGCTGAAGTCGAGGAAAGGCCGGCGGCCGGTCAGGGTGCCCGTGGCGGGGTCTAGGTCGAACACGTCGACGGCGAACAGGGCGGTGTCGGCGAGGTACAGGCGGCCTTGCGGCTCGTCAAAGGCGGGCCCGTTGCAGATCGTCAGGCCGCCGACCACACAGGTCACGTGGCCGCCGTCGACCCGGTAGAGCGCGGCGTTGCGTGGCCGCTTATCGTAGGCCATCGTGCCGACCCAGGCCCGTCCCCGGCCGTCGGTCTTGACGTCGTTCGCGCGGTTCCCGGGTCTGTCCTGCTCGATGGGAACGCGCAGGTCCATCGTGCCGGTGCTGCGGTCGAGCACGGCCAGGCCCCCGGGGCTGGCCACGACCGGCTCTCCCGCCCCGTTCAGGACCACGCCTCCGGGCTGCCCGGCGGTGGCCCATGAACTGTGATTGCCCGTTGCCGGGTCGAAGCAGTGCACCCGCTGCCCGGTGATGTCCACCCACCACAGGCGGGCGGTGGCGGCGTCCCACAGCGGGCCCTCGGCGTGCTCAGCCCGGATGCTCAGCACGACCTCCACCGCCGTGTCACCCATGACGGCGGCCTGCGACCGGTTCGCGGGCTGGCCCGTCACACATGCTCGAGCGCGCCGGGACGCTGGGCCAGCTCGTCCTCGGCGTAGGCCACCATAGGCATGCCGCCCTTGCCCACGGCCAGCGGCGTGCGGTGGTAGCCGTGGTAGGTCATCATCCCCCCGGACAGGAACGCCACCTGGTCCCACCCGTTCTGCCTCAGCACGCAGTAGGCGATGTAGCTGCGGAAACCCGACCGGCAGTAGGTGTACACGGGCTTGTCCCGCGGCACTTCATTTAGCCGTTGCCGCAGCTCGGTGTACGGCAGCAGGACCGCCCCCGGGATATGCCAGGCGCCGTATTCGGCCGGGGTACGCACATCCAGGATCGTCACCCGGTCGCGGCAGTCCGGGTAGTCCTCCGGGTACCACAGGTCGATGTCGCCGCGCAGCAGGTTCGCGCCGAGGAAGCCGGCCATGTTGACCGGGTCCTTCGCCGCCCCGTAGGGCGGGGCATAGGCCAGCTCCAGGTGCTCCAGGTCGAACACCGTCATCCCGGCGCGGATCGCGACCGCCAGGACGTCGATGCGCTTGTCGACACCGTCCCAGCCGAGCACCTGCGCGCCCAGCAGCCTCCCCCCGGCCGGGTCGAACAGCACCTTCAGGAACAGCGGCGCGGTGCCGGGGTAGTACGCGGCATGGCCGTTCTGGTGGGTGTACACCTTGCGGTAGTCCAGGCCGGCCGCGCGCAGCTCGGTCTCGGTCAGGCCGGTCCCCCCGGCGGTCATCTCGAACACCTTGACCACGGCCGTGCCCTGAGTACCCCGGTAGCCGCCGACATCCTCGCGGCCGGCAATCGTGTCGGCGGCGATCCGGCCTTCCCGGTTCGCCGGCCCGGCCAGCATCGACAGCACCGGCTCCCCGGTCAGCAAGTGCGCGGTCTCCACCGCGTCACCGGCCGCGAGGATGTCGGGTGCCGAGGTGCGCATCTGCGCATCGACCACGATGCCGCCGCGCGGCCCGATCTCGATACCGGCGTCACGGGCGAGGTCGACGTTGGGACGCGCCCCCGCCGCCATCACGACGACATCAGCCGCAACTGACGTTCCGTCGGACAGATCGACCACCAGCCCATCGCCCTCCCCCCGGCGAACCGCCTCGGCGGACGTGCCGAGCCGCAGGTCCACCTCGTGGGTGCGGACGTGGTAGTCCAGGATCCGCGTCATCTCCGGGTCCAGCCACGGCATCAGCCGCTCGGTCCGCTCGACCACGGTCGTCTCTAGCCCGCGTGCCCGGAACGCCTCGGTGAGCTCCAGCCCGATGTAGCTGCCGCCGACGATCACGGCGCTCTCGGCGTCCTTGTCCAGCTGAGCGATGATCCGGTCCATGTCGGGGATGTTGCGCAGCACGTACACCCGCGGGTCGTCGGCACCGGGGATCGGCGGCCGGACCGGTTCGGCTCCTGTGCACAGCACGAGCTTGTCGTAGGACTCCCGGTAGGTCCGCTCGTGCGCGAGATCGCGCACCTCGACTTCCTGGGCGTCACGGTCGATGCGGATCACGTCCTGCCCGGTCCGCACATCCAGCGCCAGGGCCCTGCCCAGGCTCTCCGGCGTCTGCAGCAGCAGGCTGTCCCGGTCCGGGATCGCCCCGCCGATGTGGTAGGGCAGGCCGCAGTTCGCGAACGACACGTAGTGGTCCCGCTCAAGTACCACGATCTCGGCTGACTCATCCAGCCGCCTCAGCCGCGCACCCGTCGAGGCCCCGGCCGCGACTCCCCCCACGATCACCGTCTTCATCTCATCACCCCTATCTGGCAGGACCACGCCCCACCATCTAGTGGGTACTCCGTGTGCTCGTGCCGGCGCATCACCCATCAGGGGATGAGACGCCCGGCGTCTCGAAGACCGGACATCCACATCAGGGCAACCTCAAAGCGCCGGATGGCAAGAACTCCGAGCGCCTGGGCCGGGGGGCGGCACGGCAGCGCCGCCCACAGGCGGAGCCGCAGCCCGGGCAACCCTGCACCTGCCTGTTAACGTGCCGAGAGCTGGCGTCCCGCATCAGGTGGGACGGGCAATCGGCCGGACCGGCTGCCTGGAATGACCCCCGGAAGGGTCAGGCGCAGACGTCGCGCTGGGCGAGAGCCCGTCAGGGCATGAAACTTAGGGATCATGACCAGGCCCGCCTGGTGGAAGCTCGCCGCGCTCAGCGATGTCAATCCGGCGGCGCGGAACCTCCTAGCCGCGGTGAACACGCGCTCTCCTTCTGTGTCCCCATCGCCCCGCCCGGCACGAGCGTCAACCCGGGAGGAGCCGGATATGGACCGCCATCAGTCCCGGTCAGGGTCGGGCCTCTCATATGTAGCTGATCCGGACGGGCGCGCACGAACCTTCGCTCACAAGTGGCGCCGCATGCACTCCGTCGCGGGATTGGGCCTGGGAAGCGTCGTTGTCACCCTCGTGTGGGCGATGACTCATCGGCCTGGTCAGGTGAAGCTTAGGGAAACGACCCCGATGCCGTGGGCGTTCGGAACTACCTGTGGGGAAAGACGATGAGCGATGCCGATGCCGAGCTGGGACCGGTCGACTACCTGGTGGTCGCGTTCCCGCGCCGGCTGGCCGCTGGTCATCTCGGCGAAGATCAGGGATCCTGCCGAGCACGCCTACTTTGACCAGCAGGTCCGGCCGCTACTCGGGCCGGGTGACGACATGCCGGCCGAGCAGCCGCTGACCGTCCGGCTGGACCTGATGCGCCATGCGGCCGCCTTGGTCAACCCGATCACCTGGCCAGAACCATTCGGCCTGGTGATGGCCGAGGCGCTAGCGGCCGCCACGCCGGTCCTGGCGTTCCCTAACGGCGCCGCACCCGAGATCATCGACCAGGGCCGGACCGGGTATCTGTGCCGTGACGAGGAGGAGATGATCGCCGCAGTTGACCACGTGCACCAGATCGACCGCTGGCAGTGCCGTACCGTCGCGGAGCGGCGGTTCTCGCTCGCCCGGATGGCGGCCGACTATGAGCGGCTGTACCGGGCCCTCCTGGAACATCCTGGCCAGCCTTGCCCGGCGGTGAGGCTGCTGATGCCGTGCACGGTCTCGGGCCTGGGGATTAGCTTTCCCAGTCTGTACCGTTGCGATCAACGCCAAGGGCTCATCTCCCCGGCCACCTGCGGTTCGAGGGCCTTCACGAGGCTCGTTAGGATCGCGGGGCGGCAGGAATTCCTATTCGCGGCGGCGCCCGATGCGCATCGTAGGGGCAATCCGCTCGCCCTTCACCCCGATCCCGATCCCCTGAAGAGGGGAGACAGGGTGGCAGCCACCGGAGGGACCATGAAGCAGAAAACCACGGCAGACACGGTCGGCGAGTTCTTCCGCGGGCTCGCTGAGCGCGGTCGTGAGCCGCTCCTCCAGAACGTCTCCGGCACGCTGCGGTTCGACCTGCTCGACGGAGAGCGCGTGGAGCACTGGTACCTGACCATCACGAACGGCGATGTCGCCGTCTCGCACAAGGAGGCGGAGGCAGACGCCATCGTCCGGACCGGTAAAGCGCTCTTCGACGGCATGATTGCGGGCAAGGTGAACGCCATGGCCGCCGCGCTCCGCGGCGCGCTGGTGCCCCAAGGGAACCTCGCTCTCATCGTGTCGTTCCAGCGGCTCTTTCCCGGACCGGCCGCTTCGGGTGCGAAGGCCGGGCCGGGCAGCCGTGAGAGGAGCGCGAGATGACCGATGGCCTTGTCCGGATCCTGGAAGGGAACACGTTTGTCGTGAGCGACAAGCGCGGCGACATCGAGGCCTCGGCGACCGACCCGACGGGTCTGTTCTCTTTTGACACGCGCTTCCTGTCGAAGTGGGTACTGACCGTCAACGGCCAGCGTCTGAACTCGCTGTCGACCGACGACCTCCACTACTTCGAGGCGCGTTTCTTCCTGGTCCCGGGAACCGGTACCGTCTACGTTGACGCCAAGCTCTCGGTGATCCGCGTTCGTGCCGTCGGCGACGGTTTCCACGAGGAGCTGAGCATCCTCAACCACGATGACAAGCTGGTCGAGCTGGCGGTTCGCATCGACGCCAGCAGCGATTTCGCCGACCTCTTCGAAGTGAAGGATGCGCTTAAGAAGAAGGGGACGTACCGGAATCGGATCGAACGGGGTCGCCTCGTCCTTGGCTACGAACGGGAAACCTACGAGCGCGCGACGCTCATCTCGGCCACGAAACCGGCGGAGATCGATGAAAACGGCCTGACGTTCAAGGTGCGTATCGAACCGCATGGACAATGGACGACAGAACTTCAGGTTGTGACCGACATGGGCGCCCTGGGAGCGGCGCTGCCGGAAATCCGAGGGGGCCCCAGCATGGCGCGGGGCCTGGAGAAGTGGGTGGGGAAGGCGCCGCAGCTTGAGAGCAGCCTCGAATCTTTGAAGACGACCTACCAGCGCAGCATTGTCGACCTGGCGGCCCTGCGTTTCTCGCCCGCCCTCGCAGCAGGGGACACCCTGCCGGCCGCCGGCCTGCCGTGGTTCATGACGATGTTCGGTCGCGACAGCATCTTCACGAGCCTCCAGGCGCTGCCGTTCACGCCTGAACTCGCCGCAACGACACTGCGCGTCCTGGGCATGTGGCAGGGCTCTCGCGTCGATGACTTCCGCGACGAGGATCCGGGCCGCATCCTGCACGAGATGCGTTACGGCGAGATGACGGCATTTGAGGAGCGACCGCATTCGCCGTACTACGGTAACGCCGACGCCACACCCCTGTACGTCGTGCTCATGGACGAGTACGAGCGCTGGACCGGCGACTCCAAGCTGGTCCGCGACTTCGAACCCCAGGCGCGGGCCGCACTGAACTGGATCGGCGAATACGCCGACTTGCAGGGCAACGGCTACGTCTCCTACAAGCGCCGGAACGAGGAGACCGGTCTGGAGAACCAGTGCTGGAAGGACTCCTGGGACTCGATCTCCTATCACGACGGAACGCTGCCGGGCTTCCCCCGGGCCACCTGCGAGCTGCAGGGTTATGCATACGATGCCAAGGTTCGCGGCGCCCGGCTTGCCCGCCGTTTCTGGCGCGACGCGGAGTTCGCCGACAAGCTCGAGAAGGACGCGGCCGACCTCAAGCTGCGCTTCAACCGCGACTTTTGGATCGAGGATCGCGGCTACTTCGCCATAGCCCTCGACGCGGATGGCCGGCAGGTCGACTCCCTGACGTCGAACATCGGCCATCTGCTATGGAGCGGCATCGTCGAGAAATCCAAGGCGAGGACCATCGTCCGGCACCTCATGAGCGCGCCGCTGTTCTCCGGCTGGGGGGTGCGGACCCTGGCCGAAGGCGAAGGCCGCTACAACCCGATCGGTTACCACGTGGGTACGGTCTGGCCGTTCGACAACTCCTTCATCGCGTGGGGCCTGCGGAAATACGGCTTCAAGAAAGAAGCCGCGCGCGTCGCCGATGGCATCCTCGGCGCGGCGCAGTTCTTCGACGGGTGCCTGCCCGAGGCCTTCGGCGGGTACCCACGGCAGATGACAAAGTATCCCGTCCAGTACCCGACGGCCTGCAGCCCGCAGGCGTGGTCAACCGGGGCACCGCTCCTGCTGCTTCGCGCCGTCCTCGGCATGGAGCCCGTCGGGGACAACCTCGTAGTCGATCCGGCGCTGCCAATCAGTGTGGGCTGGCTGGAGCTCCTCGATATCCCGGGGCGATGGGGCCGGATCGACGCGTTCGGACGCGGCCGCGTCGACACCTCACGCCTGTAATGACCGACATACTCGCCGAGGACCGACCGCAGGTGCCGTTCGCCGACGGGCACCGGCCGCATCAGTCCCGGTATTCCTCCCAGGGGTAGCCTCCGCCAGCATCCAGCACCCTCTTCGCGGACCCAGGCCTCGGCCGCAGTCAGGCTCGCGAGAAGGTCCCGCGCCCAGCAACGGGACACCGAGGGCCGCCCTGGCCGGCCTCGGCCTGGCCCGGCTGGGCGACATGCCCGGCCTGACCGCGACCGGGGCAGCGGCGCCGTGGCTCAGGCTTATGCAGCGGTTCGCTGCTGGTCGACCTGGAGTTCGTGCACGCGCAGCCGCTTTACCTCAAGCTCCTCGATCTTGAGCCGCCGGACGACCGCGCGTCCGATCGCCAGACGCCCGATCGCCAGGGCGCCGACGGCGGCGGCACCAACCGCCGCAGCCCCGATCGCGAGCGCGCCGACGGGAATCGCCCCAGGCCGTTGCGGGCCATGGCGTAGTCTGGGGGTGCGACGGGATGATTGCCGGAGCATGTTCATGGCTGGTCCTCCTTCGACTTGATGACCGGTGGCCACGGCGGCTGGCGAGGTCTGGCTCAGAGCCAGCCAAAGCCCCGGATCATGATCAGGCGGCGGATCTGGCCCGCACGCCCGCATCGGGGCTGCGGGTGCAGCTGTGCGGGGATGCGCACCTGTCCAATTTCGGCGCGTTCGCCTCGCCGGAGCGGCGGCTGGTCTTCGACGTCAACGCGCCGATCGAGATGATGCTCCCGCAGGGCATGGCGTTGTACGCCCGGCTATGCGGGTGGACCCTGGCCCGGGCGCACGCCCGCTCCGGCGACCGCATCGCGCTGGCCGCCTACCTCGGCGGCTCCGCCAAATTTGACCAGGCGATCGCCGGCTTCGCCGAAACCTACGCCGACCAGAACGAACGCGACTACGCCGCGCTCCAGGCCGCAGTGAAAGACGGCACGGCCGAAGCCAGCAGCGAGATCTAGGGGAGCTGATGGTCTCGGCGGCAGAAAGCCGTCGCCAGGGCGGAGACGATCCATGCGAAGTGGGGGGTGTAGCCGTCTTCTTCAGGTCGACCATGATCTCCGGCATTCTCAGAATGAAGTATTCCCCGCTCGTGGTCTGGAACTTCGTCGTCGGCGCTGTGTACATGCTGTCGGTCGGGGCCGCCGCCTACGGCGCGGGCAAGGTTTCGGCAAGTGAGCAGGACAGGGCCAGCCTGAGCGCGCACTAGCCAGTGGCTGGGCTGGCAATCGTGGTTTGCTGGTTCTATCTGGCATCCGCGACGCCGCCTGCCCCGCAGCTGCCGGTTCCTCCCGGGGGCGCCTGGGCTGTCTAGAACGGTGCCGGGATGTACCGCAGCGGCAGGTCCGGCTCTACGTAGCCGCTGGCACGCTGCCGCTTGGGCAGCGTGACGTCCGGGAGGGCCAGGGGCTTGTACGGGACCTGGCTGAGCAGGTGGCTGATGATGTTGAGCCGGCCGCGCCTCTTGTTGTCGGTGTGCGCGATGTACCAGGGCCCCCACGCGGTGTCCGTCGCGGCGAACATCGCGTCCCTGGCTCTGGAGTAGTCATACCAGCGGCTGTAGGACTTCAAGTCCAGGTCCGACAGCTTCCAGACCTTCCGCGGATCGTGGATCCGGCTCTCCAGCCGCCGGGTCTGCTCGCCGGCGCTGACCTCGAGCCAGTACTTCAGCAGCACGATCCCGTCATCGGCCATCGCCTTCTCGACCCCCGGCGCCAGCTCCAGGAACCGCTCGGTCTGCTCCGGTGTGCAGAAGCCCATTACCCGCTCGACGCCCGCCCGGTTGTACCAGCTGCGGTCGAAGATCACGACCTCCCCGGCCGCCGGGAAATGCGGGACGTACCGCTGGATGTACATCTGCGACTTCTCCCGCTCGGTCGGGGCGGGCAGGGCGACAACCCGGAACACCCGCGGGCTCACCCGCTCGGTGATCCGCTTGATCGTGCCTCCCTTCCCGGCGGTGTCCCGTCCCTCGAACACGATGCAGATCTTGGCTCCCGACGCCTTGACCCACTCCTGCATAGCGACGAGCTCGCCGTGCAGGACTCTCATCTCCCGCTCGTACTCCTTGCGCTTCATCTTCGGCGCCGGGCCGGCTTCGGCCTCCTGCCGCGCTGCGGTCGGCGGCGTCTGGACCTCCGCGTGGTGCTGCTCCTGCTTGTCCCTCTTCTTGCTCATTTCGCTTACCTCCGATGGGTTCGGTGATATGAGTGCGATGTCCCTGCGGCGGCGTGCCTACCCGGAAAACCTCCACGGGACGGAAGGACCGGCACCAGCCTCACCTGGGTCATCGGACAGGCACGGTCGCACGCTGGGCTCGGGACCTTCGGCGCGCGATCCACTTGCCGGCCTCCCAGCCGAGGAGCAGCACGACGGCGGCGAGAAACGCGAACCCCCACTGCGCGGCGGTCAGCTGAGTAGTCCCGAGCAGCCGCTGCATGAAATCCGCTTGCGTGATGAGGAACGCCCCGGCGACCTCGGCCGCCGCGATCACGTTCATCCTGGAGCTGTTGAAGATGTCCGTGTCGAAGGCCGTCCCGGTCTGGCTGCGGGCCTCGAAGGCGGCGACCACGAGCATCAGGGAGAAGGCGACCAGGCCCATCGACTGGCCGGTCTTGAGGCTGCCGTAGTGATTCTTCCCGGCCGCGATCAGCGCCAGGTTGGCGACGGCGATGAACAGCCCGACGAGGCCGCAGGTGATCATCACTCCGCGGGTCAGGATCGGCTCCCCGCGCGGGCGAGGCCGGCGGTTCATCAAGCCGGGCGTCTGCTTGTCGAAGCCGAGCGCGATGCCGAACGGGGCGTTGACGAGGAAGTTGATCCACAGGATCTGCACCGGCGTGAACGGTTGGCCCGCGGCGATGTTGAACAGGCTGGCACCGAGGAAGGTGATAACGAACGCGACGAGCTCGAGCAGGACGAAGCGGATGTACTTGCTGAGGTTGTCATAGAGCTTGCGGCCCTGCTCGACCGCGAAGACGATCGTCGCGAAGTTGTCGTCAGACAGGATCATGCGGCCGGCGTTCTTGGCGACCTCGGTGCCGCTGCCCATGGCCACGCCGATGTCGGCGGCCTTGATGGCGGGCGCGTCGTTGACGCCGTCGCCGGTCATCGCGACGACGTGGCCCTTCTTCTTGAGCGTCTCGGCGAGTAGCACCTTGTGCTCGGGTGCGACGCGGCCGACGACGCCGATGTGGTCGATCCGCTCGAGCCGCTCCTGTTCCGACAGCGCAGCGAATGCGGCGCCGAGGATCGCCTCGCCGGGTATGTTGAGCTGCTTGGCGATGGCGGCGCCGGTGATAACGTCATCGCCGGTCACCATCCGCACCCGGATGTGCGCCTCCTGTGCGTCGGCGACCGCGGCCTTCGACTCCTCGCGAGGCGGGTCAACCATCCCGACGAGGCTCGTCATCTCCAGGTCCCGGGCGAAGGCGAGCAGATCACCGTCCGGGTCGAAGCTGGCTGCATCGAGGTCGCGGAAGGCGCCGGCCATGACCCGCAGGCCGGACTCTTCCATCCGCTGGACGTTCTGCTCGGCGCGCTGCTTGAGGGCGTCGTCCCAGGGGATGCTCGTGCCGTTGGCGAGGGCGCTCGCCGCCCTGGCCATCACGGCCGGCGCTGCTCCCTTGACGAAGCAGCGCACGACGTGGTTCCCCGACGCGTCCTTGGCCTGGTTGAAGGTGGCCATCAGCTTGTAGGTCGGGTCGAACGGCAGCGTCGCGAGACGGGGCAGTTGCTCGCGCGTCGCGTCGATGAACACGCCCGCCTTGTGCGCCAGCACGAGCAGCGCGCCTTCGGTGGGATCGCCGACGACCTTGCCGTCGGCGAGTTTCGCGTCGCTCGCGACGACGTACGGCAGGATCGCGGCGTCCAAGGTGTCGGTCTTACCGGCCGGGTGGATGATCTTCCCATCGAGGCTGTAGCCGGTACCCGTGATCGCATAGCGGTCGGTCGGATCGACGACCTCGACGGCCGTCATCTGGTTCATCGTCAGCGTCCCGGTCTTGTCCGAGTTGATCGCCGAGGTGAACCCCAGCGTTTCCACCGACGGCAGGTCCTTGACGATCGCCTTTTCCTTCGCGAGCTCGACGCTGCCTAGCGACAGGACCACCTGGACGACCATCGGCAGGGCCAGCGGGATCGCGGCGATCGCGAGCGCGACCGCCGTGTCGAACAGCATCTTCCACGATTGCCCGCGGCTGAGGCCGAGAGCGAACATCACGATCATCGTGAGTCCCGCGGCGCCGACGATCCACAGCGTCAGCGTGTTCATCTGCCTCGTCAGCGGCGTCTCCTCCTTCGCCGTCGATGAGAGCATGTGCGCGATCTTTCCGACCTGTGTGTCGCTCCCCGTCCCGGTGACGATCACCACCCCGCTCCCGTGCGTGACCGGAGTGTGCATGAACGCCATGTTCGACTGCTCGCCGGGGCCGATCTCACTGCCCTTCAGCGTCTCGGCGTCCTTGGCCGCCGGGACGCTCTCGCCCGTCAACGCCGACTCGTCGATCTGCAAGGCGCTTGAGGTCACGATCCGCCCGTTCGCCGGCACCTCGTCGCCGGCTGCGATCAGCACGACGTCGCCGGCCACGAGCTGCTCGGCCGGGATCTCCGCCTCCGCGCCGTCACGCCGTACCCGCGCCGTAGCCTTCATCATCGACTGCAGCGCATTCATCGCGCTCTCGGCCTTGCCCTGCTGGCGCAGCCCGACGAAGGCATTGAAGAGCGTGATCACGGCCAGCACGATGGCCGTACCCCACTCCTGGATCACCAGCGACACAATCGCCGCCCCGACCAGGATGAGCTGCATGTAACTCGTGAACTCGGTGAGAAAGCGACTGAGCGCCGACGGCGGCTCCTCCACCGGGAGCGCGTTCGGGCCATTACGCCTGAGCCTCTCCGCCGCCTCGTCAGCAGAAAGACCCGAGTCCAGGACCACCCCGAGCCTGCCCGGTACTTCCGCCTGGTCGAGTGCATACCAGCGCTCACCGGCAGACGCCGAACGCTCGCGAGTTTCCTTCGCCGTAGCCATCACGACTCCCTTCCGCAGGCTGCAGCCGCCTCACGGCCACCGCCTCCGCATCGCCGGGCCACCGTGACAGGATTCCTGCCGGCGTTACCGGACACCCAGTTGCTCACGGCCGGGATCCGATCCGCTGGCGCCGTCACTGGTCGGCCCGGTTGCTGCTACTGCCCGGCGTCGCCGTCGCCGGCCATCTTGGAGCCGGCCACAGCGATCGCCAAGCCCAGGCCCTGAGACCACCCTGGCCGTCCCGGCAATCGCGGCAACCGCGATTACGATCCTGGATGTCATCGGCGGTGACCCCGCTCTTCGTGGCGGCCTCGGCGTTGGCGAGATAGGAGGCAGGCGATCGTCCGCCGGGATCAGGGCGGCCATTCTGACGAGCATGAGCTCGCGCGGCGCAAGACAATTGTGCTTGACCGACGCGACGGTGAGGTTGGCGAGTGTGCCAAGGACAGGTGTTTCGCCGGTCATGGATCCTCCCCCGGGTTACCGCGGAACGCGCGGCG
>Ga0208043_1000095_pt1 | contig 52951 bp, 47 predicted proteins | sample Sb_taG_12_FD_187710 | JGI IMG/M metagenome (GOLD analysis project Ga0208043, IMG submission 187710) | Peat soil microbial communities from Weissenstadt, Germany - Sb_50d_9_AC metaG (SPAdes) (version 2) | ecosystem: Environmental > Terrestrial > Soil > Wetlands > Peat | place: Germany... | reverse complement strand
CAGTTGCGGCGCCCGGGTCTCGGGAATTACAGCGGCGCATCCGCGCCGTATCTTGCGAACCTGTCAGCGCCCAGCGGCCACGCCCGCCTCTGGCGCCTTTATCGCACTGCGTCCACAGTTTTGTCGTTTCACTCGCGATTCGGGCGCGATGGAAGCTTGAGAGGAGCCGTGGTAGGTAACTCTCTGCGGTTGACGATTCGAGAAGGAAAGGGCTTCGGGGAATAAAGGGCCCTGGGAGGGGGAGACCAAACATGAAGTATCTATTGGCAGCTTTCTCTCTGCTGGTTGCGGCGGGGTGTACGCCAGTAGAGATCGCGCGAATACAGTGTCAGCAAGGCAATCAAGCATCGTGTATAGATTACGCTACATATAGTCAGGCAGGGATGCCTGGGACCGCCGGTGGGTATGTCGTGCAGCAACGTATGGCGGCGCAAGCTGCTATCCAGAACCAGCAAATTCAGCAACAACAGATTCAGCAAGAGCAAACTCAGCAGGAGCAAATTCAGCAACAGCTCCGGCAAAAGCAGCAAGAGAACACGCAACCCGCTGCTCCACCTGCTGCTTCCGGTATATGATTTTGCACCGAGCCACCGCCGACCTACGAAGTCATTTTCACTTCCTGCGTTTCTTTTGCTTGCTCTGTACTGTTGCGGCGAGCGCAACCACAATTTTTGCATGCGCTGGTATGGAAGCAGCCCGAAAGTGCAGCGCGGATCTTGGTGAAACCTTCGCAAGTACTACGTGCGTTGATGCGGTTCTGCAACCGGGAAACAAACAGCTCGTAATTGCTTTAGGCGATGACGCATGCGCGCGAGCGCGTCTGGGTGCGACGACACCCGACCTCGCCAGCAGTGCTTGCGAAATGGCGAGAGCCAAGGCGGAGAGGGCCGCGTGGATTCAGATTGAGACAGCAGCCGAAAAGAGCACGCAACCAAATCTGGATCTTGATCAGCTAGTCCCTGGTTTGCCCAAGAGCGTCGCTGGCGGTTCCTCTAGTGGCAACGCGGCGCCGCTATCTGGAGCACAATCGGGGTTACCGGCCCCAACCGCCACCACCGAATATCTCGATGCTCGTTTTTCGTTCCGCGACATACCGTTTGAATCACCACCGAGCCGGGACATGAGGCTTGTCGAGGATCGCGGTGACGCCAAGGTCTACGTCCGTGATAGTGAAAGCATGACCATCGGTAACGGTAAACTTTCTTCTGTGATCTACCAGTTCTGGAAATACAAACTTGAGCGCGTAACGCTCAAAACGGACGGGGATTCGAACAATCAAGCAATGTTGCAAGTGTTTGAGACAACCTATGGGCCTGGTTATAGGCCAGGCGGGTCTTTTTCGAAAAGGCTGTGGCAAGGACACCGCGCATCCGCAGTATACGAAGAAGATCCAAAGAGCGATTCTGCAGTCGCATCGGTTTGGAGCAACGAGCTGAAGCAAGAAGAAGAGCACGAAAGCGCCAATGCGCAGCACTAATCGCTTCCGGTTCACCATCTGACAATCGCCGCGCGGGGCTGGGTTGCTTCCTCACGAGCATGGCGGATATCAGCGGACGATATCTGAGGAAGATATTTGAGGCGGATATCTTATGGAGTCTATATCGCTGAAGCTGCCCGAGAACCTGCTGGAAGCGAGCGAGCGATGCGCCCGCGCACTCGGAATCCCGCGCGCCGAATATATCCGCCGCGCCATCGAACGCATGAACCGCGAGGCCGAGGCTCGCGCCCGCGCGGAGCGGATGGCGCGGGCGTCGCGCAAGGTCCGCAAGGAAAGCATGCGGGTGAATGCCGAGTTCGCCGCCATCGAGCGCGATCCGGATGCCTGAGCGTGGCTCGGCGCGAAGTGCTTGATCTGGGCTGAGAGTCAGTTGGCTGCATCCGATGAGGATCCGGAGGCTTGCGCGATGACGTCAGCAAAGGAGCGCTTCGCGATTCCGAAACCGGTACCGGCTTCGCTGGCGCGAAGCTGTCCGAGATCCTTCCCGTCGCTCGCGTTGCTCGCGTCGTCAGGATGACAGAGGGTGCGGCGCAATCGCGGCGTAGCTTGCGGAGAGATCAGCGGTCGGCGGCGGCCTGCTGCACGGACGCGTGGCCGCCCAGTGATTTGAGGATCGCTTGACGGCGTTCCTTCAATTCCTCCGGGATCGTCGGACCGATCTTTTCAAAGAATTCGCCGGCGGATTCGAGCTCCGCTTTCCAATCCGCGGGATTTATGGCGAGCGCGTCTCGCACCGCACTCTCGGGCAGATCGAGGCCCTTGAGGTCGAGGTCCGCCTCATTGGGAACGATTCCAACCGGCGTCTGGCGGCCACCGGCGCGCCCATGGATTCGATCTAACATCCATTTGACCACGCGCAGGTTTTCGCCGTAGCCGGGCCAGATAAAGTTGCCGCCGGCGTCCTTGCGAAACCAGTTGACCATGAAGATGCGCGGCGGCTTCTTGATCGCGCTGCGCATCTTGAGCCAGTGCGCGAAATAATCGCCCATGTTGTAGCCGCAGAACGGCAGCATCGCCATCGGATCGCGCCGCAACACGCCGACCGCTCCTGTAGCCGCGGCCGTCGTTTCGGAACCCATCGTGGCGCCCATGAAGACGCCGTGCGTCCAGTCCATCGATTCGAGCACTAGCGGCACCGTCGAGGCGCGGCGTCCGCCGAAGATGATCGCGGAGATCGGCACACCGCTCGGATCGTCCGCTTTCGGCGACCAGGCGGGATTGTTGCGCATCGGAGTCGTGAAGCGGCTGTTGGGATGCGCCGCCTTGTCCGGCGAGCCTTTTTTCCACGGGCGTCCCTGCCAGTCGAGCAGACCGTCGGGCGGCGGCACATCCATCCCTTCCCACCACACGCCGCCGTCGGGAGTCATCGCGACGTTGGTGAAAATCGAATCATGCTGGAGCATCCTCATCGCGTTCAGATTCGATTTTTCGCTGTTTCCGGGCGCGACGGCGAAGTAGCCGTTCTCGGGATTAACCGCCCACAGGCCGCCGTCCGGACCGACCCGCAACCACGCGATATCGTCGCCAATCGTGGACACCTTCCAGCCCTTGAACTCGGCCGGCGGCGTCATCATCGCAAGATTGGTCTTGCCGCATAGGCTGGGAAACGCGGCGGCGACATAAGTGGTCTCGCCTTCGGGACTTTGCAGGCCGAGGATCAGCATGTGCTCGGCCAGCCAACCTTCGTCACGGCCGAGCCAACTTGCGATTCGAAGCGCGAAACATTTCTTGCTGAGCAAAGCGTTGCCGCCGTATCCGCTGCCGACCGAGATGATCGTGTTGTCCTGCGGGAAGTGGCAAATCAGGCGGCGCTCGGGATTCAAATCGAGCATGCAATGAATTCCGCGATTGAAATCGCCCGACTCACCAAGCTGATCGAGCGCCGCCGCGCCCATCCGCGTCATGATTCGCATGTTCAGCACGACGTAGATGCTGTCGGTGAGCTCGACGCCGACCTTCGAGAACGGCGACCCTATCGGGCCCAGCACGTACGGCACCACGTACATCGTGCGCCCGCGCATCGAGCCGTCGAGCCATCCGCGCAACTTGGCGTATGTCTTTGCGGGATCCGACCAATTGTTGGTAGGCCCGGCGTCTATTTCGTTCGGAGTGCAGACGAAGGTCAGTTGTTCGGTGCGCGCAACGTCGTTGGGATTCGAGCGATGCAGGTAGCAGCCGGGCCGTTTGGTCTGATTGAGCTCGATGAGTATTCCCGCGGCGACGGCCTGTTTGGTGAGGCGAATCTTCTCCGCTTCGGAACCGTCGCACCACACAATCGCATAGGGCCGGGTGAGTCGGGCGACTTCCATGACCCAATCGCGCAATGCGCGGCTGCTGGTCGGCGAACTATTTGCGTCGGGATTGGGCGTCACTTCATCGCTCCAGGTAAAAATTTGTGAGAGGTAATTCCTATTCAACGGCGGTCCAAAATGCAATCCAGCCAGCATGGAATCGTCGTCAGCGATTTCCATCTTACTCGTAAACTGCCAAATTTGATATTAGGCTTGCTTGTGAACTACCAATTTTACTATTAGGCTGGCGGAATGACAGGCATACCGCACGGCTTGGCGCTTCTACGCGACCCGCAACTGAATAAGTCGACTGCGTTCACTGAGTCTGAGCGCGAGGCGCTGGGCCTGCACGGCCTCTTACCGGAAGGGATCGATACCGAGGAAGCTCAGATCCAGCGCGTGCACCTTCAGCTGTCGCAAAAGCCGAACGATCTGGAAAAGTACATCTACTTGTCGCAACTGCAGGATACCGACGAAACGCTCTTTTTCTGCGTGCTCATGTCGGACCCGGTGCGATTCCTGCCGCTCGTCTATACCCCGACGGTGGGCGAGGCCTGCCTCCAGTTCGGCCATATCATGCGCCGCCCCAAGGGCCTTTACCTGTCGATCAAGCGCAAGGGCCGCGTCCGCGAAATTCTCCGCAATTGGCCGCAGCGCGACGTGCGCTTCATCGTGGTCAGCAGCGGGCAGCGAATTCTGGGGCTTGGCGATCTCGGCGCAAACGGCATGGGAATCCCGATCGGCAAGCTGGCGCTATATACCGCGTGCGCCGGCGTGCCGCCGCAGTATTCTCTCCCCATCCTCATGGACTGTGGCACTAACAATGAGACCTTGCTGCGCGACCCGCTCTACCTGGGCTTGCGCCAGACGCGCCCGCCGGTCGCGCAGTTGGATGAGTTTGTCGAAGAATTCATAACTGCGGTCCAGGAAGAGTTCCCTAATTGCTGCGTCCAGTTCGAGGATTGGGCGGGAGCCGACGCGATCCGGCTGCTGGCCCGCTACCGCGACCGGATTTGCTGCTTCAACGACGACATCCAGGGCACCGCGGCGGTCGCCCTTGCGGGAATTCTCGGAGCGCTTCGCACCACCGGCGGGAAACTCTCCGACCAGACGTTCCTGTTCCTCGGCGCCGGTTCAGCCGCTATCGGAATCTCAGGCCTGCTGACTGAAAGGATGATGCTCGAGGGCATTCCAGCCCAAGATGCGCGCGCTCGACTCTGGTTGTTCGACATAAACGGTCTGCTGGAATCAACCCGGATTGACCTGGCTGATTTCCACAAGCCTTACGCGCATCGCCACTCGCCCACCAGAGATTTTGTCGATGCGATCGAGTCGATCAAGCCGACCGCGATCATCGGCGTTAGCACGGTTGGCGGGGCCTTCAATCAGCGCGTGATCGAAACGATGGCGCGAATCAACCGGCGCCCGATTATCTTCGCCTGCTCGAATCCGACCTCGCACTCCGAGTGCTCGCCGGATGAGGCTTACCGCTGGTCGGAGGGCCGCGCCATCTTCGCCAGCGGAAGCCCGTTTCCTCCGGTGCTCCTGGGCGGCAGGACCTTCGTGCCCGGACAGGGCAACAACGTTTACATCTTTCCCGCGATAGGTCTGGCGGTCTATGCCACCCGCGCACGGCGCGTGACGAATGAGATGTTCATAGCTGCCGCTCGCGCGGTGGCGGAGCAGGTGACTCCGGCCCAGCTCGATTCCGGGCTCATCTATCCTCCCGTATCAACGATACTCAACACCGAGTTATATGCCGCCGAGCGCGTGGCGGAGGTGATTTTCGCGCGCGGCTTGGCGCGCGTCCCACCACCGAAAGATATCGCGCAATTCGTCCGATCGCAGACCTACAAACCCGAATACCATCTGCTCGAATAAAATCACCTGCAGCGGTATTTCCCGTGGATATTGCGCTGGCGCGCGCATCCGCGGCGGTTTCGAGCGCGCGTGCCCTTGAGATATGCTCGCCATGTTCCCGGCGCCTCGGAGGCCGCCGCATCGTGCCCGAGACTTTTCAGAAGGAAAGCGCGCTCGCTCGATTCGCCAACCGCCTGATGGGCCGCGCCGTCAAGCTCGGAATCGCGCCACGATACATGCGCCTGCTCGAGGTCCGCGGCAGAAAATCGGGGATGACCTTCACCACCCCCGTCAATCTCCTCGAATTCCAGGGTCGGCGATGGCTGGTTGCGGCTCGCGGCGAGACTGCATGGGCCCGCAACGCGCGCGCCGCCGGTCGCGTCGTGCTGCGGCGCGGCGCCAGTTCCGAATCGTTGACGGTTCGCGAGCTTGCCGATGCCGACAAGCCAGAGATCATCAAAGCGTTCCTCGATCGCTTCGCCTCCCAGGTTCAGCGTTTCTTCGACGTGCCCGCCGGCTCGCCCGCCGACGCGTTTCGCACCGTCGCGTCGCGCACGCCGGTCTTTGAGCTGGTCGGCGACGCCTGAGGGCCCGCGAATTCTTTTGTGATTGATCCCGCGCCCCCGACGGCCCCGGCCCCGAATCACCAGCAACTCGATGCCGCCGCTGAGTCCGCCGGGCGCGAACGGGTGACCGTTGTCGCGCTGGTCGCGATGCTCTTCTACCAGGGCTTCGCCGGCTCAATTATCGCTGTCGCGGCGCCGTGGATCGGAACGAGCTTCCACCTCGACGGCGCCGGGGTCGCGCGCCTGTTCGCGTGGATCTCGCTCTCGGCGCTGGGCGCGCTCGCGCTTTCACGGATGATCGACCGGCACGGACGTCGCCGCATGATCCTGTGGTGCGTCGCCGCGATTCCCGTTTGCAGCATCGCCACCGCGCTCTCGACCAATTTTGTCGCATTCACCTCATTTCAGATCGCGCTCTATGCGGTCCTCGGCGCCGCCGGCGCCGGCTGTATCGTGATGCTTTCCGAGGAGCTTCCCATCGCACGTCGCGCGCGCGGCCAAAGCTTCGGCGGTCTGGCGGGCGCGGTGGGAGCCGGATTCTGCGTTTTCCTCATGCCGATCTTCGTCGCCTACGGATGGTCGTGGCGATGGATGTTCGTGATTTCGGCGGCGGGAATCGCGATGCTGCCCGCGATGGCGCGGCTGTTGCCCGAGAGCGAGCGATGGGAACTCTCTGAAAGTGCGGGATTCACCGCCAGGTCGCACTTTTACGACGTCTTTCAGCCGCTCTACCGCAAACGCTCGATCACGATGATCGTATGCGCGCTGGCCGTCGCAATCGCGACCACCGCCGCCAACGCCTTTGGCTACTACCACGCGGTTTCCGTGGTCGGCCTGTCGGCCGCCGGCGCCAGCACGATGACGATCGTCGCCGGCGGATTAGGATTGGTTGGCTTTCCGCTCGGCGCGTGGGCGGCGGAGCGCTTGGGCCGCGTGCCGACGGTGGTCGGCTTCGGCATTTTCATCACCGCCGGGCATTTGTGGTTTTTTTGGGGACCACCGGCGCATTTCGCGTGGCCGTTGATGTGGCTCTCGGGCGGGTATTTCTGGTTCAACGTATGCGACAACGGCGGCACCGTCGCGATCAATGCGGCGGCCACCGAACTGTTTCCCACCCCGCTGCGCGGCACCATGATCGGTTGGTTCGCGCTGGTCGGCGCCATCGGCTCCGTCATTTCCAATGCCGCGGTCGCGATGCTGGCGAACGCGATGGGCGGGCTGTCGATCGTCGTCGGTGCGCTGTCGATTGTTGGAATCCCGGCCGCGATCCTGTTCGGTCTGATGATCGACGAAACTCGCGGGATGTCGCTCGAGATGTCCGGCAAGGAATCCGAATTCACCGCCTCCGACCCCTGACCCCCCGCCGCCGCGCATGCAGTGGGGAAAGGGAAATCACTTTATTTTATGTGAAACCCGCCTTGGGTTTCGCACTTCCTTGGGCAGGGGCCAGCCCCTGCACCTTGGTCAGGATAAAGATGCGGGCTTCGCCCTGTTAGAACTTTTTTGCGTCATTCTTGAGCGCAGCGAAGAATCCCGGATCTTAGTCCGAGTCAGTGTGTAGCCTGGTCGCGAAGCTTTCTTTTTCCTCGCCCTGTTAGGGCGAGGATGAAGGTGAGGGTCCTTATACAGCGCGCGATTTTTTTCGCGCGCGATTCACGATTCTGCCTCTGCGCGCAGGCGAATATTCATATCCCGCCGTCCGACCTAACCCGCGCCAGCCTCTCCCCGCCGCCGAAGACGTGATTGCAAAAAGCTGTTGGAGCTCAATTTTGATTCGAGCCTTTCTGGAGAGCTAGACCTCACAGAGGTTTCGCGTTTTCGCTCTGACTAACCTCATAGTAAAACGACTATTATCTAGCTTCTATTTCATCGCGAGCATCATTTACAATTTTTAAATATTCTGAGTATTCAGACCGCAGTTCCGCAGTCAACTCCGAGAACGTTTTTAAGGCGACATCCTTCGAGGCAATGAAGCTCGCCGATTTATCGTACCCGAAGACAAAACAATGGATCTCGTTTACATTGGGCTTATTTCGGTGCACAAGCGCCTTGTATCCCAAAACCTGGCCAATATGCTGCGCCTTGAGCGAAATACCAGGAGCCTTCAGTTCAACTAGAATAATATCCTGAGTGTTGGGGACGCTCTTTAGGATTAAGTCTGGCCGCTTCTTCAATTCAGCATCCTGGTGGACATTAGCCTCCACGTAGCGAGATAGTTGCTGATCGCTCTGAACGATCTCATATCCTTTTCCCATCAGCCATGGATTCTTATCAAAGATGTCGTGTACGTCGCGCTCCCGATTGTGCGGGTCCGCACATGTTCGCTCTAGAAGGTCGATCACTTTCAATTTCTGGTAAACGAGAGATGCCATCGTTGACACTTGGCTCAATCGCATGTCTTCGAGAAGGGCGCTGAATGTTTCTATATCCTTTCGGGAAGCGGTCGACAGCTCTTTAAGAATCAGATCGATACGGTCAGTTTTAATTTCGTATAGTCGAATTGCGATCCGATCTAGCGACTCCAAGCTCGCCTCGCTCAGTTTCACGACGTTAGGATTTGAAAGCAATTTCTCAAACAAGTCCGGACTCTGTGAGATTAGTTTGGACAGGGCCTGCTGGTCGACATCCGGAAGCGGCGGCCATTTTGAAAATGGTTGCAATTCGTCATCGACAAGTTTTTTGAGAGCGCTCCAGTCTCGCAGTCGGAGATTGAATTTTTGATCCGGTTGAGCGTTCTTTCCGAAGAAATTCTTCTGAAAGACGTTGTAATTATCTTCTGGTTTGTCTTCCCATCCGAAGACTGCAAATCGAACGCGCCCGCTCGCCCACTGGCGGGTATCGGATTTGAGGCGCCTTGGCTTCTTTGATGTCGGTTCTGAATCAACCAGGTGTCGAGGCTTACAGGAATTAAATCCGTCTTAGAATAGAGAGTCTGGCGTGCACCCAGAAAAATCCCGCGCTGTAAGGCAGAGTCCGTCGCGCATTCATTCGGCGGTCAGCTTCGTCTCGGCGAAGTCCTGTTTTTCGATTTCCCGGGCGAACGCGTTTGCGGCGCGCACTACGACGAACCTCGCCCAGGACCGTCACCTACCCGTGAACTTCGGCTCCCGCCGCTGCAAGAACGCTTGCAGCCCTTCTTGACGGTCCCGGCTTATCTCCTGCGGATGGGTGTATAGGATATATTCCCGCTCATCGACACGGACCTTGTTGTCCGTCGTCTTGTAGTGCCCGTACTTGACCGACTTGATGTAGAGCGGCGGAATCTTCTTGAGCAGCTCAGCCCAGCGGACCGCCTCGTCCATCAACTGCTCATCCTTAACGACCTTGTTCACCAGCCCGACCTCATAGGCGCGATGCGCGTCCATGATCTGCCCGCCGTTCCACGCCAGCAGCATGAACTCGAGGCTGATCTTGAAGGGCATGTACGGAAGATACTCCATCGGCGGCAGCGGCGTGCCGATCCGTGCTTCCGGAAAGCCCATCAGCATGCTCTCTCCGGCGATCGTAATGTCGCAGCCGCGAACGGCGAGTGCATAGCCTGCCCCGAGCGTGTAGCCCTTGATCGCGCCGACGATCGGCTTGAACACGGTGATGCCGTTCTGCGGATAGCCTTGATGGACCTGAAATGGCACTTCGCGATCGATCGCACCGGGGCTCACGTCCGCGCCGGCGCAAAAGTGCTTGCCAGCGCCGGTGAGGATGGCGACCTTGGCGGCCGGGTCGGCCTCGAACCGGCTCCAGGTCGCGCACAAGGCGTCGCTGAGCGCGCCGTTGAGCGCATTGATCTTTTCCGGTCGGTTCAACGTGATGAAGGCGATTTCATCCCTCACCTCATAGAGGAGCACATTCTCTGACTTCGCTTTCGCTGCCTTTGGCTTGGCGATGCGCTTCTTCTGCGGGCTCAACCCAACAGCCATGACGTCCCTCCCATGATTGGTCACGCGGCCTCAGCGCCCGCACCGGCCGACCCTGCGGTTACGTCTGCCACAGTGGTGTAAGCTGCAATTTCCATTTTGAATCCCGATTTAAACTCGCACCGACGCCAGGCGGTTTGCAAACAGGCAGTTCAAGCCCGGTTCTGAGTACAATGGCTTCCCAGCGCGCGAGGTAGCGCCCGGCTTCGCGTCCGGCGGGCACGTATCATTCATTCGACGGTCAGCTTCGTCTCGGCGAATTCCTTCTTTTCGAAATCCCAGGCGAACGCCGCTGCGCGCGCGAATCTGCCGGCGCGGATCGACATCACGATGTAAACGATGTCGGGATAGTCGGGCTTCGACGGATCGAATGAGCACGCCTGTGCGCGATCGGTCGGGGAAAAGTACGCGTCGTGATCGGGATGCGAATGGTAAACGGCACGGATCGCGAGCTTGTGGCGATCGACTTCGTTCATCACCGCCAGATGCGCCTTCGGCTCCATCAGGAACGCCATGCGCGCGTCGCGCGGGAACGCCGCTGCATCTTCGGCGTGCATGCGGTCCTGGATGTTGGCGACCGGGCGGACTTCCTCGACCGAGTTGTCGCCGATGATGAAGCCGCAGCATTCGAAGGGGAACTCGCGCTCGGCCTGTGCGACGATCGCATCCATGCTCGCGCGGCGTATCGATGCTGCCTTCATCGTTCTCCTTCAGTGTTCGTTGTTCGCTGGCGCGCGCGCTCGGCGGCCCTGATCAGCCGCGTCAGCATCCGATTCGTCTCCGCGTCGACTCCCAGGCGATCGGCAAGTTCGACGATCTTGCCGTTCAGCGCGCCGATCTCGGTGCGCCCGCGAACATGAAGATCGTGCAGCATCGTCGGCCGATGACTGAACGTCGGCGGGATCATCTGCTCGTAAAAAACTTTTCGATATTCTGCCGCACTCGAAAAGGGCAACTCGATGCCGAGCGCGCGCGCGACCGCGAACGCCTCGTCGATCGCGCGATCCATGATCGGCCGCACGTCCGGATCCCCGGCCAGCGCTCCATAGTGCTGCTGCAAAATTGCGCCGAGCGGATTCAGCGCCACGTTGTACAGAACCTTGGTCCACAGCACGGGCATGATGTCGTCAACACCGACCGCGGGAACGCCGGCGGTGTCGATCATTGCGGCGATCGCGCGGGCGCGCGCCGCCAGTGCCGGCGAGTCCTCGCGATGAATCGCGGGCGCGGGTCCGATTGCGACCGGCTCCGCGAAAACCGTCACGTGGGCGCTGCCCGGCGAAGGTATTTCCGCGCCGAAGATCACGCGCGCGCCCAATACTCGCCGCCGCCCGAAGCTCTCTATCAACGACTCGATATTGCCCAGGCCATTTTGCATCGAGACCACCGCGCCGTCGTCGGTCAACCGGTCGGCCAGCCGCGCCGCGATCGATTCGGTGTCGTAACTCTTGACCGCGCACACGATTAATCCGAACCGCCTGCCAAGTCTCGCGGGATCGTCGGCCAGCGTCATGCCGGCGACGGTTCGATCGCCAAGCAGTCCCGAAATTCTCAAGCCTCCGCGTGCAATCGCCTCGAGATGCGCTCGCCGGCCAAGCAGCGTGACGTCGTGCCCCGCATCATGCAGCATCCCGCCGAGAATCGAGCCAATCGCGCCAGCGCCCGCGACCAAGATGGAAGAATTGGACATCGTGTCGAAACTATCGGTACCCGATTCGCCAGACAACGCCGCCGCTTGCACTCGCTGCACGGGATGAGTCTTCGGACCGCCGGTCGCGATGACTTGCTCCCCTTCTTGCGGCTCTGATACTTTTGGCTGTCTGGCGCGCGCATAGCGCGCGTTTGTATTTTCGGGCTTCGATCCTAACGTCCCCGTCGTCTAGCTCGGCCTAGGACACCGGCCTTTCACGTCGGTAACACGGGTTCAAATCCCGTCGGGGACGCTCAGTTTTTTGGATGGTCGGCGAGTTCGGTGCCAAATAGGTGCCATCTTTTTCCCTTTTCGGGGTTGAATCCGGCTGTCAGCTTGCCGCCACGTTCGATGCTTCCTTGCCTCGATCCGTGTTCGAGCGCCCGAGCACGACGCCATTGACGGCCGCTTTCAGGTACGCATCGCTCAGGTGCGAGTAGCGGGCCGTCATGCGGCCGTCCCGGTGCCCGAGCAAGGTTTGCAGGCCGCGCGCTTGGATGCCAGCCATCGCCTGATAGCTCGCAAAGGTATGGCGGCAGTCGTGAAGGCGGAAATCCTCGATGCCCGCGCGGCGCACTGCGCGCATGAAGGCGACGCTGACTTGGTTGGCATGGAGCGGGAACAGCCGTCCGTCGATTCGCGGCGGGAGTGCCTTCAACGCTTCGAGCGCCGCGTCGTTTAGATAGACCTGGCGCGCCTCGCCGTTCTTGGTTTCGGTGAGCGCCGCGGTGCGATTCTGCCAGTCAACGGACTTGCGGGTGAGGCTCAGGATTTCATTGCGCCTCATGCCGGTGTTGAGCGCCACAGTGGCGAACGCCTTGAGATACGGGATCGGCTCACAGGCCGCGAGCAGGCGATCGATTTCATCGAGGTTCAGGAAACGGGTCCGGCCTCCGGGTTCCCGGAGTGCCTTGAGGCCGGACAACAAGCCGCCTTGCGAATCGAGGAACGGGTTGCGGCTCAGATATTCCCACACGACGGCGCGCCGCATCATGTGCTTGAGCACGGTCATTTCGCGGTTCAGCGTCGATGCTCCCGGCGCGATGTCCCCGGCTCCCTTGCACCTCGGGCACGCCAGCGCTTCGCGTTCATTCCGCCGGCCAGTTGAAACCTTCCCCTTGCCATCGCATCGAGGGCATTTCTCAGGCTTCCGGCGCCGTCTGAGGTACGCTTCGGCGTCGGCCGCAGTGATGGCTCGCAACGTGCCGGGGAACGCGGGAATCAGGTACTTGTCAAGGATGCCGAACCAGCGTTCGCGTGTCCGGGGCTTGAGCGTCGGCGTTACTCGCTCGCGCCATATTTTCGCGAAGTCGGCGAATGAGATTGGCGACTCCTCGATGACGCCAAGGTGAACCCGGCGGGCGACGTTGCCCAAGATTCCGTCGAGCACTTCCCCGGCGACGCGCTTTGACGGCCCGATCTTGCGGCGTCGGCGGATGCCTCGCGCGTCCTTGAAGTCGATCCAGTACGGCCCGTTCTTTTCGCGTTGAAAAACTCTGCTCATCTGACTTTCCTCCGCTCTGCTCCTTTTTGCTGTACTTCCGATTTTGCTTCCCCTATGGACTTCCCCTTCCGAACTAGGCGGTTGATTCGACGGGTCTGCTCATACTGCCGGCGCAGTTCCCGGTCACGCCCGCGATAAACACGCGCGCGCGCCAGATGTTCGCGACATGCGCCGGTGTTCTTTCTCGTGGCGTAAAAGATCTTGCGACAATTTCGGATGTAGCACCGCTTAAGCCGCTTAACCTCGATACCTTCGATGGCCGCTTTGAAGACTGCCCAAAGAAAGGTCTCTTCGACCAAATGCACGAAACCATCGCGTTTCGTGATCGTCGCCCTAGACGGTATTCGCAATCCCGTAGTGCGCCCTAGCGCCTTTGCCTCGATGAGCTCGCGCGCAAGGTCCCGCATCCTCTTCCATGATCGTTCCGCATCGAAGCCGGCTCCTAGAGTCTGCGCTTCGATGTCCGAGCCAATCTTCTCGTTTGTCTCAGCGTCGGCAATCCAATCGATGGCGCAGCGGACGTTCCAGAAGAATTCGTAGAACTCGCGTGCATCCCGCGCGCGATCGAAGATCGCACCCATCGGAAAAAACAGCATTGCCACCCCTCGCGTCGCGCACCAAAAGGGCGTCGCGCTGTCCATCACACGCTTGAGGCCGGCGTGCCGCTCGAGAAATCGATCCACGAATTCCGGGCTCGCTTCCCACGGAGCAGGCACCTCTTCAGCGAATCCAACTGCAGCGGCTAAATCGAGCCATGGTTGAATCCGCTTCTGGCGGAAGCGGTGCAAGGTTTCTGGATTTCGTCCGCGCTTGCGGCGTCCGTGATTGCCGATTGGCGTGTTGCGTTTTCCGTTGCCATGACGAGAAAGCGGTTTGGCTCTTGATGCTCGCATAGAAGTTATCTGGCTTGTATATTCTATTTACATTCAGCGAGGAGTGTATGTCAATGCGTGTTACTCAAAACGAAACAGGTAGCCAGCGCGCTGCGTATTCGATTGCCGAAGTCGCGCAGAGGTTCGGTGTCAGCCAGGGTCTCATTCGGCTCCAAATTTTACGCGGCAAATTGAAAGCAGGGCGAATCGGGCGGCGCGTGGTGATTTCCGCTGGCGAAGTCGATCGGCTGATCGAGGCGGGCACGATCCCGGCGCTTGCGGAGCGGTCGGCGCGATGAGCGCCGCCAATCCTAACCGTACCGCCGGCGTCAATCCCGCCGGCGACGTGCAAGCGCAATTCGAGCTTAGCGAGCAAACGCGCGCCGCGTTTTTGCGCGGACTGACGATCGATGAAGCGGTCGCCGATCTGACGCTGGCGGCGATGAACCTCGGAATTGAAGCTGATGAAGCCGCGCAGCTCATCCGCGAATTTTTCGAGACGTGCGCGAAGCGCGAGCCACCCGCCGATATGATCGCGCGGCTCGCGGCGCTCGATCGGACTCGGTATGAGGCGCTGCGCACAGGCACGGCATCGCGATTGGGCTGGCGTGTAAGCGTGCTCGATGCTGAGGTTGTAGCCGCCCGCGAGAAAAGAGCTGGCGGCGGAGCGGCCGGGAATTCTCAGTCCAATGCGTTGATCGCACCCGACCCGGAGCCGTGGTCTGAGCCGGTTGACGGCGCGGCGCTGCTCGATGAGATTGCGACCCTGCTTGCGACTTACATCACTGCTCCACGCGCGGTGATCGACGCGGCGGCATTGTGGATACTGTACGTTCATACTTTCGTGCGAATCGAGTTGCCGGTTGCTACCCGACTATTCCTTACATCGGCGACGAGACGTTGTGGCAAGAGCCGCCTGCTCCGCCTGCTCACGGCGCTCGCCCCGCGTGCGCTGAGTGCATCCCGCATGTCCCCGTCGGCTCTGTTTCGCGTGATCGAGAAAGTTAGGCCAATCATCTTCCTTGATGAGTCCGACGGCTTCATTGCGGAGTCGCCGGATTTTCGGAACCTCATCAATGCGGGATTTGAACCCGATCAGGCCTACGTTGTAATCAATGTCCCGGTTGGCGATGACTGGGAGCCAACTCGGTTTAATGTGTTCACGCCGATCGCGCTGGCCGGCATCGGCAAGCTCGCGGATACGATCGAGGACCGCGCAATCAAGTTCCCGATGCAAAGACAGCCCCAAGCCGCGCGGAGACCACGGCTTCGGATGCGCGAGGTTCGGCCGCGGATCGAGGAATTGAAGCGGCGGGCTATGAGTTGGGCGGCGGATAACGCCTCTGCCGTCGCGGCGGCGCGCCCTGCGCTTCCTGCCGTGCTCGATGACCGGGCGGGCGATCTATGGGAACCGTTACTCGCTATTGCGCAAGTGCTGGCTGGTGCCTGGCCGGAGCGGACGATCCAAGCGGCGACGATCTTGAGTGGCAATCGCGACGGTGAGGACGATTCTCTCTCAGTCCGACTGCTCCGGGACATTCGGGCCGTATTCGAGGCAAGTGGCGTCGATCGACTGGCGTCGAAAACGCTGTGCGAGAGGCTGGCCGCGATCGAAGATGCGCCGTGGGCTGAAATTCATCGGGGCAAACCCATCACGCAGAATCAGCTCGCGCGGCGGTTGGAACCGTTTCAAATCGCGCCCCGGACCATAAGGCTGCCCGACGGCTCGACGCCAAAGGGCTACCTGCTCGACTCCTTCCGGGGCGTGTTCGCCGCCTATTTCCCCGATTCAAAGCGCCACAACGCCACAACTCAACGGAGAGAAGGGGAAAGTTGCGATTTTCAAACCGCCACAGAGGGTGCTTGTGGCGTTCCTGAAAATGGCACCAACCCCAACGGAGAGAGGCGCTGTGGCGGTGTGGCGGATAGAAACCCTAGAACTGCCACCGCTGACTCTGATCGCGAGCTTTTTTGATGCAGGTCGAAACGATTATCCAGGCGCTTTCCAGCCGGGGAATCCAGCTCTATCCCGAAGGCGACAAGCTCGCTGTTGAACCGGCTTCCCGCCTGACTGATGCTGACCGAGCCGTCATCCGCGCGCACAAGGCGGACATCCTCCGGCACTGTACCGCCGACGCGGCGCTTACCCTGCTCAATCGTCTCAAGGGCTACACAGTCCCCACCGGCCGGATGCCTGTTGTGCGCGAGCTTGCCGAGCGGCTGGCGCCCTTTGCCCATACCAGTGACCCGGCGGCGATCCTGGGCGTGCTCCGCGATTTCGAGCGCGAGCTTATCGCTCTGGGCGGCACTCCCGATCCGGCGCTGGCCGAAGCCGTCGCGATGGTTGAGACGGTCTTCCCCGGCGCGCGGCTGATCGAGGTTAAGAAGCGGGCGTAACCGCCGTTACAGGTCATCGGGCTTAAGCCCGGTCTGCTCCGCCATGCGGGCGAGCATTGCGGGGCCGATTTCGGCGTCATCGTGAAAGGCGAAAGTGTAGTCAGGCCAACCGGGGCGGGACAGGCGACGATGGGAACCTGATTGGCGCTTGACTCGCCAGCCGATGCGTAGGAGCGCGGCCAGCACCCGCTTGGCCTTGGCGGCCGGCCACTGACTCACGCGGCAAGGTCGAAAAACACGCTGGCGGGATCGCGCGGGCGCTCGCCATGTTCGATTTCGTCGGCGATCACGCGCAAGGCAAGCGCCTTGACGTTGGCGATCGCGGCTTCACGAGATGCGCCATAGGCCATCACGCCGGGCAGGGCGCGAATGTCGGCGATCCAGCGGCCGTCTGTTTCGCGATCGATTTCGATTTCGAGCCGGATTTCATCGGCGTTCATCGCGGTTCACCCGGTAGCAGAGAATATCACCGCGCAATGGGGCGTGCCACAGGGCGAACTTCTGGCGCTGTTCCACGTCGCCATCCCCCCGCAGTGAGCACCGCGCGCCGTACTCGGAATCAACCGTCGTTGACTTGCTTGCCAGACTCGAAGAGGTCTGCCACTTTGACGCCGAGCGCCTTGGCGAGCTTCACGATCGTAGCGAGCGATGGACTCCGCTTGCCACTTAGGATTTGAGACAGGTGGCCCTTTGAAAAATCGGTCTCAAGGTAGAATCGGTCGAGCGAGCCGTACTTCTCGAGCACCAACTGCCGCAGCTTTTTTCGGAATCGCGCTTCCTCGTTCACGAGGCGGCAGGTAGCAAAAATGAGGTCGCCGTGCGTTTGCAATCGCAAACGGTAGAACTAGACTCATCGACCTATGACGAGCTTCGGGGGGAAAATACGTATCGGCGCGATCGCGCTCCTGAGCGCGGCCGCGTTTGCGATCCTGGCGGTCGCGGCTCTGTCCGTATCGCACGCGCAGTTGGCTACGACTCCCTGGCCGATGTTCCATCACGATCTGGCGCACACCGGCCTGAGCCAGTACGACACCAGCGCCAACCCCGGCTTCCAGAAGTGGAAGTTCGCTACCCGCGGCTATGTGACCTCCTCGCCAGCGATCGGCTCCGACGGCACCATCTACGTCGGCTCCGGCGACGGCAACCTGTATGCGATAAACACCGACGGATCGGAGAAGTGGGCGTTCGACACCGGCTACGCGCTGGTGGGCTCGCCGGCGATCGGCTCCGACGGCACCATCTACGTCAGCTCCGGTAACAGCTCCTTTTACGCGGTAAACTCTGACGGTACGCTTAAGTGGGAGATCGTCGGCGACTTTCAATCGGACTCCTCGCCAGCGATCGGCACCGATGGGACCATCTACATCGGCTGCGATCTAGTCAAACTCTGCGCGGTAAACTCAAACGGTACGCAGAAGTGGGCGTTCGCAACCGCCTTTTTTGGTCAGGTGTACTCCTCGCCAGCGATCGGCTCCGATGGGACCATTTACGTCGGTTCCGGTTCCAATGAGTTCACCACCTCTGGCAATCTCTACGCAGTGAACCCCGACGGATCGCAGAAGTGGGCGTTCGACACCGGCTACATAGGCCTTCCCTCGCCGGCGATCGGCGCCGACGGAACCATCTACGTCGGCTCCGGCGACATGCTCTACGCGCTAATCGACGGTGGGCAGGGCATTGTCATGGAGAAGTGGGCATTCACTACCACCGACGGTCAGGTGGCCTCCACGCCTGCGATCGGCTCCGATGGGACCATCTACATCGGCTCCGGGTACAATTTCTACGCGATCAACCCCGACGGCACGCAAAAGTGGGCGTTCGCAACTGGAGCTTTTCTTTTTGCGGAGTCTTCGCCAGCGATTGGATCCGATGGAACCATTTTCGTCGCGTCCTATGACGGAACTCTCTATGCGTTCACCGACGGTGGGCAAGGCACTGTCACAGAGAAGTGGGCGTTCGCAGCCGGCGGTGCGGTCGAATCATCGCCGGCGATCGGCTCCGACGGCACCATCTACATCCCTTCCTTTTACTACAACCTTTACGCCGTCGGCATCCCAAGCCCGACCCCGACGCCAACTGCGACAGCCACCGCGACTCCAACTGCTACGCCGACGCCGGTGCCAGTGACGCTCAAGGTCACGCCTAAGGCGCTCAAGTTCCCTAACACCAAGGTCGGAACATCGAGCAAACCGAAAACCGTGAAGGTGTCCAATCCGAAGCGCAACAAGAAGCATCCGGGGTTGCCTGTGCTGGTCGAGATGGTTTCCGACAATCCGGGGCTGTTCACGGAGACCAACGACTGTCCCCCGACTCTGGCGGCCGACGCGGTTTGTTCGATCGCGGTGACCTTTACTCCAAACGCCGCCGCCACGTGGTCCGGAATACTGGTGATTACCGACAACGCGCACGGCACTCCGCAGACGGTGCAGTTGAGCGGCAAGGGGAAGTAGCGGCTGCGGTACAACGCCCCCGGCCGTTGGGTCTTCTGCCGCATGACCTGCAATCCTCGCATAGGGAAATGCGGGAGTGGGAGCGCGTCGGGTCTTTAGAGGGTTCCCGGTGAGAACCGAACGGGGTGGCATTCGGTCGGCTCGGTCTCGCTAGCCATAGGCTAGGGTGTTGGTCGAGTCCTGAGTCAATCTCTCCCCTGTGCTCTTTACTCTGTCAAGGGTGAGCGCCGCAAAATTTCAGGGGCGCCGTTTGCGTTGCGGTCGAGTCTCGCGCGCGTGAATGGCCTCGGCGGAATGGTAAGGAGCGGGGGTCGGTTTGCGGAGCACCTGGCGCACGTCGCGCGCATCTCAAATTTACTCAGAAGCGCGAGCGCGGCGGCGGGGTGGGGCTTCATTCTACTTTTCCTTGTGGCGGTGATCGTCGAGCATAAATTTTTTTTGATCAGTGCGTGGCAGACGGGTGTTACTGGCTCGTGGGTCCTCCCAAACCTGAAAAGGGGTATAGCCCCCGGTCGGCCGGATGGGACCCGAAACTGGCGCACAGTGAACAGTCCATGTGATTTGCGGCGCGCTCCCGCGCATCGCCCTGTTCGAGCGCCCGGATCTCGCCTTTCTTTCCTGTTTGAGGGCGTGCCCGGCCGGTGCCAAATGGGTGCCATCTTTGGTGCCAAATCGATGCCGTTGGCCAGTATCGCTCGGTGACATTCGCTGATTGCTTATGTGCGAAATCCCCTTGTGCCCGTTGGGATTCCAGCTCGAAAAGACCGATGAAACAAGGAGTATCAGAAACCGTCCTTTCGTTCTTTCACGTCGGTAACACGGGTTCAAATCCCGTCGGGGACGCCAAGGTTTTCCCCTTTTTCGGGCGTTTGACAGCCACAGTTGACAGCCACGGGATCGCAGAAACAGAAAATGAGGCCGTGGACGGTCGCAATTGCGCGACGCTCGACGCTCGCGCGTCGGCGGCCGGCCAGACTTCCGTCCCCGCCAAAATAAAGCGCAAGAAAATCCCCCTCCTGCGATCTTAGCTTCAGGAGACGCCAACGCTCGGGCCGGCTGATGGCGCCGATCGAACCGCGCGGACGGGATTGAGATTGGCCTGACGCAGGCTCAGCATAGCGGATGACCGGCGCGAGGGTCGTGGACGCAGCGGTCGGGAAATCATGGCGGCGATGTCGCTGGAACAATTCCTCGAAAACTACCGCGACACGATTGATCGATTGTATTCCGCGAGTAATGCGGCGGAGTGGCGCGTATCACGCTCGTCCTTCACCAGTGCGTTGTGGCGGAGCTTCGAACGCCGATTCGGCGAGGATACGGGTTCTGCCGACCACGCAGAAGTCACACGCTTTCTCGACTCGCTGCATGCCGCCGAGCTTGCGCTCGCCATCGGATGCCGTGACGGCGACGCCGAGGCCTGGCGTCATCTCGTATCGACGTATCGCGCTCCGGTCGACGCCTTCGCGCGGGCAGTACTCGGCAACTCCTCGCGGGCCAGCGAAATCGCGGATTCACTCTGGGCGGATCTTTATGGTTTGCGATCCCACGACAGCGAGCGCCGCTCGCCACTTGAGCATTACGGGGGGCGCAGCTCGCTGATGTCGTGGCTCCGGGTAGTAGTCACCAGGCTCGAAGCCGATCAATGGCGCGCGACGCGGCGCATGGAAGTGCTGGACGAAGAGCGCGACGGCAATTCCAGCGTCCTTATCGATGCGACCGATTCGCCCGATCCCGATCGGGCAAGGCTGATCTCGGCCCTCGAGCAATCGCTGCGCGGAGCGCTGAACGCGCTATCCCCGGACGATCGGCTCAGGCTTTCGTATTATTGCGTCCAGAATCTTACGCTTGCACAGACCGCAGCTTTGATCGGCGAGCACGAGTCGAGCGCGTCGCGCAATCTCGCGCGCGCAAGGACTGCGATCCGCGATCGCGTCACGCGCACGCTCCGCCGCGAGTATCATTTCAGCGACGATCAGATCAGCCAATGCTTCGAGTATGCGACCGGCGATTGGCCCATCGACCTCGGTCGTATGCTCGCGCTGGGAAAATGATGGGAGACGAAAAGGCCTCAGATAACCGCCTTGACGCGATGATTCGCACGAGTCTCGCGTCGGGCCTCGACGCGTCAGGGGCGGGATGTCCCGATCCGGATTCGCTCGCGGCGTTTGCGGAAAACATACTCGCGCCGGATGAGCGCGCCAAATGGAATGCTCACGTCGCTGTATGCGCGATTTGTCAGCGCCAGCTCGCGGTGCTCGCGCGAGCGGGTGCGATCGGGGCGACTGCAGCAGCGGTCGCGTCGCAGCCAGAAATCGAAACTGTCGATGCCGATGAAGCACGCGAGGAAGCGGGCGGATTCTGGCCAACGATCCGCAGCGCGGCACGATTCATGATCGGCCCTTTCCCGCTGTCGGTCGCCCTTCACGTACTTGCCCTGCTCTTCCTGATCATCACGGTGCACGAGCAGCGGGGGCGCGAGTTGATCATGGTGAACCTGGAGGCGGGCGGCGGCGGCGGTGGCGGCAACGAGATGCAGGATCTCGACATGCCCGAAGTGCCGATGCCCGACACGGCGCCGCAGCAGATGGAGCAGCCGACCGCGGTCGACACCTCGCAGGCTGTTGGACTCGCCAATGACTACGTGCGCGCAGCCGGCGGCGGCGGCATCGGCATCGGCCGCGGCGGCGGCATGGGCTCGGGCTACGGTCACGGCATCGGCTCGGGCTTCGGCGGGTTCATCGGTGAGTTGCGACGCAAGGGACTGGACGTGGTGCTGGTGATTGACGGGACCGGCTCGATGAAACTGATCATCGACGACGTCAAGGCCAAGATGCAGCAGCTGGTGCAGTCGATTCACCGGCTGGTGCCGATCGCGCGAATCGGAATAATCGTGTTCGGCGGCAAGGGCGAGAAGCGCAATATCCAGCCGCTGACGCTGTCGCCGCAAAAGCTCAGCGACTTCCTCAACAGCATCCAGGCGATGGGTGGCGGCGAGTGGGAAGAGGATACGCTGGGCGCGTGCGAGACGGCGGTTAACAAGATGGACTGGAAGCCTTACGCCAAAAAGGTGGTGGTGCTGGTCGGCGATTCGCCGCCGGAGAAGGAGGACTTCGCACCGCTGCTCGCGCTGATCCGGCAGTTCAAATCCAACAACGGCACCTTCAACACGGTGGACGTGGCGGCGGAGGAGCACGAGCGCTTCGAGCGCGAGTTCTGGCTCAAGGTGCATCGCGAGGAGCCGCCCAAAATCTCGCCGTTGCCGGAGTTCTACCGGCAGACGCAGGCGGCGTACAAAGTGCTGGCTACCGCCGGTGGCGGCTCGATGAAATCGCTGACCAAGGACTCGCACATCAACCAGCAGGTGCTGATCCTGGCCTTCGGCGAGCAATGGCAGTCGCAGGTCGCGTCGTTCGGCCGCGGGCTCAACGCTCCCAGCCCGTAAATCTTTGCGCCCGGCCAATCGTCCACTATGATGGTGGCCGGGATGCCATGAAAAATCTCAAAATGTTCAGCGCGGTCGCCCTTGCGGCCGCGCTTTCGTTTTCGCTGGATGCCTCGCGTTCATATGCGATGGACTTGCAGCACGCGCGCGCGCAAAAAGATCTCTCGCCTGCCCTCCAGCAGTCGCTCCAGGATAAACTTTCCGATGTCGCCGCGCCTTACTTTGCCGATCAGGATGAAAACAAGGCCAAGGGCCAGCGGTACATCGATTTGCAGCAAAAGTTCGAGTACCTGCCGACCTACGGCCCGCATAATCATCTGGTCGTGAGCTGCAAGCTCGGCGGCGTCGAGTACGACCCTGCCAAGCCGGGAACAGCCAAGGGCCTCGCCACCGGCAAGCTCAAGTACCTGGTCTTCACCTACGCGCTTGACGGAAAACAATGGGTCTCCGTCGCGAAGCCCAAGTGGGAATCGCAGGATCTCGGCGTCGCCGGCGCCAGGCAATTGAGGCAGAACCTCGCTCGCGGCGAGCAGCACAAGGCCGCGATGGAAAAGGCCGCCCACACCCGCGCCGCCGCCTCCGCCGCCGCAGCAGCCGCGCAGAAGGCCGCCGATCGCTCCGGCCAATAGCGCCGTTCCGGTATCTCGCCCGGATCACGCCTCGCCTGACAGGGAGAGGCCAGGACCTATCTTCCCGACGCGGCGGCGCGCTCGACGGCGTCGTTCTGCACCCGGCTGTGGAAGCGGCCGTAACTGAAGTAGATAACCAGCCCGATCCCCATCCACACGAAAAAACGAATCCACGTTACCAGCGGCAGGCTCGCCATCAGGTAAAGGCAAAATACGACGCCTAAAATCGGCACCAGCGGCACCAGCGGCGTGCGGAACGGGCGCTTCAAGTCCGGCTCGGCGTGGCGCAGGATCCACACGCCGAAGCATACCAGCACGAACGCGAACAGCGTCCCGATATTCGTCAGCTCCGCGATTTCCTGGATCGGCAGCAGCGCCGCCGCGATTCCGACTCCGATTCCGGTCAGCGTGGTCGGTATGTACGGCGTGCGATACTTCGGATGAATCCGGGTGAAGGCCGGCGGCAACAGGCCGTCGCGCGACACCGCGAAAAAAACCCGCGATTGCCCCAGCATCATCACCAGCAGCACCGACGTCAGCCCTGCAACCGCGCCGAGCGAGATAAATCCCGACAAGGCATGCATCCCGCGCAGCGCGAACGCCGACGCCAGCGGCGCGTTCACATCGATCAGGTGCGCCGGCACCATCCCCGTCAACACGCCCGCGACCAGGATATAAAGCAAAGTGCAGACGAACAGCGAACCGAGGATGCCGAGCGGCAGGTCGCGCTTCGGATCGATTACTTCCTCCGCTGCCGTCGACACCGCGTCGAACCCGATGTACGCGAAGAAGATCACCGCCGCGCCTTTCATCACTCCCGTCCATCCCATCGGCGCGAACGGACTCCAGTTCTCCGGCCTCACGAAGAACACGCCCACCACGATCACGGCGCTGACCACGATCAGTTTCACCGCCACGATGATCGAATTGATCCGCGCGCTTTCCGATATCCCGATGTACAGCACCCAGGTGATCAGCATCACGATCAGCAACGCGGGCAGGTTGATGATCGCGCCGGGAACCGACCCGGGCGCATTCGTTATCGCGATCGGCAAATGAATCCCGACGCCGTGCAGGATCACGGTAAGGTACCCTGACCATCCCACCGCAACCGCCGCCGCCGCGACCGCGTACTCGAGCACGAGGTCCCATCCGATGATCCAGCCGACCAGCTCGCCCATCGTAGCGTATGAATATGAATACGCGCTGCCGGCCACCGGGATCATCGCTGCGAACTCGGCGTAGCACAGCGCCGCCATCGCGCACGCGAATCCCGACACCACGAACGAGAGCACGATCGCGGGCCCCGCGTATCTTGCCGCGGCGACACCGGTCAGCACGAAAATTCCCGCACCGACGATCGCACCGATCCCCAGTAGCGTGAGATCGAGCGCTCCCAGAGCCCGTTTGAGGCCACCCGAGCGCGACTCGGCTTCCGCCATCAAGGCCGCCGCCGGCTTGCGCCGGAAAAGTTGCGCCCGAAGCCCGATGCCGTCCATCCCCGCTCCTTATCTAACGACTGCCCGGAGATTGCGGCGGCGCGCTTCCCAGGCTTTGCGATCGGACACGCGCCGCTTTCACCACGCCTGGTATCCGCCGTCCACCGAAATTACCGAACCCGTAACGTAGCTTGATGCCGGACTGGCAAGGAAGATCACCGCGCCGCGAATCTCACCCGGGAGCCCCAGCCGCTTCATCGGCGTGAAAGCCTCCATCCGTCCCTTGTTCGCGGGCTTCGCGATTCCGCCTTCGGTGGCCTCGGTGGGAATCCATCCCGGCGCGATCGCATTGACCAGAATTCCATAGCCGGCCCATTCGACCGCCAGCTGACGCGTCAAATTCGCCAACGCCGCCTTGGTCGCCGCGTACGCCGACAGCCGGTACACCGAACTCGCCACCGACGCATAGATCGAAACCATGTTGATGATTCGGCCCGGTTGCCCGGTCTCGATGAGTCGGCGCGCGACGCGCTGTGCAAGCATCATCGGCGCGGTCAGATTCACAGCGATCGCTTCGTCCCACGCATCGCGCTTGAAATTCTCGGCGCGCCCCGTCGGCGACACGCCCGCGTTGTTCACCAGGATATCGATGTCGCCAAGTGCGGCCGACGTCTCGGCCATCACGCGATCGAGGTCTCCCTCGCGCGTTACGTCGGCGCCGATTCCGATCGCCTTGACGCCGTGCAGCTTCGCAAGCTCGGCCGCAATTCCCGTGACGCGGTCCTTGCGCCGCGCGACGAGAGCAACGTCGGCGCCCGCAAGCGCCAGCGCCTTTGCGCATTCCACTCCCAACCCGGACGACGCGCCGGTTACCAGTCCGCGGCGCCCGCGCAGAGAGAACAGCGAATCGAGCGAATCCATCTCGTGATTTCCCATGCGCGCGATCGAAGGATTCAGTCGCCGAAGACTTCGCCGGCGGCTTGTGCGGCCGCGGCGACTGCTCGATCGACATCGGCGCGCGAAATCCCATGATGCGTCACGGCGCGGAAAGACGTCGCGTCGCGCGGCGATATCAGCACCTCCCGCTGTTGCATCGCCAGCGCGAAACGCCGCGATGCGTTCGCGTCGCCGTCCAGGTCGAATACGACCATGTTGGTCCGGTTCTTAACCGGACGGACGTTCAGTCCCGCGACCAGCGCAAATCCCTGCGCCAGCGCACGCGCATTCTGATGATCCTCGGCCAGCCGATCGACCATCGTGGTCAGCGCGACGATCCCCGCCGCCGCGATTATTCCCGCTTGCCGCATTCCTCCCCCCAGCACTTTGCGGGTCCGGCGCGCACCGGCGATAAATTCGCGGCTCCCGCACAGAATCGAGCCCACCGGACATCCAAGCCCTTTCGACAGGCAAAACGAAACCGTATCCGCGACGTTCGCGATTTCCCTGGGCGTCGTTTCCAGCGCCAGCGCCGCGTTGAAGATTCGCGCGCCGTCAAGATGAAGCCGGATTTTTCGGCGATGCGCCGCGTCGGAAACTTCCGCCATGTGCGACAGCTTGATCGGCGCGCCGCCGCATCGGTTGTGAGTGTTCTCGATGACCACCAGCGACGGCTGCGCGAAATGATCGTCGGCCGGCGTTGCAAGCTCGCGCGCGAGCTCGTCCGCGTCGAGCTCGCCGTCCTCGGTGTTGGCAACCGCGGTTAGCACGATGCCTCCCAGAGCCGACGCGCCACCCGCCTCGTAAAGATTGGTGTGCGACTGCGAGCCGACGATCGCCTTGCTCCCGCGCGCGCAATGCGTCAGCATCGCGGCCAGATTGCCCATCGTACCGCTCGGCACGAGCAACGCCGCCTCTTTCCCCATCATCGCCGCCGCCATCGCTTCGAGCCGGTTCACGCTCGGGTCTTCGCCGTAGACGTCGTCACCCAGCTCGGCCCGCGCGATCGCCTCGCGCATCTCGGGCGTCGGCAACGTAACCGTGTCGCTGCGCAGATCGATCAAGACGCGATGCCCGTCGCGCGTGCCCTACTGCCCCGGAGGATAGAGCGTGGTGAAGTTGCCGCTGGTCGTATCGACGACCTCCACGGCGTTTTCCGTGGTGTCGGAAAAGTACAGCTGCTTGCCGTCGCTGGTGAGCGCGCAGCCCGAACCGATATGGCCGTTGACCAGCGTCAGTTTGGTTACGGTGTTGGCGGTCAGATCGATTTTGCGAATCGAATGATTGTCGGCGTCCAGCACGTAGAGCATCGTTCCGTCGGTGCAAATCGCGCCGGGATCGTTGAACTGCGCTTCCAGGGCGGGACCGTCTTTGTCCCCTTCCGCGCCGGTGCCCGCAAGCACGCTGGTCTGCAGCGTCGAGATATCGATCTTGCGGATCACGTCATTGCCGGTATCCGCGACGTAGATCGCTTTTTTGTCCACCGCGATTCCACGCGGGCCGCTGAACTGTGACTTGTCCTGATTTCCCTCGGCCTTGCCCGTCGTGCCCGGCTGTCCTCCGATCGTCTTGACTTTCATGTCGGCCAGCGTGATGCGCCGGATCGAGCTGTTGCCGCTGTCGGCTACGTACAGCGAGGTGCCGTCGGTCGCAATCTGGGTGGGCAGGTTGAAGTGCGCCGCCGAGCCGATGCCGTCTTCAGTGCCCGAGATATTCGCCGTCCCCGCAATCGTGGTGACAGTCCCGCTGGCGACATTGATCTTGCGGATGTCGGAATTGTTGGTGTCGCAAAGATAGAGATCCTGCCCGGAGATCGCCATTCCGTCCGGGCTGTTGAAGCGCGCCGAATCGCCAGTGCCGTCGTTGCTGCCTTGCTGGAAAAGTTTGCCCGCGACGATTCGGAGCGATTTCGACGCCGCATCGATCGCCTCGATCGTATTGTTGCGGCTGTTCGACACGTAAATCGCGCGGCCGTCCGTCGCCAGCCCGGCCGGAAAATCCAGCCTCGGTCCTGACTGTGCCTGGAGCCCTTGCAGCTCTTGCGCCATGGCGGATGCGCCCGCGCCGAGCATCGTGAGCATCGCGGCTGAAAGCGAAACCACCATCACCTTGAAGTAAGCTGCGGAGACTGTCATGTGCGCGCCCTCGCTAAATTTGTTGCCCGCTGGCCATTCGGTCGATTCGGGAACCTTGCCGCAACTTATGGAAAGATCGCCTTTACCACTTCGTCGATCGCGCGTTTGCTGTCGGCTTCGTCGGTCAGCGACCACGTGACCGCGACGGTCGCGGCGCGCCGTGGCGCAATTCCCTGCCGGATCAGCTCCCCGGCGTAGATCAACAGGCGCGTCGAAACGCCTTCCTCCAATCCCGACGCCTTCAGATGCCGCACCTTCTCGCCCAGCACCGCCAGCTGCAGCGCGATATCCTGCTCGACTCCCGCCTCGTGCGCGATAATCTCGACTTCCTTGTCCGCCGGCGGATACGTGAACTCGATCGTCACGAACCGCTGGCGCGTCGAATGCTTCAGGTTTTTCTGGATGCTCTGGTAGCCGGGATTGTACGAAATCACCAGCAGAAATCCGTTGTGCGCCGCGATCGTCTCGCCGCGCTTTTCGATCGGCAGAATCCGCCGGTGATCCGACAGCGGATGTATCAGCACCGTCGTGTCCTTGCGCGCTTCCACCACTTCATCCAGGTAACAAATCGCGCCGCGCCGCACCGCCTGCGTCAGCGGACCGTCAACCCACACCGTCTCGTCCGCCTGGATCAGGAAGCGCCCCACCAGGTCGCTGCCGGTCAGATCCTCGTGGCACGCAACTGTTATCAGCTCATTGGGACCGTCGGCCAGCGAGGCCAGCTGATGCGCCATGTGCTCGACGAAACGCGTCTTGCCGCACCCGGTCGGTCCTTTGAGCAGCACCGGCAGGCGGGCTTTGTACGCGGCGGTGAAGATTTCCACTTCGTCGCCAATCGGCAGGTAGAACGGCGCCGCAGCCGGATCGAGATGGCGTACCTCGGGCCCTTCGGCCTGCAGCCTGGTGTCGAACTTCTTTAACTCAATCCCCATCGCTTCCTTCTGGGCAGACGATTTGACTCGTCAAGGCGCGATTCTAAGAGACTTTTGCGCAACCATTCAAGGCAAACCTGCGGCCCAAAATGGCCCTTGCGCTCAACCACTCAGGCGCGACGCTGCTGATAGGCCGCCGTGCCGTCGCGGTTGTCCTTGACTTCGTAGCCGCGCCGCTCGATTTCCTTGCGCAGTTCATCGGCAAGTTGAAAGTCTTTCGCCTTGCGAGCCGCCGTTCGATTGTCGATCAATTGCTGCACGTCCGCTGCGATCGAGCCCGCGTGCGAGGACTCGCGATGCTTTTCCAGGCCGAGTCCCAGCACCGCGTCGAACGCTCGCAGTGTCGGCCACGCCCGGAAATCCTTGCGCCGGTATGACTCCGCGATCAGTTCCAGAGCCACCGCCAGCGCCTGCGGCGTGTTCAGATCGTTGTTAATCGCCTCGTGAAAGCGCTCGTAGTACTCTGCCGCCCATCCCGCCGCCTCAACCCCCTCCATCGCCGCGGCGTCAGGCACGCTGCGCGCGAACTCCCGAAAATAGTCGAGATTGCCCTGCGCCGCACGGATCGCATCGTCGTTGAATGCAATTTCGGAACGGTACTTCGCCACGTAACAGAAAATCCGAAACGCCTGCGGATCGATCCCCGCCGTCCCAAGATCGCTCAGCAGCGGGAACTTGCCCGCGCTCTTGCTGATCTTGGTCCCCTCTTTGCCGACCAGGAACGCGTTGTGCACAAAGTACCGCGCGAACGGTTTGTGCGTGGCGCTTTCAGATTGCGCGATCTCGTTCTCGTGATGCACCGGGATGTGATCGATTCCGCCGGTGTGGATGTCGATCGTCTCACCCAGGTATTTCATCGCCATCGCCGAGCACTCGATATGCCAGCCCGGATAGCCGCGTCCCCACGGACTCTCCCATTGCATCAGATGGTCCGGCTGGTCGAGCACCCACAGCGCGAAATCGTGCGGGCTATGCTTGTCGGCCGAATGCTCGAGACGCTGCGTGGCGCTCTGCTCGTCGAGGCTTTGGCGCGAGAGCCGCCCGGCCCGGTTGCTCCCGCGATACTTCTCGACGTCGAAGTACACGCCGCTTTTGGTCAAGTACGCGAATCCCGCGTCGATAATTCTCGCGCTAAGCGCGATCATGTCGCCAATATGATCGGTCGCGCGCGACCACACGTGCGGCGGCTCGAGATTTAGCGCCGCGCAATCGCGCCGGAACTGCTCGAAATAATAGTTCGCGACTTCCAGTGGCGATTTCCCTTGCGCGCGTGCGGTTTTCTCGACTTTGTCCTCGCCTTCGTCCGCGTCGCCCGTCATGTGGCCGACGTCCGTCACGTTCATCACGTGGCGCACCCGGTAGCCGTTGAACTCCAGCGCCCTGCGCAGACTGTCCACGAACACGTACGCGCGCAGATTCCCAAGATGCTGCGGCAGATAGACCGTCGGCCCGCATGAATACAGCGTCACCTCGGGCGGCTTGAGCGCCTGAAATTCCTCGACCGCGCGGTTCAGCGAATTGAAAATGTAAAATGGTTTCACGAGTGCGAGCGCTCAGCTTAGCGTGCGCTCGCGATCTCTAACAAGGCGCGCCGCACTAACGCTCCGGGACCGCCTGCCCCTTCAACTTGCCGCGCGCATCGCGTGCGTATCGCGACGCCGCGATCCGCTTGTACTGCCATTGCGCCAGCCACGCGTACGGCGGGATATACCACAGGTACGCGAGGTAGCCATGCAGCCCGCGCTGCCGCCGCAGTATTTCGTTGATCGCCCGTGCGCCGCGGTACACGCGCCCGCGCTCGTCCACCGCGTGCAATTCCTCGAGCAGTTTTTCCTGCGTCAACCCGGGAAACTGCGCGCGCACTTCTTCCCGATGAAGATCGAGCGGCTCGATCGCTCCCGAGTTGTCGAATTGCATGATTCCGTCCAGACTCGCGCGGCACATCTCGCACGAGCCGTCGTACAAAATCGCTAGTTTGCCCGGCGCCGCCTTGCCGTTACCAGTTGCTCGCTCGCCCGCGCTCATCGCGATCGCCTCGCCCCTTGCCGGTCAGCGCCTCGACAACCTCGGATTCGCATTCATCCGCCGCTGCCTCGCGTTCTCGTGGATAATTAGCCATTCGTAACCGTCGAGCAGCGACACCCATCCCGCTTCGACCGTGTTCGACGACTTGGCCAGCGTCGTCCACAGCAATTGGCCGTCGGAAAATTTCTTCACCGAGACGACGTCCGCCTCGGTCGAGTCGCCGGTCGCATGCTGGTAGGTTTCGATCACGCGCACCGGCTCGAGGTATGGAAAATATTTCAGCAGCGCCTTGCGCAGCGCCACGTCGAGCGCGTGCACCACGCCGACGCCAGAGGCCGCTTCGGTTTCCTCGACGTTGCCGATTCGGATTACGACCGTCGCATCGACCGTCATCCTGCCTTCGTGCACGTCGTCGATCACGCGCCGCCGCACGATCTCGAACGGCGCCACGTAGTCGCTCGAGGCGCGCAGCTTGGCCAGTTCGAGCGACGCCTGCGGCAGTTCCGCCTCGTAAAAGTCCGCCTGACGTTCAGTGCTCATCGGGCTTACCCGCAATTTCCGGTGATACGTCCACTTTGATTATCAATAGTGACACGGCGGCTTTCAAGGACGCATGGACTTGCCATAATGGTTGACTCGTGACTCGCTTAGGCCGACGATCCGCGCGCGGCAAAATCGCAAGAATCGCCAAAGCCGGTAATTCATGACCACACTCGCCCGATCTCCGCGATTGCTCGCTCTTCGCCCTTCCGCCTTTGCAGTCAGGTTGTTGATAATCGTCGCGGCCGCCCTCGCAATCTTCCTCGCCCGGCCCGATCCCGCCCGCGCCACCCAGGTCAGGATTCCGCTCACCATCGACTACATCACACTGCGCGAAGCGCTCAAGCGCAATCTTTTTACCGCGCCCGGCGCCCGCGCTCAGCTTTGGAACGGCATCGACGACTGCCAGTTTCTTTACGCTGAAAATCCCGAGTTCTCACGCGCCACCGCGGGCGGGCCGGCCACCGTAAAGCTCGAAACCGCCAACAGCCTCGGCTTGGGCGTCTCGATGGGTTCTCGATGCCTGAACGCTATCCAATGGAGCGGCATCGTCGAGGCGCTCGGCGTCCCGTACATCGCGCCGGGCCTCCAGCTTAAATTTCGTTTCACCGATTTGAATCTCTACGACTCCGCTCATCAGAAAACGCTGCTCGTCAGCCGAGGCTTTGACCTGATCAAGAGCTATCTCATCCCGCGGCTCGACGACTTTTCTTACGATCTCAATCCCGGCGTTCAGCAGCTCGCCGCGATGATCACCGATTCGGTTCCTGCCGACGCCGCCGACCGCGTCCACGCCGCAATCGCATCGCTCGCCGCCGAGCCCAACATCGTCGCACTCGACGACGGCATCCGAGTCACCCTCGTGATGACCGTCCCCGACGTCCCCGCTCCCGCTGCGATTCCCCGCGCGGCGTCGTCGCCAACGCCCGCCGAACTCACAGCATTTCAGGACACGCTCGATCAATGGGACGCGTTTTTGGTTTTTTCGATCAAGCAGCTCGGCAACGCGGTCGGCGACCAGCAGTTCCGCGACCAGTTGCTGCAAATCCTGCTCGACAGCCGCTACCGCCTCGTCCTGGCGCTGAATAATCCACCCGCTGCCGCCGAGCCCGATCCGGTGCGCGCTCTGTTCCTCGACGAATGGCGTCAGTTGCACGACGCGGTGCGCGCCGCCGCCCGGCGCGGGATGCTCGGGGCGCACGCGCTCGAATTCATGTCGTTCATCTCGGCCGGCGACGCGTTGTTTGCGCTCGATCAGGCCGCGCCCGCGCTTGGGATGCGCATTTCGGCCGCCGACCTGCGCCGCCTCGCGCATATCATGGCGCCCGACGCGCGCGGCGATCCGCTTCAATTCAACTACCGCGAAGATCGTGACCTGAAAAAACTTTTCGCCGTCCCCGAGCCGCCCGCAAGCCACCACCGAATCGAAGAAGAGGACGTGCCGCCTTCCGCCCCCGGCGCATCGCCGAGCTCGGGTGGCGCGAGCACGCCTGCGGCGGGTGCGTCGCCGGGCAGCTCTATCCCTCTCCCGTCGCCCGGACCCGGCGCCAGCCGTCGCGCGTCGCGCCAAATCGCCCGCCTTGCTCCTCTCCTCCTGCCAATGCTCTCCGTCCTGTCGCCACCAGAGGCCGCCGCCGCCCAGAAGGAGAAGGACGACGAGCCCGCGATGCTGCTGCGCCTCCAGGAGGTTGCCGATCGCCTCCACCGCCTCGTCGTGACCGAAGACAACGCCCAGACCTATAGCCGCGACATGGACCTCCTGCTCGATCTCAGCGCCGAGCGCCAACTCGCCGAAAGCGCCGTTGACGCCGCCGACTCCTCCACCTATGTGACGCTCGTGCGCAGTGCGGCGTGGCAGGAAAGCTGCTGGCGACAGTTCGTGATGGCCGGGGCGGGCATCCGATGGCTTGAATCTGCGACCGGCGACATCGGGGTGATGCAGGTGAATAAGCATGTCTGGCGCGGGTTTTACGACATCGATCGCCTTAGGTGGGACGTTCTCTACAACGCGGGCGCGGGCTGCGAGATTCTCGCGCGGATGATGCGCTATGCTTCCGCTCAGCCGCATTTCGATCCGGTGCCGGTCCCCGGCCATCTCGCCCGATCGACGTACGCCGCCTACAACGGCGGTCCGGGCGCGTGCAATCGATGGCGGCGTCGGCGCGAGCCACCTGCGCTCAAACAAATCGATTCCAGCTTCTGGGACAAGTACCGCGCGGTCCAGGATGGAACCCCGATCGACATCCTCAGTTGCGCCCGCAGCTGGGGCCACCCCTCCTCCATCAACTAAGATCTGCAATCCGCGTATTCTCCTTGCTCCGCCGCCGACGCGGTTTGAATTGACGCGACGCGCCAAGCATCATCATAATCGCACCGGCTAACACTCTTCCCGAGGCGGTGGCTTGAGGCGGCGCGATGAGATGTCCCCAGTGCGGTAACGACACCCAGCAAGGCGCCGCCTTCTGCTCGCGATGCGGTGCGCGGATGTACGCGCCCAAGCCCGCCGCCGTGCGCGAGTACGCGCTCGCCCAATTCCGTCCCTCGCTATGGCACTACGCCCGCGGCTTTTTCACCGGTGCAGTGCTGATCGCGATAGGCGCCACTTTGCTGTACATAAAGTTCGAACCGATTCAGGCCGGCTTCGCTGTAATAGGCGTCGGCGCGCTGACGTTCATCGTCACCATGATTCGCTCCAGGACCATCAGCTGGAGTCTCACTTCAGATCGCTTGATCGAAAAGCGCGGACTGCTCGCGTCACGCCGTCGCGAGATGGAACTGGCCGACATCCGCTCGGTCGAGGTCGACAAGCGCGTCGGTCAACGGATGATCGGACTTGGCGACGTCACGATCGCGTCTGCCGCCAGCGCCGACTACGCGATCCGTCTCAACGACATCGGCGCTCCCGATGAAACCGCGGAGACGATTCGCAAGGCGCGCCTGAAACGGATGGCATAGACAACGACACGCAACCTGTGACTGACGAACACCAACTATCACGATGAGCAAGCGGCCCGACCTGCGCTACGAAAGGCGCCTGTGGAAACTCGGCATTGACGCAGTCGCCGGTGTTGACGAAGCCGGCGTCGGTCCGATGGCCGGTCCTGTCATCGCCGCCGCCGTGGTCTTCGCACCCGAAACATTCATCAGCGGCGTGCACGATTCCAAACAGTTGACCCACGAACAGCGTGAGGAACTGTTCACGCCGATCCGCGACCGCGCCATCGCGGTCGGCGTCGGCATCGCCGAGGTCAACGAAATCGATCGCCTCAATATCTATTGGGCCACGATGTCCGCCAGCCGCCGCGCGCTGTCCGCATTGAATCTGGCACCCGGCCACGTGCTCGTTGATGGCCGCCTGATTCCGGGCCTCGAACTTCCACAGACCCGAATCGTCGGCGGCGATCGCAAAAGTTTCTGCATCGCGGCCGCCTCCATCGTCGCCAAAGTTACGCGCGATCGCATGATGGTCGATCTCGACGCGATGTACCCCGGCTACGGCTTCGCGCAACACAAGGGCTATTGCACCAGCGAGCACATGCAGTCGCTCGCCAAGCTCGGCCCCTCGCCGATTCATCGGCGCTCGTTCTGGCCCGTCGCCGCCTCTGCCCAACGCCAACTATTCTAACTCTCGCTCCGCCGGCCGATGTGCGGCAGTCCGCGTGGCGGTCGCCGCTGTTTGAGCGCCGTAGCCGCACATTCACAACTGAGCCCGCGCGCACATCTCTGTGAATCCGGGTTTCGGGCCGGGTTTGGGGATGAACTGTTCAGCCTGACCCCGGCCGATTTTGTGTGCTATGCGTACGATATGGACAACCGTCGCAATGCCACACACTCGCCCGGCTCGACCGAAATCGGGCGACGCCCGCTCGCGGCAGAAATAATTTTTGACGGAACGAAGCTATCCATAGAGGGGCGCCGGTCCCAAAACCACTACAGGTGGTATGAAATGCACTTTCCGCCTCTATTCGATCAGTCAGAATCGCGCCCGTCGCAGTCTGACTTTCGCGGCGGGAGCGCGTTCTATCGCCGTTCACTGACCGCATCAGCGAGCGGAACCAGTCGCGCGGTGTCCCGCACTCGTTCGGTTCGTCAGGTCGGCAAATTGAACCTGTGCCCTGGCGCAGACGGCGGACAGAATTACGGACGCTTTGAAATTCGCGGGCTGGCATCAGCTTCGAGATATTGACACGCAATGTGCCAATATGTGAACTCAACAGGTCGCCTCGCTCACAAGGAGGCCGGCCGGGAAAAATCGAATGACCAATACCTACCGTATATTTGGCATTGAGCTGTCTCCGTACTCGGTTAAGGTTCGCTCCTATTTCCGTTACAAGGGAATCCCGCACAAGTGGATAATCCGCAACTTTGACAACCAGGCCGAATATCAGAAATATGCCCGCCTTCCGATCGTCCCGCTCGTGGTTACGCCGGATGACCAAGGAATCCAGGACTCGACCCCGATAATCGAGCGCATTGAATCTCAGTACCCGCAGCCGCCGATTCATCCTTCGGATCCGGTTGCCGCGTTCGTCTCGGTGCTGCTGGAGGAATTTGGCGACGAATGGGGCAACAAGTGGATGTTCCACTATCGATGGGCGCGCGACGTCGATCAGATCAGTTCCGCGGGACGGATCGCTTGCACGATGATGCCGACGGTGGGCGAGAAGCAGCTTTCCGTCGCGACTGCCAATGTGCGCGAGCGGATGGTCGGGCGGATCTGGTTCGTCGGCTCGAACGCACAGAACGCGCCCCAGATTGAAGACTCCTTCTGCGAGACGATTGCGATCCTCGAGACCCACCTGGCGAACCGGGCCTATCTCTTCGGCGCGCGGCCGGCCTTTGCAGACTTCGCTATGTGGGGTCAGCTCTACAACGCGTGGACCGATCCCACGCCGGGCGCGATCATCGATGCTCGCGCGCCCAATGTTCTTGCGTGGATCCATCGGATGCTGTGGCCGCGAGCGGAAGGTGAGTTCGAGACGTGGGCGAGTCTCGAACCGACGCTGATGCCGTTGCTGGAGCGGCAGGTCGGCCGGCTGTTCATGCCTTGGACGATAGCCAACGCGGCGGCCATTGCGGCCGGGCGCGAGGAATTCAGCGTGGAACTGGCCGGCCGCTCGTGGACTCAGAAGCCGCAGAAGTATCACGCAAAATCCCTCGGCGCGCTGCGCGAAAAATACGCCGCGCTGCCCGACAAGCGAGCCATTGACGGAGTCCTCGATCGTGCGGGTTGTATTGAGGGGCTGCGTGGCTGACATAGGCGATGCCGTCTGACCATAAGCCTCGCGCCGCGAGCTATCGCGTGTATGGGATGACGCAGTCCTACTTCACCCGTAAGCTCACCGGTTATCTCGATTACAAGGCTATCCCATATCTTATGCGGCGATTCGCAGGTGCAAATCGCTCGGCGCGCGAGGCCGGATGGCCAGGCGCTATGCCGGTGGTGAAGACGCCTGACGGCGAATTCATGTGGGATACGACCGCGATGATTCATCATCTGGAGTCGCGCTTTCCCGAGCCTCGCGTGTTTCCCGCCGATCCGGTGCTGCGGTTCATCGACTACGTCCTCGAAGATGCGCTCGACGAATGGTTCTATCGGCCCGCGGTGGGATCGCGATGGTTCTACGAGGAAAACCATCGCGTCGGCGGATGGGAGCTTGCGCGCGACGCCACCCATGAGTTGGAAGTTCCGTGCGACCAGGCTTACGCGGTGGTTAAGGCGCACGTCACCGCGACCTGCGAGCCCTTCGGCGTCACCGCCGCGAACATTGATTCATGGATCGGCGAAATTCTGCGGCCTTGGCTCCGCGTGACCGGCGCGCATCTCGCGTCGCATCCGTATCTCCTCGGCGCGCGTCCATCGCTCGCGGACTTCGCATTCTTCGGCGGCAACGCGGCGCATTTCATCAACGACCCGCTGTGCCGGCGATGGGTCGATGCGGACGCGCGGGCCATCGTCGCGCACACTCACCGCATCATGGAGCCCGAGGATCAGCGGTTCGGTGAATGGATGGCGCGGGGCGAAGTACCCGAGACGATGGTAGCGGTTCTGGCCGAACTCGGCCGATTCTACCTGCCTTGGGTCAGCCGCGCGGCGGTGGATGGGAACGCGGAACTCGCATTCGCGAGCGGGAATCGGATCGAAATCGCTGTCACGCCGTTCCTCGCCGATGCCCGCGCGACCTTGCTCGCCCGCTATGCGAAGTATCGCAGCGACTCACTCGACGCGGTGCTCGAACGCGCGGGAATTCGTTCGTACTTCGCCGATTACGTCGATCATGCCGGGATGCTGCCGAGCTATGACAAGCCGCCGCGTCCCGCATTGAACCGCCCGTTTGGACCGCCGTGGGAAACAGAACGGCGCGCCGACGCGCGCAAGGCTGGCAACGGGGATTGATGGCCGCGGGCTACTCGACTTATTAGCGCTAACACTTTCAGGATAGATGGCATGAAAACTAATGTTGGTCAGCAGGCGGCTCAGCCTGAAATGTCGGGGCCGTGGCGGGCTGAAGATATGAGAATCCCGGCGATAGCGGAGCGAGGCGAACCTCAATCGCCGGGTACTCTTCATCATTCGGAGAAGAGTATGAGTTGGTGAAGTAATCGATACGAGCACGACGGTAGCGGATCTCGAGCAGGGAAGCCTCGACCCACGCGATACTGCCATCGCTAACTTGTCGGGCGGAGAATATCGAAGGACTCTTGCCGATTGGCATTCCATGCGGGACGACGTGAACTTCCCAAGACTGCTGCTTGCGGGTCAAACCGGATTCCACTTCCAGCAACACCGCGTCCTCACGCCCGTTCTGAGACGCCGCGCGGGCGACCTCGTGACTGGATGAAACTACGCTTAGCGATAGGAGGGTCTGTAGAAGAGCCGGGGCTAGCATGCCCATCAGGAAGACAGTCAGTAAGGCAAGGCGTCGGAGTATTATCGAGATCGGGAACTGAACCATCGCATCCCTGTCTAGTTAGCACCGGTTGCCGCCGGGCTGACTATGCAAGCGAAATTGGCGCTTGGGTCGAGGCGCACTTCCACATAGTAATGCCCCTCTTCGACTTCGCCGGAATGCCACACATTCGAGAAGGCGGCGATGCATCCGCGGTCGTACTGGACCTCCAGGAGCTGAGACTTGCTCCAGTGCAACTTGGGCGGTCCGGTGAAGCTGCTCCCTCGAAGAACAGGATCCGACGCGGGAGCTGGGTCGCCCCTCGGAACCAGGTACAGTGCTTCGCCATCCCCGATGGACTTGACGATTGGTTCGACGAAGATCGCATCGACGCGACGGTCGGGCGAAGTCGCGCGCACCAGCTCTCTTTGATTCCACTCGATTGCATAGTTCTGAAACGTCTCAGCCGCCGTCACGGTCAGGAGACCGAGCAGAAAGAGCGAGGCGTACGCGATGAACGGGGGTTTTGCCGATGACACGTTGCTGCTCGAGACTCCTGTTTGCCTGAAAGTAGAGATAGCTAGGCTTTGCGGCTTGCGTTGCCGTGAATCACGAGGAACTGGTCGTCACCAAGCTTGAAATCCGAATCCTGGAGATCGTAACGGCTTAAAATGTCTCTGATGTCTCTCAGTAGTGCCGGTCCATCGAGCGCACCATATTGTCTCGCGGTGGCGTCGACCTTCGGGGAAAATGCGTCCTTGCTGTTCGCGAGATCTTTGTATGAATCCGGATCAAGCACGCTCGCTGCAATATACGCGTTGCCTCCGGCGTCCACGGCTGCGTCGATTCTGTCTCGCAGCCGGCCGCGCCACGAGGGCGTTCCTCCCGCCGGCAGGACAAAGTCATTCAGAATCGCGACGCCGCGCTCGTCCGACGCGACTTTGAGGTATCGAAACAAGAGCTCGTATTCAACGTCTCCATACCAGTCTTCATTCGCCAGAACAATGAAAATGTCCTTCTCCCCCAGATGTCGATTGATAGTTGCGGCCAGCACTTCCGGTGCGTTGCGGCTCGCGCTTTGGTCTTGCGCGTGGTCGAGGTACAAATTCAGAGCGCTTAGGACCAATACCACCGCGGCGAAGATGGTCACTTCGTGGTGATCTCTGAGCATCAAACCCAGGCAGACGAGCAGGGGGAACAGAACGAACACCCAGTGATTGGAGGTCACCGGCTCCCATGCGATCACAATCACAGACCAGAACGCGATAAAAAGCGCGCTCAACATGAAAAGCGAATTGGTCCTGAGTAGAGCAAGAAGGCGTGGGAGTGAACCTGTGCTGCGTATCCACCACGCGGTCGCCGCGCAAAGCAAAAGTCCCGCACCCGCGTAAAGGGCGAGGATCAGCCGTGTCGGGAGATTGTCGGATAGGAATGATCGAAGCGCATCGTCCTTCAGCACCGCTCCCAAAGCTCCTACGACAGACTGAATGACTGTCGCCGGGAATTGAAACTGAGGCGGACCTTGGGTAACGAGATTCTCAGTTGCCCACGCTAGAAATCCCGGATCTCCGTTGGCCACCAGCCACCATACGTACAGGTAGATCGCCAGGACAACTGCGCCGACACCGCTGGTCCAAAGAATCGCACGGACCAGCCGGCGACCGAAAGGTTCTCGACCGCCGAGGACCAAAGCTGCCACGCCGGCGGGAACCAGAAACACGGCTGCTTCGTGGATAAGAATTGCGACGGACAGACACAGTGCGCTTGCTGCTAGTCGTAGTCCGGAAGGCGGATTGCCATCAGTGGTGCACCATGCGAGCAAGCATAGCACCGATACCAGAAAAAAAAGCGGATAGGGTTTATTCTGAAAGCCGACGTACCAAAATCTCGGTGATAACGCAACGAACAGCGTCGCGGACAGGGCGAATAGCCTGCTGCCAATGCACTTCAGCAACAATGCGCCAAACAGAAAAAGGGTGGCACAGTTGAGAGCTATGCCTAGTACCTGAAAGGGCATGGTGGGCGGATAACCCTTGGCTCCGACGATTGTCACGAGAAGAATCTGAATGGGAACGGAGAGCAGGTGAAGAGGGTCGATGTTGTCGATTCGATTGGGCCCCAGCGCGGCCAGCAAGTCGCTATAGCCATCGCTATCGAAGATTGGCGGGCGAAACGCCAGGTATACGGCACCGCAGGCCACCGCCACGATAGCACTCGGGATCCATGGTTGGATGCGATCTGAGAACAATGCTGCGCGGTTGGCCATCAACGTCTGGAGCCCTGCAATGACAGGGTGCCGGGAAAAGCTTGTTGCTTCAGTTCTTCGCGCCGGCGGGCGGCTTACAGACTTCATTAAGGCGGGCAATCGTATAGACAGTGTCGTCGTATTTGCCGAGTCCCAGTCCCTTCGATTCGGCTATTTCATCCAGAAAGGTGAGGCCTCCGTCGTACGGGTGGTTGGGATTGATGTGATATACAGGGTCTTTGAGCGCCTGCTCCAGCGATACAAATTGCACGCCCTCGCTCTTCCAACGCTTCAGGATCGAGTCGATAGTGATCGAATTGAACGCATTAACGTGGATCAGCAGGATCTGCGCGATCCGCCGATTGAACAGGTACTCGGATACCGCGTTGACCCCTCGAAGGTGACGATCGGCGCCATCGACGACATGAGTCTCCAGCCAATCGACCGATTTGTCATCATGCTGGCCAATACACCGGTTGTACGCTGCGTTCCATGCCCAATCGAAATAGTCGCTGGTAACTTCCGCGATCAGGTAGTGGTTTTTCGCTAGATAAGAGCGGACTGCATTCCGTTTGGCTAGCGTATTTCCCTCTTCCAAAAACGGGTATCTGAACACGCGTCTGCGACGAAGGCCGGCGGTAGAGTCTTCCATTGTCGCGAGCAGTTGATCTTCCTTGTCTATGTCCTCAATAAAGGCTTTGACACCGACCTGGTTGAGATTCGAATGACTATAGGTGTGATTGCCAAGCGGATGTCCCGCGGCCAACCACATCTTCAGTATGGCTATTTCACTTGGATCGTAATCCATGAATGTGCCGTTGGCGAAGCCGTAGGGCTCTTCCACCCCATCGGCCTTCAACACATCGATCATCTTTTGCGCGATCGACGCTCGGGTGATGCCCTTGGGCGCGTCCCCGTTCTCGGGCCAATCGTCGATGGTGACCGCTATCTTCGTCGGGCCGAGCGGCCGGTCGGACGCGAGCGAGTCGGGATCAGCTTGTGCTGCGCGGCCTAGCAAAGCGAGCGCGACAAATGCGAGCAGTAGACTACTGAGCAGCTTCAGAAGTGATTGGCTCCAACACCCCACCTCGGGCGGCCTCCGATCCGTGTGGGGTGACACTCGTAGGTCTGAATCGGAGGAAGTGTGACCATGAACCGATGCGGTCCGTGGCGCTCGAGAAAATGTCTTGCGCGCCGAATCTGAGTCGAACGTAAAAGACGATTCCATACGTGAGATAGATTGCGTTGATGACTCCATAGATCCCATAGCCAAACCCGCCCCCACTGTGCATCACGCGGGCAGTCCAGAGCAAGATCGAAATCAAGATAAAAACCGGCATGAGTATCTGGACCGGCGGCGCCGCGGTTCGTCCCGGAACTTTGGGCGTACGAGTGAACAGCGACCGACGGCCGGTTACGCCCTGTCGCAACGATTTCAGTAGACCCGTGAGATTGACCGGAATGAGCAGAAGGTCCATCGCGTGGACTCGAGGAAGATCCCACCATTCGTAGCCGCAGCTGATTAGGTCCTTGCCAAGAACCCAATAGTAGGGCAGTACGCACGCTAGCAGAAGGAAAGCCGGGAAACGCCTCCCGTCCGGAAACGGAACCGAGATGATGAACAAGACCGACGCTGAACCCAGCACTGCGGTGAGCGTATAGAGTCGCAATATCGTTTCAGGCAGTCTTGCGATCCGGCCCGCACCGCGCGTCGCATAGCTCAGCAGCTTCGGAAGAATCAACACCGGACCGTTGGCCCAGCGCCGTCGTTGAATGACCAGAGCGCCAAAGTCTGCCGGCGTCGCCGTGTAGGAGAGCCGCTCCGGGTGGCAATATACTTGCCAGCCGCGACGTATCAGATCGATGGTCGACTCGGTGTCTTCGACCAGCGTACGATCGTGAATGTAGCGCTTTATCTGATATCCTCGTTCGAAGACGGTCTCGCAGATGTCATCGAGTGCGGTACGGCGCAACAGCGCGTTCGCTCCCACCCAGAACGAACCCTTGTACATTGTTGAACCCTGGGTTGAGAACCATTGAACGTCGGTTTGTGCACCCGCGATCCGCTCCAGCAGCGATTCACTCCCAGGTACCGCAGTGAACGGCGATTGCACGATAGCGTACCGCTCAGATTCGGGCTGACTCATTATATGGGTGAGCTGCAAGGCGTAGTCGCTGAGCAGCATGCTGTCGGCATCCAGCGTGATGACATAGTCGGCGTCGCGCACCGAAACCTGTGCGAGCTTCGAGTCGCATTCCTCCAGATGCAATCCGCCGGGTCCTACCACCTCGCGGAGGCATCTACCAAGCAGTGCTAGATAACTGTTGAGGTTCATTGCCTTGTTCGACGCATGCGAAAGGTTGACGTACCGCTTGCGCTCGAAACTGCTGATCTGCACCGAGAACAAAGCCGCAAGCCGCTTGTATTCCCGCGCAATCAGCGGCTCTGTAACCCTGGGGGCCGCGTTTCTGGGCGACTGCTCAAACTGCGCGGCGCGCGCGCGATGAGCCTGCGCAGCTTCGAGCAGCACCTTGCCGACGTAGAGTGCGTCGTAGTGATCATGTCGTCGGTACGAACTCGCGCGCGTCTCGAGCCATGCCGCGGCCTTCCTATAGAGCCGCGCTATACGCCGGCTTTCCATCCTCAAGTCGGGCGAACCGGCGGCGCTCCGCGCTTGGAAGGCCTCCAACTCGGCGGCATACTTTCGCCGCTGGCCGAGAAACAATGCGTTCAGTTCACGAACCAGATCACGCGTTGCAGCCAGTTCTTTCTGTGCCGCTGGCTCGGACGGATTCGGCGGATTATCAATCAGCAGTATGACGCGGCGATCCGGATACTCAGTCAGTGCCGCCGACATCAGAGTCATTCGCAGGATCCGCAGCTCTTCGCAGAATGAAGGGACCAGAATCGCGAGCGAGGGCGGATGTTCGCAATCGTAAATTGACTCAAGCTCGTTCCGATCGAACGGACGATGCTTCAGCAGGCGCTTGAAATAGCTGAGCCGGTTGAATTGATAGGAAATGATCCGGAACATGAGGAACGTGAAGTTGATGGCGAAGAAGGCCTCGATCGCCGCCAGCGTCGCGTGCCCGGTGACGAACCGGTCGTAAGAGACGTGAACTAGGGCGCCGATCGCGACCAGCGAAGTTGCGAAGCTCAATAGGATCGCGATCCGGGTGTGCCGGATCTCGCGCCGCGGTTGCGGCGCGGAACGGTCGACGGTCGGGTTCGGTAATCGACTATGGTTGCTTTCAGCAACCGGACTGGTCAGCAAGTGAGCGCCCCCTTTTACTTCAAAAGATATAACTCAATCCCAAACCGGTCGCGGTAGAACTCCAGTGTGCCGATTGGGTCCCACTCCAGTAGTACTCGACCAGCATGTTTCGCGTCGGTCGAAAGCCCAGCACAGCCTTTGCGCCGGCGTCGTAGCCGCTCGATTGACCATAGGCCCCGGGGCTCGAGGCACGCACGATCCCACGGCCCGCGGACAGCTCTACGCGGCCGTAGGTGTCGATCCAATCGAAAGTCCACGCTATCGAACCATCGTTCGACAGAGCGAGCTGCGGCGCCCAATAGCCATTGTTGGTGTTCCTCGCGAACCCCTGATAGCTGAACGCGTAACCCACCACCAACTTGCTTTCCGGCAGCGCGAAGGAATAGCCCGGCGAAAACCCGAACTCGTTCGAGTTGTTTCCGTCAGAATAGACTCTGTGATCGAATTCGAGATCAGAGCTTAAACGATCGGTAAGAGGATCTGAGGCACTGACGCTGAAGTCCGTCTGTCGGATGTTCGCGCGGATTTCCTGCGCGGAGCCTGCGAGCATGTCGCGCGCAAGACTCGCCTCGATCGTCGCACGACCAAAATCCGCATGCATGCGAAGCGAACCCACCAGATCAGTCCATCGGCTGTTCGCAACGGTGCCGAAACCTGCGCCGATCCCGAACTGTTCGCCAAGGTCTCTCTGAATCGAGAACAGCGTCGATTCTGACCGCTCTGCGCCGCGCAGATCGCTGGCGAAGACGGTGTCCTTGCTCAGTGTCAAATTGAAGCCGTGCGTGGTTACGCCCAGGGAGGAGCTGGCGGTTAATCTCTGGTAGTGCTCGGAGTCATTGTACAGGTCCAGGCGATTCTCCAGGGTTGGTTCCAGATCCCCAATTGGATCTTCCTCCACATCTGGCTCTCCCTGATCCGCGTCTGATCGGTCACAATCCGCGTCGGGTTGGCGATCCGACGGCTCGGATCCGCGAACCTCGCCGCCGTTGAGCTTCCGGTGTTGACGAGCCTCGCCCCCGGTTAGCGACGCGCCATCGCTTCCCGAGTCCGATGGCGTGTCGGCGGCTTCGTCGCCGTCGCCCACAGCATTCGCAGTCGAGGGCTGCGAATCATCGCAACCCTCGGCCAGCAAGGAATTTCCTTTCTCGTTGTCTTCGGGGAGCGCGCCGACTGAGTTCAGCGAAGGAATCTCCAGAGCCGAAGGCGACGCGAAACTGCTTTCAGACAATATAGCAAGCACCACCAAGAGCACCGGCAGTAAAAGCTCCAAATAGACTATTCGTGTCAAAACGAGTTTTGTTAAGTCAAGGCCCACTACGGATCGCATCTCAAATCCCCTTTAGTTTTACAGAAGATTGCGGTCCGGCTAGTAGACTACCTCATTCGCGGTGTGTGTCAAATGATGTGGATCGGCCGGTAATGATCAGGCCTCGCTTGCTTGGGTACCGTCTTAATTCAGAGCCGAGTGTGGAGAACCCACTTCGACGATAGTATCCGGGCCATCATCATCAACGCAGCCCTGCGCCGTGTATCCGAGAATTGCACAAATCCGCAGGCGGGCCACCGCTTGGAGCAAGCATCAGCAAGGGATGTACCCGCAGGATTATGATCGCGCGCCAGGCTTACGCCGCTATTTGTGTGGAGACCGAGCGAATCGTGGGTCGAAATTCCCACTCGTTCCGAGGCATTATTCCGCGGATCGTGGAATCACCCGAGGTATAGCCGAATACCGAGCGCGCGAAAATCAGGCGCTGGATTTCGCTGGCACCCTCGTAGATGTCGAAGCCGCGTCGCCAGCTACGCAAGTCAGCTTTACTTCGATATACTCGCGCACAGCTTTTGACTACCGCCCGCCAACTGCCGCGGCCCTGACGATTACCGATACTGAGATTCGGGCAGCCGTACAGACTGGGAGATGACAGATTAATGCCGAACAAGCCGCAAATGCTGGAAGGCTATCGGGTTCTTGATTTTACGCAGTTCGTCGCGGGACCGACCTGCACGCGAATCCTGGCTGAAATGGGCGCTGAAGTGATCAAGCTGGAACTCGCGCCTGACGGCGATCGCGTCCGCGGCGACGGGCTCAGGTCGCTTGCGCCGGAATTCAAGAACTCGAGCCATACCACCTACTATCTGCAGCACAACCACTCAAAGCTAAGCTTTGCGATCGATCTCAAAAAACCCGGAGCGCGCGAGATCGTGATGTCGATGATACCGCAGGTCGACGTCGTAGTTGAAAATTTCGCGCCGCGTGTGATCGACCGGCTCGGATTTGCCTACAAGGACATCAAGGCAGTCAATCCGAAAATTATAATGTGCTCGATTTCGATGGCGGGGCAGACCGGACCGCTCTCGGTCAAGGCCGGCTACGACTTTATCGGCCAGGCATACGCGGGAGTTACCGACGGCATCGGGCAGGCCGATGGGCCGCCCGCGCTGACGACGATGGCAATCGGTGACGTTTCCACCGGCGTTGCCGCCGCGATGGCTGTCGGCTTCGCGCTGTTGCATCGCGAGCGCACGGGAGAAGGCCAGTATCTCGATGCGTCGCTGGTGGATACCTACTTCCACATGCACGAGAAGACCGTGCCCATCGTGTCGCTACGCGGCGACAAATTTCGTCCGACGCGAACCGGTTCGATCCATCCCGACGGCGGCACCACCGGCATTTTTCATTTCCGGGGCGATCAATACATTCTGATTGTATCGACGCCGCATCAGTGGCCGCAGCTGGTGCGGGCGCTCGGGATGCCTGAATTGACGGCCGACCCGCGCTTCAAGGATGCCCGCGGGCGTCGCGACAACAAGGAACAACTGAGAGACGTTATCGAGAAGTGGCTCACGAAATTTCCGGCCCGCGACGACGCGATCGCCGCGCTCGATGCTGAACGCGTGCCATGCGCTCCCGTGCTGACAGTCAACGAAGCCATAAAGCATCCGCATCTCAACGAGCGCAAAACGGTTCGCTGGATCAAGGATCCGATCCTGGGCAAGGTCGCGATTCCGGGTGTGCCGGTGAAGTTTTCGGCATGGCCGGACCGGACCGAAGTGCGTTCGTCGAGACTGGGCGAGGACAACGATCGAGTTCTGCGCGAACTGCTTAAGATGCCGGCGGAGCAGATTCGCAAGCTCTACGCGCAGGGAATCCTGGTCCGCGATCCAACGCTCGAGAGCAACGGGTCGTAGCCGTGACTGCGTTCGCGAGCGCATACACCCCATCGCCAGAGTGGAGCGCGTTTCGCGACTACCTCGGCAATCCGCTCATCGAACCGCACTGGCCCGGGTGGATCATCGCGGACCCCACGGTGCTTCCTCCGGAGTTGACGCCGGACGGGCGCTGGCACCTCTTCGCGAACGGGCTTAGGGGGATCTACCACTTCACGAGCGCGGACGGCTTGGCCTGGACGCGCGGGAGCCGTGCTCTGTTCGGGGGGATGCGGCCCTGCGTACGGCGCGTCGGCGACCGCTTTCTGCTCTTCTACGAGCACTACTTGAGCTTGCGCCGTTCGGTCGTCGAGCTCCGCACGTCAAGCGACCTCGTCTCCTGGAGCGCGCCCTGCATCGTTCTCGAGCCCTCCCTGCCGTGGGAGGGCCGGCTCCCGGCGGTGACCGGCAACCCGTGCCTCGTCGAGGGGCGATCGGGCTTCCTCCTCTACTACAGCGCCGCCGCGGTCTTCCTGAGGGATTGCCTGTTCATCGAGCCGCGTTACGTGGGCGTGGCCGAGGGGGACGCGCCGGAGGGACCGTTCCGCAAGCGCGCGCAGCCGATCTTCTCGCCCTCGCCTGACGATCCGTATCGCAACCTCGGTGCGGGCGCGATCAAGGTCTTCCGCGACGGCGATGGCTTCGTCGGCCTCCAGAACGGAATCTACCGGGACGCCGCGGGCGCGAGCCGCTCGGCGATCCTGCTCCTCGCGTCGGCGGACGGCTTTGCATGGACGCAGGTGCGGCCCGAGCCGATCCTCGGGCCGGAAGGAAGCGGGTGGAAGCGCGCGTTCGTCTATCAGCTCGACGTCGCGCGCAGCGGCCGAGAGCTGCGCATCTACTACAACGCCCGGAGCGGCTGGTTCCTCGGCGCCGAGAGGATCGGCGTCGCGATCGCGTTGACGTAGTCCCGCCGCCCGGTCGCGGTCCGCACTTGCGATCGGCCTCTTCCAGTTCCCGCCTTGAGCGCTCGCCGCTGGTGCGCTTCACCATCCAGAGCCCTTCAGCCATGCGACAGTGCCGGTCAGGTCAAATGACTGTGCCAAGTCCATCAATTCTACGATCTTGCTGACATCGTCCATGGGGAACGACTTTCCGGCTGGGAATATGGGCTCGAGGGGCAGTAGCGATTGCCGAGCAGTTGCTCGCATTCGAAATCGGCTACGCCTACACCGCCGTCCATCATAAGGTTGAGGATTGGCTTGATCCATTGCGCGTCGCCCCAATCGTGGTCCTGTCCCTCGATGTATTCCAGCGACGCGCCCGTACCCACCGACAGCAGCTTGATCCCGTCCAGTGTCGCGCGCTCGCCGGCTTGATTGCGCCCATCGAGCGCCTGCACAACGGCAGCCATGCTCGGATTGTTGGCGATCACGCCGCCATCGACGTACACGCCGTACGATGGGAAATAGGTGGGGGCAGCGCTGGTGGACATGGCGACCTCAACCAGGAGAGATTCGCCGTCGCTATCCGTGCCGGAAAAATTGTGGAAGAACTTGGGGTTCCAAGTACGGGAGGAGGGATCGGGCGCCTGATTGTCCAGGCTGAACGATGCGATCAGAACGCGCGGCTTTAGATCCTTGAGCTTCAGAGCGCCGAAGGTCTCTCGCAGGATCTGCTTGAGATTCGCGTTGTCGTACTTCGCACCGCTGAGACCGCCTATCTCGACCACATCGCGCGTCCATGAGGAATCAAAGATCAGCTTTCCGTTCGTAACATAGAGGTCGCGGATCTGCGCGGGCGTGAGACCAGCGGCCATCCCGAGAGCCAGGATTCCGCCCGTCGAGGTGCCGGCGAACATCGTGATCGTGTCGGGTCGATCCTGCAGCAGCGTCGGATACTCGCCTAGAAGTCGATTGACCAGAACCGCGGTCAGCACTCCCCGGATTCCACCACCATCGAAGGACAGAATTCGAAAGTTGGGCACGCTACCTCACCTCCCCGAAGGATTTTTTGGCCAGACTCCTTAGCAGCTCGTTGAAAGACAAAGCATTGACTAATTGGACAGCCCGCTTGACTATAACTCAGGTCGTGTCAGAAAAACATTAACAGCCTGACATTACGGCTATTGAACGATGAAGACCCTCGATTCGGCGGTAGAGGAGTGGCGGGGGAGCTATAAGCAGACTTCGACGAGGCCGCGGACTGAATTGCCGAGAAAGATACGATCGGCCGACGCAAGGTCGGCCACCGTCAACACGCATTCACGCGTGGGCATCGCTTGACTGTCGAGCATCCATTTTCGCAGCGTGCCGTCAAGCAGCCCGCATGCGACCGGCGGCGTAAGTATCGCCGCGCCGCGCTGGATAAACAGGTTGGTGCGCGTGCCTTCGGTAACTTCGGCGCGTTCGTTGACGAATATGACGTCGAAACATCCGGTTCGAGCCGACCAGGTCTTAAGCTCGGCGTCGTACAACGCGCGCCGGGTCGTCTTATGGCGCAGCATCGGGTCCGCGCTCGAAACCGCGGCGGTGGAAATCACGGCGCGTGGCAGAGGTGGCTTATGACCGGGTGGTTCGATTGGGGTGGCGGATACGGATAGCGTGCCGTCCGGCGCCAGCAACAATCGAATTTTCCAGAACTGCTCGGCGGATAAATTCTCGGTTTTTTTCCTCCATCTTTGCAGCGTGCGGACGATCTCGCCCGAGTTGCAGGGAAAGCCCATGCAGGCCGCCGACGCCGCCAGGCGCCGCAGATGGTATTGCAGGAGCACATAGCCGGACGACTTCGTCCAGAGGATAGTTTCAATCAGGCTGAAATCCGCGTCAGCGGCCATGTCCTTTCACTCGCGGGTCAACGCAATTGCGCGCATTGGCGCCTGAGCCTTGAGCAGCGCCTCTTCGAGCTCGCGTGCGGGTTCCGAGCCGACCACCACGGCGCCCCCGACGCCGATCGAAAGCGCGCCGTCGGCGACAACGATCGTGCGTATGACAATTGAAAAATCCGCCGCGCCAGAAATCGAAAGAAAGCCCAGGGCGCCGGAATAGATTCCGCGCGCTTGGTTCTCAAGGCGATCGATGATCTCCATGGTCCGAAGTTTCGGCGCGCCGGTCATCGAACCGCCGGGAAACGCGGCCATCAAACAGTCTATCGCGGTCACGCCGGGCCGCAGGCATCCGCGCACCGTGCTCACCAACTGATGGACGGTGGCATAGCTCTCGACTTCCATCAGGCGGGGCACCTCGACCGTGCCGATCTTGCAGACGCGGCCCAGATCGTTGCGCATCAAGTCCACGATCATGAGGTTCTCGGCGCGCTCCTTCTCGCTGGATTGCAGGTCCCGGCGAATGCGTTCGTCGTCGGCAGGGGTCCGCCCGCGCGGCGCGGTGCCCTTTATCGGCCGCGATTCAACATTGCCGGCGTAACCGATTTTGATAAAGCGCTCGGGCGACGCGCTCAGGATCGACAGCCCCGGAAAACTGAGAAAGGCCGCGTACGGCGCGGGGTTGATCGCGCGCAGCACGTTGTAAGTGGCTAGCGGCTCGATTCGCGCCTGCGGAAATATTTTATTGGTCAGGCAGATTTCGTAGGATTCGCCGCGCCGCAACTCGTGCAGGCATCGTTCGATCAGTTCCAGGTACTCCGGCGGCGAATGCTGATAGTGCATCGGGATCGCGAGCTGCGCACGGGCGGGCACGCGCGCGATAGGCCCGGCGGCAACGCGGCGCAGATGCGCCTCGATCGCATCGAACCAGCACTCGCTTTCGTCGGCGCCCTCTCCGACGGGCGCAATGCAGACCAGATATGTGACGGCGGCAAGGTGATCGATTGCGATCAGCCGGTCCGCGAACAGGAAGCAAGCATCCGGAGTGGGCGATTTGTAGGCGAAGCCGGCGCCGCATTCACGCTTCAGCTCATAGCCAAGGTAGCCTACAAAACCGCAGGTAAAATCAAAGGGCAAATCGGCGGGAGCAATGCGCGCCTGCTCAATAAATTCCCGCAGGTACTCAAACACACTCCGCTCGATGCGGCGGCTACCGGATGAATCGGCGATGGTAAGTGCGCCGCTGTGAGTATCGTACAGGACTCTGAAACTGTAAGGACCCGAACCATCGCCCATGAAGGAGAAGCGCGACAGGCCGGGAACGATCAGGCTGCTGTCCAGCCAGAATGCGCTTGGTGAACGGCTATAAGTTGCGGCAAACACAGCTTGCGCATCGGGACAGATATCGAGACGTCGCGAGCGGAGCTGAAATATCGGAGGGCCATCAGCCGCCGGCTCGGCGGCCGGCTGGAGGGCGGACTTTGCGGGCGCATAAGACGGCTGGGGGCGGCGTTTGCGGGTCTGCGTGAAGGAATGGGACAGGTCGCGAAAATTCGCCAATATGCGATGGCCATAGTCGCTGCAGATCGATTCCGGATGAAATTGAATGTCCCAGATCGGCCGATCTCCGTGGCGGATGCCCATGGCCACGCCGTCGGCGGTCCATGCGATTGCCGCCAGAGGGGCAGGGATGGGAGGCGCGACGCAAAGCGAATGATAGCGAACGGCAGAAAAGGGGGAAGGCACGCCCGCGAACAGAGGATCGCCGAGGTGATGGATTTGGCTTACCCGGCCGTGCATCGGGTCCGGCGCAAGCGCGACCGCGGCGCCGAAGACCTCGCCGATTCCCTGATGACCGAGGCAGACGCCGAGGATCGGCGCGGTGGCGAACAGGATCGCGTCGCGGGAGACGCCGAAGTCGCGATGGTTTTGAGGGCGTCCGGGCCCGGGCGAAATAACGATGTTGTCGAAGCAGTAATTTTTCAGATCGTCCCAGGTAAGCTGGTCGTTTTTTATGACGATGGGTTCCTGTCCGTTAACCTGAGCCAGGAGCTGAAACAGGTTGAACGTGAAGGAATCGTAATTGTCGATGAGAAGAGTTTGAATCATTCCGCGCCGCACTGATCCAACCGTGATCGTCCCACCTTGGAGGGACGCCGGCCAGGAATTCGCTCCGGCGGAAAGTGGCAGCATCGATCGCGCCGCGGCGCGAAGCAAGGCATTGATCGGCGTTCTGGACGGCCGGGCACTGTCCCAAGTGGCAAGCATTTAAGCCCGGATTTCCATTTCCCGGTGTACAACTAATTTGGTAATTTCCAAGGCTCACGGGTGATCTCGGCTGGTGGCTTGGTCGTGGCGCGAGAGTTACTGGGGTTTTTCAGCGTGCACAGGGAGACTCAGATGAAAAGGAATACTGCTGCATTTGGTGCGATTCTGATCGCAATCGCATCGCTCGCCGTGGCTCGCGTTTGTTTGGCCGCAGGCGATGACAAAAACGCTAAGGAGTTGATCGCGCTTGACGCGGATTGGTCAAACGCAGCGGTCGCTAGGGACGTCGATCGCGTGGCGTCATTCTACGCGACGGATGGTGTCGCATTTCCGCCGGATGAGCCGATTGCGGTCGGGAAGGCAGCTACGCGAAAGGTGTGGGCCGACTCCTTCGCCGATCCAACCTACCAGATTTCCTGGAAGACGACCTCGGCTGGGGTCGTGAAAGACCTGGGGTGGACGTGCGGAACGTTTCAAGACTCGTCGAAGGGTTCCGATGGCAAGACCGTCGCCAGGAACGGGAAGTACGTCACCGTGTGGTGCAAGGGCGCAGACGGCAAATGGAAGGCCATCCGCGACATCTGGAACTACGACAGCAAATGAGCAGGTAGATCGGAGGCGTGGCGCGAAGGGGTGGCGCGCGCCGGTCATTGGCCTCCCAATTCATTTGAAAATGGAAATCCCCTCTAAACCGTTCTAGCAGGGCCCTTCGAGTACTCAGGGTAAACTCCGGCCGCATCTCTTCTTAGCGTCCGTCGCGGGCATAGGCCGTTCTTCTCGGGAGGCGGCGCGGTTACGGGAGGTCGGTGCTCGCGTCGAGATACGCCAGTATCAGTTCGTTCACCATCGATGGATCGAGCGAGGACGCGCCGCCGCCGTACATCGCACCGCTGCGCGCGGGCGTCGCGGGCAGAGTCTTCGCGTACTCGACGCCGGCCGCAAGGTCTGTGACGAAGCGCGTCGCCACGCCCGGAAGTGTCTGGAGCAAGGTGACGCACATATGAAAGCCGGCGGGCCGCTGCAAGCCGTTAAGCCGCCATCCACGCCCCACGAGGAAATCGTTGACGTGGTAGATGTCCACCTGGTCCGACGTAATCCCGATGCAGTAGGTCGGCTTGCCGATAATCTTGAGCTCGGGGATTTTTGCGATTCCCGACTTGATCGTGTCCGCCGCCTTCATGATGC
>Ga0208043_1000090_pt1 | contig 54760 bp, 52 predicted proteins | sample Sb_taG_12_FD_187710 | JGI IMG/M metagenome (GOLD analysis project Ga0208043, IMG submission 187710) | Peat soil microbial communities from Weissenstadt, Germany - Sb_50d_9_AC metaG (SPAdes) (version 2) | ecosystem: Environmental > Terrestrial > Soil > Wetlands > Peat | place: Germany... | reverse complement strand
TGCGCGTGCAACGAGTTGAAGTCCTGCTCCAGTCCTTCCTCTGACGATTTGCGGGTGTAAATTGCGCAGCGTCGTGTTCGCGACTTAGCGTGCTCCATCGCGGCTCTCCTCTTGCGATCGCCTGAGGCCGAAGAACAACGGCCCGGACCATCGGGTTCCGGTAATCTCGCGCGCGACTTCCGACAGCGAACGGTAACGTTTGCCTCGGAAACGAAATCCCTTTTCGAGAACGCTTACCTGATGGCTGATGCCGCGCCATTCACGCACCAGCACCGCTCCAGGCCGCACGATGCGAGACGGTGTCACCGACAAAGCCGACCCGTTAGCGCCGTCATGGGCGAACTCTGCCAGCAGGCCCTGCGTCGAGGGCTTGAGGCCGCCGAAGGCTTTTTCCTGGAGGCGATATGCGATCGCGCGCGTCAGGAACGAGCGGCTGATATCGCGCGACGGCGCCTTTCCGAACATGGCTTTCCAGCGCTCGCGGAGTTCATCAATACCCAGCTTCGACAGGCTCGCGATTTCCAACGCGAGCGCCTCGCGGCCGATAGAAGGTGCCCGCCGCGTCACGATAGTTGCCCTCGATATTTCGCGACCTTCAGCTCGACATCCAAACTCATATGTGGTCCTCCTCGAGGCGCGCGATTTGCCGCCCCGACGACACACACACATTGCTCGATTAGCGGCACGGAGCCAGTCGTGCGTGGCGGGAGATTTCGGGCAATGTCCGCTCTTTACAAGGTCTTGTCTTTTCTGTTGCGATTTTGGCAGTCCCATTCGCCTTCCAATCGCCCTGATCGAGCAGGCCCGTCGATGCGCGCCCATACCTGGCTTCTTTCTGCGCGAATGACGTTGGGAAAATTGGAGGAAACCACTCGCTTCACCTGCCGACCAGAGCAAACATCCCGGTGAGCCCTTACGGCTCAAGGAGATTTAGAGCGAAATGGAACACGCGAAACAGGCGAACGGAAGCCGCAATCGTTACACCCCGGAAATTAGGCTTGATGTCAGATGGTCCCCTTAGGCGGAATTTCCTTTTTGACCTTGCAAACACCCGATTCGTACTCCCGTACCCAACCCAGCTTCAAGTTGCGATCCGACTGGCGATCACGACCCGCTCCGGCCTCCGCAGGTGAGCCGGGTTCGAGCCCCTGGACAGCCCCGCGGGCCCACATCGGTTCTCTTGGAAACGGATTTTTCACGCACTGGTCCCTCGCTTGCTGCTTCCTCAGACAATTGTCTCGGCAGCCCAACAATCCGCTATCCCGCCGGCACCGTGTGTGTGGCGAATTGCTGATTTCCGCAGAATCAGCAATTCGCCACACACACGTTGGAATCGGAGAGTCAGGATGGAAATTCCTGCCAAACAACCTCATCCAGTCCTCGCCAGCGGGAACATTTCGCGCCTATGCAAGATTTCAATGATGCGGGATGCTATGTTCCTGAAGTCAGCATATGGCAGACAAGCGCAGCACCGACGCAGATTGGCGCTCGCGAGGGTGGATACATTGCGAAACGCAGCGAGTCCCATTTTGGCGGCAATCGTCGGCACCGTAATACTGATGTGCGGTGCGGCCTGGGCGGGACCCGATCGTGCCAACGTAATGCTGGTTCAGGACGACTGGGTTCGGGTTCCTTCGTCCGGTGGGAGTTCGGATTCAGAACCTGCGCGTCACTCCGATTCGCAAGATAGCCAGGTGACCGAAGACCATCCGCAACGCGGTGGTGACAACGCGCCGGTTACGATCGTGGAATACTCCGACTTCCAGTGCCCGTATTGCCGTCAGACCGAAAGTTCGCTCAGGCAGGTGCTGAATAAATACGGCGACCAGGTGCGCCTGGTTTACATGGACTTCCCCTTGTCCTTCCACCAGCACGCGATGGAAGCAGCCATGGCTGCGCGATGCGCTGATGAGCAGGGCCAGTTCTGGGCCTATCATGACGCGCTCATCGGAAATCCTTCGGGACTCTCGACGCCCGAACTAAAGACGACGGCGACGCAGCTTGGGCTGGACCGCGTAAGTTTCGATGCATGCCTCGATGAGCACAAGTACCAGAGTGCCGTAATCGCCGATCACACGCAGGGCGAGCGAGTCGGCGCGAGCGGGACTCCCTACTTCATTATCGGCGGGCATTCGATGAGCGGCGCTCAGCCGCTTTCAGCATTCGAGTCAGTGATCGACGAGCAACTTCGCAGCCGCTAGGGAACCTCTGCATAAGTCTTTTGTTTCGTGTATAAACCATTAGTTGGATCGGTGGAAGTGGAGGTGTGGAGATGGCTAATCAGCGGACGTTCGCATCGCTGGCGTGGAGTGCGAACGGTAAAGTCATCCGGCGCGAACGGTTCCTGGCTGAGATGGACGCGGTGATTCCGTGGTCCCGGCTGATGGCACTGATCGAGCCGCACTACCCGAAAGCCGGACCGGGCCGCCAGCGCATGTGTTGCAACTTTGGCGGGATTGGCTGGTAGTCTGCGAAGACCGTGAATAACGCAACCCGACCGGAAATCTTCAAAGTGGCGGCAGACGAAGCCCGAGCTGATTCTGTGCGCCGTGCGCTGGTATGTGCGCTACTCGCTCTCGCTGCGCGATGTCGAAGAGTTGTTCGCCGAGCGCGGTCTGGAGCCGGATCACACACCACGATCTGGCGCTGGGTTCAGCGTTACGGCTGTGAACTGGACCAGCGGCTGCGGCGTCATCTCAAATCGACCAACAAATCATGGCGCGTTGACGAGACCTATATTCTAGTGCAAGGGGCGTTGGTCCCCCTATATCGGGCCATCGATTCCACCGGCGCCACGATCGACTTCCTGCTCTCGGCGTTGCGCGATGCCGCAGCCGCCGAACGCTTGTTCCGCAAGGCTCTTCGCGATCCACACACCCGCAACTCCGCGTCATCAACACCGATAAGGCTCGCCTCTACGAAATCGGCGATTGCAGGTGTGAAAGAGGAGAGAACCCTACGCCGCCGCTGCCGTCGTCGACCGGTGCAATATTTGAACAACATCCTGGAGCAGGATCATCGAGCGATCAAACGACGAGCGAAGGCCAAACAGAGCTTTGGCGAGTTCCAAACGGCGCGGGGGCCCATTGAGGGGTATGAGGCGATGCACATGATTCGGAAGGGGCAGGCGCGGTGGGTCAGCGGCGCTGATGTTCGCAAACAGAATCAGCTTATCGACCAGCTGTTCGATCTGGCAGCCTGAGACCTCGCCGCCCGGTTCCTTGGTGGGGCTTCTCCGTCGCCGTTTTCAAACTTGCAACACTTCCGTTCAATCTATACGAATGAGTTGGAATTGGAAAGTCAAAATGGAAATTCCCGTTCAAGAACTGGAACGAGATATGGGCGGGGTACCACCGTGGCGCGATCAAACCGATCCCACCTGGAACGCCTTCAGCGGGTACGCGCCGAAGATCGTCATCATCGAGATCAATTCGTCCATCCCACCGGGTGTTCACCAGATCCACGACGGCCATGACGCCATCGTGGTCGAGCTTCACGTCGACGCTGGAGCTCGGCCGGCGCAAGGGGTACCGACTCGCGTGTCATACCGGCAACATGATCTTCGTGCGCGAGGATCTGCTGCCACACCTGGAGCAGATCATGATTGTGGTTAAGCTAACCGGCGGGCTCGGCAACCAGATGTTCCAGTATGCCGCCGGCCGGCGCCTGGCCCTGCACCATTTCACCGAGCTGAAGCTCGACCGTACCAGCTACGATAACCAGCCCGCCAATGAAACGCCGCGGCACTACGAGCTGGATTCTTTTAATCTCAAAGCCTCTGCCGCCACTGCAGCCGAACTGCCGCCGACTGGATTGGCGGAGCGGATCAAGCGCAAGCTGGCTGGCCAGAAAAGCCCGGCCCTTATCTACGAGAAGGATTTTAACTTTGACCCCCGCATCCTTGAAGCTGCTGACAATTCTCTGCTGATCGGGTTTTGGCAGAGCGAGAAATACTTTGCCGATGTGGCCGACACGATTCGGTCGGACTTTAGCTTTAAGACCAAGCCCACGGGCAAAAACGCCGAGCTGGCCGAACAGAGTGCTTCGGTCAATGCTATCTCCCTGCACGTCCGGCGCGCCGACTATGCCAATGACGAAGCCACCAATAAGCATCACGGACTGGCGCCGCTCGACTATTACCGCGAGGCCGTCAAGCAGCTGGCCGCGCGGGTTGAAAGGCCGCACTTTTTTGTGATTTCGGATGACCCGGACTGGTGCAAGGCCAATATCAAAATCGACTTCCCCACCACCTTCATCAACCACAACGGCGACAAAGGGTACGAAGACCTGCGGCTGATGAGCCTCTGCCGGCACCACATCATTGCCAACAGTTCGTTCAGCTGGTGGGGGGCCTGGCTCAACCCGCGTGCCGGCAAAATCATCTACGCGCCTCAGCGCTGGCTGGCCAACCCCAATATCGATACCGGCGACGTCACGCCGGCAGATTGGATCAGGCTATGAGCACCAAGCCGCGGCTATCGGTAGTGATGAGTGTCTACAACGGCGAGCAGTACTTGAAGCTGGCCATAGACAGCGTGCTAAGTCAAACTTGGCGTGGTTTTGAGTTCATCATTATTGATGACGGATCAACCGACGGCAGCCGGGAGATTATTAGGAGTTATGCCGATCCTCGCATCAAGCTTCTGACCCAAGATAACCACGGGCTGGTCTATTCGCTTAACCGCGGCATCAAAGCGGCCGACGCCGACTACGTTGCGCGCATGGACGCCGACGATATTTCGGCTCCGAAGCGGTTCGAGAAGCAGATGGCGGCGCTAACGGCCGACCCCACCCTGACCATTGTCGGATCAAACTTCGTGATGATCGACGATGCCGGCCGGGTTGTTAAAACCGTTGTGCCGCCAACCCGCGATATCGACATCAAGCGCCAACTGTTTAGACGCAACCCGCTCGGCCACGGCAGTGTGGTGATGGCTAAGGCGGCCGTAGTCGCCGCTGGCGGCTACCAAGACGTCGGGCCGATCGAAGACTACGAACTATGGGGCCGGTTATTCGAACATGGCGCGCGCTTTGCCAGCGTACCGGAGGCGCTGTACCGGTGGCGCAACAACCCGGCCGGCATCTCATCCAGCGCCCCCGAGCGCCAGCGCAAACTAGCGCACAAGGTGCGGGCGGGACTGTGGCAGCGGACAGCACTGCCTGATCCCGGATTTTGGCGTTTGGTTGCGGGTGGCTATCGATACTTAGCCGTACCGCGCTACGGCTGGCGGCTGGCCGTGCAGTATGCCCAGGATCAGTATGCACTCCTAGGCCTAAGCCGCAGAAACGGAGCTTTGATGCAGGTGGCCAAACTCATGCTGGTGCTAATTGCTATTCTCCCGTTCAGCCTAGCAGCCGCAGTCGAAGGTGTGATCGAACTCGCCAAGCGGCGATACCTGTGTGTGGCGAATTACTGATTCTTGGGGAAATCAGTAATTCGCCACACACAGGCAGATCCCCGATTCGCAATAGTCTTTCTTGCTCAGAGACGGCGCTGCAGGGGAGCACGTGCGCATCCATTCGACAAACTGGGTACAGGGCGAAAAAGGGTGCCGCCTTAAGGGATCTCCGAAAGTCGCTAGCTTGGGCTGCTGCCCGTCCGCTCGGACTGAAGATCGAGTAGCACGTAGCCCGGCAGGTCCGCGATACGAAACGCCTCGCGCACCGCGCCTGGCAGCTCTGGCTCGGCGGTGTCAAAGTCCACCACGCGGGGATTCGAGGTGGTGAAGCGCCGGCCCATCTGCTCCATTTGACAGCCGTGCGCCTTGACGATATTGCGCGCCCAATCGACATCGCGACCATAGGTCATGGGGATCACGAACCAATGTGTGGCGAATTGCTGATTCTTGGGGAAATCAGTAATTCGCCACACACAGGCGTATTGTTGCTCATTTCGCTCCTGGTCATCGCGGGTTGTTCCCGAAAGCGAGCGATAGAGACTGGCATCGATCGTGAAGTTCGCGTGGCTCATTCTGAGAAGTCTTCGCCGTAATCGACGGCGTAATATACTCACCAGCCTCTCGATCGCAATTTCGATATTCATGTTTTGCGGACTCGCCAGCGTAGCGGCGATCCCTGCTCTGCTGCTGCGGGGTCCCGCGGCCTCGCGAAGGCTCGTTTGTCAAAACCAGGCCGGGTTGTTCTTCTCGCTGCCCGAATCCTATGCGCGGAAGATCGCCGCGATGCCGGGTGTCAACGTCGTGCAAGGATGGGAACTCCTGCCATCGGAGTTTCGCGGGTCCGCCGACAAGTTTTTCAGTTACGCAGTAGATCCTCACGATATGCGGGAACTCTGGCCGGAATGGGGCATCTCCGCGCCCGCCGCTGCGGCATTCGAGCATCAGCGAACAGCCGCATTACTCGGGCCGGAACTGGCGCGTCGTCATGCCTGGCGTGTTGGCCAGCAAATCGTTGTGCATGGGAATCTTCCCTCTCTCGACGTTCCGGTCAACATAGTTGGCCTAATGAACCCCGGCACTTCATCAACTGGGGCACTGAACATTCTGGTGCTCCGGCGAGACTATCTGGAATCGCTGAAGGGCATGCCGGGACTAGTGGCGGTCTTCTGGATTCAGGTCGATCGGATCACTTCCATCGATCCGGTGATCGCTTCAATAGACGGCGCCTTTAGGGATTCTGAATATCAGACCAGGACCGAAGCTGAAGGCGAATTTTCAAAGAACCTGTTCAGTAGCCTCGCTTCCATGTTCACTCTGGCGACGGTTCTCGGCGTGATTGTGGTGATCGTGGTCACCCTGATAGCCGCGAATACCGCGGCGATGTCGATTCGCGAGCGCGGTCGTGAGATAGCCATCATGCGCGCGATCGGTTTCAATCCGGGCGCTGTTCTCTTCTGGCTGGTCTCGGAGGCTTCGCTAATCGCGATCGCCGGAGGCCTCATCGGAGGCTTCGCGACATGGCTGGTCCTGGGCGACCTGGCACCGCCGATTCCCGGGCTGAACCAGCCGCTTCCGATGAGCAGTGGAATCATACCGATGGGAATAGTGCTGGCCTGGCTGGTAGGAATTGTCAGCGCGTTCGCTCCGGCCTGGATCGCCACGCGGAGAGACATCGTCACCGGTCTGCGTTGGATCGCCTGACCTGGTGGATTCGAGAAAAGCGCGAGAGCCTAGCCTGTTGTGTGTGGCGAATTGCTGATTCTAGGGAAATCAGTAATTCGCCACACACAGGCTGCTGCCGCCTTCGGTGGATAACCTCGCATGCAGCATCCTCACGCCAATTTCGGAGCAGCTCGAATTTCGTGATTGAGCGATCCGGGCGGGTGATAGACGACTCCGCGCTCCGTCGCTGTCGCGCGCCACAGTCGCACTTCCACCGAGACATCTCGGCTTGTCGGCATCGCCATGAAGGCAGGGTATCGCCAGACGCGCGAAACCACAAATGAACTCGCGCGGATTAAGTTTTTGAGGAGGCACACCGGTCAGCTCGACTCATGGAAGCATGACTTTGTTCCAGTCGATCTCGAATCCGGCGGCGCTAAGCTCGTGAGCGAGCTTCTGCTTCCAGCCGCCATGCTCGTCGAAACTCTCCCAGACGATTCCAAGGATGTCTGAAGGCAATTCAACCTCGCCTTTTTTCAGGGCACAGACTCGGCTGCGGCCCAATTTGCCGATGAAATATCCCCATTCGAGAATCACGTTCTGACGTGCCCTCGCGAGCGGAGGGTTTCCCGCCTCGCTGCCTGTATCATCCGGAGTTAGCAGGACCACGACGAACCCTACGTTGCCGTGAGCCTCAAATTTTTCGATAACAGTCTGCCCTTTGTTCGGTTGCTCGTGCAGAATTACGGTTTCAAATCCGATTCCTTTCAGGAACCGGGCCACCGCTTCCCGAGATCCTTCATCATGGCCGTGAACAATGAACACCCGTCTCTCCTTCGATGTTTCGTGCGGCATTGCGGCCTCCATGTTCGGTCCGCCGACCGAACCCACATACTCGATGAAGTCTCGCGCGAACGGCACGAGAATCTGTTCCGCCACATTTCTTAAGTTAACCCCCAAATCACTATCGACGTAGTAGAAGTTCACGGCGAAATAGACGCTTGCCCAATCCGGCATCTCAGCGAATTTGTCGACGAGCCTAATGACGGTTCCGAGTTCCTGCGGCTCGTCCGCCGGCCATTCGAGTTTTCCGCTGCCCACCATCGAGCTCATTTTCGATGCGCCGGCTTCCAGCCAACCATCGAGATCGATGCCCTGGGTAAGCTTTTCGGTAATCTCGACTAATTCCGGAGCATGCAGCAGCCCTGCCAGTTTCTTGATGTGGCGGTCGAACGACGGATAGTCCGTACTTCGCAAATCGTTCACCGTATTTTTGATCTGCCGCAGCAATCTTTGATCAATCATTGCAAGACCCTAAAGGCGAAGTGCGAACCCCTGCTCCGTCCGAACATTAACTTCGATCTACATAGCTGGTACTGTACCGGCATCAAAGACGGTGAGTGAGAACATGACGGAGTGGCTGTTCGACAGGCATGGTTCGCCGCGGCTCATTCTCGATGATGATTGCGTTCGCAACGCTTCTGGTGGCGTCATCGCCTGGATCTCCAGAGACGGTCTTTTTTCGTTAACAGGCCGCCACATCGGATGGTATGAGGACGGCGTGATTTACGACCGCCACAACCGCTCGCTCGGATTTACTTGCGATGCGACCGGTCACTTGCCGAGCCGGCCTGGGACTAGTGGCACGCCGGGTATGCCGGGACTGAGTGGCCGCCCCGGCCGTCCCGGTTTCAGCGGGATGTCCGGCCGTCCGGGGTATGGCGGTTGGTCGGACAGTGATCTCACCGACTATTTCAAAACCGCTGAGCACCGAATCTGAATCTCACGGTTTCTTCGGGGCCGGTCGCACAGGGGTGTTCGGATCGAGCAGCGTGGCGTCCACCACCGCCGAGAGCGACTCCACCGTCCGCGGATCGACGAATTTCGAATATCTGCCACCGCCGAATTTCTCACCCAAAAATTTTAGCACCGACGTATGATCGAACAGGTTGTGGAACACCGATCCGGCCTGCACGAAGGGAGAGACGACGATGCCCGGAACCCGCACGCCCAGCGTCTCGAACGGCCTATAGGAAGCTCCGGGAGGTGGGATGGTGCGCAGCGCGAGCGGCTCAACATGATCAAAAATAGATCCGTGCTCGTCGTAGGAGATCGCGGCAAAAAGGTTCTCCCAGATTCCGGGACTGCTGATAGCCTCCCAAACCATATTCAAAAAGCGCTGTCCGCCGAACAGGGTGGCTGGCGAATGATCGTCGGTCGCTTGTTGATTGTTGCGCCGGTAGTCGTCGTAATAGAGTGGCTCGATGAACGTGACTGGCGCCACATCACCGTTCTTGAAATCCTCGATAAGCCGCGAGATAGGCCGAAAGAGACTTTGGCTTTGGATATCCGACTGGTACAGCCTTAAAACGCGTGGCATTTGCATGAAGAAGAAGGAGCCAGAGTAGTAGACGCGCCAGCCCGCCCGTTGCCCGAGCCAGTCATAGACCAGATCATCCGGATCGTCGGTGAAGAGATTGTGCGCCATCTCGAGATAGCCGACGGGCGTGCGGTCCAATAAAGCGTAGCCGCTCATCGCCATCAGGCGATTCGGCAAAGTGCTAGCAGGCAAGCACGCGTGCCAGCGATCGCACACGGCAAAGTTCTTGGCAAGGAAGTCCGTGATCCATACGTCCTTGGGTCCGCAATACTCCATGACCGCGTCGGGCCGAGCATGCGGAACGGCGCGGACATAGCTGTCTGAGAATCCCTGCATCTTCTTCGGAACGGAGTTAATTTGCAGCGCGACGTTTTCGCGTTCGTGCGGAGGATCGGGATCGATGTTCGGGGTGGTCAGCGGATGCGGAGGATAAGTGAAGCCGCTGTAATATTTCATCGCCTCGAAGATGCCGTTTATCTGGTCCCACTTCGGATGATTTCCCGGCAAATTGAGATATCCAAGTATATGGTCGAACGAGCGGTTCTCCATGTAAACGATCACGACGTACTGGATGCGTGACAAATCCATCGGTCAGACCTCTACTTCCAAAAACATAACGGCGCAGTGTCTAAATTCCCCCGCCGGAAATCGAAACGCAACTCTCGCGTGACATGTTGTTCACACCGCTATGTTTTAAGCGCGAATTCCTCTAGTTCGTACAAGGGACCGCTGGTCAAACAAAGGCTACAGCGCGTTCCTTCCAATAGCTTGCTCGTTTCATCATCTCTCTTGATAGTGAATCCACCCCGCATGGTCGTCGCCGGACACCCGTGGGAAAAATCGAGCGTTAGATTCCAAGCGGCAATACGATCGTCCGATCGCGCGGTCTCGAGATCCACTTCAAGTATTGCGACAACGCGTCGACTTGGTCGTCATGCCGACCGCGCGGGAATTGTGTGATTTCGATAAAGTAATCCTCGAGCCAATCGGCGTGTCTGGGCACGTATACGTGGCCTGCTTCAATCTTCGCGGACTGAGCATGCATTCGGCTCAGCTTGTCACCCTCCGGCTTAATCGCGATTGCCTTGGGGAAGCCAGGAAAATCATCGCCGCACAAGTCTTGAATAAGCGATGTGCCCGAGCCCTTATCTTCAATTAATGGAGGTCCGGCGCCCCCACTCGCGCCAGCACTCGTATATCCGCCGCCTAAGGTCTGGGTAGAGCAGTTTTTTTCGCTCGACGTCAAGAATGAAATGATTGTTGCCCCTGGCTAAGAAAGTCATACACACAGAAAAGTCACTCGATTTGCCGTCCGTTAGTGCCGTGTCCCAGCTCTGAGTGATGGTATCGCCCCTCCTGCGCTCCAGCGGCTCGTCATAAATCGGGAACCACTTCCGTTGCAGGATGGCGCCTTCGGTCGGAACTGGGCACTGTTGATACTGCGCAGAGTAGTCGTAGCTCCCAAGAATAATTTTTGTAGCGTCGAGCGTTTCACGTGATTCGCGCGCCGGATGAAGCACTTCCCCAGCTTCGCGCCGATAAACTCTGTCCTTGCCGACCGGAATCTCCTGCTCGGTGTCTGCGATCGCTGGCAGGTTCAGGTGGGTCCACTTTTCTTTTTGCAGCACGTAGCCAATGAGATCGTCAACGTGCAGGCGCTGCTGGACTATAATAATGCGGTCATTGCGCTTGTCGTCGAGCCGCGAATAGATCGTGCGACTATAAGACTCGTTGACGCCGGGTCGGTAGACGTCGGACATTGCTTCGTCGGCCTTCAAGGAATCGTCGATGATAATATAGTTGGCGCCCCTCCCGGTGAGCGTCCCGCCAATTGAAGTCGAATAGCGGTAACCCTGCGCCGTCGTAACAAACTCCATTTCGCTGTTTTTTTCACGACTGATTCGCGTCCCGGGAAATAGCCGCCGGTACCATTCCGACTCCATGACGCGGCGACAATCCCTGGCGTGCCGGGCGGCGAGGTCCGCCGAGTAGCTCACACAAATAATGCGCGCCGACGGGTCGTGTGCGAGTATCCATGCAGGGAATGCGACGGAAGTGCAGATGGACTTAAGAGAACGCGGCGGGACCGTCATGATCAGACGCGTGACGCCACCGTTTATGCACAGCTGAAGGTGCCACGCCATCGCTTCGATGTGCCAGTTATGCTGGTAAGCTTCTCCGGGCGCGATCGTCTCGAGACCGCGCCGGATGAAGGCCAGCAAATCGTTTTTGAGCAAAAGATCCATTCGCTGCCGATCAAAAGTGCTCATGCTGCAACCTCCGATTTTTCGCAATCGCTTTTTGGTTCGTTATCCGGCGCGAGGCTGCGCAGACGATCGTCCAGCTCGGCGAGCATTTGTTGCTCTTGGGGAGTGAATCGCTCTCCGGCATCGGGGAACGCTCCTTCTGTGCCGAAGATGCGTACCGCTAGGTTGATCAGCGTAGTGATGGCCTTGGTGTCCCCCTTCAAGGATTTAGCCATCAGCGACATCAGCACACCTTCTTGTCCCGAAACTTTAAATTTCCGATCGCCCTCGCGCACTGATATTTTTTGCCCCAATATCCTTGTCAGGTCGGTTTTGAGATTCCGCGTGTGCTTTGCGCGCCCCCTCGGATTGCCTGACTCCCCTTTTTTGAATTGTGAAACCTTCGGCGGCTTTCCGTAGCCGACTTCGTAGTCCATCATCCTCGTCCTCCTGTCATCTTTGTTGTCTCCATAATCTCCGCCGCAGGCCCTGCTGCGCGCTTGGTCTCCATATCGTTGAACGTCACTCCAGTTTCGGCGTGCATCACTTTTTCGCCGGTTAATTTCTCAAAACGCCTGATCGTCAAATCTACGTACGCTGGATCGAGCTCTATAAGGGCCGCCCGTCGCCCGGTCTTCTCGGCGGCGATGAGCGTCGTGCCGCTGCCGCCGAAGCTGTCGAGAACGATCGCGCCGCGCTTCGAACAATCCAAAATCGCATCGGCGACCATGGCGATCGGTTTGACAGTAGGGTGCATTGCCAGCTCATCTCGCCGCCCGTCGCGCAAAGAATTTGCGCCCGGGTAGTTCCACACGTTGGTACGGTTGCGGCCGAAGCGGCCGAGCAAGATGTTGTTAACATGAGGCGCAGTGCCTTTCTTGAACACGAAGACAAGCTCGTGTTTGGAGCGGTAGAGCGAACCCATGCCGCCGTTGTCCTTATTCCAAATGCACAGCGCTTTTACTTCGGAGTAGACGTCGCGCGCGGCGTCCAGCAGCTCGAACATTTTCCGCCAGTCCATGCAAATGAAGTGGATCGACCCGTCCGCGCTGAAGTCGGCGAGATTGGCTAGAGCCACCTTGAGGAACGCAGAGAACTCCGACTCCGACATTTCACCCGAGGCCATAGGAAATTCCCGATGCTTGATCGAGCCCAAGCCGCTGACGTTGCCGTTTATCTTCAAATTCCATGGGAGATCCGCGAAGACCATCTGAGCGTTCTTGCGGCCCAGCAGACGCTTTAAAGAGATTCTCTTGGTCGCGTCTGCGCACAGCAGGCTATGACTGCCGGCGGTCCATAGGTCACCTACCCGAGTGACAATCGGAGCCGACGCGTCAATAAGCGGAACTTCGTCGTCGACGTCGTTCGCGCGCATCGAATCACAACCCTGGATCAACAGGTCGATCTCCGCAGTCTCGAAGCCCGTGACGGTTAGATCGAAATCGACGTCGATCTTCGACAGAAATTGCAGCTCCGTCGCGAGCAGTTGCGGATTCCAGCCCGCGTTCTCGGACAACTTGTTGTCTGCGATTATGTAGGCCCGCGTCTCCGCCTCCGTCAGGTGCTCAAGCCTGATGATCGGCGCTCTCTCGAAGCCGAGCAGGCGGGCGGCCTCGAGACGCGCGTGGCCGGCGATCACGCGATCGCTTCGATCAATAAGGACCGGTACAGTCCACCCGAACGTGCGGATGCTCTGTGCGATTTGACGAATTTGCGCGGGAGAGTGAGTTCGGGGGTTGTTCGGGTGGGGATGAAGCGAAGCTAGCGGCACCCATTCGACTTTTCGCTCATCGCTCCCGCTCCGGAGTCGCGCCTTGCGGTCCTCTTCGACTGGTCGTGTTTGTTGAGATCGGTTCGTTTTCATGCTGTCAATTTGACAGCGATGAATGACCTTTCGTAATGGCAGATAAATTTTATCTTGTTATTTTACGGGGCGAATTTCCTCAGCCGGCGCGGGTAACAACGGTGCTGGAGCGAAGCGGCGCAATTTTCCGGCTGTTCTAGGCATCTTTGGAGCTCGGGTCTGAATCCTAAGTAGCAATTCAGAAGCGCGGTCTTGCGCCCGCGCTGTCTTGAGTGCGCCGCGAATGTCTTCAATAGTCGCACTCTTGTCGTAAATATCCTCCGCCCGAAGTCTCAAGTTCAATTCAGCTGCGAGCTTCCGAATAGCCATGCCAACCGCGTTTCGTTCGACTTCAACTGCGTCCGCTATTCGGCTCCGGCTCCAACCGCAAGTCTGGTACCCCGCGAACCAAAAAAAGACCTCGTTCGTGGGTCGTTTCGGGGCGAGAGATTTCCTGGTGCGCCCGCGGCTCCGACGACGCCTGGGTTCGAACAATCCCGAACTGATAGCGGTCGCCCCGACCTCTTCAAGCGATTCCCTTAGAATCCGCTGAAACGCGCGGAGGGCGCACTGGCGCGCGAGCGTTTTCGTCCTCGGCTCGCCTACCCAATCGCCAAAGTCAGCGCCCCCTATTCGACGCTTGATCACCTCGTCAATGGTTGGCGGCTTTCGCTCCGAGCGCGATCTCAACGACCAGCGTGGATGATAAAAGCGATCCCATTGTCTGCTTGGTCCTTCACGCTGCCATGTTATGGTATGCGCGAACCAGTCGATCGCCCACTCGGCTCCGAGGTTCCATTGACGCGCCCACAGTTTTAACTCTCGCCGGGTGGGCGACCGGGGTTGGGTCTTGCTCAGTTCCTTCAGAGAATGCAGCACCCCCGGTTTTAGCCTCGCAATCGCGTCCATGAACCGAGCCTGGGCAGGTAAATGCCTGTCTACGTTCTCGACTCCCGCACTTTTGCCACGTGTTTTATGGCTCACTTCACTAACAGGCTTGATCCATGTTTTGTGGCTGCGACACACGGTAATCGATCGAGCAAAAGTTCTCAAAGCTCATTTTACTCTGGCTTGAAGATAGTTAGGCTAACACGCCGTTGCGATCGAATGGATACGGTAGCCAGCTCGAGTGTCTCAGTCTCGACAGTCTCTTCAGTCAGGGAAGATAAGCTTGAGAGCCCGGCTGGCTTGTGAACCTCCTGTGAGGTGACCACGAGAAGGTGCGCGGATTTCCATCAAGGCCCGGAGCGTAAATTGAAGCTCCTTAAAGAGGCCGAATATATGGCTGCAACCGGATTCACCTTCCACCCGACAATCGCCTTTCGCTCGGGGCTGGGTCCATAATAAGCCACAGGCGAGACGACCCGGTTCCGTTTTGGTCTCGACGCCGTAATGGTGGAAACCAAAGTGGCGCACGGCATGCAGAGCATGCGTTTGGCAGGAGCTACAGGTCGAGAATTTGTCGTCCTGCCCGAAAAGCGCGGTGGGCACGAGCGAGCTTAGGAAGCGTTCTTCTTCTTTTCTGCCCAGCGCTTCTTCATCGCTTCAGAGAGCTTCTTCCGGCCCGCAGCAGTGAGCCCGCCACGTCGCTTGGGCGCAGACGCCTTACCAGTAGTCTTTCCCATACGCCGCTCTGCCCAGCGTCTTTTCATCGCCTGGGACAAACGACGTCTCCCCGCTGCCGTGATACCGCCTCGCCGCCGTTGGGGCGCACCCGCTCTTCGAACCGTACCGCCGACCGCCACCTTCGCATCCTCGAGAAGGGCGGCAATAGCGCGGCCTATTTTGTCGCTTTCCGATTTCAGCTCTGTGATTATCCTGTTCAGGTCCACTTTCGCCTCCTGTTTGATAGCGGGTATCGTCAGTATGCGGTGTCCGCCGAGCAACTACAACTCCCCCGCAGCTTAGACAGCGTGGGGGTTGCTATCCATCACATAGAGGACGCCGACCGCGCGGCCAGTCTCGACAACCGGAAGGCGGCCGATCTTACGTTCAATCCGGTCTCTTCTCAAAACCTGGTTTGCGCCGCGGCGGCCGTCAGTCAGAGCCAGTTCATCACACCCCTCAGGCTATGCGAGGCCGTTTAGATTTGTGAAGGAATTCGGGCCGCACCAAGTTTTGAGAGGCGACAAGCATATTGAACCGAGCTAAAACCTTGCAGAGGAAGGGCGTTCGGTCTACAAGCGAGTTGAAATTAGAGAGTAAAAGCGGAAATCCCGGTTGAAAGGAGTCCGATCCATGGCATCTATTACGAAGACTGCCAGGAAATTCTTCGAGGCGTGCGAAACGGGGAAAGGATGGGAGGGATGCAAGGAGCACTGCAAGCCGGGTGCGACCTTCTCCGCTCAAGCCGAGCCGCTCGCGGACATACGGACCCTGCAGGAGTACACGGAGTGGATGAAGGGGCTGCTGAAGTTTATGCCCGATGGGCGATACGAGCTGAAGTCGTTCGCCACCGACGACGAACGGAAAAGCGTTTGTGCCTATGGCGTCTTCTCGGGCACTCATACCGGGCAAGGAGGCCCCTGTCCACCGACCGGCAAGCGCGTGGCGACGGACTATGTGTACGTGATGGAGTTCGACGGCGAGAAGATCCGGCACATGACGAAGATCTGGCATGCGGGATTGGCCATGAAGGAACTCGGGTGGATCTGATCTGACACTTGGGGGGCAAGATTCGTTACGCTGCTCGATGCTCGTCTTCGCATACTGCACGGCGAGAGCTATCGAGGAATCACGAGACGAAAACGCTCGAAACTTTAGTAACCCGAAGGGCCAGCAGACCCTGCCATCTGATTCTCAATTACGCCCCCGAACGTACGAAATAAACGAATTAGGGATTGAGACGCAGTGACGCACACTCTGGCCGGGGACCAGAAACCTCAGAAACTTCAGGACGGCCACAAACGTCAGCCGCAGAAGCGACAGCGGACGGAATCGGCAGGTATGCATACTTACCTTTCTGAGGTTTCTGACCTTCCAGGGAGGGTGCAGAGCTTTTCCCTATGGGGGGACCACGACGCTTACTGACTCACGGTGGAAAGCCCTTTGGACTCAAAATCTGGCGGGACTTCGCGTTTGCAAAACGCCCAATGTCAGTGCGAGTTAGAATAAGGATTGAAAATGGGAACTCCGGGTAAAAGTAAATGAGACCTTAGAGCGACGGTCGAGGCGAGCGATGAGAATTACAGACGCGTTAAGAGAAGAGCACAAGGTTTTTAGCGTTAGATTCGACGAGCTCGATCAACTCGTCAGCCTATGCCGTGACCTCGCTCTGTTGCGTCCGAAGGCATCCTTGCTGGCCAAAGGGTTATTGTCCCATGCCCGCATCGAGAACGATATCCTGTTTCCCTTGCTTGTGCGCTTCCTGGGGGGAACGGGGCCGCTAGCTATGATGAAGGCCCAACACGAGGAAATCGAGGGTGGCCTGCTTGGGATCTTGGTTTGGCGTGTGGACGAGGCAGAACTTCAGGACCCTGAACACGCCCAGGCTGCAGTCAAGGGAATTCTGCAGATAGCACGCCAGCATTTGGCCATGGAAGACAAAATGTTTTGGATGGCGGAGAAGATTGTGGGCGACAGTCAGCTTAACGAACTTGGCCAACAGTTTGCCGAGCGCAGGCGGGCAGAACCACTCGCGTGGTCTTAGGGCTCGTTACGTTTGCCCCGCAAAATCTGGCCTTAGTTGATCCGTCAAGACCAACAATTGCGATGTCGATAACTTTCGCGCCTGTGTGTGGTGAATTGCTGATTCTGGGGAATTCAGTAATTCACCACACACAGGGTAATTTATCTCCAATTCCTTCACCCCTCACCCCCGAGTTATCCTCTTGATCGTTCGTTCGTTCGTATGGGCATAGTGTTTCGTATGCGATTTGGATGCAGCTCGCAATGCTTGACGCTTGCGACGGGCATCGGCTCTGCAGAGGCCCGCGATGGCCGCTAGCGTGGCAGATCGGCTATGGTCACTGGCCGAATTGTCGGAGGTCGGTCCATGACGACCGCGCGCCCGATGACAAACCATTCGAGATTACGTCCCCGACTCGGGTCTGCGGTCGTAGCGCTGATGCTCATCACGCCCTCCGCACTGGCTGCGCAACCGCTCACTCCCAAGCCGCTGCCCGCGCCGGTCCAGTCGCAGGCACCTGGAATCCGCCCGCTCGGTCGTGGCCGTCAGACGGTATGGGGCGTCCGCGTTTACGACGCAACCTTGTGGGTCGTCGGCGACCGATTCACTCCCGCCCAGCCGCACGCGCTCGACCTCGAGCCCGGCCGAAGCGTGAGCGCCGATACTCTTGTTAATAGCGCGATGGCCGAAATGCGCAGGCTCAAACTAGGCGACGTGTCGCAGCTTGCATCTTGGCGTCTGGAGATGAAGCGACTGATGCCGGAAGTGAAGTCCGGCGACCAAGTTGTGGTGTTTTGTCCGAGCGAAGCGAAGACGTTGGCGTATTACAACGGACGCATCCAAGGTGAGGTAGATGACGCAACCCTATGCTCCGCGATTATGAATGTGTGGCTTCACCCAGCCAGCCAGAACCAGGCGTTGCGAAAGTCACTGCTCGCGCACTAATCGCCCATTCGCTGTCGAGGATTACGCGGCGTTTCAAATTATGACACCACCAGAAGCATCCTCACGCCCGACTTCGATCCCGAGCCGACGGCCGTGCAGATCGGCCGACGCGGCTATCTCTCACCGTGCCGAGCGCCGAGATGCGCGGCGCGCAGAGCGACTATTATCATGATCACTGGGAGCTCACATCATCGCGCAAGATATGCGGCGTCCTGCTAACGCAGGACGTAGGAGCGCCCCTCGAACGCTCTCAATTCTCCTGCTCGAAATGAAACCGATTGGTCAACGTTTTTGTCGATTGAAAGGCAGCTCAACGCCGAGTCGTTCCAATATCGCCGCTCCCCCGGGTATTCGCGAATTGAGGCTCGAACCCCGAGAAGGAGCCGGCGCGTAAGCAACCAAGCCACCGTCGCGATCGAACGGAGAGCGCGCCGGGCCATCAATGAATTCCGGAATGCTCGTAGAGGATGCGGCGGACCTCTTCGATCGTCTGTGGCGTCCCCTGAGTCGAGTGGCCTGAAGGCACTACGAGCTCCGATTCGACGCCGTCGATATGCGCGCTCTTGTACTCGACCACCCCGTCGTTGCCGTCCTCGACCGGCCCGTCGCCTCTTACCGGTATGATCGAGTTGACCTTCACCCCAGGGGCGATCGGCGTCGCGGATAGCGCCTTAATGAACCGATTGGAGGGATCCATGTTGTCCAGCGCGGTCGGGATCGTAAACGGAGTTCCCATCATGCTGGTCTCGCGAAGCTTTCCGAGTGCAACCACGGTCTTGGCAAGCCCGCCAGGCAGATTCAAGAATTTGTTTCCGAACTTAACTATGGGATTGCCCGCCATATAACTGCCACGATGCGGTGTTGCAATGAAGATCACCCGCGTCACGAACGGCAGCGGTTTGAAGAACATCGTGCGAGAGGCCAGGTCGCGCGTCTCGGGGTCCAGTTCCGCCTGGCAAAGGGGACCGACGTGACATTGTTCCAGAAGCGATTGCCGCTATCGACGACCATCATCTTCGTCAGGAGACCTCCCTGGCTGTGGCCGATCACTACCATTTGGTTGAGCGCCGGGTCCTTCCCTTTGGGATCGACGTCTTTGCGCACAGCCTGGAGCGATTCTCGCAATCGCATCGCCGACAGCGCGATGGGATTGCCGCTGTTATAGATGAAGAACCAAAGCTGATAGTGGGAGGCGATAAGTGGGTCACCCAACAACTCGTTCGCCATTTCGGCCCAGCGCGCGGGGCTCGAAGCTGTGCCATGAACAAATATCACCGGGATCAGGCCCGGATGGTACGGATGCAACATGTAGAGACCACTGCTGCCACCGTTGTTGCCATTGCCAAGAAGCGAAAAGTCTCCCCTGCGAAAGCCCGCGATCTCGAAATCCCAGATAGGCGCGCCCTCAAGACGATAGGCGAGTGCAGCGCTGAGATCCGACTCGAGCGGCACGGAGTAAGAACCGATCTGTACCGCCGCCGTCATGTCCTCATCATAGAGTTCCACGGTGCCGTGCAGACGCCCGTTGCTCATCGCGAGGCGTGGATCGTCGAAGCGCACGAAAGCGGTGATCGGCACCTTTGCGGTCGGCGGTATCCAGCGGCTCGCCGGGTTGTCCGGCGACGGTTCGACTCGTGCCGAGAGCGCAGCGCCGATACCAGCTTTACGATAAGTGTTGCGGAGCCCACGAACCTCCAGGTCTGCAAGAGACACGAACTTCGTCAGATGGTTTCCGGCATAGTTGAATTCTTCCGGATTGATACCCAAATTGAGCGTTCCAAAAGGCAAACTTAGCTGCCGCGCGCTAAGGTCAACTTCCTTCCCATCTCTTGTAGCCAGTCCTAGAGCGATGCCGCGGTTGTAAAGGTCAACCGCGAGGCGCAGGCGTGGATCGTACTGGCCGGGGGCGTCGGCCGGGTTTGCCGGGAACAGGAAGGCATACGCGTAGGCCGCGGATGCCAGATAGTAGGATTGATTCCCGGAGTCCTCGGCGTATGCAAAAGAGAGCTCGGATAATGCGAATAGCCGGTCGCGTTCGTCAGGTTTGCCAAGCCCTGAATTCAACTCGGCAAGGACTGTTTGCGGATCATTCCTGAAGCGTTCGCCAAGCGCCGCTCGCTCAAGAATCTGCTTCGAGTAGTTGCTCGCTTTGCCGGTAGACAGAATGTTCGCGTTGAGCTCGCGATGGGCCGCTTGCTCGTCGAGGCGAGAGACGCCGACGGGCGTCGCACAGCCACTCGCCAAGAGAGCGATGATTGCAAAACCAACCGTCCAGCTACTGATTGATTTTGTAAACGACATCTGGAGCTTCTCGAAGTTGCACGCAGCAGTAAGCTTTGTCAAAACTGGCACGCGGAAGATTTGATTATCAAGAATAACTCCACGCTCTCATTGCGCCCTTTGACCACGGATTGAATCCACGCAGTGTGGAGGTCTTTTGCAATCACGTTGCGGTTACGATACTGGTGGCGGGCGAAAACGCAAGCTCGCGGATATTGATGGCTCCCCGGCCCACAAACTTGTCGAGCCTACCGAGAATTCGGCGGTGGCAAGTCTGAATATCGACGATGTACCGGACAATTGATCGGCAGGAGAAAATGAGAGGCAAAGCGATGTGGCCCCTGAAAAAGCGAGTCCCTTGGTTTTCAATCCTGATCGTTTCGGCGGTTGCATGTATTTCCCAGCCGGTTCGCGCGCAGGACGCCCCGGTCGACCGAACGGTGCTGCCGCTCGCCCAGCCGACCTACCCGCCGATCACCGAGCTCGATGCCCGCAAAGCCACGCCGCCGCCGCGGTTCGAGGTCAAGGCACCGCCGGGCGCGCCCAACGTGCTTGTGATCTTGCTGGACAATCTGGGCTTCGGCGCCACCAAGCCCTTCGGCGGCGTGATCAACATGCCGACGCTGGAACGGCTCGCCAAGAACGGACTGATCTACAACAATTTTCATACCGCGCCGCTATGTTCGCCCAGCCGCATGGCGCTTCTCACCGGCCGAAATCCGCACAGTGTTAACATGGGGTCGGTCGCGGAGATCGCTACCGCGTTTCCGGGTCAAACCGCCGAACGTCCCTTGAGCGCAGCGCCGTTGGCCGAGGTCTTGAAGCTCAATGGCTACAGCACGGCCATGTTCGGCAAGTCACACGAATTCACACCCTGGGAAGTGGGCGCTTCGGGACCGTTTGAATCATGGCCTACTGGTTCGGGATTCGAAAGGTTTTACGGCACGCTGTCGGCCGAGGCTGATCTCTTTGCCCCGGTCCTCACTGACGATACAACGCTGGTCACTCTGCCGGATGACCCGAACTACTACTACCCGACCGATCTGGCCGACCATGCCATCTCCTGGATCCGCGCGCAGAAAACCATGACTCCCGACAAGCCGTTTCTTGTCTATTACGCTTCGCCGGGCACGCACGCCCCGAGCCAAGTGCCCAGGGAATGGCTCGACAAATACAAGGGCAAGTTCGACGAGGGCTGGGACAAGGCGCGCGAGCAGACCCTCGCAAGGCAAAAGGCGCTGGGAATCGTGCCGCCCAACACGCAGCTCACGCCCAAGCCGACGCCGGCGGAGATGCCCGATTGGGACAAGTTGAGCGACGGGGAGAAAAAAGTCTTCACGCGGCACCAGGAGATATTCGCGGCCTACGCCGAGGAGGCCGATTATGAGATCGGCCGGGTAGTGCAGGCGATCGAGGATATGGGGGTAATGAACAATACCCTGATCATTTACATTACCGGGGACAACGGCGCCTGCGTCAACGGCGGTCCGACCGGCCGATTCAATTCATTAACGAGCTACAACCAGATACCGGAAACGATCGCGGACCAGCTGAAGCATCTCGATGAATTCGGCGGCCCGCATTCCGACATGACGCCGCCGCTCGGCTGGGCAATCGCCGACGGTACGCCGTTTGCCTACTCGCAGGGTACCGCGTCCTATGGCGGCAACACGAATGGCGTCGTCATCCATTGGCCAAAGACGCTCAAAGCGCACGGCGAGATTCGTCCGCAGTACCATCACCTTATCGATATCGCCCCGACTATTTTGGAGGCGGCTGGTCTGCCGCAACCCAAGGTTGTCAATGGCACGCCGCAGAAGCCAATCGAAGGTGTGAGCATGGCTTACACCTTCAATGATGCTCAGGCAAAGTCACCTCACACCGTGCAGTATACCGAGATTGTCGGCAATCGCGGCATCTACAAGGACGGCTGGTACGCCCTGACCATGCACCAGGCGCCGTGGGAAAAGGGGCCGCGGGCTCCTTCCTTCGATCAGGACAAATGGGAACTCTACAACACCAAGGATGACTTTAGTTGCGCGGTTGATCTTGCCGCGAAATACCCCGACAAGCTGAAGGAGATGCAGGCCACCTTCCTGGAAGAGGCAGTCAAGCACAATGTCTTGCCGCTCGACGACCGCACCTATCAGCGATTCAACCCCGCCCTCGCCGGCCGCCCCGATTTAATGGGAGGCCGCACGTCGCTGACGGTTTATCCCGGCATGATCGGGATGAAGGAGAACTCGTTCATCAACGTGAAGAATCGGTCTCACTCGATTACCGCCCACATCGAGATACCCAAAACGGGAGCCGCCGGGGTGATAATCGCTCAGGGCGGCGTTCACGCTGGCTGGAGCTTGTACGTCAAGGACAACAAGCCCAAGTTTGCTTACAACTACCTGGGTTCTGTCACGACCATCGCCTCGACGGAAAGTCTGCCTGCCGGTCGCATCACTGTCAGCTACGATTTCGTTTATGACGGTGGCAAGCCTGGCTCCGGCGGTACAGGTGCGATTTTCATCAACGGCAAGAAGGTCGCGACCGACCGGATGGAACACACGATTCCGTTTCTATTCGGCATGGAGACCGCGGACGTGGGGATGGACCTTTATACGCCCGTCACTTCGGACTACCCCAAGGGCAAGAACAGGTTCACTGGGAGAATCAACAAGATAACGATCGAGCTGAAGAAAATGAATCCTGAAGCAGAAGCGACCGCGGAAAAAGCCGCGGAGACCGGCGACGAGGATGAGGCGGAAGACGACTGAGCCAGTCCCTCTTGGCGAACTCACTTCCTATACCAATGAATAACGTTAACAACGGCCTCAAGCAGTCGGCTCTGGTGATGAGGCTCTTAGGATGGGGATTGATTGCCGGCATGGCCCTCGCTGCCTTTGTCTATTCGCCCGGGTTTCTGTGGGGGATGCTTCCGGCCGGCTTCCCCCAGATTGGTCCAGCACATCCTGAGTCGCCCTACGATGCACTACACCCGTACATATTGATGTTAGCTGTCGTGTATCTCGCTTGGGCGATTCTGATGATCCGAGGGGCCAGGGACCCCAAAGCTAACGCGGCCCTATTCGACTTTGGGATCCTCGCGAACCTGCTGCATGGTTTGGTCATGATCCCGCAGGCGTTCATCTATCCCAACGAACATGCGCACTTATGGGCCGATATACCGCTTCTCTTCGTAGTGTGCGCGATCCTATGGATTTGGCATCCGAACAGAGTAGCCCCACAAACGTCGGTGAGATGATGAGCGCCCGCGACATTGATGTAGTTGTTATTGGCAGCGGGTTCGGTGGCAGCATCTCCGCAAATCGCTTGGCGTTGGCGGGGCTCAAAGTTTTGGTGTTGGAACGTGGCCCGTGGCGCGATTCACTACCCGTCCGCTCCATGGGTATCGCGAGACGAGCACCGTTCCCCTACGGGATGAAGTCCGTTACGCATCTGCTGCGAAGTCTTCACTTCCGCCGCTGGGGCGTGACGTTGAACAAGTCCGGCATGTACGAGGTGTTCTCTTATCCTGGGCTCGGTGTCTTGGTGGTTTCGGCCGTAGGTGGAGGCAGCCACGGTTGGGCAGGTGCGCTGGTTGAGCCTCAGGATCCGGCGTATTGGCAGGGGCGTCATCCCGATCTGAACCACGCCGACGTGGAGAAATACTACACCAAGATCCTAACTGACATGGGAGGCGTCAGACTCTCTCAGCAGCATTGGCTTCGCCAATCGGTGTGGACGCAGCTACCCGTCTCGCCAGGCAACAGATGTCTCCCTGCTGACCCGCAGCCACACTTGGCTATCAAGCTTCCTTACTTTGAGAGCGAGGTGGGGCAAGTGAGCGAAGGCGAAGGGGGCGTGATGCGCCAGACCTGCGCCTTTGACGGTGATAGTTTCCTGGGATCGAGGGGAGGAGCCAAGGCCTCAGTCGATTTCATCTATCTCGCGCCCGTGCTTAACAAAGGCGCGGTCGTTCGCGACATGTGCGAAGTCGCGAAGGTTCGTCCACACGTAAGCGGTGCTGCAACCGGCTATTCAGTGCATTTCTCGGATCTGCGCGAGAGAAAGGAGGAAGTCGTACTTGCGAAGCGGGTCATTATCGCTGCGGGAACGATGAACACCTTGAAGCTGCTCTTTGCCAGCAGTGTCGAGCCCGGCGGTCTCAGTCCGATGCCGTCGCTTGGGCGCACCTTTGGCTGCAACGGTGATTTAATCGGAGCCTGGTTCAAAGATTATGCCCAACCGCCGATGTTCGAGACTGCTCCGTTGCTTGGCAGCCTCAAGCTGGATCAGCGAGACGCACCCTTCATCGGACTGGCCGGATTACCCGGCGTTGATACGCTGCCGCTGCCCGCTTTCGTGAAAAGAAAGCTGGGCAAGACGGTTTTCCTCCTCGGAATGGGTGCGGATACCGGAAAGGCATCAGTGAGATATCAAGAGGGCTCCACAGTAGTGGACTACGACCCAAAGCAGCAGCCAGTTTTCGAAGAGATTCGGGAGGTCATCCGCGCCCTGGGAGTCCAAAGCGGTCTAAAAACCTGGGCAATCAAGAAGCCCGTCACCATTCACACGTGGGGTGGCGCCTGCCTGGGCGCAGATGCGAACCGTGGAGTCGTCGATCACGCAGGCGAGGTTTACGGAAATCCAGGTCTGTTCGTCGCCGACGGCTCGGCGCTGCCGGCCGCCGTCGGGACTCCTCCTTCGCTCGTGATCGCGGCATGGGCGCATTATGTTGCCGACCGCCTCGCGCAAACAGCCAATTGAAGAGGTGACATATATGAGACGGCTTTTTTCGTCCCCACTCAGTCCCTACGCCGCCAAGGCGCGAATCGCTCTATACGAAAAAGGGCTTGAGTTCGAAAAAATCAACGTGCTGTGGGATCCAGTAAGAGGGTTTGCTGACAAGCCCGCAGAGATGCTCGCAATCAACCCCAAGGGCCAGGTGCCGACGCTGGTAGACGGAGAAATCGCGCTTTACGATTCGACAATAATCTTCGAGTACCTCGAGGAAAAGTACCCAACCCCTCCGCTCTACCCGAAGAACATTGCGGCACGTGTGCGCTGTCGGCTGCTTGAAGACTTTGCAGACACCGTTCTGGCCGACGCGGGAAGAACCCTTAGGGTTGAGGTCTTCGGAAAACCTGACCCGGCTACTCGCGATCAGGCAGCAATTGGCAAGGCTAACGCGGCCCTTCGCTCCGCCTGGTCGATGCTCGACAAGCAGCTCGGCGACAATGAGTACCTTTGTGACAGCTTCACCGTTGCTGACATCGGCTGTTACGCGCTGACCCGCTTGCTGCGGTTCATCGGCACCGTCCCAGACGCGAGCTGGCAGCGACTATGCAATTGGATTGGTCGCATGGAGAAGCGGCCGAGCGTTCGGATCGACCTGCGCGAAGTGAACGAATCATTCTCGGCGCTGTTTGCGCCGAGACCTCGATCGGCAGACTAGGTGAACCGATGCAGTCGAATCGCATTCCGGAGAAAATCGCAAAGTGGCTTCGGCTCCCGCTGATCGCTGCCCCGATGCTTGCGGTTTCAGGACCTGATCTAGTTATAGCCGCATGCAAAGCTGGCGTAATCGGGTCGTTTCCGCTCGCGAATGCCCGCTCGGTTGAGGGCGTAGACACATGGCTCAAACAAATCGAAACTGAACTCGCCCGCGCCGCAGACGAAACTCCCGATCAACCTCCCGCGCCGTTCTGTCCCAACCTGATCATCAAGCGCGCGCAAATGCGCGACGAACTGCAAGAGCTGGTGAAGCATCGGGTCGAGATGGTCATCACGAGCGTCGGCTCACCCGTCGAAGCGATCGAACCTCTGCACGATGTTGGATGCTTCGTCTTCGCGGACGTCGCGACGCTTCATCACACCGAGAGAGCGATTGCCACGGGCGTAGACGGCCTCGTCCTGCTGACGGCCGGCGCGGGTGGACAGACCGGATGGCTCAATCCTCTTGCCTTTGTCCGCTCGGTGCGCTCGATGTTCGACGGACCGATTGTGCTTGCCGGCGGGATATCGGATGGTCACACGCTTTGGGCCGCCGAAGTGCTGGGTTGCGATCTCGCCTACATGGGAACCAAGTTTATCGCGACGCATGAGAGTATGGCGCCGCTTGCCTACAAGCGGATGTTGGTCGAATCCGGCATGGACGACGTTATGCTCACTCAAGCCTTCACCGGACTGGACACCAACATGTTGAGACCTTCGATCATTGCCGCTGGACTTGATCCATTGACGCTGCCTCCGCGCGTTTCGCACGAAGAAGCCGCGATGAAGTTCAGCGGTATGGCCGTGGTCGAAGGCCCACGCCGTTATAAAGACATCTGGAGCGCGGGCCATTCAGTCTCAGGTGTCAAGCAGGTTCAGAGTGCGGCTGAACTCGTACGGCAGACGTCGGACGAATATCGACAAGCCCGTGAGGAGACAAATCGTCTCTTGGCGCTAGATATGTTGGTTGAGTCACAGTCATCTGGTCCGGCGAGCCATAGCGAAAAGCCGGCCGAAGGCAGAAATGTCCAAAGTAAAAGCTAAGGTAAAAATCCGCACCAAAGAGCAGCGTCACGAAGCGGGCAAGGCACTGCGGGTGAAATGCCCGCGCACATCGCACGGCAAGGTCGCGCTTGGGCAGGGCAGCAAACGCGATGTCGTCGAGTTGATCGACGCTCAGAACAAAGACCGGCTGCAGAACCTTGTCCCGATTCGCCATGGGCGGATGCTTCAGTCAGCTTTCGCGTACTTTCGCGGGACGGCGGCGGTGCAGGCTTACGATCTTGGCGGCACGCCAACCAGCGGCATAATCGTTCAGGCCTGCGGGGACTGTCATCTGATGAATTTCGGCGGATTCGCCACGCCCGAGCGAAATCTCGTCTTCGATATCAACGATTTCGACGAGACCCTGCCCGCACCATTCGAATGGGATCTGAAACGGCTCGCCGCGAGTTTCGTGATCGCAGCCCGATGGCGCGGTTTCCGGGAGGATCAGGCGAGAGAAATGGCGGTCCAGACCGTCGCCTCATATCGCGAGTCAATGAGAGAGCGCGAGAGTACCGGCGTCCTTGAGTCATGGTATTCAAAGATTGGCGTCGCCGAATTGCAGGCGCTAGTCGGCGACGACATCGACCTGAGCGGGCGCGCTAAGAAGAAGATCGCTGAAGCTCGCAAGCAAACCCACGAACACGTTTTTCAGAAGCTCACCACCCCGTCCAGGGGCCTGCCGCGCATCGTCGACCAGCCGCCTCTGCTCTATCACGTGGATAAGCTTGAAGGGTTAGAAGCCAGCCAGAGCTTGATCGCGGCCTTCTTCCAGCAGTATCGCGAAACTCTTTCTGAAGAACGCCGCATTCTGGTCGACCGGTTCAAGTTAGTCGACTTGGCGTTGAAGGTCGTCGGCGTGGGGAGCGTCGGAACGCGCTGCTTTGTAGCGCTTTTCCTTGCGGCACCGGACGATGCTTTGTTCCTCCAGGTCAAGGAAGCGGGTCGCTCGGTGCTCGAGCCATACACCGGAACCAAGCCGGTGGAGCACAATGGTCAACGTGTCGTCGTGGGGCAGCGTTTGATGCAGTCTGCGAGCGATATCTTCCTTGGCTGGTCCCGGGGACCCCGTGGCCGCGACTTTTACGTTCGCCAGCTCCGGGATATGAAGGTCTCGATCGACATCGAAACACAAACGCCGAGCGTGATGAAGGCATATGCCAAGTTTTGCGGCCTGGCGCTCGCCAGGGCCCGGGCTCACGACAAAGCCGGAGACGCCGCAATGATCGCCGGATATCTGGGCACCGGCGATCAGTTTGACGAAGCGATTGGGGACTACGCGGTCGCATATGCCGATCAGGTCGAGCGCGATTACAAGACCCTCGTTCAGGCCGTCCGCAGCGGACGCCTGAAGACCGACGTGAGCCCGAGCCGCCTGGCGACCGCGCTGCGATAAGTGCAAAACCGTCAGCGGGATGGAAAATGTTGATGAAGACTCTTGGAGCGCTCGGTGTGTTGCTGATGGTCTTATGGACGATCGGGCCTGGCGCGGTACTCGCCCAGGCTCAAACGACACTTTCTGCCGAAGAAAAGCTGGAGCAGGAATTCAACGATCCGCTGACGACCCTGCCCCAGGTGCTCGTCAGGGATAGCTACACCCCGGCCAACTACGGTCCTTGCACGCCGCAGGTGTTGTGCTTCAGAAATCTTGAGACCAACCAATTCATCATTCGGCCATTGATCCCGCGTATACCGCCCAACACACTACTTCCCCTCGTCCAGCTGGTACGACCCACTTTTGCACTTGTAACGGTACCGAGCTCCCGAGGTGGAACGCGGACCGAGTTCGGTGACCTGGCGATGTTCGATGCAGCGGTTCTGCCGTGGCCAGACAGGAAGAAGACCGGGTTCCTGATTGGAGTGGGACCTACATTTGTATTTCCGACCGCGACCTCCAAAAGCGCCGGTCAGGGCGCATGGCAGGCCGGCCCTGCCCTCGGCGGTATCTACACGGGCATTCCTGGGCTGCTGATAGGATTCGTTGTCCAGAATCCCATTAGCTTCGCGTACACGTCGCCCAAGCGCCCACCTCAAAACACTTTTGAGTTCCAACCAGTCTTCGCACTTCATCTGTGGGGCAAATGGTTTCTTCGCTCGGCGGATGCAAACTGGACGATGGGTTGGCGTCGCCATTACCCCACGATGTTGCCGCTGAGCGTCGGCCTCGGGCGAACGATTGTGCGTCCGGGGCTGCCGCCGATGAGTCTCTTTGTGACGGGACAGTGGACGGCGTACCGGCAATACGCCCCGATCGCGCCGCAGACAACGATCAACTTCGGTCTGACGGTCGCGTTTCCGCAATTGAGAGATTTGTGGTCAGGAAACTGACCAGCTCGACCCTCGGCGGCCGTTGTTCCTTTAGTGTACGTGAGGGAACAGGAACGTTATGCTCACGCGGGCTATCCATTGCGGTGCGCCACCGGGACGCTTTAGAAGGTCGTACGCGCCAACCTGCAGATTCAAGTCCTGGGAACCCATCTTGAACGCCTTGCCGACATCGGCGCCCATCGGAATAGTCCATGCGTTGGCGGTATCGGCCGTCCAGTCGTACGTGATGGCGGGATCGCAGTCGACGGACCAACCGCTCTCGAAGCTGTAGCTGATCATAGGCTCGATATAGGTTTGATTCACGCTTCCTCGCTCGCGATTTCCGGCAAACGACATGAGCTGGTACGCAAGTATGGCGTTGAGCCACGGACCCTCTGAGTAGACGAGCGCCGCGGTGGGTCCGGCCGACCAGCGGCCGGTTCCCAATTCCGAGCTGCTGGCAGTGGGGAAGTCAAAGATCGCGCCCAAGCCCCAGATCCAGGTGGAGTTTTTGGCCGGCGTGAGAAAGAAAGAAGTCTCCAGGTCTTCCAGCCCGGATTGTTCATGCGGAGTGGGCGCGTAAGTGAAGGTCAGGCTCGGCCGTGCGAACAGGTCCCAATCCGCGTTCAGCGAGAACGGCACTAACGGCTCGATGTTCAAGCTTTCGCCGACTTTATGATGCGGACCTAATTGAAATCCGGTCGTGGACTGAATCGGAACTTTGACAAAGTCCTCAAATGGATTATGAACGGCTATCGCCAGCTCCTGATCGGTCATGACGCTCGGCGGCGGTTGTGCCGGCGTCGGCGTTTGTTGCGCGTGTGCCGACGCCGCCAGAACAGCGCTCAGCAGGATGCACAAGACCGTCGCGGATGGCACCAGTTGCAACCGCAGCCGCTTCAAGTTGGCGCTTCCTAAGGGGCGGCGGTGCCGAACCACTTGTCGTAGATCCGCTGATAGGTGCCGTTCTCGCGTAGCGCGATCAACGCAAGATTGATCTTTCTACGCAGCGGGCTGTCCAGCTGCACCATGATCGCGGCTGGCGCAGTGTTGAATTCGGGTCCGACCGCCTTCACCCTTCCCTTTCCCTCATGAGCTGCATAGTAGAGAAGTATTGGCGCGGGCAAGACCACCGCATCCACTTTCTTGTCCAAGAGAGCTTTGTACACTTCATCGGGCGTCGCGAACTCCAGCACCTGTGCGTTCTGCCCCCGAAGATAATCGGCGGCGGTGCTGCCCGCTATCGTGGCGACCTGCTTACCGGGCAAATCGCCCGGCCCCTCGATAGAGCCGCGAATCTGCTCGACGGTCAAGGTGGTCGTTAGCTGGGCGGTATAGAATGCAACGAAAACCACACCGGCAAATATCCAGAAGACAGCGAACGTGCGCGCCACCCATTGATGCGGCATCGCCTCCGGTGATCCCGTCAGCGTCGAAATCGCCCAAAAAAATGCCTCGAAGATTCCCGGAAAGTAGTTGGGACTCGAGATGATTCCGTCCTGGCGGCGCCGTTCGAACAGCCAGACCAGATGGGCCGGAATAAGAACGAGCAGCAGGGCGATACCGAGCCAGACTATGGTCGTCCGCGAAAACAGCAGACGGAGCATGTCCCAAACCGGGCTTGCAGTTTCTGCCTTCTCGCCGGTATCGCGCACCATGATTTGCAAGCCTGTTTGCAATGTTGGAATCGAAAAATCGAACGCCTCGTCACGCGCCGACGTTATATAGAGGCCGACGGTGAGGTCGGCGCTGTTGGACCGCAACGCTTCTTCCAAATGACTCACGTCGGGCACGATCTGATAGCTTGTCTTTACCTTCAGCCGCGCGGCAATCGCGTTCCAAAGGTCGACGCTGAATCCGGTCAGGGTGCCGTTCTGTTCCATAACGCTCGGTGGAGCAACGAACGCGGCCACACGAAGCTCCGTGGCGCCCGGTGCCGAGGCGGCCGAGGAACTCGCGGGCTGCGCATAGGCGAAAGCCGCGATGGTGGCGCCGAACAGCGCGATCGCTAGAATACGAAGACCTTTCTTCAACGAACGTTCCTCCTTGATCTCGGCGGGCGCGTCGGCCCAGGAGCTCTGGCTGCAGATGTGACCGAAACACGACGCCACCGGGTCGTTGGAGTGGTCGTTCGGTCCTTGGTTTTCATGCCGTCTTTTCGGGGATGGCGTTATTCACGAAAAATCATCGCGAGTAGTGCAAGGACCCCGAGAATTGAGATCAATCCAGCGACCAGCACGGACTGTGAGCGCTGTTTACCGGCGTATTGCGCTCCGAGTGCCCGGATGTTCTGGCGGTTTTCAACGGTAGCCAGCAGCAGCGAGAAGAGTCCAATACAGACTAACGCGAGCGCGAACTCGCGCGGTCCGATGAGGTAATTCTGTTGCTTCTCGCTTGGCGCTTCGATCTGAAAGAATTTGTAGATGCTGAAGCCGAAAGTGATTAGCGAAGTCGAGGTTCTGATCCACGACATCATCGTTCCTTCGTATGCAGCGCGCGTGCGCTCAAAATCGAGTCTGGTCGAATCGTCGAGCGCCGGTACGCTCCGCGGAGTCTGCTCGGCCATTTGCATGTATTCCTTTGAGCGCTAGTTGGTGCTCAGGACTGATATTTTCCCAAAGCGGCTTCCCTGGCATGGCGGGAGCGAAACTCCGCCAGCAAAATCTGCATGCTAACCAGCAGCATCCAGAGCGGGAAGACCAGCTGGATCCACTTCCAATTCGCGATCACCAATAGCAGTACCAAGGCGCAAGCGTAGCCGGCAAATGCAATCCACCGCGGGAAAATGGCGCTACGCAACCCGATGGTGCAGGTCGAGATCATGAACACACCTGCCATCTTCATGGCGAACAAGTTCACGAGTGCGTCGATTGCGCGGCGATCGACATATAGGGTTGCACTATCAGGTGAACGGAGATTGCCGGCGGCCACAGCTCCAATCAAGGCGCCCATCAACGCCGCCGCGGCGAACAGGCATGCCACGAACAGCAATCCGCTGCCGAGAAATACGGTGGCAAAGAATTTATCTTCAAGCTCTCCCAAGCGGTCGCGGAGCACGCCCATGAACCATAGAAATGCGATCCCGGCAAACGGGACCAGGTACAGCGCGAGCCGTACCGCGGCCCGGCGGTCTGGCTCGCTGAGCCAAACATCAGGCTGCGTCAGATCAGCTGGGACCGCGGTTCGGGCGATTCCCATACCGACGATCATCAGCAGCGAAAAAATCACGCCTGCGATGGCAGCTCCGCGCGGCGCCAAGGTCTGGCGAGGAGGCTTTGCTGTGCTGGTCACGGTATTTCGCTCTCGGCAATTTGGCCGCGATGGAATATTCTCATCGTTCGCTGACCTTCCTCTGATCGCCTACGAGCTGGCGTGCGCCTCACAGCGCGGCGAAATTGCGATTCTCGTGCGGCCATGGGCGGCGCACCAGCGATAGCGTCGAGCACATCCTCGGCTCGTTCGACCATCGCCACATAGCACGATGACGCTTGTCCATGAAACTCTGCTCGATGCAGCTTTCCAGGAACGATACGCACGGCGTGTAAAATCTAAGAGTGTTTTGTCGCTACTAAAAACTCCATATGAACCGGAATTCGAGCGGCTGCGAGAATTGTCATCGAATTGATGGGCCTAGGTGAGACGTACTGTGATCTGAGCCACAACGACGCCTGATCGAGATCGAAAAACTCTCCGATACTTAGATCCTCAGACGACAGCGTACGGGCCGCCGCGCAACCATCGGTGAGCAGGATTCCGGGACAAATCAGGCGGCGAGGTGTTCATAGCGATGATGCAAGCCGCCGACTCGTGGGATGGCGATCACCTTTCTGATACAGTTCGGGGCTCTCAATTGACAATGAAGCGGGAACAACTCACACTCACCGGCATGCGATTAGCTGTCATCTGCATCTTGGTGTCCGCGTTGTTCCCCTCAGTAAGTTTGGCGCAGGAGGTTCCTGTTTTCGCGATTACGCCGGTAGAAAGCTCGATTAAGTTCGACGTAGAAGCGTCGGTGGCTATCAAGGGGACTTTCGACAAGTGGAACGCCGCTCTGACACTCACTTCTCCAGACGTGACAACAGCGGTTCTGGACGTCGAGATTCAGGCTGCCACTGTGGATACCGGAAGCGGATTGAAGAACAGCAAGCTGAAGGGTCCAGACTTCTTCGATGTCATCCAGAATCCGTTGATCACGTTCAAATCAACGAAACTCGTACAGAGCGGTCCCAACACCTTTGAGGTGGATGGCAACTTTACGATACGCGGAGTTACAAGATCCGAGAAGCTAACACTTACTGTGTCCGGCAAGGGGACCGGCTCAGGCGATATTAGCGGGACACTGTACTTCGACCGTAAGGACTACGGGATGAACAGCGGCATCCGCTTCATCAAAATCGCCAACCGCGTCGAGGTGACCGTCGCCCTCAAGGCGAAGCGAGTCAGCGGGCCTCCGGTGGTCTTTAAGCAATAGCCAGCCTGACAGAAGTGCCGTCGCTCTTTGTTGGCGACGGCGTCCCACATGGACTCGCCGATTGCCTTGGCTGCCGCGACACTTCGACACCGATAACGGTGCGCGAGTTGAACGGCAGCACATACAGAGCGCGAGATTCAGCCAGTCCGGTGAGCGCAAGACGGCGATCGCGGTGCCCGATTTCGGCTATCACGTCAGACACTCGTGCGTCGTCCGGTCGCAATTGAACCTCAATGCGCCGTAGCGCTTATCTGGAAACCGATCTCTCCAAGGCGAAGGGCTGTCTCTACCAAAAACTCCCTCCGAACCGGAATTTGAGCGGCTGCGAGAATTGCTATCGAATTGATGCGGTGGAAGGAAACGGGCTGCGATCTGAACCCCACGCGGTCGGCCCAGGGCCCGAGATAGAAAAACCTCCGATACATAGACCCTCAGACGACGGCAACCGGCCGCGACACAACCATTGTTGAGCGGGAGCTGGTACCAGTCAGGCGGCGAGACGACCCGCTTCCGTTGTGACCTCGACGCCGTAATGGTGGAAACCAAAGTGGCGCAGGCCATGCAGAGCACGCGTTCGGCAGGAGCTACAGAGCGAGAATTTGTCGTCCTGCCCGAAAAGCGCGGTGGGTACGAGCGAGCTTAGGAAGCGTTCTTCTTCTTTTCGGCCCAGCGCTTCTTCATCGCTTCAGAGAGCTTCTTCCGGCCCGCAGCAGTGAGCCCGCCACGTCGCTTGGGCGCAGAGGCCTTACCGGTAGTCTTTCCCATACGCCGCTCTGCCCAGCGTCTTTTCATCGCCAGTGACAAACGACGTCTCCCCGCTGCAGTGATACCACCACGCCGCCGTTTGGGCGCACCCGCTCTTCGAACAGTACCGCTGACCACCACCTTCGCATCCTCGAGAAGGGCGGCAATAGCGCGGCCCATTTTGTCGCTTTCCGTTTTCAGCTCTGTGATTATCCTGTTCAGGTCCAATTTCGCCTCCTGTTTTATAGCGGGTAGCGTAAGTATCCGGCCTCCGCCGAGCAACTACAACTCCCCCGCAGCTTAGACAGTGTGGGGCTGCTATCCATCACATATGCTTTGGACAATCTCGGCCTCTGTGAGGATGCCCACCCCGCGGCCAGTCTCGACAACCGAGAGGCAGCCGATCTTACGCTCAATCCGGTCTATTCTCAAAACCTGGTTTGCGCCGCGGCGGCCGTCCGTCATAACCAGTTCATAACGCCACTCAGGCTATGCGAGGCCGTTGAGATTTGTGAAGGAATTCGTGCCGGACCAAGTTTTGAGAAGCGACAGCATCACCGCCACTGCCCGCATGCTCGCGCTGCTGGTCTACCGCGTCGTTTCCGGCAACCTCGTCTATAACCGGCATCCGCAATACGTCGCATTCATCGCGGTCATGCTTGGCTTTTTGCTGCAGTAGCCGACAATTCCGACCCTGGCGATGTTTCCGGTGCTGGTGTGGATGTACGTGCGTCTAGCGAAAGCCGAGGAGAGACAGGTACAAACAGAATTTGGCGCGGCCTACACTAATTATGCGCGCAGGATCCCGGCATTCATCCCGCATTTGCGATTGCGCCGGTTAACCGAGTAGCAAATGTATGGGAGGCAGAAACGATGGATCGAATAATCTCACTTCTCCTGTTCGCGGCATTCTTCTACTTCATGATGCGGGTTGGCTGCGGCTCGCACATGGTTCATGGCCATCATCACCAAGGGTACCAAGGGACAGGATCCGGCGCCGGAGGATCGTCTAAAGATCCGGTATGCGGCATGGAGGTTGCCCCGGATGCCGGCTACTCGGAGAAATACCAGAGTCGCGAGTACCGGTTCTGTTCTCGCAAATGCCTGGACCAGTTCGACACCAACCCTCAGCAATTCGCGCGCGCATAGGAGGATCGTATGAACCGGAGTGTCTCATTCAGTGGGGTCGGTCACGCAACCAGCCTGTTCCTGGCGATCTCTTTCGTTCTTTGTGTCGCGGGCGACCTCGTTATGCCAGCGCACGAGATGCATACGGCGTGGCAGCGCCTATTGCCGGGCTTTGAATGGATTAGCTGGGGAAGCTTTTTCCTGGGTATAGTCGAAAGCTACGCGTGGGGGTGGTACTTCACGCTCATCTGGGTGCCGCTCTACAACGTGATATCGGCAAGACAGCAAGCGGCTTGACGGCCAGGCTGGCTGCCAGCCACTTGGAGAGACATTGAGCAGTCAAGTCATCGACCCGGTGTGCGGGATGCAGGTCGATCCGGCCAACAGCGCCGGATCGTTTGAATACAAGGGCGCGACGTACCATTTCTGTGGCCTCCGCTGTCTCGATAAATTCAGAAACGATCCTGACAGTTTTTTGACTCGCGCGGCGCCGAAGCCGGCAGCGGCAAAAGGCAGCGCTACCATGCCAGTTGCGGCCGCGGGTCCTCTGTACACGTGCCCGATGCATCCCGAGATCCGGCAGGACCATCCGGGGTCGTGTCCGAAATGCGGCATGGCGCTTGAATCTGTCGCTCCGATCCAGCCGGTTTCGAAAACCGAATACGTCTGTCCGATGCATCCGCAGATCGTCCGTTCAGAGCCGGGCAATTGTCCAATCTGTGGAATGACGTTGGAGCCGCGCGTCGTCAGCGCCGGCGAGGAGGCGGCGCCGGAACTGGCCGATATGACGCGGCGCTTCTGGATAAGCGTCGCGCTCGCGCTGCCCCTGATCTTGATCGAAATGTCGGACATGCTTCCGGGCCAGCCCTTTCAGCGCGTGATGCCCGCGTCGGTCCGAACCTGGATTGAATTGGCGCTCGCAACTCCAGCCGTGCTGTGGGCGGGCTGGCCGCTGTTCGTTCGCGGCTGGCAATCGATCGTCAACCGCAGCCTTAATATGTTCACCTTGATCGGGATGGGCGTCGGAGTTGCTTACAGTTACAGCCTGTTCGCAGCCGTCTTCCCAAATTTATTTCCCGATTCGTTCCGCGCCACCGATGATTCCGTACCAGTCTACTTCGAGGCGGCTGCCGCTATCACCGCGCTGGTGCTGCTCGGCCAGGTCCTTGAGCTTCGAGCTCGAAGCAATACCAGCAGCGCGATCAAAGCGCTCCTCGGATTGGCGCCAAAGACCGCGCGTGTGATCAGGCCCGATGGCCGCGAGGAGGATGCAGCGCTCGATCGCGTCGTCCCCGGAGATCGATTGCGCGTGCGCCCGGGCGAGAAGGTCCCCGTCGATGGCGTGGTAGTCGAGGGGAACAGCTCGGTTGACGAATCGATGGTGAGCGGCGAGCCAATTCCCATTGAAAAGAAACCGGGCGACCGCCTGATCGGTGCGACCATCAACGGAACCGGTGGATTCATCATGCGCGCCGAGCGAGTCGGCAGCGACACTCTGCTCGCGCAGATCGTCCGCATGGTGAGTGAAGCCCAACGCAGCCGCGCTCCGATTCAGCGGCTCGTCGACATCGTAGCATCGTATTTCGTCCCGGCCGTCATATTGGCGGCCGTGATTACCTTCATCGTCTGGGCAATTGTCGGACCGCAGCCGCGGATGGCCTATGCGCTCGTGAACGCGGTCGCGGTTCTGATAATCGCTTGTCCGTGTGCGCTCGGCTTGGCAACTCCCATGTCGATCATGGTTGGCACCGGGCGTGGCGCGACTGCCGGCGTGCTGATCAAGAACGCCGAAGCGCTGGAGATTCTCGAGAAAGTGAATACGCTCGTGGTCGACAAGACCGGGACTTTGACCGAGGGAAAACCACGCCTGGTCTCGGTCACGGCACTCGACGGTTTCACCGAGGCCGACGTTTTGCGGCTTGCCGCCAGTATCGAACGTGGCAGTGAGCATCCGCTGGCGGCTGCGATTGTCGCCGCCGCCGAAGCTCGCAAGTTGACGCTCGCGACCGCCGAGGATTTCAAGTCGGTGACGGGCGAAGGCGTAACCGGGCGTATCGAGGGCCGCGCAGTTGCGCTTGGAAATCGGCACATGATGCGAGGGCTCGGCGTTGCCATCGATGCTGCTCCCGCTGACGCCGACGCTCAGCGAAAGGATGGCCACACCGTAATGCTCGTTGCGATCGACGGCCGCCCTGCCGGACTCATCGGCGTTGCCGATCCAATCAAGGAGTCAACCGCGGAAGCACTCAGGATGCTGCAGGATGACGGCGTCAAGATTGTCGTTTTGACCGGCGACAATCGAATCACCGCGGCGGCAGTCGCGAAAAAACTTGGTATCGATCAGGTCGAGGCAGAGGTGTTGCCCGATCAGAAAGCTACGGTGGTGAAGCGATTGCAATCGGAAGGACGTATCGTCGCGATGGCCGGCGACGGTATCAACGACGCACCCGCACTGGCGCAGGCGCAGGTCGGCATCGCGATGGGTACAGGCACCGACGTCGCGATGGAGAGCGCAGGCGTCACCCTGGTCAAGGGCGATCTGCGCGGCATCGCGAAGGCCCGGCGCTTAAGCCGGGCGACGATGAGCAACATCCGGCAGAATCTTTTCTTCGCGTTTTTCTACAACGTGCTTGGGATACCGATCGCCGCCGGCGTTCTCTACCCCGTATTCGGTTTGCTGTTGAGTCCGATTATCGCGAGCGCCGCGATGAGTCTGAGCTCCGTGTCAGTAATCGCCAACGCACTCAGGCTGAGGAAGGTGAGACTCTGAAGAAAGCGAAGCATACAAGCAGCCATTGCTACCTGCGCCTCCCCAAAACCCATCCATGCCGAAAACACAGGAGTTTCGCGCCGGGCCGCCCGCAAGATGAATTTCCCTGCTCCGTCCTGAAAATTCCCTGTTACATCGAAAAAATTCCCTGTTCCTCCAAAATAATTCCCTGTTCGGTTGAGTAGGGAATTTCGACAAAAACCCCAGAGAAGACAAGGCTTATTTGGTCCCAATTCGACCCCAAGGCGGCCGAAATCGCGAAAATTCCCTGTATTTTCCCTGATGATCAGGGAATTTGACGCAGAGACCAGTTCGCATCAGACTGCGTTATCCGCCAGGCAGTCCTCAATTTTCGCGTTCTCTAAGGAAAAATTGAAAATACTGTGCATGTTAGCAAACGAGGAAATTCGCAAATAGCCGGGCGCCATCATGGATCACGAGAGTAATTGCCTGCTTTCGAGGCCAGGAGTAATGTGTGCGCGTGCGCTCTCTCGCCATACTTCTGATCGCTCTGCTGCTTCCGCTCAGCGTAACCGCGCCGTCTGCGAGCGCGTGTGCCATGACCGCGTGCTGTGCGAATTGCCCGAAGACCGCTCCGATGAATCAGTTGAACTGCTGCAAGGCGCCAGCGGCTCCGGATAGAGCGACCAGCCAGGCGCGAGGCGCGGATCATTTCGACTCGGTCGCGAGCCTGCCTGTCACCACGGTGATAACCGCGATTTCGCACCTGCGAAGCACCGTCATCACTTGTGGCTACTCGCCGCCCGGCCATCGCCTTTCGTTGGCGCTTCTCTGTTCCCGTCAGATCTGAGCCTTCCGTAAGCGCGTGAGTTGAAGCGTGGATGCTTCGCATCCGCCGACGACGCTCGCGTGCTGCTCGCTTGCGACAATTGGCAAAAACATTTGCCGATACGATCGGCAGATAAAGACGCGGGTTTTCGACCTGTGGATACCAAGCCACGCCGCGACCGATCGCGGCTGGAAGGTTGGAATTTTGTGAAATGCTATACGCAAGCATTCGCCGAATAGCGGCGCGAAATGTAACAGCAACCCTGTTTGCGATTACAATTCTGATCGGGATTCCGTCGTCAGGACGCGCACAGGACAGCGCCGCTCCTGCCACTGGGGATAATGTCGCTCAACCGGGCCGTGGCACTGAGACATCCACCAGTCCGGATCGACTGCGAGCGCTGATCGACGAGGCCCTTTCCCGCAGCCCGATCGTGCTCGCCGCGCGGAGCCATTGGCAGGCCCAAACGAAGGTCCCAATCCAGGCGGCGACGATTCCCGATCCACAGGTGTCGCTCCAGCATTTCACGGTCGGCAGTGCGCAACCGTTCTCGGGTTATGAGACCAGCGACTTTTATTACACCGGCTTCGGTGTCTCGCAGGACATCCCGGGTCCGGGCAAGCTTCGCTTGCAGAAATCAGAGGCCGAAAAGGACGCCGAGTACGCCAAGCGCCGCTATGAAGCCGCGGAGCGTGATGTCGAGGAAAAGGTCAAGGAGATCTACTTCGAGCTTTTCTATCACTCGAAGACGCTCGCGATTCTCCAGCGCAATCAGGAGGAACTGGGGCAGATCCAGCAAATCATAGAAACCAGGTATCGACTGGGACAGGGTCTCCAGCAGGACCTGATCAAGGCGCAGCTCCAATCCACCGAGATCCTGAAAGAGCACGCGATGCACCATCAGGAGGAAGACCAGGCACAGCTCGAGCTAAAGCAGATCCTCGGGCGCGATCCCGACTCGCCGAATATCGAAATCGGCGCGGTCGAAGCGACCCATCTGGAGCTCGATACGGCCGAGCTTGCGCGGCTCAGCGACGCCGGCTCCCCGGAACTCGCCGCGGATCGTGCGATAGAGATGCGCAGCGCCGAAGCATTGAAGCTTGCGCATCAGGGCTACTGGCCGGACTTCACGGTCGGCTACTCGTACCAGAAAACCGGCCCCGGATTCCGCGACTACTACATGCTGAATCTGGGCGCGAAGGTTCCGCTCTATTTCTGGCGCAAGCAAACGCCCGCGATCGAGCAGGCCGCGCTTGAAGCCGAGTCGGCGCGCGAGCAGACCCGCGCAACTCAACTCCAGGTTTCGTCCGTTGCGGAAAGCAGTTTGGTCGCGATGCGCACCGCGGAGCGAACGATGTCGATCTATCGCGACGGCCTGTTACCGCAGGCCGAAACGTCCGAGGCCTCGGCGATGGCTGCGTATCGAGTCGGCAAAGTCGATTTCCAAACGCTGCTCTCGTCGGTTCTCGATTTGCAGAACCTCCGCCAGGAGTACTACCGCAGCCTGGCCGACCACGAAATCGCGATCGCCAAAATCCAGCAGGTAATCGGTGACCAAAGATGAATCACAACTTATTACAATTGCGGCTCCGCACAGTCGTTTTGCCGCTGGTATACCTTCTCTTCCTCGCGGCGCCAATTGCATCCGCGGCCGATTCCTCGCTGGCGCCAATCCGGATCGCGCCGGAGCGCCGGCAATTGATCGGTCTCAAGTTCGCGACGGTGGTGCGAAGGGACGTAAGCGATCGCCTCGAGACCACCGGCAACATCGAGACTGACGAACGGCTGCAAGGCTACGTGCAAACGCGTTTCGCCGGATGGATCGAACAGGTGTTCGCGAATTCGACCTATCAGTACGTCCGCCGCGGCCAGCCCTTGTTCACCATCTACAGCCCGGACCTCGTCAGTACCGAGAACGAATATCTGCTCGCCGTCGATGCCCGCAAGCGCGTCGAAGACAGCTCGGTCGGCGATGTGACCGCTGACGCCGCATCGCTGGTCGATTCCGCCGCGCAACGTCTCAAGCTCTGGGGAGTGTCGCCGCGCGAGATCGCTCGCTTGGAACGCGAGCGCACTGTGCGCCGTGCCGTCGAGATCGACTCGCCCATGAGCGGCTACATCGTCGAGCGCAACGCGCTGCCCAACATGTACGTGCAACCGGACACGCGCCTGTTCACGATCACCGATCTGTCGAAGGTGTGGATTTATGCGGCGGTGTTTCAGGACGAGATCGGCAAGGTCCGTCCCGGCGATCCCGCAACCGTCACGGTCGACGCTTATCCGGGTACGAACTTCGATGGGCGCGTCGATTACATCTGGCCGCAGATCGATCCGATCACCCGCACCGCCAAGGTGCGATGCGAGTTCAACAACCCCAAGGGCCGGCTTCTTCCCGGGATGTTCGCGCACGTTGCGCTGGACCTGCCGATGGGCGACCAAACTGTCATCCCGGACACTGCGGTTCTGCGTACGGGCACGCACAATGTCGCCTTCATCGATCGCGGTGACGGTTATCTCACTCCCGCCGAGGTCGAGCTGGGACCGCACGCCGGCGATGAGTTCATCGTGCTCAAGGGACTCGCGCCGGGTCAGCAAATCGTCAGTTCCGCCAATTTCCTGATCGACTCGGAAAGCCAACTCCAGGCCGCCGCCGGCGCGTTCGCGCCTTCTCAGCCGGTCGTAGCCGCGAATGCAGCCGAACCAGCGGCCGAGACTGTCCCCCAGGCAACCATTGCGTTCACGAGCGATCCCAATCCTCTCGTGCGCGGCCACAACAAGGTGATCGTCACCCTCCGCGATTCCAAAGCCGCCCCGATCTCAGGCGCGAAAGTGACGGTGTCCTTCTACATGGCTGCGATGCCGGCGATGGGAATGGCCGCGATGCGCGCGCAAGCCGTCGCAGATGATCAGGGCAACGGCGCCTACGCCGCAAATATCGAACTGCTCAGCGGTGGCACCTGGAGCCTGACGATCGTCGCGTCCAAGGGAGGCCATACGATCGCGACCATCCAGAAGGACGTATCGGCAAGCGGCTCCATGGCGATGTGAGGACCGAAGGATGATCGAAAGAACTATCGACTGGTGTAATGCGAACCGCTTCCTGCTGTTCGTCGGTGTGATTGCGCTGGTGGTCGCGGGCGTTTGGTCGCTCGATCGGATCCCGCTCGATGCGCTGCCGGACATCTCCGATGTTCAGGTGATCGTCCACACCGAATGGATGGGCCAGCCGCCCAATCTCATCGAGGATCAGGTGACCTATCCGATCGTCACCGCGATGCTTGCTGCGCCGCATGTGAAGGCAGTCCGAGCGCAGACGATGCCCAGCGATTCATACGTGTTCGTCGTGTTCGAAGACGGCACCGACATCTATTGGGCCCGCAGCCGCGTGCTGGAATACCTCCAACAGATAGCCGGCAAGTTGCCGCCTGGCGTGAATCCTGCCATAGGCCCCGACGCAACCGGCGCGGGCTGGGTGTACGAATACGCTCTGATCGATAAGAGCCATCTTCATAGTCTCGCCGAGCTGCGCAGCTTGCAGGATTGGAACGTGCGCTATGCGCTCGAAACCGTGCCGGGGGTTTCGGAAGTCGCCACTATCGGCGGCTTCGTTAAGCAGTACCAGGTCAAGCTCGATCCGAATCGGTTGCTGGCGCTCAAGGTCCCGCTGGAGACGGTGATCGACAAAATCCGCGACAGCAACGGCGAAGTCGGCGGACGGGTGCTCGAGATGTCGGGAGCGGATTACATGATCCGCGGCCTCGGTTACGTTCGTTCGGTAGCGGACTTGGAGGAAATTTCCGTTGCAACCAACAACGGCACACCAGTCCTGATAAGGGACCTTGGCGTGGTCAGTCTGGGACCCGATCTTCGCGAGGGCGCCGCTGAATGGAACGGCGACGGAGAGACGGTCGGCGGCATCGTCGTGATGCGCTACGGGCAGAATGCCCTCACCGTCATCGACGGTGTCAAGCAAAAGCTTGCTCAGATTCGAAAGACTCTGCCGGCCGGAGTCGAAATCGTCGCCGGCTACGACCGGTCGGGACTCATCCAGGAATCCATCAACACACTGAAACGCGATCTGCTCGAAGAAGCCATCATCGTCAGTCTCGTGATCATCGTTTTTCTCTTTCATCTGCGTTCGGCGCTGATCCCGATTCTTGCGCTGCCGATCGCGGTCATCGCGACGTTTATCCCGATGTACTATCTACAGATCAGCTCCAACATCATGTCCTTGGGCGGGTTGGCACTGGCGATAGGCGTGCTGGTCGACGCTTCGATCGTAATGGTCGAAAACGGCTACCGGCACCTGTCGGAGGCACAGCACGAGGCGTCGGATAAAGGCGAGTCAGTATCCGAACCTGATCGGCAGCGAATCCTGTTGTCGGCCGCGAAACAGGTCGGCCGCCCGATTTTCTTTTCGCTGATCATCATCGTCGTCTCGTTCCTGCCGGTGTTCCTGCTCGAATCGCAGGAGGGACGGATGTTCCGGCCGCTGGCCTACACCAAGACTTTCGCGATTGCATTCTCCTCGGTTCTCGCGATCACGGTGGTCCCCGTGCTGATGGTCCTCTTCATCCGCGGCAAACGGCTGCGCCCCGAGGAGCGCAACCCCATCTCGCGCTTCTTCCAGGCCATTTATCTGCCGGTGATCCGATGGTGCCTGCATCATCGCGCGCTGACGATTGCCGCCAACGCTATTTTTCTGCTGGTCACGATTCCGCTGCTTTTCAAGATCGGCAGTCAGTTCATGCCGCCGCTGTACGAGGGATCGAGTCTCTACATGCCTACTGCGCTGCCCGGGATTTCGATCACGTCGGCGGTAAATCTGATGCAGAAGCAGGATCAGATCATCCGCACGTTTCCCGAGGTCGAGAGTGTATTCGGCACCGTCGGGCGATCCGATAGCGCGACCGACAATGCGCCGCTGGACATGTACGACACGACGATCATGCTCAAGCCGCGCGAGCAATGGCGAAAGGGCGTGACTTACGATCAGCTCGTTGCCGAGATGGACGACCGCCTCCATTTCCCCGGTTTGTCGAACTCCTGGACGATGCCCGTCGACAACCGCCTCGACATGGAGCTGACCGGGATCAAAACGCCCGTCGGCCTCAAAATTCAAGGCCCCGACCTCGAGCGGATTCAGCAGATTGGTTCTCGGCTTGAAGAGATTCTAGGCTCCGTCCCGGGCACGCGGGGAATTTTCGCCGAACGAGTTTCTCAAGGTTTCTACATTAACGTTAATGTCGACCGCGCCGTCGCCGCGAGGTATGGCCTGACGGTCGGAGACGTTCAGCGGGCGGTCAGCTCCGGGATGGGCGGCGAGAATATCGCCACTACCGTCGAAGGGCGCGAGCGCTACTCGATAAACGTTCGTTATCTCGCGGATTATCGCAGCGACCTGAACGCGCTTCGTCGAATACTAATCATGACGCCGACGGGAGCGCAGATCCCGCTCGGCGAAGTCTCCCGTATCAGCTTGGGCCCGGGGCCGTCGATGATACGGGATGAAGACGGGATGCTGACCGGCTACGTCTATGTTGATCTCGCGACCTCGGACTACGGCAGCTACGTTGACGCCGCGCAGAAGGTGCTCGATCGGCAGCTACATCTGCCCGCCGGATACACTCTGAAATGGTCGGGCGAGTATGAGTTCCAGTTGCGCGCGCGAAAGGGCCTGACGCTCATCGTGCCGATCGTTTTGGGTCTGATCTTTCTTTTGCTCTACATGCTCCTCCAGTCGGCGACCGAAGCGATCGTGCTGATCCTTCCGACCGTGTACGCGATGACGGGCGGGCTGCTGCTCCAATACATGATGGGCTTCAACTTCAGCGTCGCCGTGTGGGTCGGGTACATCGCGCTGTTCGGCATCGCTGTCGAGACCGGCGTCGTAATGGTGATTTATCTTCACGAAGCTCTCAATCGCCGCATCGCCGCCGGCACGCTCACTCATGAGGACATCGAGTTGGCGGTGATCGAGGGCGCGGTCCAGCGGCTTCGACCCAAGCTGATGACCGTTGCAGTCGTGATGCTCAGTCTCGCGCCGATTCTATGGGAGAGCGGGATCGGCTCCGACGTGATGAAGCCAATCGCCGCGCCAATCGTCGGCGGAATGATCACCTCGACGATACACGTCCTCATACTGGTGCCGGTGTTCTTCGCAATTATGAAGGAGCGTGCGCTGAAAAAGGGAACCCTCCTCTAACGATCAGAAGGCACGTCCTGATTTGAGTGCTGACGATATCGACTGAACTCGGCCTCGGAGACAAGAGCATCAATGACTTGCGGGTCGTGATTCGATCAATCGTACGGGGTCCGCGCTTGTTCGAAGTCGTTAGTTATCTTGCGCGGCGCAGTTTTTCTTCCGAGAACCAAGCGTCTAAAGACCATGACCCGGCTCCGACGCTGATCAGGAAAAGCAAACCCATCGTCATCGCAAAATCAGTCCTGGCGTCGCTTACCATGAACCAAAAGCCCTGATTCGGGCGCCACAACTCGGGGATCTTGGTGGTCGCGATCGCGTTCAGGATTACAATCAAGAGCGGTATGCTCGCGAGCCTGGCGCAAAGGCCGATCAAGACCAGAAAGCCACAAGCGATCTCGAAGGTTCCTACAAAATGGGCGGTAAAAGCGGGGTAGGGGAATCCGATCTTCGCGAAGCGGAGACTTCCCATGGACGGGTCGACGAATTTGAGAATGCCCTGCGTGAAGAAAATCAAGCCCACCGCCAGTCGGATGAAGACGATGCTTCTTGCGTTCCAGGCCGGAGCGAGAAGTCTATTCACCGCAATCCCTCCAATGGCCGTGCCCGCACTTACATGGCGGACAGGCCGATGAGTTCAAGAAACCCACGCCGCAAAATGATTGCGCTCGCATATCTGCGAATGCTATCTAGTTTCGATATCGAGATACGATAGCTCATGCCGTCCGCCAATGCAATTTATTCGGGACTTATCCGTCTCCACATCCTCCACCATGCGTCGAAGGAGCCGATTTTCGGATTGGGAATCATCGAGGAACTCGGGCGGCACGGTTACCGGTTGAGTGCAGGAACTCTGTACCCTCTGCTGCACGGTCTCGAACGCGAAGGCTATCTGCGCTCGTTCGAGAAGAGAAACGGACGACATAGCCGGCGGCTTTACAGAGCGACTGCCAAGGGTCGCAAGGCGTTGCGGGAGGCGAAAAGCAAAGTCCACGAGCTGTTCGCAGAGCTCTTCGAAGATCGATGAGCATGCATCGCCAAAAAGCGGGGATCACCGCGAGCACGCCAAGCAGGACGGCCCATCACTTTCGCGGCACATCGTGAGCGACCCAGCGATACTGAAAGAAATCGCCGCTTCGTTCCTGCGGCTTGGCACGACGGCCTTTGGCGGTCCTGCCGCTCACATCGCGATGATGGAGGATGAATTCGTCCGCAAGCGAGGATGGCTTTCGCACGAAGAATTCCTCGACATGCTGGGCGCGACCAATCTCATCCCCGGTCCGAACTCCACCGAGATGGCGATTCACATCGGCCATCAGAAAGCGGGCTGGAAAGGGCTGGTCGTAGGCGGGGTCTGTTTCATTGTCCCCGCCGTGATCATCGTGACGGTCATCGCGTGGGCGTACGTTAGGTTCGGATCGATTCCTCAGGTTCAGGGAATCATGTATGGGATCAAGCCCGTCATCATTGCCATTGTCCTGCAAGCGTTGTGGAGGCTCGCTCCCAGTGCAGTCAAGAGCAGATTCCTCGCTGTAATCGGCCTGATCGCTACCGCCAGTGCACTGCTCGGCGTCAACACACTCGTGGTTCTCTTCGGCGCCGGAGTTATCGCAGCATCCGCGACGTGGATCGATCGGCGTCGCTCCGCGAAGCCCTTTGCCGCGATCCCGGCGATTAGATGGCCCGGTATTCTGCCAGTGCTCAAGAGCGTAAGTGCAACGGCAGCGATCGTACCCTTCAGCCTCATAGGACTTTTCCTCTTCTTCCTCAAGGTAGGCGCAGTGCTTTATGGGAGCGGCTACGTGTTGCTCGCCTTCCTTCAGGCTGACCTTGTAGATCGCTTGCACTGGCTGACGCAATCGCAACTGCTCGATGCCGTCGCGGTCGGCCAGGTCACTCCCGGTCCCGTGTTTACCACCGCCACTTTCATTGGCTATTTACTGGGCGGTACGAGCGGAGCGATCGTTGCGACGATAGGGATTTTCCTCCCGTCGTTTATATTCGTCGCTGCCAGCCGTCCGTTGATTCCGCGCATCCGGCGCTCGCCCATCGCAGGCCCGTTGCTTGACGGAGTGAATGTTGGCGCTCTCGCTTTGATGGCCGCTGTCACGGTGCAACTCAGCCGAGCCGCACTCGTCGACGTTACGACCGCTGCCGTGGCCGGATTCAGCGCCCTGCTGTTGATCTACTCTCGAATGAACTCCGCGTGGCTGATCTTCGCAGCCGGGCTGGTTGGCTTCGCCGCAACGCGATGGTTCTGACGGTGAAGGCCATTCTCCGTGGCGCAGCGACCGTCCGCCCGTTAGCGGTTGTCGTCTTTCTGCTAAGCCTTCCAATGATTGCATTCGCAGGACCTCCATTTGTCACGGACGACCCCGAACCAGTCGAATATCAGCACTGGGAGGTCTACCTGGCATCGATATTCGCCAAACAGCCGGACGCCTGGACAAGCACAGCCCCTCACCTGGAAGTGAATTACGGGCCGATTCCCAACGTTCAGCTCCACGTGATCGCTCCGCTCACCCTTTACGTGCCAAGCGAAGGCCCCTCGGGCTACGGATACGGCGTTACCGAGCTGGGGATCAAGTTCCGTTTCGTTCAGGAGAGCGACTGGCTGCCGCAGATTGGAACGTTTCCGCTGTTGGAAGTGCCGACTGGATCCGAGAGGAATCTTGGGAGTGGGAACCTGCAGACGTTCCTGCCGATATGGCTCCAGAAGAGCACGGGCAAGTGGACCGCTTATGGAGGAGGCGGTTACTGGATCAATCCAGGTTCTGGGAATCGGAATTGGTGGTTTTCCGGAATCGTCATTCAGTACCAAGTGCTTTCGAACCTCGCCCCGGGTGTGGAACTCTTTCACTCGACCTCGCAACAGACAGGTCAGCCGGAGCAGACCGGGTTTAATTTCGGGATGGTGTGGGACCTTAGCGGCGTTCAGCACATCATGTTCTCGGCCGGTCCCGCTTTCGGAGGACCGAACCAACTCCAGGGATATTTCGCTTATCAACTAACCTTTGGACCAAATCCATAACTTGCCGGAGGTAACGTTCCACCTTGATACCACCGTGGTCAGGTACATTGTGCTTCATCGGTCGGATCGGATCATCGCCGCAATCCGCGACCTCAGCATACCCGCCAAGGTTGGATTTCTCGCGGGGATGGTTCTGCCCGGCGGTCTGGTCTTGCACCGTAAGACCGGAAGCTAGGTCCCTTTGCTTGTGCTGGTTCCCACCGGCTTAGGAGATGAGACCCTTGGAGTCGCGGGTGCTCGAGCACGCGACAGAAGAGGTTTGGTCGTGAAACCCGCTGCCGCCTAGATGCGCCGCGCGATAAACCGCGCCTGCGCGATCTTGCCCGCGTGCGCAAGGTCACGGAGGAAACGGAACCCGGTGAGGAACGTTTCCAGCAGCTCGGTGCGGAACCCCAGAGGCCGCAGCGCATCATACATAAGCTGCATCTCAATCATGTCGATATACAAATCCGCATAGCGTGGAAACCGCCCGGTGTCTTCGGCGGCGCGCACCTCGCAGCCGCTTCCCGACAGCAGCTTGGCGTAGCCCGCAATGTCCTCGACGTTGGCGAACGTCATCAAGCCGAGAAAGCCCTGGGCCTCCGAATCACTCAGTCCCGCAGGCCCTTCAACCCAGTCGGTGAACGCAATCACGCCCCCGGGACGGACAATTCGCGTCGCCTCCGCAATCAACCTTGGCTTGTCAGGGACGTAGCACCACGCATCCTCGCTCCATATGAAATCCGCGCTGGCCGACGGCAGGCCGCTTTGGCAGGCGTCGGCGAGTACGAATCGGATTTTATCGTCCAGACCTTCTTCGTGGGTCAGCCGCCGCCCGCGCTCGACTATCGCTTCGGTTACATCCACGCCGACCATCGAGGCGACATTGCGAAAGCGCACCAAAAAGCGCATGTCCGCGCCGTTGCAGCAACACAGATCGACCCCCTTCGTCCCGGCCGCGATTCCGGCGCGATCCGCCAGATCGATCGACGCCTTCATCCCTCCGATGTGAATTTGCTGCCCAAACATAAGTTGAAAGAGGTCGCCCGGCGCACTGCTATAGACGGAGACGACATCCGCCACCCCAATACCGGTTATGGATTTCATGATTTCCTCCCGGCACCCGGCTTGCGGGCACGGACGAAAGCGCTCATGAATTTGCCGGCCGCCATCTGCGCGAATTTCTCGAGCTCTGGATTTTCCGCAAGAAACTCCGGCGCGTCAGCCGCCGTGTAGATCCGCGTCGGTTCTACTTCGATCTGTTCGAATCCCGCCGCAGCGAGCTTCGATTGGTATTCCGACTCCTCCAACGCTCCCGCGATGCATCCGGCCCACAACTCGACGCGGCGGCGAATCTCGCCGGGCATCTCACCGCGCACCACGATGTCCGAAACGGCCAGTCGCCCACCTGGTTTCAGCACGCGAAACGCTTCGCGCAGCACGCGATCCTTGTCGGCCGATAGATTGATCACGCAGTTCGAGATGATCACATCCACCGAATTGTCGGGCAGCGGAATATGCTCGATCTCGCCCTTGAGAAACTCGACATTCTGCACGCCCGCTTTGCGCTGGTTCTCGCGTGCAAGGGCGAGCATCTCGTCGGTCATATCGAGCCCGTACGCCTTGCCCGCCGGCCCCACTCTTCGCGCGGACAGCAGTACATCGATTCCGCCACCCGAGCCCAGATCGAGCACGGTTTCACCCGGCTTCAGTTCGGCCAGCGCGGTTGGATTCCCGCATCCCAGCGACGCTGCAACCGCCGCGGCGGGAAGCGACGCGGTCTCGTCCTTGCCGTAAAGATTCGACGTGATTGGGTTTCCCGCCGGCGCCGCCGCGCCGCAGCATGAGCCGCCTTGATTGGTAACTCGCCGCGCCGCTTTCGCGTACTCCTCCCGGACCGTTTCCCTTATCGATTCATTGCTCATCGTGACCTCCATGCCTGCTCGCTACTTTACGGGAGAGGCGATTAGTGGATTGCGAACGATCCGGCGATACGCCCAGCCGCTTGGGCAGGCCGGCGCAACAGTCTTCGGTCATGAACTGGATCAACTTTGCGGCTTTCGGCCAATTGACTGCGTAGTAGATGAATCGCCCCGCCCGACGCGCCGTCAGCAGCCCGCATCGGGTCAATGCGTCCAGGTGATGAGACAGCGTCGAGCCCGGCATCTTGACCCGGCGCTTGATCTCGTCCACGCAGGTTCCTTGCGGTCCGGCGCGCACCAGCAGGCGGAAGATCTCGAGCCGGCCGGTTTGTCCAAGCGCGCTCAGTTGCGATACAAACTCTTTCACTACGATGATTCTAGTATCATCGAAATAACGAAGATGCAATAGGCTGTCGCGGATACCCTGGTCTCAAACCCCGGTGACCGCTCGGGGGCACTCACCCAAAGATTACGCAATTTGACTTCACGCTACGACATTTGTATAAATCTAAAAGTATGAAAAAGTCGAATGTGATCATGGCTTTGGGGGCTCTTGCCCAGAAGACACGTTTGGACATCTTCCGGATGCTGGTCCAGAAAGGCCCCAATGGACTGCCGGCCGGAGAAATTGGCGAACGTCTTGGGCAACCGTCGCCCACCCTCTCATTTCATTTGAATCAGCTCAGATTTGCCGGCTTGGTAACGTCGCGCCGCGAGAGTCGCTCGATCATTTACAGCGCGAACTTCAAGTCAATGAGCGATCTACTCGCGTATCTGACGGACAACTGCTGCGGCGGGCGGCCTGAGCTTTGCCTTCCGGCCGCTACGCGGGAGCGCGCATCTGAATGCGCGCCTCAGCCGACCGCCAGGCCCACGAAAAACCGGAGGGTATCGGCATGAAACGATTTCATGTTCACCTCCGCGTCGACGACCTCGATTCCTCGGTGCGCTCTTATTCCCCGTTGTTCGGATGATCGCGTCATGCCCAATCGTGAGTATAGCGTCTTGTTTCTATGCACCGGCAATTCGGCGCGCAGCATCATGGCCGAGTGTGCGATCGGACGCTGGGGCAGGGGAAAGTTCAAAGGATACAGCGCCGGAAGCCATCCCAAAGGCGCCGTGCATCCGTTGACGCTCGAGCTGTTGAACGAGCTGAACTACGAAACCAAAGATCTTCGCTCGAAAAGCTGGAACGAGTTCGCCGCGCCGGATAGCCCCCGCCTCGATTTCGTTTTCACGGTCTGCGACCAGGCGGCTGCCGAGCAGTGCCCAATCTGGCCCGGTCAGCCAATCACCGCGCACTGGGGAGTCGCCGACCCCGCGGCCTTTGAAGGAAGCAACGATGCGAAGCGACGCTTCTTTTTCCGTATCTACCGGGAACTTGAGAATCGAATCAAGATCTTCACCAGCCTGAGAATCGAGGCACTCGACAGTTTCGCTCTCGGGCAGCGCGTCAGAGAAATCGGGAAAATCAAACTTCCCGACGGGCACGAATAGCAGCCGCATCTCGCACCTCCCTGAACACGGAGAAGTTCGCAATGAGCGCAACGATGACGATGGCACAGGCTCCAGTCCTGCGCCGACTCTCCTTTCTCGACCGATATCTGACGCTTTGGATTTTCCTGGCGATGGCGGCCGGCGTGGCGCTCGGTTTCCTCTGGCCCGGCGTTAAGGCTGCCTTCGATCGCCTTAGCGTTGGGACGACTTCTGTTCCGATTGCGATCGGTCTCATCCTGATGATGTATCCGCCGCTCGCCAAGGTGAACTACGACGAACTCGGAGACGTTTTCAGCGACTGGAAGATCCTCGGTCTTTCGCTTCTCCAGAATTGGGTAATCGGACCAATTCTGATGTTCACGCTGGCGATCATTTTTCTGCGCGATCGCCCCGAGTATATGGTCGGACTCATCATGATCGGTCTGGCGCGATGCATTGCGATGGTGATCGTCTGGAACGATCTCGCCGCCGGCGACACGGACTACTGCGCCGGCTTGGTGGCATTTAATTCGATCTTCCAGGTGCTGTTCTTCTCGGTCTATGCCTTCGTGTTTGTGACCGTCCTTCCCCGATGGCTCGGGCTTGGCGGAGCCATCGTTCACATTACGATTGGCGAGATCGCGAAAAGCGTCGCCGTCTATCTGGGCATACCGTTCGCTGCCGGGTTCGTTACTTGGAAGATTCTGACCGGCCTCAAAGGAAAAGCCTGGTATCGTGATCATTTCGTTCCGAAAATCAGCCCGCTCACTCTGATCTTTCTTCTCTTCACGATCGTCGTGATGTTTTCGATCAAGGGCGCCGCAGTCGTCCGCCTGCCGCTCGACGTAGTCCGAATTGCGATACCGCTGTTGCTCTACTTCGCGATCATGTTCGCGTTGTCATTCGTGCTGAGTCTAAAAGCGGGAGCGAACTACCCACGGACGGCTACTCTCTCGTTCACCGCCGCATCGAACAACTTCGAGCTCGCCATCGCGGTCGCGGTCGCGACCTTTGGAATCGACAGCGGCGCGGCTTTCGCCGCCGTGATCGGGCCGCTGATCGAGGTGCCGGTGATGATCGGGCTGGTTGACGTAGCCCTATGGGCGCGGCGCAAGTATTTCGCCGATTCAACCGCCGGCCTCGTGATCGTGGATTCCTGCAAGGCGGTAACTGCGTCACGGCCTGACAGCTAGGCGGGAGTCTCACAAGACCCGCCGGTCGAAGTGCTCAATTCCCTTTTCGTCTCCGTGCGCGCGGATTGGTTTTTGATAAGTTGACTTCGGCCTTCATTTTGAGTAGCGACAGCGCCCGCCTACGGAATCGGCGGGCAAGAACAGAAACGATGAAACGCACGAGCGTGAGCAGGTCGGCGAGATTGCGGCGGTGGATCTCAATACCCTGGACTTTTCACCGCTTTCGGAGTCTTTAGTCGCCACCGGACGGCGGTCTCGCGGCGTAATTGCGACCGGCAGGGCGAAATGAAAGCACGCAGCAGAGCTCGCGATACCCACTCACTCCGACTCATTCGAGGCCGGCGCGCAGTTCTGATAGTTAAACGGCTGGTTTGCTCTTTTCACTGGGGCGCGTAAGTGTACGCCGCGTAGCGGGGAGCCGCGCGGCAACGAACCAGGTCGGGGACATTGGCGTGAAGCGCAAGAGCGTAACAGCAACGATTGTGCTGCTCGGGATGGCGATTGCGCTTTCGGCGTGGGGCGATCCCACCGCGCTGACCATATCGAACGCCAGCGTTACGGTGACCAGCAGCTCGCCAACCACGCTTGATTTTCCGATCTCCCGCGGCGGCGATACCAGCTACGACGACATGGTTCAGTACCAGACCCGCAACGGCACTGCGATCGCGGGAACCGACTACACGGCGGCGATAGGGTCGCTGGTGATTCCCGCCGGCTCGACCATCGCGACGATTCCGGTGACAGTGGCCGGCAGCACCCGAAATATCGCACCTAGCAAAACCTTCCAGATGCTATTGCTGGGTGGCGGGGGTGCGGCGAGGAGCTTCATGCCCAGTTTCACCCCCCGGCAGGCCTTCGCCGTAGGCGCCTTGCCGTACTCGGTGACGACGGCCGACGTCAACGGCGACGGCAAGCCCGACCTGATCGTCGCCAATTACAAGGACAACACGGTCTCGGTATTGGTCAACATCACCGCCCCGGGCGCCGCCATCCCCAGCTTCGCCGCCCAGCAGACCTTCGCCGTGGGCTTGCAGCCGTCCTCGGTGATTGCGGCCGACGTCAACGGCGACGCCAAGCCCGACCTGATCGTCGCGAACGTGACCGACGGCACGGTCTCGGTGCTGCTCAACACCACCGCGGCGGGCGCCACCACGCCCAGCTTCGCCCCCCAGCAGACCTTTGCCGTGGGCAGCTACCCTGCTTGGGTGACGGCGGCCGACGTCAACGGCGACGGCAAGCCCGACCTGATCGTCGCGAATTACGGCGACAACACGGTCTCGGTGCTGCTCAACACCACCACCCCGGGCGCCACCACCCCCAGCTTCGCTACCCAGCAGACCTTCGTCGTGGGCAACGGCCCGATCTCGGTGGCGGCGGCCGACGTCAACGGCGACGGCAAGCCCGACCTGATCGTGGCGAATGAGGCCGCCAACACGGTCTCGGTGCTGCTCAACACCACCGCGCCGGGCGCTACCACGCCCAGCTTCGCCACCCAGCGGACCTTCGCCACAGGCAGCGGCCCGATGTCGGTGACGGCGGCGGACGTCAACGGCGACGGCAAGCCCGACCTGATCGTGGCAAATTCTAACGACAACACGGTCTCGCTGCTGCTCAATACCACCGCGCCGGGCGCCACCACGCCCAGCTTCGCCGCCCAGCAGACCTTCGCCACGGGCAGCATCCCGAACGCGGTGACGGCGGCCGACGTCAACGGCGACGGCCAGTCCGACCTGATCGTGGCGAATTTTGGCGGCGGCACGGTCTCGGTGCTGCTCAACACCATGTACGCAGTCACCGCCTCAGGCAGTCCGGCGACAGGGACGATCCACTACG
>Ga0208043_1000085_pt1 | contig 58061 bp, 55 predicted proteins | sample Sb_taG_12_FD_187710 | JGI IMG/M metagenome (GOLD analysis project Ga0208043, IMG submission 187710) | Peat soil microbial communities from Weissenstadt, Germany - Sb_50d_9_AC metaG (SPAdes) (version 2) | ecosystem: Environmental > Terrestrial > Soil > Wetlands > Peat | place: Germany... | reverse complement strand
ACTACGCCACCTACACGTGGAGCTTCGGCGACGGAAGTCGCGGCGACAAAACTCCGGAAGTCTCCGGCTACGCCCCGGGCGCCAAGGCGTGTGAACCACCCTGGCTGAGCGAAGGGCCTCCCACCTCGTTCAAACCGGCCGGGACGTGGATCGGATGTGCAGCGAGCGTGTTTCACCCATATCAATACAACGGCACCTATAACGTAACGCTGACCGTGAGAGACGTTGCTGGCAACGAAACGACCACGACAGGCTCGGTCACGGTGGCTGAAGGTGAAACATGGCCCGAAGAAAAGGGCTCCGGCGGTGGTTCGAGCCCATCCGGCGGGTCCTCGACGGCCGCCTCGGGCTCCTCCGGCTCCTCCTCTGGCACCCAGAGCAGCACGGGCTCCTCCGCCGCAGCCGGCACAAGTCTCAAGCCCCCCCTCCCGAATCCGGTTGCCGGCGCCGCGGTACTGTCCAAGTCGCTGTCAAAGACACTGAGCGGCGGCCTGGTCGTCAACTACTCGGTCAACGAGCAGGTCGCGGGCCGCTTTGAGGTCCTTCTAGCGGCGTCGATTGCCAGGCACATCGGCCTGCACGGTCCCCTCGCGACCGGTCTCGCCGCGGGTACGCCCCCCCAGATCGTGATCGCCAAAGCGATCCTCATCACGACCAGGGGCGGCCACAGCACGATCAAGATTCAGTTCGGCAAGGTGACCGCCGCGCGCTTGCACCGGCTGCACAAGGTGTCGCTCATGCTCAGGATGATCGTCCACAACGCCTCCTCAGGCAGCCCCGTGACGGTGCTGAGCACCGTCGTCCTGCACGGCTGACGTCGCCCGCGCTACTGGCCACATCGCGGTGCCTGCGCGAGGTCCCCATCTGGGATCTGAGGAGTGCAGACGCTGTCTCAGTCCGGCGGTTCCCTACGCTTCGCTTTCGCCTTTGCGCTGAACACGTACCTCCACAGCGCGAACAGCACGAGGTAACCGCCGATCAACGACACGGCCGAGACGACGGCGAGCGCTGTGCCGTTACCGCCTGTTTCAGCGACTGTTTCTCCATCGAGGGCGAACGGGACCACAAAGCTCGCCACCAGCACACCCAGGGCAGCGCTCATCGCCCGTCTCGCGCCGGCGTATCGGCTTGACTGATGCTTGCCACGGCGGTCCCCGGCACGACATCCATCGCCAGCTCCATCGGTCCTACAGACCCGGCCAGTGGCGCGCCACGTAGCCGGAATTGTCCGTCGCGCCAACCAACCAGCGCGAGGCGTAGGTGCCGCTGCGCCCGGCGGTGTCGTACAGCATCCCGTCCACGTACATATATGTATGGCCAGCGCTCGCGTACACGGTGATGTACTTCCCCGGACCCGGCACGCCCCAGCTCTCGAGTGCCCCGGAGACCTCTGGCGCGCTCAGCAGCCCGCCCGCCGCCAGCGCGTAGCTGACCGAACCCGAGCAGTCGTACGCGTTGTCCACAAACGATGCGTGGCCGCCGCCAAACACGTACGGAAAGTCAGCGATCGCGTTTGCTCCCGCAACCACCTTCTGCACGACTTCCGGCACCCCCGAGGGGATTGGGATCGTGCCGTTGCCGCCGATCGACTGGCCACCCGCCACCGGGGTCAGCTCCTGTTGCTGCGTTTGCTGCGCCGCGTGTTCCACTGCGTGCATCTGCGCCAACTCCTTGCGCACTTCGGCGTCCGAGGGAGCTCCGGGCGCGACCGCCACTTCGCCCGCCTTCGCCGGCGTCGTTGCGGCCTTGTGGTGCACCGACCCCGTGGCGGGAAAGCTCTTCGCTTCTTCGGGGTCGGCCACCTCGACCGTCCGTCCACCCGTCGCGCCGAGACCGGGCGTGGGGTCGGCCTTTGCGGAGCCTGTGGCGCTGGCCTTTGCGCTGCGCACAATCTGGTGGTTCGCCACGTAATTCGCCGCGCCCACGCGCGCTTCGCCACAGCCGGCGAGCACTGCCACGGCCAGCGGGCAGACAAACACGACGATCACCGTCCGATGCAGACTTCTCATCCAGCACAGGCTAGCGGGAGCATCCGCCAGGCCATGTCGCTACCCTGGGTGGATGCGCGAGGAGGCCACCGCCGTGGAGATCCGGCCACATGCGCGCCTCCTTCACGGTATGCGCCGGCCGGCCAACTGGCTCCAGCTCGTCCAGTTCGGGCTTGTGGGCGGCGTTGGCTTCGCGGTCAACCTCGCCATCTATGCGTTCTTCGTGCACTCCGTTGGAGTGGACTATCACGTCGCCTCAGCAATCGCCTGGCTGGTTGCGGTGATCAACAACTTCGTCCTCAACCGCCATTGGACGTTCGATGCGCGCGACGGCCAAGCTCACTTCCAGGCGCTCCGATTTCTGCTCGTCAGCCTTGTGGCGTTTGCCTTCAGCCAGCTCCTGCTCACGCTGTTCGTCGAGAGCGGGAGTATCGCAAAGGTCCCGGCACAGGCGCTGGCAGTGGCGGCCTCAACGCCGCTCAACTTCCTGGGCAACAAGCTCTGGAGCTTTCGCTGAGCCGGGCGATGACCGAAGCCGGGGGACACGCGCCTTCGGCGCGAATCCCCGTTTCGACCAGCGCGAATGCGGCGTCCTCGGTCGCTCGTGTGCGTAGCACACGTCGCTCGGTGCGTCCTTGCCTCGCTTGCCCCTCGCCCGGCTCAGAACCGTAGACCTCGGCACGCGCTGCTCGATCGGCCCGCGGCGGGTACTTATACTCTGGCTACCCCCATCTGGAGGACTTCGTGCAGGAGATGGTCATCTACGGCGTCAGCTTCGACATGGTTGGCAAGCAGCCGATCGTGCTCCTGAAGACGGTCGACGGCAACAGGTTCCTGCCGATCTGGATTGGCCACCCGGAGGCCGCCTCGATTCTGATGAAGCTGCAGGGCGCCGGCACCCCGCGGCCGATGACCCACGACCTGCTGTGCGACATCCTCGGCGAGCTCGACGTCAAGTGCACGCAGGTGTCGGTCACCGAGCTGCGTGAGAACACCTTCTTCGCGTCGATTACCCTCTCCGTCGCCGGCCGCGAGCTCGAGATCGACTCCCGCCCGAGCGACGCGATCGCTCTCGCTGTGCGTTCTGGCGCACCAATCTACGCTGCCGAGGAGGTCATCGCCGAGTCGGCGATCGAGTTCGAGCACGACGTCGAGGAGTCCGAGGACGTCGTCGAGAAGTTCAAGGAGTTCCTCGATGAGGTCACTCCGGAGGACTTCGCCGCAGGCGACTCTTAGCTGGTCAGCGGGCCCGGGGTTGGTGGGCCTGCCCTTGACCTGGGGGAGGACGGGAGGGGCCTGCCCCCCGCTGAGTACCCCCTCCCGTGTGTAGAGCTCAGGTGCCGGGCCGGCCAAGCCGGCCCTCGTGACAAGGAACCAGATTGCGTGGAGATTGGGTCGTCATTTTGGGTTGCATCCGCGCAGGTGCGCTTTCCCCCACGAGGCGAGTGGGGTGGGACCTCCGTGCCACACGACGGGGCGCTGATTCCCTACCGGGTAAAGGCGCTTGCGAGGATCCGCTCGACCAGCTCGTCGAAGTCGATCCCTGCGGCGTCGGCCGCGAGCGGCAGCAGGCTCGTTTCGGTGAGACCCGGGACGACGTTGACCTCTAGCACCGAGAGCTCGCCGCTGTCCTCGTCGAGCATCAGGTCGATTCGCGCGAAGCCGTGGCAGCCGAGCAGACGGTAGACCTCGAGGGCCAGCGACTGCGCCCGCGCGGTCGCCTCCCCGGACAGCTGCGCTGGGCAGACGAACGTCGTCATTCCGATCTCATAGCGCGACTCGTAGTTGTAGAAGTCCTCTTCTCGCGGAATCGCCTCGACCACGGGCAGCGCGATCTGCTCGTGGGCGGATGGCGAGTCGCCGGGAGGGGAGTCGCTCTCCAGCACCGACACGGCCAGATCGCGCCCGCGAACGTAGCGCTCGATCACGACCTTGCGGTCGTAGGACAGCGCGCCCACGATCGCCGCCGGCAACTCCTCGGCTGAACGCGCGAACTTGACGCCGAGCGCGGAGCCTCCCCGGGCTGGCTTGACGACCATCGGGAAACCGATGCTCTGCTCCAGTCCCGGTAGCGCGGCGGAGACGCCGAGGTCTTTGATCGCGCTCTCCTTGAACGCGCTGAAGTCCGGTGTGGGAATGCCCGCCTCGCGCATCAGATACTTCGCCAGTGCCTTGTCGGTGCAGCACATGCACGCCGCCGGACCGGAGCCGGTGTACGGAACGCCGATCGTCTCCAGCAGTCCTTGCACGGTGCCGTCCTCGCCATCGCTGCCGTGCAGCGCGACGAACGCGGCATCGGGCTCGGCCGCCAACAGCTGTGCCACCAGCTCCGGACCCACGTCGATCGCCGTCACCTCGTGCCCCAGTTGCCTGAGCGCAGTCTGCACACGCGCCCCCGAGCGCAGCGACACGGTGCGCTCGAGTGAGTCCCCACCCTTGAGGACCGCGACCTTCTTGGCCGCGCTCATCGATCCTGGCTGCGGCGTGCCGAGTGGGTGGCCTCGCGCCGGGGGAGCTCGAGGACATCCGCCATCCCAGCGCTCTTCCCAGCGGGTGCCGGTGCGGGCGTGGTGGCGGGCTTAGCGGCAGGAAGGGATCCGGTGAGCGCCCCCAGCGTGTCCGGACCCAGCGTCCTGCCGATCCGCCGGATGCCCTCGCGGATGTCATCGTCGGGAACGCCGGCGAAGTTGAGGCGCATCGAGGTGCTTCCGCTGAGGCCGTCCATATATGCGGCGTGCCCGGGCACGAACGCGACACCCTCGCTGCGAGCCAAAGCCAGCAGGTCGGTGGTGTTCACTCCGTCGAGTGTCGCCCAGATGAACAGCCCACCCTCGGGTCGTGTCCAACTGGCTCGCTCGCCAAAGTGTTCTTGGAGCGCTTGCAGCATCACGTCGCGCCGGCGCTGATAGAGGTTCTTCAGGCGCTCCACGTAGTCGATCCAAACCGGCCGTCCTGCGGCATCGCGCTCGGCGAAGTAGGCCGCCACGAACAGCTGGGTCATCGGCGAGGAACACAGGTCGGTGCCCTGTTTGCCGAGGTTGAGCTTTTCGAGCACCGGGCGCGGCGCGACGCTCCAGCCGAGGCGCAGGCCGGGCGAGAGGATCTTCGAGAACGTGCCGAGGTAGATCACGAGGTCCGAGGCGTCCAGCGAGTAGAGGGTCGGCAACGGCTCGCCCTCGTAGCGCAGCAGGCCGTATGGGTTGTCCTCGAGCACGAGCAGCTCGCGTTCGCGCGCCACCTCGACCAGCCGCTGTCGGCGCGGCAGCGACATCGTCACCCCGCCGGGGTTCTGGAAGTTGGGGATCGTGTAGATGAACTTCGGGCGGCGCCCTTCGCTCTGCAAACGGTCGAGCACAGACTCCAGCTCATCGATCGGCATCCCGTCGGCGTCCATCTCGATCTGGACGACCTCCGCCTCATAGGCGCCAAACGTCGGCACCGCGCCCGGGTAGGTGGGCGCCTCGGCGACGATCACGTCGCCGGGATCGATCAGCGCCTTGCAGACGAGGTCGATCACCTGCTGGCCGCCGGCGGTGACGATCACGTCCGCCGGGTCGACCGCGGTGTCCTCGGCGGCCATCACCTCGACGATGCAGTCGACTGTGGCCGTCATCCCCTCGGTGGGACCGTACTGGAGTGCTCGTGCGGTCGACTCCGCCGCCACCTGGGACATCAGCTTCGCGTACAGCTCCGGCGCGAACGTGCTTGTGTCAGGCAGCCCGCCTGCCAGCGAGATCACGTCCGGGCGTTCGGTCAGCGCCATCATCTCGCGCATCGCCGAGCTTTTCATCCCGCGCGTGCGCGCGGCGAACAGCGCCTCGTACCGCGCGAGCTCGTGCGCAGCTGGACGGGTCTTGCGCCCGCCCGTAGATCCGCTGATCGATCGGTCCATATATCTGTGTCTGTATTCGCCGCAGCGCCGCGCGAACCTCGCGCCGTGCTCGTCTGCCGGCCGGACGCGTCGTCTATCGTCCTGCCCGCACCCGCACGGTAGCGCAGACCAAATCCCAGACACGCTCTCTTTCTCAGCATGCACGGCACCTTCTTCGTCATCGGCCTCGGCCTCGGCCTCGCGTTCGCCTGCGGGCTGCGCCCGTTCCTGCCCGTCCTGCTCGCCGGTGCGCTCGCATCCGCCGGCGTCCTGGGGGTCGAGTTCGGTCCCGCCGGCCACGCCTTCCATTTCCTGCAGGACGACTGGTGGCTGCTCGCGGTCACCGTCGCGCTCGTGCTGGCCTACGTGCTGCAAATCCTTCTCGGACGACCTCCTGTCTCCGTGGTTGACCGGCGAGAGCGCGGGGATCCGTTTGCCGCTGCACTCACGGGCCTCGCGTTAGGCGCGGGGGCACTGCTGTTCGGCGGCACGCTCGCCGCGCATGGCGATACTCCGTGGCCAGGACTCCTTGGTGGTTTCGCCGCCGTGGGCCTCGCCCAGCGTGCCTCTGCGCCCGTGATCGTCCGCGCCCGTGCTCGTCTCAGCGATCGCTCTGCCCGCGAGGCGCTGACCATCTACCTCGACTCCGCTGCCCTCCTGCTCGCGGCCCTCGTCGCGCTGCTGAACCCGCTCGGCTATGTGGCGCTCGCGCTGCTTGCCTGGTTCGTCTGGCGAGGTCGTGCCCGTGCGGATGAGAAGTACGCCGGCCTGCGAATCCTCCGCCGCTAGAGCCGATGCGCGCGACGCCGACCAAGCTGGTGCTCTGCGTGATCGACGCGATGGCGCCCGCGATGCTCGAGCGCGCGGTGGCCTGTGGTGCGGCGCCCGTCCTTCAGACGCTGATCGAGCGCGGACACTACGTCTCGAACTGCGTCGCCGCGTTCCCGTCTGTAACGCCCGTCTGCGCCGCCTCGATCGTCACCGGCGTGGCACAGGACGCCCACCACATCCCTGCGATGAACTGGTTTCACCGCGAGGAGCACCGCTATGTCGAGTACGGCTCCTCGTTTCGCGCTGCCCAGCGCTTCGGCATCGCGCGCCAGCTCACCGACACCGTCTACAACATGAACCGCGCTCACCTTTCGGCTGACACCCACACAGTGTTCGAGGCACTCGACGATGCCGATGTCCGCACGGCCGGCACCACATACCTGATGTACCGAGGCCGCCACCGCCACGAGCCGCAGCGCGACACCGCCCTGACGCGCGTCGCCTCCGCCCTGATGCGCCACCCGGTGATGGGTCCGCGCGAGCTGTTCTACGCGGACATCTTCGCCTCGCGGCACACCGGCTGCCGTTCGGGCCTTGGCATGCCCGGCATGCGTGACCGCCACTCCGGCTGCGTCTCAGCCTACCTGGTGGAGCATGACCTGTTCGACTTCCTGCTCCTCTCCCTCCCCGACAATGACTGGTACTCCCACAAGCACGGCCCGGACGCGCAGGTCCAGTCGATCGCCGCCGCCGACCTCCAGCTCGCGCGGGTGATGGAGGCCTCGGGGGGCGTCGATGAGTTCCTCGCTGACCACGCGTTCATCGCGATGGCTGACCATTCTCAAGCCCCGGTCACTCACACGATCGCGCTCCAGGACGAGCTTTCACAGCTGGGCGTCCTGCAGCCAAACGGCCGCGGCGGCTCGGGGAGCCCCGAGCCCCGGATCGCGGTCTGCCCCTCCCAACGCGCGGCGATGGTCTATGCGCTCAATGCGGACGCGCGCGACGCTATGCGGGCATCCGTAGTCACCCTCGCGCGTGAGATCGAAGGCGTCGATCTGGTCATGTGGCTCGAGCGCGACGCGCACGACGCCCCCCGCGAGGGGGTCATCGCGAGCCCCTCCCACGGCGAGCTGCGCTTCGCCCCCGGCGGCGACCTGTTGGACGCGCGCGGGACTGCTTGGCACGTAGATGGTGCCCTCTCTACGATCGACGGCGCCGTGGGCGGGGCCGACAACGCCCTCTCAACCCCCGCGTATCCCGACGCTTTGGCGCGCGTCTGGTCGGCGCTCACCTGCCCGACCTCTGGTGAGGTCTTGCTGTCAGCCGCCCCCTCCTTCGAGTTCCTCGACTGGGGTCGCCAGGCCCATGTAGGCGGTGGCAGCCACGGCTCGCTCCACGTCTCCGACTCGCTCGGCGCGCTTGTGCTCTGCGGCGTCGCCCTCCCGGAGCCCGAGCCCGCCCAGTGGGCGATTCGCGACATCGCCTCGCTCGTCCTCCGCCACTTTGGGCTTGTACCCGGCTGAGTCGAGCCAAACGGCCGTTACTCTCGGCTCGATGCGTCTCGCGCCTATGATCGCTGTCGTCGCCGTCGCCGCCGCTTTCGTGCTCCCCAGTGCGCTGGCGGACGCGGCCAAGACCGGAAGAGCAGCCGCGGTCACGCAGGCGAGGAGCTCCGAAGCGCCGATCCCGGTGCCAACCTCAAACATCCCCCCGGCCGGCCGCAAACTGTCGGCGAACCGCGTGCTTCGGATCGCCGAAGCGCTGGGAAAGATGCGCGCCGTCCGCGCAAAATACCCCGGCTCATACGGGGGCGCGTATCTAAAGGGTCCCGCTCGCTGGCAGGTGAGTTACTTCTCACGCGGCGGGAAGGAGGAGATCGGGCAAGTGATAATCGCCGACTCCTCCGGCAAGGTGCTCGAACAGTGGACCGGTTTCCAGATCGCGTGGACGATGGCCCGCGGCTATCCCGGCGCGTTCGGCGAGCACGTCAATGCGGTCTACATCTGGCTGCCCCTCTGTCTCTTGTTCTTCGCGCCGTTCTTCGACTGGCGTAAGCCCCTGCGCCTGCTGCACCTCGACCTGCTCGTGCTGCTGTCGTTCTCGGTCTCGCTGGCGTTCTTCAACCACGCGAACATCTACGCGTCGGTCCCGCTCACCTACCCGCCGCTGATCTATCTGCTCGCGCGGATGCTCTGGCTCTTGCGTCGCCGGTCCAGTCCCGCTGGGCCCCTGCGACTACTCATTCCCGCGCCGTGGCTGGCGCTCGGCGTGGTGTTCCTGATCGGTTTTCGTGTCGCGCTGAACGTCACTGACGCGAACGTGATCGACGTCGGCTACGCGGGCGTGATCGGCGCGCAGCGGATCGTCGACTCAAAGGCCCTGTACGGCTCCTATCCCTCGGACAACGAACACGGCGACACCTACGGGCCGGTCAACTACGAGTCCTACATTCCGTTCGAGCAGATCTTCGGTTGGGGCGGCACCTGGAACGACCTGCCCGCCGCCCACGCCGCGGCGATCGTATTCGACCTGCTCGCGTGTGCGCTCATGTTTCTGCTCGGCCGCCGCGTGCGTGGTCCGGCGCTGGGGATCGCCCTCGCCTACGCTTGGGTCGCCTACCCGTTCACGCTGTTCGCGCTGGAGAGCGACGCCAACGACACGCTCGTCGCGGTGCTGATCCTCGCCGCGCTGCTGGCCGCAACCTACCGATCGAAGGCCGGCCTGCCTGCGCGTGGAGCGTTCGCGGCCCTCGCCGGACTGACCAAGTTCGCCCCGCTCGCGCTCGTGCCTCTGCTGGGCACCCACGGACTGCGCGAGCTCTCGCCGTCCCGTCGTCCGCGCGCGTTCGCGCTGTTTCTGCTCGCGTTCGCTGTCACAGCCGCCCTAGTGTCGATTCCCGCGCTGCGGCATGACTCGTTGCATACGATCTATGAGCGAACGATCGCCTATCAGGCCAACCGCGGCTCGCCGTTCTCGGTGTGGGGGCTGTATGGGAACTCAGCCGCCCTGCACGGCGTCCAGACGGCCGTCCAGATCGCGGCGGTGGCACTGGCGTTGGGACTCGCTGTGATTCCTCGCCGACCCGATCTTGTGGGACTCGCGGCGGCGTGCGCGGCGGTGCTGATCGCTGCCCAGCTAGGGATAGAACACTGGTTCTACCTGTACATTCCTTGGTTCTTCCCACTTGTGATGGTCGCGCTGCTGGGCACCCGGGCCGGCTCCGACAGCGACCACACATCCCCCACCCCGGAGGCGGCGGTGGGCCTTTCTACGCCACCGCCGGGCGGCCTGGCTATGCCGGCGGCGACTCGGGCCGCGGCATCAGGATCTGCTCGATCGAGCTGGCCCGCATGGGTCCCGAGCAGCGAATAAGCACCCCCATGAGCCAGGGGTCCTCTTGGGAGGTTTCGAACCGGACGGGCATCTGCGTCAGCAGTGACTCGATCGCCTGCTCGCGCTTGACGCCGATCACGCCACCGCGCGGACCGGTCATACCGACGTCGGTGATGTATGCCGTGCCACCGGGCAGCACGCGCCCGTCCGCGGTCGGCACGTGCGTGTGGGTGCCCACGACGGCCGTCACCCGACCGTCGAGGTGCCAGCCCATCGCGATCTTCTCGGACGTCGCCTCGGCGTGCACGTCCACGAGGATGTGATCAACATCGCCCAGTTCGCCCAAAGCGACCTCGATCTCGGTGAAGGCCGAGCGTCCGGCACGCAGGTAGAGGTTTCCGCTCAGGTTCACGACGCCGAGCCGCACACCGTCGCGCTCGACCACGCAAACGCCGTGACCGGGCTGCGAGCGCAGGAAGTTGGCCGGACGCACGATCCGCGGCTCGGAGTCCAGGTAGGGGTAGATCTCGCGGCGGTGGTAGGTGTGATTGCCGAGCGTGATCGCATCGATGCCGGCCTCGAACAGTGAGTCGGCGGTCTTCGGGGTGATCCCCAGACCCCCCGCGACGTTCTCGCCGTTGACGACAACGAACGTCGGAGCGTAGCGCTCGCGCAGCAGCGGCAGGCACTCCAGCAGCGTGCGCCGCCCGATACCGCCGACGAGGTCGCCGACGAACAGAATAGTCGCCTCCGCGGGGCATCCAGCTCCGCGTCCTGATGTGGAGGGCCGGCTTCCGGCCGTCCTTGACCGGCGGTGCTGCGCGCTGCCTTCCTGCGCCTCAGCCATACTCTGGCGATGGTGGCGGGAGGCAGATGAGCGACAGCTCCGACAGCGCTCCTGAGGTAGCCCCGCCGAGCAGGCAAGAGCGGGAGCTGACGGACTCCACGGACCAGACGGAGATCGGCCGGCGGCCAACCGCGGCGTCGCAGCCATCGGAGCCACCACGTGTGGTCGTTCCCCGCTGGGTCCAGCTGGTGCTGCTGCCGATTGCGCTGCTCGCGCTATGGGCGCTGGCGAAAGCAGCGGGGAAAGTGCTGTTGATCTTCATCGTGGCGGGACTCATTGCGCTGATTCTCAACCCGGCCGTCGCCTTCCTGCACCGCACGCGCCTTCCCCGTGGGCTGGCGGTGCTCGCCGTGTACCTCGCATTCTTCCTGACGCTGGCCAGCATCGGCTTCCTGCTGGCCAACCCTATCTCCGATCAGGTGCGCACGTTTAGCAACAACCTCCCGCACATCGTCAACGAAGCCAATAAGAAACTCGCGACCCTCCAACGCGAACTCAACGAAGACGGTCTTCACGTGCATCTGAAGTCCCAGGGCAAGACTGCGTTGCAGAGCATCCAGGACAAAGTCGCCAAGGAAGCCAGCAAGCTGGCGTCGTTCGGGGGCGCCCTCGCCACCGAAGCCGCCAGCGCGATCTTCGACCTCGTGCTCGTGTTCGTGTTGTCCGTATACATGCTGCTCTACGGCGAGAAGATCGGCGTGCTCGTGCGGCGCGCGATGCCCGATGGTGACGGGTCCAGCGCCGACGACTACCCGCACTTGGTTCAGCGCGCCGTCTCCCGCTACGTGGGCGGCCAGCTGCTGTTCAGCACCGTGATGGGCGCCTCCACGGGCCTCGCGCTGTATCTGTTCGGCGTGATCGGGATCTTCCCGGACGGGCGCACGTACGCGGTGGCTTTCGCGGTGTTCTATGGCGTGATGGAGCTCGTGCCGTACGTCGGTCCGATCCTGGGTGCGTTGCCACCAGTGATCGTCGCGCTGCTCACCAAACCGATCACGGCAGTGTGGGTGACGCTTCTGTTTGTCGGACTGCAGCAGCTCGAGGGACACATCGTCGCGCCCCAGGTCTTTGGGCACACGTTGCGGATCAACCCGCTGCTGGTGATCCTGGCGCTACTGCTCGGACTGCAGTTCTACGGGATCGTCGGCGCTCTGGTGGCACTTCCGATCCTCGCGATCCTGCGCGAGACGACGGTCTACCTCAACCGCCATCTGACGTTTGAGCCCTGGGACAGCACACCTCGCGGGCTACTGTGAGCGCCGTCCTCAGCGTTCGCGGCATCGCCAAGCGCTACGGCGAGCGCGAAGCGCTGCGCGAGATCAGCTTCGACGTCGCCCCCGGCGAGCTGGTCGCGATCGTCGGTCCCAACGGCGCCGGCAAGACGACGCTGCTGTCGATCATCGCCGGCGTGGCGCCCGCGAGCGCGGGAACGGTGGAGGGTCCGGGCGCGGAGGCCGCGGTCGGCTGGAGGGTCGGGTGGGTACCTCAACACCCGGCCGTGTACTCCAAGCTCTCGGTCGCGGAGAACCTGCGCCTGTTCGCACACCTGGAGCGCCTCGCCGACCCTGACGGCGCCGTGGCGCGGATGCTCGAGCTGACGGGGCTGGGCGACCGCGCGGGCGAGCGCGTGGAACGGCTCTCGGGCGGCAACCGCCAGCGCGTGAACGTCGCACTCGGCCTGATCGCCCGCCCGCCCGCGCTCGCCCTGGACGAGCCCACCTCGGCGCTCGATCCCGGTCAGCGCAAACGGCTGTGGGAGCTCGTCGGCTCGCTCGCTCGCGCCGGCACAGCCGTACTGTTCTCTACGCACCATCTCGGGGAGGTGCGCTCCTACGCCACGCGCGCGATCGTGCTCGCCGACGGCGAGCTGCTGTTTGACGGCGCGCCGTCCGAGCTGATCGCCGCGAACGGCGGCGGCGGCGACTTCGAGGCGGCGTTCGTGGCGTTCCTGGCGGAGCGGGGGCACTGACCGTGCGCTGGCTGCTGTGCAAGGACCTGCTGATCCTGCGGCGCTCACGGTTGCTGCTGGGTGTACTGGTCGTCTATCCGATCGCGATCGCGCTGCTGATCGGCCTTGCGATCTCGCGCAGCCCAGGCAAGCCGCGGGTGGCGATCGTCGACGAAACGCCTCCTGGCCAGACGGTGCAGGTCGGCAGCGAACGGGTGCAGGTGAGCCAGTACGCCGATGAGCTGTTCAGTCAGGTCCAGCCCGTGCACGTAGCCTCGCGCGAGCAGGCGATCGCGGCCATCAAGTCCGGCGATGTGCTTGCCGCTGTGGTGATCCCGCGCGACATCGCCGCGCGGATCTCCTCCGGCATCAGTCAGGGCGGCATTGAAGTGCTCTACAACGGCAATGCTCTAGAGCAGTCGCTAGTGCAGGCACAGCTCAACTCGGCGCTCGCGCAGGCGAACCTCGGGTTCTCCGAACAGATCCAGCGCGCGGCCGCACAGGCGATCGGCGTGCTGCTCACCGGCGGCAACCTCGGCGTGCTCGGCGCTCCATCGAATCTGATCGGGCTCGGCGAAATCCCTCCCAAGCTGCGCGCCATCATTGCTCGTGAGCCCTCCGGTAGCGACCGCACGCAGCTGCAGCGGATAGACAAGTTCGCCGAATTCGCCAACCAGAACCTCGGCCTGTCCAAGAACGTGCTGTCCACGATCGGCCAGCCGATACAGATCAAGAGCACGCTCATCCAGGGCCGGCGCACACCGCTGAACACATTCGCGGTCGTCGTCGCGGTGAGCGTATCGCTGATGTTTGTGTGCGTACTGCTGGCCGCGGGAGGGGTGGCGCTCGAGCGCGAAGAGCACACGCTTGCCCGCCTCGTCCGCAGCTTGGTCACGCGCGAGGGGCTGCTCACAGAGAAGCTGCTGCTGGCCGCAGCCTGCGCGTTTGTGCTCGCCCTGGCGATGCTGGCCGGCATCGGCGCGTTCGTCAGCCTCGACTGGTCGCGCGTCGGTTTGTGGGTGATCGCACTCGCGTTCGGCGCCGTTGCGTTCGGCGCCCTGGGCATCGCGATCGGCGCGCTCGCGCGCGAGGTGCGCGCGGCCTCGCTGCTGGCCTTCCTGCTCTCGCTTCCACTCGCCTTTCTCGCGCTGGTCCCCTCGGGGTCGGTGGCGCACGGGCTGTACGACGTTATCGGCGCGATCTCGTTTGCGTTCCCATTCAAGGCGTCGTTACAGGCGCTCGATGCGGCCGTCAACAGCGCTTCCCCCGACATTGGGATATCGCTGGCCCACCTCGCTGGGTTGACCGTGGTGTTTGGCTTACTGGCGCGCGTAGGGCTACGACGGTTGGATTGAGCAGGGGTATCCTGGAGGCGATGGTCTTTCCACAGACGCGCATGCGCAGACTGCGCGCATCCGCCGGGTTGCGCGGACTCGTGCGCGAGACCGCGCTCGAGGCCGGCCAGCTCGTGCTACCGCTGTTTGTCGCCGAGGCCGGATCGGAGCGCGAGCCGATCGCGACGATGCCGGGCGTCGAGCGCCTATCGATCTCCGCAGCCGTCGAGGAGGCGCGCGAGGTTGCAGCACTGGGGATTGGCGCGGTGATGCTATTTGGCGTGCCCGCGGACAAGGATGAGCATGGCTCGGGCGCGTGGGACGACGAGGGTGTCGTGCAGGTCGCCACGCGCGCGATCAAGCAAGCGTTAGGAGACCTACTCGTCATCACCGATGTGTGCCTATGTGAGTACACCACCCATGGGCACTGCGGCGTGCTGCGGGAAATCGGATCCCACCCGCCCGTGATCGACAACGACGCCACTGTTGAGCTGCTTGCGCGCATCGCATCAAGCCACGCGCGCGCCGGCGCTGACCTCGTCGCCCCATCGGACATGATGGACGGCCGCGTCGGTGCGATCAGGGCTGAGCTCGATGGCGAGGGCTTTGCCGATACCCCGATCCTCGCCTACTCCGCCAAGTTCGCCTCCGCCTTCTATGGGCCCTTCCGCGACGCGGCCGGGTCCACCCCAGCGTTCGGCGATCGGCGCTCCTACCAGCTGGACCCGGCCAACGGTCGCGAGGCCGTGCGCGAGGCATTGCTCGATGTGCAGGAGGGCGCCGACATGGTGATGGTCAAGCCCGCGCTCGCCTATGGCGACCTGATCCGCGCGGTCAAGCGCGCCACACGCCTGCCGGTCTCGGCATACAACGTGAGCGGCGAGTATGCGATGGTCAAGGCCGCCGCCGCCGCCGGTTATCTCAACGAGCGTGCCGCGGTGCTCGAGATCCTCACCTCCCTGCGCCGCGCGGGCGCGGACACGGTCATCTCCTACCACGCAAAGGACGCAGCCACATGGCTAGCAGAGTAGACCTGACAACAGCCGACGCCGAGCGAGCGAGCGCCGCGATCGGGCGAGCGGGGCCTAAGACCCGCAGTCGCAGAGATGGTGCCGCCATACCGCTTGACGACGTGGACCGCAGGCTGCTCAACTTGATGCAGGGCTCCTTCCCGATCGCGCCGCGTCCCTACCGGCGCGTCGCCGAGCTGGGTGAGGTCTCAGAGGCCGAGGTCATGAGCCGTGTGCAGCGTCTGCTCGACAAGCGCATCGTGCGCCAGGTCACGCCGATCTTCGACACGCGCGCCCTCGGCTACTCCTCGATGCTGGTCGCTGCCAAGGTCGACCCCGAGCATCCTCATCGTGCCGCGCAGGTCATCAACGCCCATCCCGGTGTTTCGCACAACTATCTGCGCAACCACGAATTCAACCTGTGGTTCACGATCGCGACCGAGCCCGACTCGAAGCTCGGCTTAGAGGGAACGCTGGAGGTGCTCGCGCGCGAGGCCGGCGCCGAGTCGGTGCGCCAGCTGCCGACGTTGAAGCTGTTCAAGATCCGCATGGACCTCGAAATGGAGGGCGACACACAGGCGCTTTCAAGCGCCGCGGAGGTGGCCGACCCGATTGAGCTCGACCCCCAGCCATACGACGAGCTGGACATCGCGATCATCCGTGCGCTGCAGGGCAACATGCCCGTCGTGGAGGAACCGTATGCCGACGCGGCCGCCGAGCTCGGGCTCCCGCAAGAGCGCTTCCTCGATCACCTCTCCGGGATGCAGGAGCGCGGCATCCTGCGCCGCGTGGCGGCGATCCTCTACCACCGCCGCGCCGGGTTCTCGGCAAACGGTATGGGCGTCTGGAAGGTGCCCGATGCGCAGATCTTCGACGTCGGCCGCCGGATGGCCGCCGTGCGTGGCGTCTCCCACTGCTACCAGCGTCCCACCTATGAGGATTGGCCCTACTCGGTGTTCACGATGGCCCACGGCCGCTCCAAGGAGGAGTGCGACGCGGTGCTCGACTCGATCGCCGAGCAGACCGGTATCCGCGAGCGCGCCACCCTCTACTCCTCGACTGAGTTCAAGAAGGTTCGCCTGCTCTACTTCACGGACGACTTCGAGGCGTGGGAGCGCGAGCACACTGGCGTCTAGTGTCGTGAGTCATAAATTCGCTTTAGCTTTCCGGCGTCTGCACGCGCCTGGCGGCCGCCGCCGGCCATGTGCCAGCCGATCCCGGACGATCGGTAGCACGCTCACCGGCACCGTCAGACATCAGATCACGTCCAACATCCGGTAAACGCTGACCGAGTTTATGACTCAAGACACTAGCTCCGTTTCTCGGCCCCGCGAGCCGCCGTCCGTCGCGCTGACCCCGATGCCCGCCTCACTCACCGACACACGTTCGGCGGCGCTATATCGGCGTGCGTTGGAGGTCATCCCCGGTGGGGTCAACTCCCCCGTGCGCGCGATGCGCGCGATCGGACGCGACCCGCTGTTCATCGCACGCGGTGAGGGCGCAGAGCTCATCGACGTCGACGGCAACCATTTCCTCGACTACGTCTGCTCGTGGGGGCCGCTGATTCACGGGCACGCCCACCCACGAATCCTCGCCGCAATCGACGAGGCGGCGGCACGCGGAACGAGCTTCGGCGCCCCCACCCCGGGGGAGGTGGAGCTGGCGGTCGAGGTGACGCGGCGGATGGAGGGCGTGGACATGCTGCGCATGACTTCCTCCGGTACCGAGGCCACGATGACCGCCATCCGCCTAGCTCGTGCGGCGACTGGCCGCGAGAAGATCCTCAAGTTCGCGGGCGCCTACCACGGCCACGTCGATGGCCTGCTCGCTCAGAGCGGCTCCGGCCTTGCCACCCAGGCGCTCCCCTCGAGCCCCGGCGTTCCACCGAGCGCGGCGGCGGGCACGGTGGTGGTGGGGTGGAACGACCCTGCCGCGCTTGTGGCCGCTACCGAGCAGCACGAGCTTGCGGCGATTCTCGCCGAGCCGCTGCCCGCCAACATGGGCCTCGTCCCCCCCCAGGCAGGCTTCCTAGAGCTGCTGCGTGAGCGGGCTGATGCGAACGGGGCACTGCTCGTACTCGACGAGGTGATCTCAGGCTTTCGCGTCGCGCGCGGTGGAGCCCAGGAGCTGATGGGTGTGATCGGTGACCTCACGCTCATGGGCAAGGTCATCGGTGGCGGCCTGCCCGCGGGAGCGGTGGGCGGCAGCGTCGAGCTGATGCGGATGCTCGCGCCCGCGGGCGATGTCTACCAGGCGGGCACGCTGTCGGGCAATCCGCTCGCGGTCGCCGCTGGTCTTGCGTCTTTGGCGCTGCTCGACGAGCCCGCCTACCTGCGCCTTTGCACCCTCACCGATCAGCTTGCCTCCGGCCTGCGCTCGGCAGCTGGCGCCGCGGGGCGGCCCGTTCAGGTAGCAAGCGTTCCCGGCCTGCTGACTGTCTTCTTCAGTGAGGAGCCCGTACTCTGCTTCGACGACGCCCGCGCGTGCGACCTGGACGCCCACGCCACGTGGTGCCGGGAGCTGCTCTCGCGCGGCGTCTACCCGCCCCCCTCGCAGTTCGAGGCATGGTTCCCGTCGCTGGCACACACTCCAGAGCAGATCGAACGCACGGTCGAGGCCGCCGCCTCCGCCTTCGCCTGCCTGCACAAGGCCGGGACCGGGAGATGAGCGGAGGCGGGCTCGAGAGCTTGAGGACGCTGCTGCGCGACGAAGGCGGACTGATCGCGACGCTGGTCGATCCCGAAGTGATCCAAGTGGATCGCGCGGCGCAGGGCGAGATCGTTTCAAGCCCGGCGAGAGTGGCCGCCCAAGGCCCACGGGCGGAGGGCCGGCGCGCCGAGTATGAGCTGCTGGTCGAGGCAATATACGAGGGCTACCTGCTGCATTATGGCTCTCCGCGCGTGGTATGTCCGGCAGAGGCGGACCTCGGCCTGCTGGCCGGCGACCAGCTATATGCGATCGGGCTAGCGCAGTTGGTCGCGCTCGGCGACACGGCGGCGGTAGCTGAGCTGGCCGACACGATCACGCTCAGCGCGCTCGCGCAGGGCGCGGGCAAGCGGGCGCTGGCCGACGCCGTGTGGGCAGCCGGAGCGCGGGCTGTGGGATGGGGATCGAGTGAGGTTCACAGGCACGCGAAGGACCTGGCCTTCGCGGGTGCTCCGCAGGCGATCGAGGCGATGCGCACAAGCGCAACGGGCCTCCCAGCGTCGCCCTGAATCACGCCTCGATATTGTTCGTGCTCGGTGTCAGACAAGCACGCCCAGCACAAGTCCAAGTACACGCTCGATCGGCAGATCCCCGGAGCCTTCGAGGGCGAGACGGTCACGCGTCGACGGTTCATGACCGGGACCGCCCACACCGCGGGCGCGATCGCCGCCGGCTCCTTTGCGCTGCCCGCGCTCGGCTTCGCGATCGGTCCGATCTTCAAAAGCACGCCGCACCGCTGGGAAACCGTCGGCACGGTCGACTCCTTTTCGGACAACAACTATGTCCCGGTGGTCGTCACGCTCACGCCGGGGATCGGCGAGGCGGGCAAGGCGACTGTGTACATACGCAAGTTCAATCCGGCGATCGACACCGACATCTACGACCGTGACACGCTCTACATCGCGATCACGAGTCGCTGCGCACACCTCGGCTGTCCGGTGCGCTGGGTGGATGCGGCCGAGCGCTTCATCTGTCCTTGTCACGGTGGCGTCTATGACCTGCTCGGCCGGCGCGTGGGCGGCCCACCGGTGCGTCCGCTCGACCGCTTCTACACGCGCGTGGTAGGCGAAGACGTGCAGGTCGGTCCGCGCTTCAGCGTCAACAGTGAGCTGCGCCGGTTCTCGCCGCGTGACCCCGGCGAGCCGCTGGACGGCATCGGTCAGTATTTGTATCCGTCGCGCCCGGGCGCGCAGAAACTCTGAGCCCGAAAGCCGCAGTCATCGTGCCCAAGCTGCCCAAGCTCCCCGCCCCCCCGCTTCCCTCCGCGCTCAAGGAGCCACCGCCGCGCCCCGGGGATGGCAATGGCACCAAGGCGGGGCCGCTCCAGGGGGCGCAAGCAGCTGGGATCAACGTAGTCGACTGGGTCGACGAGCGCACGTCGCTGAGCGGCGCCGCGCGCTGGCTGATGTTCCGCAAGGTGCCGAAGGGCACCAACTGGTTCTACACGCTCGGCTCGGCCACTATGTTCGCCTTCCTCTCCCAGGCGGTGACGGGAGTATTCCTGGCGATGTACTATCGCCCCGACCCATCGGGCGGGGCGTACGAATCGATCCGTTACGTGACCAACGATGTGTTCCTCGGCCAGTTCGTGCGCGGCATGCACAAGTGGGGCTCGAGCGTGATGGTGATCCTCGTGTTCTTACACATGGGGCGCACGTTCTTCTTCGGCGCCTACAAGTACCCGCGCGAGCTGAACTGGGTGATCGGCGTGGTGCTGCTGATCTTGACGATGACGATGTCGTTCACCGGCTATCTGCTGCCGTTCGACCAGCGCGCCTACTGGGCGACGATCGTGGGCGTGAACATCAACGGCACCGGTCCCTTGATCGGCCCCTATCTGAGCGACTTCCTGCGTGGTGGCTCCGAATTCGGGGCCACCACGCTGTCGCGTTTCTACGCCATCCACATGCTGCTCGTGCCCGGCCTGCTCGCCGCGTTGATCGGCGCCCATCTCTACCTCGTGGCCAAGCTGGGCACCACCGCGCCCCCGTGGACGAAAGCCGAGAAGAGCCCAGAGCTGCGTGAGGCCGAGGTATAGAGTCGATGGCGCGCTGGGACCCACAGACCCGTGAGGAGCAATCGATTGCTTCTGAGCGACCCAATGCCGATCCGCGACCTAGCGCAGTCGCGCGATGAACCAGCGCCAGAAGGAGGAGTACCTCCGCGAGTACGCGATCCTCAAGGCGAAAGGCAAGCCGTTCTTCCCCTACGCGGTGGCTAAGGACGGGGCGATGGCTTGCGTGGTGATGGCGGTCATCATCGCGATGTCGCTCGTGCTCGGCGCTGAGCTCGGGCCCAAGGCGAACCCGACAACCACCACCTATGTGCCGCGCCCTGAGTGGTACTTCTTCTTCCTGTTCGAGGTTCTGCGCGTGATCAAGCCGCCGAGCCTCGTGCCACTGGCGACGATCGGCGTCCCCACAATCGGCATGATCCTGCTGTTCCTGCTGCCGTTCTACGACCGCGGTCCCGAGCGCCGTCCCGAGCGCCGTCCGATCGCGACCCTGACTGGCATCGCCGTGATCGGGGCAATGGCGTTCCTCACCTACTCTGGTGCCAACGCGGGCTCGCCGACCACGATCGAAGTTTCCACGCCCAAGTCCGTCATCAACAACGGTCCGACCGCGCTCGCTCAGTACGAAGAAGGCAAGAAGGTGGTCGCCCAATCTGGCTGTCTGGCGTGCCACAAGATCGGCGACAACGGCAACGACGGTCCCGGTCCGCAGCTGACCCACATCGCTTCGCGGCTGCCACGCCAGGGGATCGCACGCACGCTGGTGAACCCGACGGCACCGATGCCGTCGTTCAAGAACCTGCCTGCGAAGAAGTTCGAGGCGGTCGTCAACTTCCTGTCACAGCTGAAGTAGCGTCCCGGCCATGTCCGCTCAGCAAGGCGCCGGAGCTGGAGCCGGACCGGGCGGCCCGATGGGATCCTCGCCAACCGACCCCGACTCGGCCGGGTCCGCCGCGGGACGGCTGGAGGCGAGCCAGGTGCAAGGGATGTTCGACCGCATTGCGGGCGTGTATGACCTCCTGAACACGGTGATGACTGCCGGCCTGCATCACCGCTGGCGGGAACGGGCGGCGGACCTTGCGCGTGTTGGCCCGGGCTCCCGTGTGCTCGACGTCGCCACCGGCACGGGCGATCTCGCGATCGAGCTTGCGCGGCGGGTCTCTCCAGGCGGAGAGGTTGTGGGCAGTGATTTTGCCGAGGGTATGCTTGCACGCGCGAGAGTAAAGGCGTCTGCTGGAGATGGAGAGCATGTGCTGCCGCGCTTTGAGTGGGGCGATGCTCTGGAGTTGCCTTACGAGGACGACCTCTTCGACGCGGCCACCGTGGGTTTTGGCGCCCGTAACTTCTCGGACCTCGCACGTGGTCTCGCCGAGATGGTCCGGGTGGTGCGCCCAGGGGGACGGGTGGTGGTCCTGGAGTTCACCAACCCCACAAGGCCGCCACTGTCGTTGTTCTACCGTCTCTGGTTCGATCGCATCGTGCCGCTGATCGGACGGGTGGCGGGAGACTCTGAGGCCTATACCTATCTCCCCAACTCGGTCAAGCGCTGGCCGCCGCCCGCGGTGCTGGCCGCGGAGTTCGAGCGTGCGGGCCTGGGCGAGATCGGATATCTGCTCACGGCCGGGGGCATCGTCACCATCCACGCTGGCACGGTTACCGCGGAGCAGGCATGATGAGCGCGGTGGACAGCACGGCCGCAGGTGGCCCCGCGGAGGACGTGGATGGGGTCGAGGCGATCATGCGCCGCGGCGGAGATGGGCTGCGCGAGCGTATGGTCCGCAGCGAGCTCTACCTGGAGCAGTTGACGGCCCAGGCGGGTGCGCCGCTCGCGTCCCATGCCAACGCCACGATCATGGCCGGTGGCAAGCGGCTGCGCCCGCTGCTCGTTGTGCTGGCCGCGGAGTCGGCTGGTGGGCCGCCGGCAACCGCCGAGGGGGAGGAACGACTGGTGCGCGCGGCGGTCGCGGTTGAGCTGGTGCACTCGGCGACGCTCGTGCATGACGATCTGATCGACGGGGCCCAGCTGCGCCGGGGCCGCCCGACGGTGGCCGCCGCCGCCGGGCGCGAGGTGGCGATCGCGACCGGCGACCTGCTGTTCTCGCGCGCGTTTGCGGAGCTCGCGCGCAATGAGGACGCTGCCCAGCTGCGTGCTCTCTCAGACGCCAGCTCAGCGCTCGCGGCCGGGGAGTTGCTCCAACGTGAGGACGCTTACGCTTCGCATGTCGCGGTGGAGCGCTATCTCAGACGCTGTGAGCTCAAGACCGCCGCCCTGTTCGAGGCTGCCTGCCGACTGGGAGCGCTCACCGCGGTCGAAGGGTCGAGCGCGCTCGCTGACGCGCTCGGCGCGTTCGCCCGGCGCATCGGCCTGGCATTTCAGTTGCTGGACGACGTGCTCGACGTATCCGGTCCCGTCGAGCGCACGGGCAAGTCACGCGGGACGGACCTGCTCGACGGGACGGTCACGCTGCCGTTCATCCTGGCGCGCGAGCGTGATACGCAGCTGGCCGCGTTCGACCTGGCCGCGCTGCATGGCCCGGAGCAGGCGGAGGCGCTGTGTGAACGGATCGCCGCCACAGGTGCGCTGGACGAGGCGCGCGAGCAGGCGCTGGCGGTGGTCGCCGAGGCCAAGGCGGCGCTGCCTTCGATTCTGCCGGAAGGCCGCTCGGTCCTGCTGGATCTCGTGGCCGATGCGGTGGTCGAGCGCTATCGCTGAAGGCGCTCTAAAAATCTGAGGGGACGATCAGATCCGCGTCGAGCGCGCGGATGAAGAACTCGATCTCATCCGTCATGTTTGCGTGGGTGATGTGCTTGAGATCGCTCAGCAATGCCCCGGTCGCACGATCGAGCTCATCGTCCAGCAGCTCCACCGTCGCCTGCTCGAACACGCCCTCGCGCGTGGCCTCGCAGTCCGGGCAGCGTAGGACGATCCGCCAGTGCTTGGCACCTTCCTCGGCCCAATCCAGCGGATAGACCAGCTCGCTCGCGCAGTGGAAGCAGACATGCAGCGGATCGGGCGCACACGCGCGGTCCGCGGTACGCCTCTGGTCACGGTAGACGACCTCGACTCGCTTGCCGTCGGGCAGCTGAGCGTGATGGGAGATGTGGGGGTCCTTGTCGGGGTGCATAGCTTGCTCTCTCACGTCATCGACCCGTGTGCCGGACGCCTTTAGCGCGACGGGCCTAAGCTCGGTGGTTCGCGCAGGCGCGGCGATCGGAGCAGCCCCCGCATGGGTGCCCAGATGTGCACTACGCGCATGTACAGCGAGGGCACGGTGATAGGTTCATGATGGCCATGGCCACGGCAATCCGCACGATCGGCCACGAGGATCGACTCAGCCTCGTGGACCATCTCGACGAGCTGCGCACTCGTCTGATCGTCAGCTTGATAGCGCTGGCAATCGCCTTTGGCTTCTGCCTGTGGCAGAACCACGCTCTGCTGCACCTGATCAACGCGCCGCTGAGCAAGCAGACCGAGAAACAGGTGGCCAAAGGCAACGGACCGCTCGGTCAGACCGCCCTGGCCCAGCAGGGAGTGCTCAAGGTTGCGTACGACACGCAGGCGATCGCAGCCACGCTCGCCAATCCTGCCAGCAAGCTCCCGGCCGCGACCCGCACGGCACTAGCGGCCGAGATACCCCGCCTGCGGGCCGACGTGGCCCACATCCCGCGTGTCCCGGAAGGCAACAAGCCGGTGACGCTGGGCATCGGTGAGCCGTTCACGACCACGCTCACGGTCACGTTGTTCTTCGCCCTGATCATCTCATTGCCGGTGATCCTGTACGAGCTCTACGGCTTCGTGCTGCCGGCGCTCAACCCCCGCGAGAGACGTATAGCCGTGCCATTGCTGACCGCGATCCCATTCCTGTTCGTGATCGGGGTGACGTTCGGCTACTTCGTCGTGCTGCCGGCCGCCGTGCGCTTCTTTCAGAACTTCAACAGCAGCGAGTTCAATGTCCTGGTACAAGCCAATCAGTACTACAGGTTCGCCGCAACCGTGCTGCTGGCGATGGGCCTGATCTTTCAGGTTCCCGTTGCGATCCTGGCAGCCACCCGCGTTGGAATCGTGACGCCTCGGCAGCTCCGTAAGAACCGTCGCTACGCGATCGTGGCGTGCGCCGCCGTGGCCGTCTTCCTGCCCGGTGACGCGATCACTCTGATCCTGGAGACCGTGCCGCTGTACGTGCTGTATGAGGCGAGTATCCTGCTGGCATCATTCGTCGAGCGGCGCGATGCGGCTCGCGCGAGAAATCGAGACGCCGGGCAACCCGCGGAGGGCATGGCGCCATCCGCGGATAGAGCGGCGCAGCAAAGCATGCCGGAGGCGGAGTCAACCGTGCAGGAGATAATCGACCACGTGGATAGGGAGCTGTCTGACTGATGTTGTTCGATCTGAGAGGCCGCGGCCGGCGCCGCATTGTCCGAGTGATCTATACGGGTCTGGCTCTCCTGTTTGGCGTTGGTCTCGTCGGTTTTGGAGTCGGTGGGGGCGGGAGCGGGGGCGGGATCTTGAATGCCTTCAACGGCAGCGAAGGCTCCAACGGCGCGACCTACTCCGCGCAGATCAATAAGTACAAAAAGCTCACCGAGAAGCAGCCGGACAGCGTGTACGCGTGGGAACAGCTGACGCTCGCGCAGCTACACGAAGCAAGCAACGAAGCGTATGTCAACAACAATCAATTGACGAGCAAGGGCAAAGAACTGTTCTCGCGTACAGCCCAGTCATGGAACAGCTACTTGGCGCTGAACCCGCCCAAGCCCAGTCTCGAGCTTGCTAAGGAGATGGTTCGGGTATTCGACGAAGAAGGCCTCAGCCAGCCCGCCGAAGCAGTCAAGGTCTTGCAGGTCGTGGTGGCGGCCGAACCTACGAACTACTCGTTCTACGCGGCGCTTGCCGAGTATGCCTACAAGGCCAAGAACACCCGCATCGGCGACCTCGCCTCGGAAAAGGCGGTAAGCCTCGCGCCGGCGGCGCAGCGCACGCAGCTAAAGACAGAGCTGGCCGCTATCAAGAAGAACCCGAGCGGTAAGGAAGGGAGCACGGCCGCCGCGAGCACGAGCGCGGGTACGAGCGTGGGCTCGAACGGGACAGTCACAGTCGGCGGGAAGACATACAAAGTCAATACGGGCTCAACGACCGTCAAGCCGAAAACCCCAGCGGGCAAGACCTCTACCTCAAAGCCCTAGGCTGGCCGGCGAGGCGGGTACAGCCAGGTCCGGGGATAGCGGCGATTTGTCAAGCGACCCCTCCGATCCCGGCGCACCCGCACCGCGCTATACGGCGCGCTTGCTGATCGACTGCGCCGACCGTCCCGGGATCGTGGCGGCGGTGTCCGGCTTTCTGTTCGAACGGGGGGCGAACATCGTCTCCTCCCATCAGTACTCCTCAGATCCCACCGGTGGCCGGTTTTTCCTGCGCACCGAGTTCTTCCTCCCCGACTCAGAGACCACACGCGTGCGCCTGGGCGCAGAGTTCGCCGGGGAGGTGGCCGAGCGCTTCGAGATGAATTGGAAGCTGCGCTGGTGGGATGAGCACCAGCGCATCGCCATGTTAGTTTCGCGCCACGATCATTGTCTGGTCGACCTGCTGTGGCGTTGGCATCGCCGCGAGCTCAACGGCGCCATCGTGGCCGTGATCTCCAACCATCGCGACCTGGAGAGCGAGACGGTGACAGCAGGCGTGCCGTTCCACCATGTCCCGGTCGAGAAAGGTCACAAGGAGCAGGCCGAGATGGCGCTGCTCGCGCTGCTCGAAGGCAAGGCCGATCTCCTCGTGCTGGCGCGCTACATGCAGATTCTCAGCGGCGACTTCCTGGAGCGCGTAGGTATGCCGGCGATCAACATTCATCACTCCTTCCTGCCCGCCTTCGCCGGGGCCGATCCCTATCGTCGAGCGAGTGAGCAGGGGGTCAAGCTGATTGGCGCCACGGCGCATTACGTAACGGAGCAACTCGATGATGGGCCGATCATCGATCAGGACGTCGTTCGCGTGGACCATCGCCAGAGCGCATTAGACTTGGAGCGAGTGGGACGCGACGTCGAGCGGATGGTCCTTGCGCGGGCGGTGTCGCTGCACCTCGACGACCGTGTGATCGTGGACGGGCGCCGCACGGTCGTGTTCTGAGCGGCCGGATGGCGCGTCGCCTCGGCTAGAATCCCACGTCGAGCCGGCAGACGCACGCCGGCGCTCTCATGGGCCGTTAGCTCAACCGGCAGAGCAGGGGCCTCTTAAGCCCAAGGTTGCAGGTTCGATTCCTGCACGGCCCACTTTTCCTCGAGGTCGCGTGAGCCGGCGGTGCGCGACATCACTTGGCTCATCGGCAGGCTGACCATGCGGCTGGGAAGATCGCGTGTATGTCTAGCATCTGCTCATGCGCCGCCGCTGGAACTGGGATTTCGAGGACGAGCAGCGAACGCCCCGGATGCCAGAGCATGCATCGGTGGATACACCGGTGGATGCGTCGCTGATCTCGCGCAGGGCACGGTTTCGCCGGCGCAGGGGTGGGGCCGCCCTGGCGACTGTCGGGGTGCTGGTGGTGATCGTAGGCGTGCTGTTGAGCTCTCACCACGGTGGGTCGATACCGGTGCCGCCTGTCCCAGCGAAGGGGGCTCACGCGGATGTAAAGCGGGTGCGCTCGCCAGCGGAATCCGCTGTCGCCGGGAACGAGGCGGTGAAGGATGTCTTGGGCTACACCCCATTTGTCAGGGAAGGAGGAGATCGTGGGCGGGATATCGCGCTGACGTTCGACGATGGGCCCGGTCCCTATACCCCCGAACTACTGAGTGTCCTCGAGCACTTCCATGTCCGCGCGACCTTCTTTGCGATCGGCGAGATGGAGCGCTACTTCAGCGCCTCCACCGCCCGAGAGATCCGCGACGGAGACGTGGTCGGGGACCACACTGAGACGCACCCTGAGATGGCGCTCCTCTCGGCTCGAGAACAGCACAATGAGTTATTTGAACAGATCGTACGCATCGAACTAATTGGTGGGCCACGGCCCAATCTGTTTCGTCCGCCGTACGGCTCATTTAACGCCACGACGATGCGCGAGCTGCACGCGCTGCATCTGCTGATGGTCCTCTGGTCGGTGGACACTGACGACTACCTGCAGCCCGGCGTTCCGGCCATCGTCCAGAGGGCGCTCGCGGGCGCCCATCCCGGCGCGATCATTCTGATGCACGACGCGGGCGGTGACCGCTCACAGACGATCGCCGCGCTTCCAACGATCATCCGCAAGCTGCGCGCCCGCGGCTTCCACTTGGTCACCGTGCCCCAGTTGTTGGCGGACGACCCTCCACCGCGCGGCCAGCCCCTCCCGCCAAACCTCAGCGGCGACTGACCTACTCAGCGGCGACTGACCTACGCACGTGCTCTCCCACCCCCAAGAGCGTTTGCAGGCCGGCGTCGGTCCACACCACCTGCTCGCGTCCCGGGCCCACCCCGACGAGCGTCACTGGTGCGCCCACGTGCTCGGCGATGAACTGGAGATACTCGCGCGCGCCGTCCGGCAGGTCGGAGAACGTGCGGCACTCGCCGAGGTCCTCCTTCCATCCTCGCACCTCGGTCAGCTCAGGCGTAGTGTGGTGCAGGACGGTCTGGTGGTAGGGGAAGTCGTCGAACTCCGCCCCCTCGGCCCCACGGTAGCTGGTGCATACCTCGATACGGTCGAGGCCTGAGAGCACATCCAGCTTGGTCACCACCATCGCCGTCAACGTGTTCAGGCGTGTGGCGTAACGCAGCGCGACGAGGTCCAGCCAGCCCGTGCGTCGCGGGCGTCCGGTGGTCGTGCCGAACTCTCCGCCGCGCTTGCGAATTGTCTCGCCCATCTCGTCGTGCAGCTCGCTCGGGAATGGCCCCGCGCCCACGCGCGTGGTGTAGGCCTTGGAGATACCCCAGATCTCGTCGATGTCCTTCGGTCCCACGCCAGTACCCACGCAGGCGGCCCCGGATAGCGGGTTGGATGAGGTTACGAACGGATAGGTGCCGTGGTCGATGTCCAGCATCGCGCCCTGCGCCCCCTCAAAGATCACCTTCCTCCCGTCGTCGAGCATGTCCCACATCAGCTTGGCCGTGTCGGCGATGTGCTGCTCTAAACGATGGCCGTAGGTCAGGTACTCCTCGGTCATCGCATGCAGGTCGAGCGTGGGGTCCTTCTCGAACGGCCGCAACGACAGGCGCTTGGGCTCCATCGCAGCGACGATCTTCTTCTTGAGGATCTTCTCGTCCAGCAGGTCCTGCACGCGGATGCCCAGGCGAGCGGCCTTGTCCGCGTAGCACGGTCCGATCCCGCGGCGCGTAGTACCGATCTGCCGGCTACCAAGCTTCGCCTCGCCTGCCGAGTCCAGCAGCAGGTGGTAGGGCATGATCAGGTGTGCGTTGGCGGATATGCGCAGACCCGAGACGTCCACGCGCCGCGCGCGCAACGCGTCGAGCTCCTCGATCAGCACCTTCGGGTCGATCACCACGCCGTTGCCGATCACGCAGCGCTTGCCCGGGTAGAGGATCCCCGAGGGGATCAGGTGGAGCTTCCACTCCTCTCCGCCGCGCACGATCGTATGGCCCGCGTTGTTCCCGCCCTGAAAGCGCACGACCGCGTCCGCCTCTTCAGCGAGCAGATCGGTGATCTTGCCCTTACCCTCATCGCCCCACTGGGCACCGACTATCACGATTCCTGGCATAAGCGAGCTGGAGTCTACGGAGGGCCGGATTCCGGGGTCGGAGGGTCGGAGGGTCGTCTATTCAATCGAGATGGATGCAGAGCGCGAATCTGAAGGGCGGATCCTCAGGCTGTGCGCGCTTCATACTGACGCCGCTCGTCGACTCCGAACAGATGCAGCGGATCTCCGCAGATGCCCACGAGACGGGAGACCGTGCGTTCGCCGATCTGCTCGATCAGCTTATCGGGCATGAGATTGGTCGTGACGATCATCGCCCGCTCGTCCTCGTAGCGTGTGTTGATGATCGAGTAGAGCTGCTCCAACACCCAATCTGTGGTGTGCTCGACACCCAGATCGTCGATATGGAGCAGGTCGACGGCGGTGAGCCGATCCAGGAAGTCGAGCATCCCGTCCTCTGACTCGATCGCTCCACGGATCAGGTTGAGCAACCTGGGCAGGGAATGAATGACGACCGATCGGCCGGCATCGAGCGCGGCCTTTGAAGCAAGCATGGCGAGTGTCGTCTTGCCTGTGCCGACATCCCCCACGAGCCAAAGCCCGCGTCCCGAGTCCAGGTTTGAGTCGATGTTGCGCACGTAACGCCTGATGGACTGAACCTGCTCTGGGGCCACCCTCGCGATCTCGGGTACCGGCGAACGATCGAAAGACACTCCGCGGTACTTGTTTGGTATGCGCCCGGCCAAGCTCCGCGCGCGAACTTTGGCCACGCGCGCTGGTCGGCAGCGACAGTCGGCAGCGGTATTGCTGGTCTCGTCGATCACAAAGCCGCTGCCATCGCATAGGCCGAAGGGGCAGCTATCGGTTTCGCGCGACGCGAATGGGGTGAGCGGCTCTGAGCTCACTGCGCGTAGCGCTCCCCTGCGTAGTTCAGAAACTTTGGGTACTCCTTCTGGAACGTCAGCGTGATTTTGCCGACCGCGCCGTTGCGGTGCTTTGCGATGATCAGATCGGCCTCGCCGGGACGCTCTGACTCCTCGTCGTAGTACTCGTCGCGGTAGATGAACATCACCAAGTCCGAATCCTGCTCGAGGTTCCCGCTCTCGCGCAGATCCGAGAGCTGCGGTTTCTTGTCCGGGCGCGACTCCACGGCGCGGCTCAGCTGCGAAAGGGCGATCACCGGCACGCCGAGCTCGCGCGCGAGGATCTTCAAGCCGCGGCTCAGCTCGCCTACGGCGGTCACGCGGCTGTCGTAGCGGCTGTCGGTGCGCATCAGCTGTAGGTAGTCGATGATGATCAGCCCCAGCCCTCCCTCGCACTGGCTGTGCAGGCGCCGTGCCTTTGCACGGATCTCGAGCATCCCCACGTCTGAGGAGTCATCGACCCACAGCGGCGCCGCCGCAAGACGCTGCGAGGCCTTGAGGATCTTCGGCCAGCGCTGCTCGGCCACGCGCCCCTTGCGCAGCTCCTCGCCCTTGATCCGCGCCTGCGAAGCCACGAACCGCTGCGCGAGCTCCGCCTCGGCCATCTCCAGCGAGAACAGCGCCACCGGCTTTTTGTGCTCGACGGCGGCATTCTCAGCGATGTTGCACACCAATGCGCTCTTGCCCATCGCCGGGCGCGCGGCGATGATGATCAGGTTCCCCGCCTGAAAGCCGCCCGTGATCTCGTCGAGGTCTTTGAAGCCAGAGGGCGTTCCGGTAAGCGACGTGCCTTCGATCGATAGCCGGTGCAGCTTGTCGAGCTCCTCGTGCAGCACCTCCTCGATCGCGCGGAAGTCCTGCTGGCGGTCGTCACGCGCGACCTCGAGCATCGCCTTCTCCGCCTGCTCCACCAGCTCGCGTGGCGCTGCCTCGTGGCCGAGCACGCTCTCCTGGATCTCATACGACGCTTGCAACAGGCGTCTCAGCAGTGCGTTCTCGCGCACGATCTGCGCGTAGCGCCGCGCGTGTCCTGCGGCAGGCACAACACCGGTCAGCTCGTCGACGGTGGCGGGTCCCCCGATGTCCTCGAGCTTGCCCACCTGACGCAGGCGATCGGTGACGGTCAGCACGTCCACCGGCTCTGATTCGTTGTACAGCGCGAGCATCGCCTCGTAGATCGCACCGTGGCGCTCGCGGTAGAAGTCGTCCGCGCGCAGTCCCTCTTCGATCACCAGCGCGTACAGCGAGCGATCTGACAGCAGGATCGCGCCGAGCACCGATTGCTCGGCGTCGAGATTGTGTGGCGGCGTGATCATGCCCTGAGCCGCGCCCTGTGGGCGTGACGCACGGCTCCCCGCACCATTGGCTATCGAGATGGTGCTCATGACGTGAGCGAGTCTAGGCTGCCTCTCGCCGGCCCTTTGGCGGACATCCCGCTATCTCGGAGTAATTCGCTCTCCACGAACTCATGTTCGCATGGGGAGCGGCGGAGGAGATCGGCCGCCGGCCTTTAGCCGAGTCTGGCTATCTATGCCTGATATGCCTAAGACGGCACCATGAGATCGCCGTCTTGATTTCGTGGGACTGGGTGTCCCGCGGAGGTTGCCCTTGGGGCCGCTTCACCCGCCACGACAGGCGGTTACCTTGATCAGGGTGGCCGGTGCAGCCCGAAGGGCTGGATCTGGCCGGCTTGCTCGCTGCTTCGCTTCGCGACGACGCCATCACTCGTCAGGGGGGAGGGCCTCAGCAGGGCGCTGACCCGCGCTCTCACCGCTGACCCCATGCCTCATGCTTGATCGATCACTTCTTGGCGACGACCATCACTCAGCGGGGGGGGCAGGGCCCCCTCCCGGACCGCTTCGGTGACGCGGAGGGGACGCAGTGCGCTGATTACTTCTTCGCCACGACCATCGTCTTGATCGTTGCGGTTACGCCCTCGACCACCTCGACCTCGACCATGTACGTGCCGACGTTCTTGATCGGCTCTGCCATGTGCACGTTGCGTTTGTCGATTTTCAGCCCCCGCGCTTCCTTGATCGCGGTCGCGATGTCCTGGGCGGTCACCGATCCGAACAGCCGCCCATCTGCGCCCGCCTGCTGGGGCACAGTCAGCACGGTTCGGTTCAGCAGGTTCACGTTCTCTTGGGCCTTTTCCACCGCGTTTCTCGCCGCTCGCTCGGCGGCTTCCTGGCGCTGGCGAATAGCTTCGATCGCGCCTTTGCTGGCTGGCTGGGCGAGCTTGCGCGGGATCAGGTAGTTGCGCAGGTACCCCTTCGAGACGTCGATCACCTTGCCCTGCGCGCCGAGCTCCTCGACGTCCTTTAGCAAAATTGCTTCGGGCATCTTCTCAGCTCCATTCTTGTTCTGAATCGGAGGCCGCAGCATTCGCGGCCGTCGCGTTCGCTCGCATGGTCCCCTACCGGTCGCGGTCGCGGTCGCCGCGCTCACGGCGAGGGCTGTCCTCGCGGCCGCCCTCGTTTACATAGGGCAGTAGCGCCAGCTCGCGCGCGCGCTTCACGGCTCGCGCGATCTGCACCTGGTGGCGCCGGCAGGAGCCGGTAATCCGCCGCGAGCGAATCTTGCCCTTCTCGGAGATGAACTTCTTCAGTGAGGCGACGTCCTTGTAGTCGACCTGATCGACCTTGTCGCGGCAGTGCTGGCATGGCTTGCGCCGACCGCTCCCGGGCCCGCCCTTCTTGTCTCTGCGACGAACCGGCTTGCCGCGACCGCGCGCTTTTGCCATCAGCGTTCTCCGCCGACGGTGTGATCGTGGCTTTCAGGCATGGCTACGGTGGAAAACACTAAGACCTCGCTGTACTGGGCTAGAACGGAATGTCGTCGTCGCTGGGTCCGCCAGCGACAGGTGCGGGGCGGAAATCCCCTTCATCAGCTGGGATGTCGCTGCCCGTTGCGGCCCCATCGCCAGCTGATCCACCTCCGCCGGAGGCGTCTTCGCGTGAGCCCAGGAACTGCACCGAGTCAGCAATGATATCGGTTGCCTGGCGCTTTGTGCCGTCCTGTGCCTCCCACTCGCGCCACTCCAACCGTCCGTCGATCGCCACGGGGCGGCCCTTCGACAAGTAGCGAGCGGCGTTCTCGCCCTGTGCTCCCCACACCGTGACATTGAAATAGTTGGGCTTGTCGACCCATTCGCCGGTGCTCCCGTCCTTGCGGCGCGTGTTGCATGCGATGCGCAAGCTGCATACCGATGTGCCACTCGGCAGCGAGCGCAGCTCGGGATCGGCGGTCAGATTTCCGGTCATCACAATCCGGTTGATGTTGGTGGAGGCCACGGCTCTTCCTTTCGCTCTATCTGTATTTCTCTGGGCTATGCTCGGTCTATCGCGCCCGAGGCCACCGGCGAGTCTAGACCGGGCTGCGGCCGCCTCGTCCGTTCGTCGCGGCCGCAGGGCGCATATTGCGGGGTTTCGGTGCACCCGGCGGAGCTCAGCCTCGCTTAGAGCGCCTGACGAAAAGGTCGGCACGTCCGGATGCGGGTGGGTGGGATCTTGATCTACGGCGCTGGACCGATCGAAGATCCCGTGGATCTTCGATCGTCGCCACGTGACGACCGATCAAAGATCGTCCAGCACATGCTGGGCGATCCCGGATGATCGGCAGCATACGCTTCGCCGGGTGGGTGGGCATCCGATCAGTCGGGTGGGTGGGCATTCAATCATCCATGAACACCCCGACCACAGCGCCTATTCGTTAGGCGCTCTTAGCGCTCCTCGCGCTGCGAACGCGAGGAGGTTCTGAACACCTCGTCCCAATACGGCGCACTGATCCCGAAGCCCTTTGTCTCGTCCTGGAAGTGATGACGCATGTGTCGCTCACGCAGCATCCTTCCAAGCCGCCCGTGCGGACGAAAGTGGTGCAGGTAGTAGTGGGTCATGTCGTATACGAGGTATCCAGCGAAGAAGCCCGCCCCCAACCCCGAGGCGTAGCGTGTGCCGAAGATCAGGTACAGCACGCCGAACACGACCGTCCCCAAGGGCACGCTCACTGCTGGAGGCATGACCAAGCGCAGCGGATCGTTCGGATGGTCGTGGTGGACGCCGTGGATGATCCAGTGCAGGCGCGCGCCGATCCCTTCCCGTGGCTCGAAGTGGAACACGATCCGGTGCAGCCAGTACTCGAACAACGTCCACAGCGCATAGCCGCCAGTCCCCAGCCCAACCGCGACCGGTACGCTCACACGTTCGAGCCCCCACGCCGCCAGAGCGACGATCACGGGCACAAAGATCGCCACGGGCACCATCGGATGCACACGCGACAGAGCATCCAGCAGTCTGGATTCAAACATCGGCGGCGAGGCGCGCAGCACGTCGGTCCTACTCGTCGACTGATGGTCGCTCATGTCTTCAGCCCAGGCCATGCGGGCATTTTATTACCCCCGTCGTGATCTGCGTAATCGCCGGGCGAGGCTATGCGGGCTCGCCGACGGCGATCTCGGCCTCAACCTCGGTCACGGCCTCAACCTCGAGCTCACCGCGCCGCGCGGTGGTGGCATTCATATCCGGAGCATCTGGCATACCCGGTGCCAGCTTGATGATGCGAAAGCGCATGACCCCATCGGCGATCCGCAACGTTCGGTCCAGGGCGTTGAGCAGCTCCGGCGTGCTCGCATGGAACTGCAGCAGGTGGTACTCCGCGTCGGTCTTGCGGTCGATCGGATACGTCAGCACCCGTGTGCCCCAATCGTCGTGGCGCAGCAGCTCGCCCCGTGCAGCGATTGCCGCGCTCGTCTCGGCGACGATCTTCGCGCGCGTCGTCTCCTCGGCCTGTGGGTCGAAGAGGATGACGAGATCGTATGTTGGTGCGGGCAGGGTCATGTGAGATGTGAGTCGGCGCCCGGAAGGTTAGCGGGTCCGACCTAAAGGACACTGAACCCCAGGCCTCTCGCCGCCAGACCGCACGCGTCTAGCGGGAGAGCCCCTTTGCGCGGATGTCCGCCAACTGCTCATCGATCCAGTCTCCGGGGTCGCGCGAAGTGACGATCTCGGCCAGTCCCTTCGCTCGCCGGCGCCGCTCGGAGGGATCCATCGTCAGCGCCGCGTAGATCGAGTTCGCCAGCTCCTGGATGTCGAACGGGTTCACCGACAGCGCGTACTCCCCGAGCTCCTCGTGTGCGCCGGTGTTCTCTGAGAGGATCGATACGCCCTCGCGCTCGTTGACGAGCGGCCCCTCCTTGGCGACGAGGTTCATACCGTCGAACATCGCGTTCACGAGCAGCACGTCGTAGTGCTTGTATGCGGCCATCGCCTCCTCGAGATCGTCGCGCAGCTTCAGCTGGATCGGCATCCAGTCTGGAGTGCCGTGACGGTGGTTGACGACCGCTACCAGCGCCTCGATTCGCTCCAGGTACTCGGCGTACTGCGGGACGTCGGTTCTCGACGGCATCAGCTGGGCTACGAACGTCACACGCTCTGAGAACTCGGGGTGCTGCTCCAGGAAGAGGTCGAACGCCGAAAACCCGCGCAGCACGTTCTTGGACAGATCGGCGCGGTCGACGCGCAGGATCAGGAAGTCGCGGCGCCGGCGCTGCAGCTCGTCCTCGAACTCGCCCACCCGCCTACCCTGGGCGATCAGCCGGGTGGCCTGATGGTCGATCGGCAGCGGATACGCCCTCACCCACACCTCGCGCCCGGAGAAGCACACCACGCCGCGCTCGAAATCGACCTCCAAATCCATCAGATCCCGGCAGCACTGCAGGAAGTTGCGTCGATAGGAGCGGGTGTGGAAGCCGATGATGTCGTTTGCCAACAGGCCGCTAAAGATCTCCTCACGGATCCGCGTGGGCAGTACCCGCCAGGCGTCCGACTGCGTCCAGGGGATGTGGATGAAGTGGTGCAGGAACACATCCGGGCGCGCTTTGCGCACGAGGTCCGGCAGCGTGTACAGGTGATAGTCGTGCACCATCACTACGGGTTCCTCGACGCCCTGGAGCTCCTCCACCACGGCGCGCGCGAGATCGTCGTTGACGGCGTTGTACCCGAACTCGAATGCCTCGATCTCCTCGCGGCGGATGTCCGGCGCGTTCGATAGGTCCCACAGATAGTGCTGAATGAACCACAGCATCGGGTTGGCAAATACGTTGTAGAAGCGGTCGTACGCCTCCGGATCGCTGATGACCAGCCGCACCTGAAACTCGCCCCCCGCAGGCGAGCGCACCGGGAACGCGCCCCCGCCATGTACGCGCGCGATCTCGGCGTCGTGCTCTGACATCGCCGAGGCGATCCACACCGCTTCGCGGTGCGACGCCAGCCCGGTCAACGCCGTCACCAGCCCGCCTGAGCCGCGCTGGACCTCGCCGCCCGCGTGGAACGTGACCGGGCCACGGTTTGACACCAGCACGAGCGGAGTCCGCTGCGCCGGCGTCTCTGTCATGGCTCGCGCCGACTCGCGGCCGGCCTGCCGGCGGGAGGCCCAGCGGCTGGTGGCATGTCCTCGTGTCGCGCCGGCGTCTCGCTCATGACTTTCGCAGCTCGGTGAAGATCTTCAGGTAGTCGCGCAGATAGCGTGGCGTGAGGAAGTGCGCACGCACGTGCTCCTTACCGCGCCTGCCCAGGAACTTGCCCAGGGCTGGATCCTCGAGTATCTCGAGTGTTCGCTTGGCGCACTGCTCGGTGCTCTCCACCAGGTATCCGGTGACGCCGTCCTCGATCTGCAGCGGTATTCCACCGACGTTGCCACCGATGAACGGTCGCGCCTTCCAGATCGCCTCCGATACGGTGAGCCCGAACCCCTCGCGCGTGGACTTCTGGATCAGCACGTCGGAGTGCGACTGGAACGCGTTGACCTCGATCGCGCCGACGTTGTTGAAGTTGTTGAGGATGTGTATGTCCGGGTCGCCATCGGCGTGGGCGATCGTGGCGTTGAAGAAGTCCCATCCCTCTGGGTCGTCGCTCGCCATCGAGCCGACCAGCGCGAGCTGCATCTCTGGGATCGACGCCTTGACGGTGCGATAAGCGTCGATCACGCCCAGCGGATCCTTCCAGGGATCGAAGCGCGAGACCTGGCACATCAACGGCCGGTCGACGTCGATTCCAAACTGCTCGCACACGAAAGCACCGTCCTCGGGCGACAGCGCCATGTTCTTCGGCGTCAGCGGGTCGATCGCAGGTGGTACGACGTTGACGTTGCCATGCATCCCGGTGGGCACGTAGTCGGCCATGTGGAACAGCGACTCGGGATAGTCGGCGATGTACGGCAGCAGCTGCGCGATCGTCTGTGGATTGGGGGTCGAGAGGTCGATGTGGCAGCGCCACACCCAGCCCTTTGCCTTCTCCGGCACCAGCCTGTACAGCGCCGCCGGCTGGGGGTCGTGGACCAGGCATACGTCCCAGCCGCCCGAGAGCTCGCGCGCGTTCATCTCGTTGTAGCGCCGCCAGGTCTCCCACTGCTCCTCGTCGAGGTCCTGCGGTGCGCCCTGCAGCGCATTGTGCATCAGCTTGGTCGCGTTGAAGAACTCCTCACGCCCGTAGATCACCTGCCACTCGCAGTCGAGGCCCACGTCGCGCATCAACGGCACGAGGGTGTAGAGGATCTCCGAGACCCCACCACCGAACGCGGTCGCCGAGATGTGCACGACCCGGCTGCCCTGCAACGGCTCGGCCAGCTCGCGGATTTCCTCGATCAGCTCCTTCCCGCATATATGCGTGTAGTCGGCGAGTGTCTTCGTTCCTACTGCGACGGGCTGGAGCACGCGGCCGCACGATACCTAATGGCGTGTATGGATCTTGTACGCGCGCGGTGCCCACGACCGAACTATGGTCTACGCAGATGCTCAACGGGCGCCTCTACCGCGCGGCTTTCCTGCCCTTCCTGTTCTCCCTCGCGATCGCCGCGTTCTCGCTGACCGCGCGCCCGCTACCGCTCACCTCGACGCTCGCCCCCGACGCGTTCGACGGCACACGTGCGTTCACCGAACTAAAGAGCCTGGCTAGCGAGTTCCCGGACAGGCGCCCGGGCAGCCCCGGTGACGAGGCGCTCGCCGTGTATGTAGCGCATACGTTCGAAGGGCTCGGTGGCACGGCTGGTGGGGGCTTCTCAGTGCGTACGCGCCACTTCAACGCCCAGACGATCTCCGGCGTTCGCTCTCTCACCACGGTGATCGCCCAGCGGCCGGGCTCGGGCAGTGCCAAGCCGATCGTGATCCTCGCCCACCGTGATGCCAGCGCGGGTCCGGCAGAGGCGGAATTGTCCGGGACGGCCGCGCTGCTCGAGCTCGCACGCGTGTTCGCCGCGCGCGAGACTCAGCGCACGATCGTGCTCGCGTCGGTGAGTGGCGGCGGCGCTGGGTCGGCCGACTTTGCCACCAACGTGCACGGACCGTTCGACGCGGCGATCGTATTGGGCGATCTGGCCGGCGCGCGCGAACGCAAGCCCTTCGTCGTGCCCTACTCGGACGGCTTCGGCTCGGCCCCCGACCAGCTTCAGCGCACGGTCGCCGATGCAATCTCTCAGGAGACGGGCTCCGATCCAGGTGCCCCGAGTGTGTTCGGACAGCTCGCGCATCTTGCGTTTCCCCTCACCGTGGGCGAGCAGGGCCCACTCGACGCGAGCGGGCTCCCCGCTGTGCTTGTGCAGGTCTCAGGAGAATCCGGCCCACCCGTCTCGCCCGCGCGAGATGGGGTGAGCCAGGAACGCCTGGAAGGCTTCGGTCGTGCCGCGTTGAGTGCAGTGAACGCCCTCGACGCGGCGCCTGACATCTCCGCGACCATGCAGACGGGCGTGCTAGTTCAGCGTAAGGCGATCCCCGCCTGGGCGCTACGCCTACTCGTCTTTGCGTTGCTGCTTCCCCCGTTGCTTGTCGCCGTCGACGGGCTGGCACGGGCGCGCCGCCGCCGTGAGCCGGTTGCGCGCTGGACGCTGTGGACGCTCGCCTGCGCGCTCCCGTTTTTTGTCGCCGCCCTGTTCGCCTTTCTGCTGGGCTCGCTGGGCATCCTCAGCACCGCGCCCAGCGAGCCCGTCTCGCCGAGCTCGCTGCCCTTCGACGGCTCCGCAGCCAGAGCGGTGGCGGCCGTTGCGCTCGTGCTCGTGCTCGCCTGGCTGGTATGGCCCGTGCTGATGCGGCGCCTGAGGTTGGGCCTGCGTCCGGAGTCCGATGGGGCTGGGATATCGATGCTGCTTGTGCTTCTCGCTGTCTGTCTCGTGGTGTGGGCAGTCAATCCCTTCGCGGCGCTGCTGCTGCTGGGAGCGCCGCATCTGTGGCTGCTCATCGTCTCCCCCGATCGATCGGAGATCAGCTGGCGTCTTCGACGGCCGGGAGCGCTCGCACTCGTGGCCCTCGCGCTGCTTCCGCTCGCGCTGCTGGTGATGTTCTATGCCGATCAGCTCGGTCTCGGCCCCGGCGGGGTGGCGTGGACGGCGGTGCTGCTGTTGGCGGGGGGGCACGTCGGTGTGCTGGGGGCGCTGCTGTGGAGTCTCGCCTTTGGCTGCGTCGTTGCCGCCGCCATGATTGCGCTCGAGCCTCTCGCGTCGCTCCCTGGCTCAGGGACGGACGATGGGGCCGAGATCGCGATTCGTGGCCCGATGTCCTACGCGGGGCCGGGGTCGCTTGGTGGCACCGAGTCGGCTCTCAGACGCTGAGATCCTTTGAAAATCTGTGTCTCTGCACCGGCCGGTCCTGTGCCGGCCGATCGGAGATCGGCCTCAATTGTGGGCCTATTCCCAAGACTGGTGCGATGCTGGTCCGCCCACTTGGTCTAGGGTCCAGTGGAGCGGAGGCAAGAGCGAAGGCGTGTGATGGACGTCGAGCCTAAGGACGACGCCCCCAGGCCCCAGGCGTTCTTGGGGGCGGAGGTCAAGAGGGGTAGCCTCTGAGGGGTTGAATCCATGGATAGCCCGTGACCGCAGGGATCGGCCGGAAACCACCCCCGATATTTCAATGTCTGAGATCTCCCTCGTCTCCCCTGGACCTTCGGACGTACGAGCTCCCGCAGGAGAAGGTCCCGCCATGCGCCGCTCGTTCTCGGGCCGTGCATTGCGTGTGCTCGCGTACGCGCTGATCGGGCTCGGCGCACTGGCGTTGGTCGATGCCGGCGTCACGCTCGTCTGGCAGGAGCCGCTCTCGGCGCTGTATGCCAAATTCCGCCAAGACCACCTGAATGGCACGCTGAGAGCGGTCGAACGCGCGGCTCCCACGCCGCTTGAGCGGCGCGCACTGGCAAGCCTGCCGAACGAGCGCAGGCGCGTCGCCTTCCTCGCTCGTGAGCTCGAGCGACATGCTCTGAGCGGCAGCGCCGTGGGGCGCATCGTGATCCCGCGCATCGGCGCGAACTATGTGGTGGTCAAGGGCACGGACACAGAAGATCTCGAGAGCGGCCCCGGCGTCTACTCAGAAACGAGCTTTCCCGGCATCGCCGGCACGACGGCGATCGCAGGCCACCGCACGACATATCTAGCGCCCTTCCGTCACATCGACTCGCTGCGTGCCGGCAACCACATCCTGTTGGACATGCCGTATGCGCACTTCACCTACACGGTGATCGGCCAGCGCGTGGTCGCGCCCACCGATGTCGCAGCCGCGGTTGCCCCCGTCGGCTATACGCGCCTCGTGCTCTCCGCCTGCACGCCTCTCTTCAGCGCCGCAAAACGCCTGCTTGTGTACGCGCGGCTGACCCGCACTGTGCCCGTCGGTGCTGCCCGCCGGCTGCCCGGACATCCCGTGATCCAGCCGATCGAAGCGCCCGGAGCTCACCCCGCCCCGCGGACTGACCGGCGCGGGCTACCAACGGTGCTCGAATCCCTCAAGCCGCACGTCGGCGCCCCGCTCGTCTGAGAACGATACGCCTGGGTCGCCCGCTTCCACCCGGCCGACCCAGGTGATCCCCGCGCCGTCGTCCTCCGCGCCGTCACTCCCTGTGCGGTCGTCAGAGATCTCTCGCAAAGCCTGCTCCGCATGCGCGCGCGCGTCGCTCGAGAGGCAGAAGCAGAGCTCGTAGTCTTCGCCATGCTCAGCAGCTCCTCGCCACGGCGGAACCCTCAGCTTGGCGGCTGCCTGTGCGACACCGTCGTCCAGTGGTAGCGCAGTCAGGTCGATCCGCAGATGGACGCCGCTCGCGCTGGCGAGGTGCTCGGCGTCGGTGGCCAGCCCATCGGAGAGGTCGATCATCGCGTGCGCTCCCGCAGCCGCCAGCGCGCGCCCCTCGCGCAGACGCGGAGCTCGGCGCCGCCGTCTGCCTCCGAGCCGACCGGTCACGCCGATCAGATCCCCCGCTCGCGCGCCATCGCGGCCGACGAGCTCGTCTTCGGACTCGGCCCAGCCGACGACGGTCACGCTCGCAAACAGGGCGGGCGCGCCCGCGACATCGCCCCCGGCGATCGTCGTTCCGGTGATGGCCGCCAGTTGCTCGGCGCCGCGCATCAGCTCGAGCGCGTGACGCTCGCCGACGTGGCTGGGGACGCCGAGGGCGATGTACGCCTCGCCGGCCTCAGCGCCCATAGCCGCGAGATCCGACAGCGCCCCAGCGAGTGCCCGCCAGCCGATATCGGAGAAGTCCAGCGACGGGTCTCCGAGACGGAAGTGGACGCCCTCGACGACCGTGTCCACGGAGGTCACGCATATCGGCCGGGCCCGCACCACGGCCGCGTCGTCGCCGATCCCACGCACCACCCGCGATCCACGCGCGCGCAGCTCACTCGCGATGGATTCGATCAGGGAGCGCTCCATGTTCGGCCCGGCGGCCTACCCGATGCGCCGCTCAGCGATGCCGGTAGACGATCCGCGCGCGGTCCAGATCGTAGGGAGAGAGCTCGCAGCGGACACGATCGCCGGGGAGGATCCTGATGCGGAAGCGCCGCATCTTGCCGGCCACGTGCCCGAGCACCACATGGTCGTTGTCGAGCTTCACGCGGAACATCGCGTTCGGCAGCGCCTCGATCACCTCGCCCTCGAATTCGACCTTGTCTTCCTTTGCCACTGGTCTGCACCCCATCCTGGCTGCGTCCACCTGGCGGTGGAAGCGGCCATTTGTCTTGAAAAGCCCGAATCAAACCTACCAGCGCACGACTCGCGCGGGTAGTGTGGCCGATCGCGAGGAATGCGCGGCGCGACCGTGCAGGACCTCAGCCGGGAGCGGCACCGCCGGTGCCCTTTACCGTGGGGCCGCCGCCAACTGGCGGAGTCGCCGGTCCGCTCGGCACCTTGGCGCGGGGGGTGGACGTGCCGGGTTCGGTCGGTGCACCACCACCGTTGCCGTGGACAGGGCCAGTTTCGTCGCCCCCGGGAGCGCCCCCCGGGTTATTGCGAGGCTTGTGTTTTCCAGCATGTTCTTTCTTCTTGCCGGTGGCGCTCGGCTGGTTCGATTCGGCAGACTGGGATGCCTGCCCCGTGGTGGCGAACTTGCCGAAGAATGGCTCGTAGCTGATGCCCGCGTTCGATTCGTGCAGCGCCGCGCACCGATGCCCTTCAGTGACCGGCTGCATGTAGGCGTGCCAGATTTCCGCGGGCAGGTAGCCGCCCTGCTGGGGCACGCCGTGTACGTCGCTCATCGCGATGTCCCGCTTCGGGTAGCCCATCCAGACGGCCGTCGCGTATTCGGAGTTGTATCCGTCGAGCCACGCGTCGTAGAGGTTGCTCGTGGTGCCTGTCTTCGCCGCGGTGGGGCAGCCGATCGCAGACCGGCCGGCGGTGCCTTCGGCGCTGATCGTGTTCAGGTGGAGGATTTTGGTCTCTTCTCCGGTCACCGGTTCGCTCAGGACCCTGACACGACGGGGAGTGCCCCAGCTCTCGTCCGCCCGCCCGTCCGGGAAGACGACCTTCGTGATCGCGATCGGTTCGTTGCGTAGGCCGCCGTCGGCCAGAGTCGCGTACACGTCGGCCATTTCCAGCGGCGTCACGCCGTATTCGAGTCCGCCCAGAGCCTGCCCGGGGTTGCCGATCAGGTGCGTTTTGACCCCCATCTTGTAGGCCATCTGGGTGATGCTTTCCTCGCCCAGGTCTGCTGCCAGCTGGGCGTAGACGGTGTTATCCGATTTCAGCGTCGCTCGGACGAGGTTGATGACGCCGTTCTGCTCGCCCCCGAACGTTTTCACTTCGTATTCGGGTTCTGCGGCGAGCCAGCCCTTGAACAGCGTGTGTGAGTCGTAGTAGGTGCTGTTCGGGTCGATCCCGCGCGACAGTGCGTCGGCGAGGTCGATCGCCTTGAACGTAGATCCGGGCTGGCGGTGGCCGTCGGCGGCGAGGTTGAACTGCGACTGGTCGTAGGACTCCGACTCGGCCATCGCCTCGATGTCGCCGTTGGCGGGATTGAGCGTGACGATTGCCGAGGCGGGGTCTTCGCGCTCGTTCAGCACTTCCGCGATCGCCTTACGCGCGAGTCGCTGCATGTTCAGGTTGATCGTCGTGTAGACCTTCAGGCCACCCTCTTCGACGGTTTTCAACCCATAGCGGTGGACGAGTTGCGCGCGTACGTATTCGAAGAAGAACTTCTCTTTGCGTTCGGTGTAGAAGTAGCCGTGGTGGGTCTCCAGCGGCGCGGCCTCGGCAGCGGAGGCCTGGACGGCGGTGATGTAGTGCAGTTCGGCCATCTTCGCCAGCACCTCGTTGCGCCGTTCCCTGGCGGCCGAGGAGTCTAGGAAGGGGTTGTACTGTGAGGGTGCCTGCGGCAGGCCGGCGAGCAATGCTGACTGCTCCAGGTTCAGTTGTGAGGCGGGCTTATCGAAGAAGATGCGCGCGGCGGCCTGCACGCCGATCGCGGTCTGCCCGCCGACGGTCCCATAGGGGACGCTGTTGAGGTAGCTAGTGAGGATCGAGCGCTTTGAGTGGTGTTCGTTGTAGTCGATCGCGAGCTTCGCCTCGATGATCTTCTGCCTGAGCGTGTGCTGGTCGCCGCCCAGGTAGAGGTTGCGAATGAGCTGCATCGTGATCGTCGAGCCGCCCTGCAGAGGGGCGCCGTGGGTGATGTCCTTGACGGCCGAGCGGAAGATGCCGGTCAGGTCGACGCCGTTGTTCTTGTAGAAGCGCTGATCCTCGATCGCGACGCTCGCGTTCTTCAGGTTTTCGGGGATTTCGCTCCAGCCGACGGGGCTGCGCAGGTTGTCGGACTGAATAAAGCCGAGACGCGTGCCGTCGGCGGCGAACACCTGCGAGGAGCCGCCACTGAGGATCGGGTGAAGTGTCGTGAGCGCAGGTGCCGACTGCGCGACGTTCAGGACGTAGCCGACCGCCGCGATCACACCCACGAGGAGCGCGCACGCGAGCACGCCGCCGCCGACGAGGAGGATTCGTGTGGGCCCGGCGCGGTTGTGCCGGTGCCGGCGCTGACGTGCTTGCCTGGACATCGCTTAGCTAAGCGAGATTACCGCTCCGAAGTGTGATTTCCTGCCGCTTGCGATCGCGGCGCCCTCTACGCTCCGAGGCGACTCCCATGAATACTGATACAGCCGATCCGGTTCTCCAAGCCATGTCCCCACCGGCCGCGGACGCCACAAGCGAGTTAGTGGCGCCACCCGGAACACCGTTACACAGTCGCCTTCAGATCTCCGATCGGTCGATCGGTCCGCTGCGGCGTTGGTGGGCACGGCTGCTTGCCGATCCCGCGCGGAGGATCGCGGTGCGCGACAGCTGGCGCGCGCTGTGGGCCTCGCGCCTGCTCGTCTGGGTCGCTGGGGCGGGGACGGTGGCGGCGTTCGGGTTTGGGCCCGCGCGCAACGCTTTCAACCCTCCCGGCGTGACCCGTGGATTTGGTTGGCTCGGTAACTTGTTGGCCGCCCCGGCGGCACGCTGGGACGCCGCGTGGTACCTGGTTATCGCCCACTACGGCTACCGGCCCGATCTGGGCGCGTTCACGTCCTCACGCACTGCGTTCTTCCCGCTCTATCCGCTTGGCCTGAGGGCGATCTCTGAGGGCGGCGTGCAGCCGGTGATCGCCGGGGTGCTCCTGTCGCTGCTCGCGTTTGCCTTCGCTCTGTATGGCATCCACCGCCTGACCACGCTCGAGCTGGCGCGCCGGGTCCCGATCGGGCGCTCCGCTCCAGGCGAGACGGCGCGGCTGGCGGTGATGGTGACGGCCTTCGCGCCGATGGCGTTCTTCTTCTCGGCGGTCTATTCCGAGTCGCTGTATCTGGCGCTGTCGGTCGGGGTCTTTCTGGCCGCCCGTCAGGGCCGCTGGGTGTGGGTCGGCGTTCTGGGTGCGTTGGCCGCGGCCACGCGCAGCGCGGGTGTGGTGCTGATGTTGCCGGCGCTGATGCTCTACCTGTATGGACCGCGGGAGGACCGGCTCCCGGACTTTGCCGCGCTGGGTCGGCTGCGGCCGCGCTATCGGCTGCGCAGGGATGTCCTGTGGCTGGGGCTGCTGCCAGCGGGCGTGGGTCTCTATATGGGCTACCTGGCGCTATCCGGTGGCGATCCGCTGGCGCCATTTCATGTCCAGGATGTGTGGGGGCGGCACTTTGCGGGGCCTTATCTCGGCGTGTGGGACGGGGTGAAGGCAGCTTTTGACGGCGCGCGCCAGCTGTTGTCCTTTCAGCGTCATCACCTCTACTTCCCGATCGCCGGAGGCAGCCCGTTTGTGAACGCCGGGCATAATCTAATGCTGCTCGCGTTTCTGATCGCCGCCATCCCCGCGATCGTGGGCGTATTGCGCATGCTGCCGCTCGCGTATGGCGCTTATGTGATCGCGGCGCTCGCCCTACCGCTCTCCTACCCAGTTGCTCCCCAGCCGCTGATGTCCTTGCCGCGCTTTCTCGTGGTGCTGTTTCCTCTGAGCATGTGGCTGGCCGCCTGGCTGGCCGTCCGTCCGCGCGCGCGGACGCCCGCGCTAGCGATATCCGCCCTGCTGATGGCGCTCTTCGTCGCCCAGTTCGCCACCTGGCATTGGGTGGCATAGGCCGATGGACGGGGCCGGCGCGCAAGAGGCGCTCGCAGGCGGCCTGAAACCGCGGCGCGCTACGGGTGCGCCGCAGGTCGCCTGGCCGCCATGGACCGCTCCGGCCGCGCTCGCCGCCGCACTGGTGGTGGCGGCGATCGCCGGCCTCGTGGTGGACATACCGGCGGCGGCCCTGGGCGTCAACGTGACGAGCTCCCACATTCCACATGGCCTCGAGATCGCCGACACGGTGGTCCAGGACCTCTGCTTCGTCGCGGTCGCCGTCTTCTTCGCTCAGTTCGGCGGCAGGAGGGTCTCCTCATGGCAATTCGGGCTGCGCCCGACCCCGCTGCGGCGGGCAATCGTCCTGATGGCGCTGGCGGCGCTCGCCTGGATCGTCTTCAGCGTCATCTGGAATGTCGTCGTGCAGCCGCCGCGGGAGAAGCTGCTCAACGAACTGGGCACCAACGTCTTCAGTGCCGGGTTGACTTGCGTGGTGGCGCCGATCGGCGAGGAGTTCTTGTTTCGCGGGTTCATCTTCAACGCTCTGCGCAATTGGCGGGGGGTGGGCCTTGCGGCGGTGATAACGGGCCTGCTGTTCGGCGCCGTCCATTTCGGCTCGGCGCCGGTCTTGGATCTGGTGCCGCTGGCCGCGCTGGGCATAGCGCTGTGCTTGCTCTACGACTACACCGGATCGCTGTACCCCTGCATTGCCTTCCATTCGCTCAACAACTCGCTCGCATTCGGCGATCTGGCGAAATGGACTTGGGCGTGGCAGATCCCGGCCCTGATGATCGGATCGCTGGCTGTGATCGGATTGATCGTCCTGGCCCTCATGCGCGCGCGGGTGATCGCGAACGAACCAAACGAACCGCCGGACGCGAGCCGGACGGCGAGCCCGGCGGGGATCTCGAGCGCAGGTGGCTAGCAGCGCGTCGGCGGCGTCGGCGAGTCCCGGCTCGCAGCCCCAGCGGGTCGCCGATGGCAGCGGACCCGGGTGGGGTCGCTTCCCCCGGATACGATGGCTGCAAGCGTGAGGCGGCTCGGCACAGCCCTCGCGCCGGCGACAGCATGCGCGGCGCTCTCGGCTTTCGGTCTCGTCCCTGCGGGGGCGCACGCCGAACAGCCAAGCCCACCACCGACGGGCGCAACTTCGGCGACCGGTGCGCCTGGCACCGGCGCGAGCCCCGGTCCGGCGGCGGGACGAATGGAACTCCTGCTCGAGCACGTCGGCGGCAAGCCGGCGTTTGCGCTCGTGGACAGCCGCATCGCCGTGCGCGGAGTCGTTGCGCCGTACGTGACCGGTCAGACGGTGAAGGTGAGCTTCTACCGCGACGGGCGCAAGGTCGCGGTGCAGAGTGCGCGCATACTGCCCCTCGGCAACAGCGAGGGGCAGTACCGCATTGGCTACTCGAGCGGCTACCCGGGGCTCGTGTCGGCGCGTGCGGTTCACTATGCGACCCCGCAACAGGGCGAGTTCAGCGCCCGCTCGCCGGATGTGCGCTACGTCCAGGTCAACCTCGGCCCCGGCGCGCGGGGTCCATCGGTGCGGCTGCTGCAGTCCGAGCTCGATGTGCTGCACTACGCGGTGTCGCTGACGGGCTCCTTCGACGAAGGCACCGGACGGGCGCTGATCGCCTTTCGCAAGATGACGGGCCTGGAACGCATTCCTTACGCGGGCAGGCAGGTCTTCGAAAAGCTGGCGCGCCGGGCGGGCGGCTTCCACGTGCGCTACCCCCGCGATGGCCGCCATGTCGAGGCTGACCTGACCAAACAGGTGCTCGCAGAGATCGAACCGGGCGGACGCGTGCGGACGATCTATGAGATGAGCTCGGGCAAGCCTTCGACGCCGACCGTGATCGGCCGCTTCCAGGTGTATGAGAAGACTCCGGGGGAAAACAGCAAGGGCATGGTCGACTCCAACTACTTCATCCGCGGCTACGCCATCCACGGCTACGCCGAAGTGCCCACGTACGCGGCCAGTCATGGCTGCCTGCGTGTGCCGATCCCCGACGCAGCTGCGATCTTCGGATGGGTGCGGACGGGGACCCCGGTGGATGTCTATAACGACTACGGTGGCGGCAGCAGCCAGGTGCGCAACGACGCTGGTCCCTAGTGGTGCCCTGGGGTGCCCCTAGGGTGCCGGAGCCGGCCACATGGCCGGCGCAGGTGGGTCCCCTCCGGCCGCAGGCCGGATCAAATCAGGGCCACATGGCCGGCGCAGGTGGGTCCCCTCCGACCGCAGGCCGGACCGTGTCTTGGTGCCGGAGCCGGCCTAGACGCGCACGCGGATCACGCGCGCGAGGAAGCTGAGGCCAAAGCCGTAGACGAACAGCGAGAGCAGCAGGTTCACGCCGCGGATCGCCCATTCGCTGCTCGACCCCGAGGTGATGCCCGAGAACGGCGAGGTGAGTTCGTTGGAAGCTTCGTCGATCGTTTTGTGCAGAGTGCTCTCACGTGAGGATGAGGTCTTGGACGAGCCTGAACTCCTCGAGCTGGTGGGGGCCCCGCCGGTGATCTCTTCCTGCTGATGGGTGGATGCGCTGCTGGTTTGATCGACGACGAAGATCGCAAACGACGCAATCACGATCAGGCAGATGACCACAGAGGCCAGGCGCAACAACCCGACGATCAAGGAGAGCACATCGCTAGATTAGATCTTCCCGTGGACACCCTGGCCAAATAGACGGGCCGCCGGAAGCAGCTTGCGGAACCATGCGACGATAGAGAGGTCCCTCAGGTACGACGAGAGTCCGTCAGACCGACCGGCCTGCGAGGATATCCGCCCATGAGCACAACAACGATACCCAGGTCACATGCAGGCACCGAGCTCGCCGAGCTCTTGCTCAAGTTTGCCCTTATCAAGGGCGACGTGACCCTAAGCAGTGGAGACAAAGCTAAGTACCTCGTCGATGCTAAGCGTGTAGTGATGAGTCCAGAGGGCTTTCGCGTGATCGGCCGACTAGTGTCTGAGCAGATCACGGCATGGGAGGCGACCGCGGTGGGTGGCCTCACCCTGGGAGCCGACCCAATCGCATACGCCGCATTGGCTGCCGGTGCTGAGGTAAAGGTGTTCGTAGTCCGCAAGGAGATGAAGAAGCATGGTCTCCAGCGGTTGATCGAGGGCCCCCTACTTGGGGCGGACGACCGATGCATGGTTGTGGATGACGTCGTCACGACCGGCGCCTCAACAATCAAAGCGATCGAAGCGCTTCAGGGGGAGGGACTCGAGATTTGCGGCGTTCTCGCTGTCCTTGACCGTCTCGCAGGAGGCGCTGAGGCGATCGAAGCGGCCGCTCACGCGCCGTTCGTAGCATTGACTACGATCGATGACATCTATCCTGACCGTCCTGATCGCGAGGGCCCCTAGTAGTTGACCGCCCAGATCGTGGCTGACGTAGTCGTCCGCGTAGCTGAGCGCGGCGATGTGCCCGTGCTGCTCAGCCTGTTCGGTGAGCTGGCCGAGTACGAGCACCTCGAGCACGAGCTGAAGGCCACCGAGGAGCAGCTGAGTGAGGCGCTGTTCGGCGAACGCCCCGCGGCACAGGCGCTGATCGCCGAGCGCACGGCGGGCTCCGGCAGCCCGGAGGTGCTCGGCTACGCCCTGTTCTTTCCGACTTTCTCGAGCTTCCTCGCGAGTGAGGGGGTGTGGCTCGAGGACCTGTTCGTGCGTCCCTCCCACCGTGGCGAGGGAGTCGGCAAAGCGCTGCTCGCGGCGGTCGCAGCGCTCGTGCGCGAGCGCGGAGGCGAGCGCCTGGAATGGGCGGCGCTCGACTGGAACGAGCTCGCGCTCGGCTTCTACCGGCGAATCGGCGCGCAGACGACGAACGAATGGATCACCCACCGCTTGGATGGCGAGGCGCTCGAGCGCCTCGCGGGTGAGGGCGGCGTTGCAGGAGACCCCGGGGATCGTCCCGCCGAGGAGCGTCGGTAGCCTTCGCGTCGGGTCTCAAGCAGTCCCGAAGGGCACGCCCTCGTAGTCCAATGGATAAGACGACCGCCTCCTAAGCGGTAGATCCAGGTTCGACTCCCGGCGGGGGCATCATCCGCCTGTCTGCGGTTCGGCGGCGCACATCGTTCACCGGCCTTATTCACTCGGGCAGCCCTTTTGGGGCCTATCTTTTACTTGATAAAACAGATCGATGAGGTCAAAGACATCGGGCAGGGGGCCCTAGGTGGGAGAGGCGGTCAGGACGCCAGCGACACGCAGTCGCGGCCGGCGGCCTTGGCCGTGTACAGGGCCTCATCGACGCGCGCCATTAGGGTCTCGGCGGACTCTCCGGGCTCGTGAACGATCACTCCCGCGGAGCACGTCTGCTCACCATGCACCCGTCGGCGTAGGCGATCAACAACCATCAGAGTGTCTTCGAGCGCGCACTTGGGGAGCAACAGCGCGAACTCGTCGCCGCCGATGCGCGCCAGGATGTCGCCCGCGCGCAACTCCTCGCGCCATGCGGCGGCGCTCTCCTTGAGCAGGCGATCGCCGGCTGGGTGTCCCCGGGTGTCGTTGAAGCTCTTGAAATGATCGAAGTCAAGCATCGCCAGTACGAACGGCTCACCGCTCTCCACCGCCTCGGCGAGGCTCACATCCCAGGTCCGGCGGTTGGGCAATCCCGTCAGCGAGTCGGTGCTTGCCAGGTCGGTCAGCCGTGACAACAACTCAGCGCGCTCGCTCGCCGCGGCGGCCTCCTGCTCGATCAGCGTGACCATCGCTGCCCGTGACTCACCCTCCTCGAAGCGCACCTTGGCGACGAGTCTCTGGGTGGTGAAGCCGATGATTGCGCTCACCACTAGGAACAGCACGCCGGCGCGGTACTGGGTCGGAGGGTAGGCCTGACCTCCCAGGAGCAGGATCGGGGCGAGGAAAAGCACGGCCACGCCGATGGTGACCAGGAGCAGTTGGCGGCGGTCGCCGTGCAGTGCCGTCCAGAACACCGGCAGCATCGCGACGACACCGATCCCTGAGCTCTCCCCACCCGTTGCACTGCGCAGAAGCGCGACGGCGCCGAGGAAGATCAGACACGGCACGATCTCTCTGACGCCACGCGGGATTTGCCGCGACAGCGTCAGTCTCACCAGCCCGGCGAGAATTCCCAGCCCCAAAGCCGCTGCGTACTGAGCCCAGTTGACCGGCGTTCCCACGAGCGCCACGACGGCCGCCAGAACTGAGGCTGCCGCGAACGGGGCCAGGTTCAGCACGACGCGCTCCGCCGCCACGGTTTCGCCGTCTAGGGAATACCCACTCTGCATGCCGAGGTATTCGGCAGATGCCGTGCGGTACTTGACCCTCAGAGCACCTATCGAAAGACGTTCTTAGGAGATGTCGTCCTTGTCATCCAGCGAGGCGACTCGCGGTACGGCGAGGCGGGAGATTCAGCTCGACGGCGACTCTGCCGCGCCCTCCTCGACGTGCTCCCCACTCTCCTCGCCTGCATATAGCGACTCCCGCGCCAGCTCCCGGCCCTTGGCGTCGAACAGCTTGACTTCGAGCAGGTCGTGGCGGTAGTCGTCGGGGGCGATGAGGGTAAAGCGCTCCTCGAGGAGCTCGCACTGGTCGACGGCGAGATCGGCCAGCTCAGCGGTCACGATGCGCCCGCCGGAGATGAGCGGGTGCCCCCAGATGAGGGTCATCGCGGCCTCCGCGCCCGCGTGCCCGCGCCATACGCCGATCACCTCGTCGCAGATATCGAGCTTCCAGCCCGGGTTCTGCTCGGCGGTCTCTGCGGTGAAGTCGACGTGTGCTTGAAAGTCGCTCGGGTCGCCGTCCTCGCTCGCGGGGACGAACCGCACGTAGCCGAAGAGCTCATATCCGTTTGCGGTCAACGAGGTTCCCGGCACGTAGGTGCGCCCATGCCAGGTGCGGTCCGGGTACCACACGATCTCACCCGGCTCGCCCAGGTTCTCCTGCTCGCTGTCCAGACCTAAGCAGGCGCTGAGGAACTGCTCGCACAGTCGCGCCTCCCAGCGGCCGTAGGGCAGCTCCTCGTGCGGAGGCTCGGCGGCGAAGCGGGGGACGAAGCGTTCCTCAGGCGGCACTCGCGGCAGACTACCGTGGGTGCGCATCCTTTGTGAGAGCCGTCATGGACCATGTCATGTGAGGCGCAGTGAGCGAAGTGTGCTGCCGATCGGAGTGCCATCGATCTCCGGTGGGTGAGGACGCCGCAGCGCACAGTGTCCGCGACACTCTCACGCGTCACGCAGCGCGGCCGCCGCGTGCTCGGGCGCGACGATGTTGAGGTTCACGTCGGTGGACAGCTCGAGCCCCGCCAGATGGGTGAGTCGCGGCATCACGTCGATCCGCCAGCAGAAGTGCTCGGTGCCCCGCGGAGCGGTGCGAATCCACAGGTTCAGCGGCGGGCTAGACCCGAGGTGGCGTGCCAGCCGGCATAGGCCATCGTGCAGGAGCGTGGCGCCCGTGGGCCCGTCGTCCTCAAAGCGCGCGCGCGCGCGACGAGGGGCGAGCATCAGCTGGAACGGCAGGCGGGAGGCGTAGGGGGCCATCAGTACCGCGTCCTCGTCGATCGCAACGATCCGCTCGCGCAGGCGCACCTCCTCGGCAACCAGATCGCCGAGGAGGCTCTGACCCATCATGCGCGTGGCGTAGGCGCCACAGCGCTCGCGCTCACGTGCGATTGCGCCAGGCACAAACTCGAGCGCGTATAGCTGGGCGTGCGTGTGCGGCAGCGACGCGCCTGCCTCGCGCCGCTCGTTGACGATCAGCTGCACGCAGGCGCTCTGTGAGTGAACGCGCATGCGCTCTCGCCACACCTCCACCGCGGTCGCCACCTGCTCGACAGGCAGCTCAGCGAGCGAGAGCACCGGCTGGGGTCCGTTGACGATCACCTCATGCGCGCCCGTGGCTGGGAGCGCGATGAACAGCTCCTGCCGAGTCTGCTGCGGCGGACCGCTGGGGGACATAGCACGGGGTGCCGGGTCGGTGGCGGTGTCCCCGATTTCCGATTGGTATCGGTCATTCCCGTCCGGGTCATTCCCGTCCGCTTCAGCCGCGGGGGTCAGTGCGGGATACAGGTTTGGGACCACACGCACCGTCCAGCCGGGCGAGTTTGGCGGACCTCCGTTTGGGCGGACCGCGTACAGCTCCGGCGGCGTGCGGTCCTCGTGGCCCGCGGCGAACGGGTCGCGCTCGGGGTCGATCGGCTCCGGCGGCTCACAGCCCGGCTCTCCCCCAGGCCGTCGCGAGCGCTCCCCGGCGATGATCGTCTTGTGCCCGCTCAGCGGGTCGATCCGCAGTTCCGGCACGCTCAAGCGTCCAGCGCGTAGCGCCTGACGTCCTGTTCGAGCTTGGCCAGGCTCGGGTAGGGGCCCTGGTGGATGAACTCGCTGCCGCTGGCGCTGTAGAAGACGGTCACCGGTGTGAGCGACGAGTCGGTGATCGCGAAGCCCGTCTGCCCGCTGTGGTCGTAATAGCTCGGGTAGCTGACGGGAAAGGAGCGCAGGAATGTGCGTGCGTTGGCATTGCCGTCGCCCGAGTCGATCCCAATAAACGCCACCTTGCGCCCAAGGTTCACCGAGGCGCGCTGAAAGGCGCCGAACTCCGCACGGCAGGGTTCACACCAAGAGGCCCACTTGTTGATCACCACCGGCGTTCCGCGCAGTGTCTCCAGGCGGGTGCGCAGCGCAGGCAGTCCGCCGGGGAGGATCTCGTTTGCCTGCGCATGCAGCGCAGCCAGCGGCGCCGGTGAGCCGGCCAGGCGCTCACGCATCTGCGCGAGCGTGAGCCGCGAAGGTGCCACGGGCGCCTGCGATCTGTCCGTCAGCTGGACCAGCCCGACCGCGAGCAGGACGACGAGGGCCACACCACTCAGCATGATCGACACACGTTTCGCAGACATCGTCGCTAAGAGTGCCATATGACGAGCGGCGCGAATCGCATCTCCGCGGTCGAGGATCCGGGGATGCCACCCGGCGGTGAAGATGAGCCGGAGGAGTCGCCTGACTTCAATCTTGCCGCGACGTGCTATATCCTGCAAGGACACATCAGGGCCGGGTCGCTCTGAGCACCCGGTAGAACGGCGCCAGTGAGCGCCGGCAGTTCTGAGCCACGCCGAAGTCACTTCTGCGGCGGCTCCGTCTCGAAGTCCAGAGCCTCAATGGCCGAGCCCATCTCAGTGGCCCTCGCGGCCGCGCCGACTCCAAGTTCCGCCGATATCTCTCGCGCGGAGAAGCTCGTGCGCGAGCGTTTCCTGCACGAGGGAGAGGATCCCTCGGTCGCGCTTGCCCCGGGCTCCCCGCGCAGACGGGCACTGGATCGGGCGCTCGAAGAGCTGGCCGCGGACCCAAAGACCAAACATCCATCGACCGCGTGGCGCCGAGAATTCTCGCTGCTGCTAGGCCTGGAGCGGCTGTTATCCGACGATGAGCCCAAGTTGGCGGACGGCACCGTGCTCTCAGCGCATCAGGTCGATGCCCTGTCGGGCACCCTCGCGGCGCTGCTGGCCGAGGCGCAGCGTGCCACCGCGAATGGCAACGGTCGGTCCGCCGCCTCGGCCTCGCCGGAGTTGCTGGCATCGGCCGACATTCTTGGTCCCGACGATGTTGAGCAGGCAAGCGGCTCCGATGGGACGCCCGAGCCGGCCGAGGCCTCCGCGGATGAAGTCGAGGAGGAGGATGAGGAAGAGGAGCTCGACGACGACGAGCTAGATGAGGACGACGACGATCTTGGACCAGTCCAGCGTGCCGCGCCCGATGAGGACGACGAAGATGACGATGAGGACGATGAGGACGAGCTGATCATTGAGGAGGATCCTGAAGAGGAGATCGAGCTCCAGGGCGACTCTGAGGAAGAGCCCCGCGACTGGGTCGAGGACGAAGATGACGAGGAGTCGCTCGCTGAGCAGCCTGAGGATCCCAACGCGGCCAAGCGCTTCTGGTTCGAGCACGCCACCGGCGCCGGTAAGACCGTCGCGGCCCTCGGGTTCGTCGAGGCGTCCCAGACGGGAGGAATCCTGATCCTCACCCATCGGCGCAACCTCGTCGACCAGTTCCACGGCGAGTTGCGGGACCGTGGCTACTCCAAGCGCATCAGCCGTGCGCTGCTGAAGGGCGAGGACTCGGTCAAGGGCCCGGTCACGGTCGAGACCTACCAGTGGTTCGTGCGCAACGCCGGGAAGATCTCAAGCGCCTACACGATCGTGATCTGTGACGAGGCGCACACCGCGCTGGGCGAGAAGACGAGCGGCGCGATCCGGGAATGGACGGGCCCGATCTTCATCGGCATGACCGCCACGGGAGCGTTGATCGCCAGGCACGTTACCGACCTGTTCCCGACGCAGACCTCGCGTTTTGACCTGGCCCAGGCGGCGCGCCGCGGTGTGATCGCGCCACTGCGCTGCGTGCGCATCTCGCCGGGGGTGGGCGTGCGCACGATCGCCAAGGTCCCGCTGCGCCGGGGCGAGGTGGACACCGAGTTCGACCAGGACGAGCTGGCGAAACTGCTTGACCAGCAGCCGTTCAATCTCGCCGTTGCCAACCTCTACAAAACGCGCTTCAACGGCGTGCCCGGCGTCGTCTACGCCGCGGGGGTGCGGCACGCGTACAACCTCGCTGAGGCATTCCGCGCCGAGGGCATCAAGGCGCAGGGAGTCTCCGGGGAGACGCCCAAGCGCGAGTTGGCCGAGATCCTCGCGCGGTATGAGCGTGGCGACATCGATGTGCTGATCAATGCGCAGCTGCTCGCTGAGGGGTGGAACAGCCCGCGCGCGACGGTCTGCGTGCATCTCGCGCCGACCGCTTCAAAACGCATCTACCAACAGCGAGTGGGGCGTGTCACCCGGCGTCATCCGGGCAAGGAGGCGGGGCTGGTGGTCGACTTCGTGCATCCCGCCACGAAGAACGACGACCCGGTCGTGACGCTGCATTCACTGCTCGATCGCGACGTGTATCGCGGCGGCGCGATCGTTGTCGGGCCGGTGCGACGTGGGCGCGGGCGGCGGATGCGGGTGGAGCGACGCGTGCTGCCGGTGTGCGCCGAGGAGGAGCGGCGATTTCAGGTATTCGAGCGCGAGCTGTGGCGAATCGCGGTCGAGCACCTCGACTACGGTGAGCAGCACGTATGGGCTGCGCTTGCCGGGGCGCGAGTCGCGCCCAACGGCTGGCGCAGAGCGCGGGCGATGTTGCACTTCGATCGCAACGGCGAGCTGAAGAGCCGGTTCTTGATCACCGCGGTGCAGCGCAACACGAACCCGCAGTTGCGGCTGCGCGCCCTGACGGATATTGCGGCAGCACGCGACCCGGATGCGTTCGACACGGCGATCGACATCATCGGAGGCTGGCCGCGGGAGGAGCGTAAGGAGGCGTCGAAGGTCATGCTGCGCGCGCTGGTGGAGCGACGCATCGGCAGGCGCGACCAGGCCAACGCCTGGATCTGGCGCCTGGCGGAGTACACACGCGATGTTCATGAGGAGTACGCGGTGCAGCGCTGGCCGGAGACCAAGCGGCTGCTCGGCCTGCTCGTCAACTCGGCCGGAGGTGCACACGCGCGCAACGCGCGACGTCTGATCCACGCTTCACGCAAGCAGGATCGCCGTCTGGCCGCCGCGCTTCTGGCCGCCGCGCTCGCGCACACGCCCGAGGCCGAGGAGGCGCTGCGTGGAGCACGGACGCGGATGGCGCGCAAGCCGCCGGCGCTCGCGCGCGAGCTGCTGCGCAACTTTCCCAAGCGCCGTGCGCGCAATGCTCGACGGCGGCGCAGAGGTGCAAAGGGCGGCGCGGCAAACGGCGCTGGTCCGGCAAGTATGGTCGCCGAGAAAGAGCGTGGCAAGGCGACCGAGGCGCCCAGCGAGGCCGTCTCGAACGAGGCTTTTTCGAGCAGGCCGTTGCGTGCGGTCGAGAGCGACAGTGGACTGGGTGTATCTGTGGAGGACAAGCTGCAGCGGAACGTCCAAGAGGCGCTTGACCATGCTGAGGAGTGAGGAGTGACGACGGTTCCCCGTTCTCCTCGCCCTAAACCCGTCGCTCCATCCGTCCGCCCACACCCCGCCCTCCTGGGCTCAACCGATCTCCTCGAGGTGAACCTCGCCCGCATCGAGGGCTGTGCGCTCGCCGCCGGGGAGGGCCACCACCAGGCGCCCATCTCCGTCGAGCCCCTCAGCGCGCCCATTTGTGACTTGGTCCTCCGAGCTGCTGTGCGTACTCCAGACGATTGTGCGTCCGCGCAGCGCGTCGCGTGCGCGCCAGGCCTCCAGCGTCGCCTCGGTGGGTTCTCCCAGGCGCTGCTCGAGCGCCCGTAAGAGCCGCTCCAGAGTCGGCTCGATTTCCACTGATGATCTGCCGAGGGTTGCGGCGGTGTCACGCAGCTCGGCGGGCAGGTCCTCCAGCCGCACCGCCACATTCAGTCCGATGCCGAGCACCGCCCAGTCCTGCTGGGGGCGCCCCTCGGCGAGAATCCCGGCGAGCTTGGCCAAGCCATCTGACTGGACAGTGACGATGTCGTTCGGCCACTTGATCTGAGCGTCGTCCCCTGCCACATCGCAGACCGCCACGGCGGCGATCAACGGCAACAGCGCCGGCGGGGAGCGCAGGACGAGCGACATCAGCAGCGCGCTGTTCGCGGGCGCTGACCAGCGTCGGCCCTGGCGTCCGCGGCCGGCGGTCTGCTCTGAAGCGCTCACAAGCGTTCCATGCGGCGCCCCCGCGATCGCCAGCTCGCGCGCACGGTCATTCGTCGAGTCGGTGCGACGCAGGTGCACCCGTGGCCGGCCGAGGTCCATGATGGTCTGCTCACCGTCGCCCGGCAGACGCTCCTGCTGGACGGGGCTGTCCGCCTGGCGGCCTCGGCCGGGTTTCCCCGTACTCATGCCGGCCGCACCACGAGCTCGCCGTCGCGCCCGACCCCGAGGTACTCGGCGGCCGAGCCGCGATTGACGGCGAGTGCCGCCATCTGCTGAGCGTCCTCGTAGAGCAGCAGCTCACCGGGAGCGACGTCGGCGAAGGTGGAGGCGTAGCGCGCCGGGTGAGCAAGACCTGAACGACCCGTGACCTCCACCGAGACCGAGCCGCCCAGCCGTGCTCCCGCCGCGGCGAGCTGGGCGTGGGAGGCATCGAGGATCAGGTTGCCGAAGTGGTCAGCGCGCAGCACATGGACGGTGAGCGCGCCGTCGAGAAAGTGCGCCGAGAGAAGCTCGAGGAGGCGCAACTCCTCGACCGCCAGCGGCTCGCCGACGGCCGCGAGTGGAACGCCTGCGGCCAGCGCGGCGGCGACCGGGGCGAAGATGTCGCGGCCGTGGAAAGTGGCCGACACCGGCTCGAGACGCTCTGAGGAGCGGCCGATGTCGATCGCCTCGACCACGCCCCCCAACCGCTCGGCGGCGAACATGAGCAACCCGTTATCGGGGCCCACCAGAAGGCGATCCTCCTCAGCGGCGCGCAGTGCAACCGCACGCCGCGCGTGCCGCCCGACGGCGCCGACCTCGGGGTCGACGACACCCAGATGCACGCCCGCGGGCACGTAGGCGAGTGCGTCGCGCAACGCGAGCGCGCCGGCGCGCACGTCGTGACGAGGGATCGCGTGGGTGATGTCGATCACGCGCGCGTCCGGGCACCGCCGCGCGATCACTCCGTGGCAGACCCCGACGAACTCGTCGGTGTGGCCGTAGTCGGAGAGGAAGGTGATCACCGGAACGCTGGACAAGAACCGAGTGCTATCAGCTCCCCGGGGCATGACGACTTTTGATGGCGGTCCACCCGCCGTGTGCAGGCGTTCGCGTGGTCGGTGAACGACTTCAGGGCCTGATGGCGGCCGCGTCGGCGAGGAGCGCTTCGATGACTCCCTCGACATCATGGGACTGCGCCTCCACGTGGGGCTCCAAACCATGCTCGCGCAGGGTCTCGCTTGTGATCGGGCCGATCGAGACGATGCGCGCCGCC
>Ga0208043_1000063_pt1:0-70000 | contig 74704 bp, 55 predicted proteins | sample Sb_taG_12_FD_187710 | JGI IMG/M metagenome (GOLD analysis project Ga0208043, IMG submission 187710) | Peat soil microbial communities from Weissenstadt, Germany - Sb_50d_9_AC metaG (SPAdes) (version 2) | ecosystem: Environmental > Terrestrial > Soil > Wetlands > Peat | place: Germany... | reverse complement strand
TCGCAGAGAGCAGTGGGTAGCGACTGTTTAGCAAAAACACAGGACTATGCTAAGCCGCAAGGCGATGTATATGGTCTGACGCCTGCCCGGTGCCGGAAGGTTAAGGGGACCCGTTAGTCCGTAAGGGCGAGGCGGGGAACCGAAGCCCCGGTAAACGGCGGCCGTAACTATAACGGTCCTAAGGTAGCGAAATTCCTTGTCGGGTAAGTTCCGACCTGCACGAATGGCGTAACGACTTCCCAGCTGTCTCGACCACAAACACAGCGAAACTGCACTCTCGGTGAAGATACCGGGTACCCGCGGCAGGACGGAAAGACCCTGTGCACCTTTACTATAACTTTGCAGTGAATCTAGGGATTTCATGTGTAGGATAGGTGGGAGGCTTTGAAGTGTGGGCGCTAGCTCGCATGGAGCCAACCTTGAAATACCACCCTTGTGATTCTTGGATTCTAACCATCACTCTTACTGGGTGTGGGACACTGCATGGTGGGTAGTTTGACTGGGGCGGTCGCCTCCCAAAGTGTAACGGAGGCGCGCGAAGGTTCTCTCAGGCTGAGTGGAAACCAGCCGTTGAGTGTAATGGCATAAGAGAGCTTAACTGCGAGAGCGACGGCTCGAGCAGGTGCGAAAGCAGGTCATAGTGATCCGGTGGTCCCGTATGGAAGGGCCATCGCTAATCGGACAAAAGGTACGCCGGGGATAACAGGCTTATCTCCCCCAATAGTTCACATAGACGGGGAGGTTTGGCACCTCGATGTCGGCTCGTCACATCCTGGGGGTGGAGTAGCTCCCAAGGGTTCGGCTGTTCGCCGATTAAAGTGGCACGCGAGCTGGGTTCAGAACGTCGTGAGACAGTTCGGTCCCTATCCGCCGTGGGCGAAGGATACTTGAGGGGAGCTGTCCTTAGTACGAGAGGACCGGGACGGACGTACCTCTGGTGTACCGGTTGTGGCGCCAGCCGCATCGCCGGGTAGCCATGTACGGACGGGATAACCGCTGAAAGCATATAAGCGGGAAGCCCACCCCAAGATTAGGTATCCCGATCGTAAGATCCTAAAGGCCCCTTCTAGACCAGGAGGTTGATAGGCCAGAGGTGGAAGCGCCGTAAGGTGTGGAGCTGACTGGTACTAATTGGCCGTGAGGCTTGACCACTACCTATTTCAATTGAGCTAACCACTCAGTTGCTATAGTCGCCGCATACTTGTCCGGGTTTCAATCGCTAACCGGACGGGACGGCAAAGGTTGAGTCACAGACGAGGTTCGAAATCCTCACTTGCAGACCCTACTATTCAGATTGTCGGAGCTTGAGCCTTCGCTTAGCGGCGACGGCGACAGGTTTCCGGTCGCCATGGCGAAGGTGAAACACCCGTTCCCATCCCGAACACGGCAGTTAAGCCCTTCAGCGCCGATGGTACTGTGACCGAAGGCGTCACGGGAGAGTAGGACGCGGCCGGGGAATCTTATAGTGGCGGATGCACGATGCATCCGCCATTATTTTTCTCGCTCCTCCACCCTGCGGCCGCGATTCGATAAGCGAACGCGTCGAAGACGGTGTTACCTGGCTATCAGCCGAATCTTAAAGACCCTGGCCGGCGGCGTGCCTTTCTCCCATGGGCGGACGTAACGCATCTCGAGCGTGCCACTCCCGCTCGCTTCGACAGAGAATTGGAAAATCTGATGTCCCGACGCGCCGGGCATCGCGCTGTCGAGCTTGAACTTCGTATCCCCGACCGGCTTGACGAGCGCGGTGGCTATCGGCGCGGCCTGCCAGGTGTATCCGGTCCCCGAAGTCGCAGGCAGCGATATCTCAAGCCGGTCGCCGCGCGAGAGCGTGAATTCGCGGCCATTGTCGGACTCGGTAACAGCGATCATGCCTGCGCTCGCGCGCCTCGGTGCTGAGAACGCGGATGCGGTTGCGGACGCGACAAGAAGCAACAGCAAATGCGATCGGCGAATACTCAACAGCTTACCAAATCGTCCGCACCGGATAGTGAACTAACTCAACTAACGCGCTGGTGACGGCTCGGCGCCGGTGGAGGTTTCAAGCGCATCAGGACACGAAAAAAAGGGCAGTCCGCTCGGACTGCCCTATTGGTCGGCAAAATTAATCAGTGCTTGGTCTCGATGCGCCTGCCGTAAGTCACTTCACCCTTGTCCACGCGCAGGCTGAAACCGCAATCGGGATTCGTGCAAACCCACGCCTTGAACAGAACCGAAGCTCCCTCCTGCCCGTAGTCGGACAGTGGAATCAGTGCGCCATTGTTGCATTTTTGGCACTTCGGCCACTCCATCATCCGCGCCTCCTTGCAGCCGACCCGAACCGCATCGTCCATTCTTGAAATTATCCGACCAACGAATCTAACGCAATGTGCCGCGATGCGCCGATGGAGCCGTCCAAGGGCGTCCCGGAGCGCGTACTCGACGAACGTGATGCAGCAGGCAGATCGTTTCTACTTGAGCGCGCGCACGGAAAAGCCGCGATCGTTGGTGCATAACAGCGAGCGCTTGCCGTCCAGCACGGTCTCGAGCACGACTTCCCGGCCCCATAGCCGCTGTAGGTAGCTGAGACTTTTCTCGGCGTATTCAATATGGAGGTCGCGGCCGTCGTGATAGTGCTTGACGTAGAGCGTGCGGTTCTGGCCGAAGTCGGCGTCCTCGACCTTCAGCACCGGTATCGAGTTGGTGCCGACGTTCTTGATCAACGTCGCCTTGACTTCCCCCCAACCCTCGTCGTCGGCTACCTTACTGACCACCAGCTCCTCGCCGCGCGCCTCGTATTCGAAAATATCCATCTCGCGCATGAGATCTTCGGTCAGATAGCGGCGGATGAACGACGCGTCGCGCTCGACCTCGCGGACCTCGAAGATCTTTTCCGTGCCGGACTTCACCGGCGGCCCGTCGCGCTTGATTTCCTCCGCGGTCGGATTCGTAAAGCGACGGTAGATGTCTTCCCAAATCTTGAGGCCGAGATGATACGGGTTGATCTGGCCGGGAATCGGGCGGACGACCTGGTTGTGGTTCACGATGAATTCGAGATGGAGCCCCTGCTCCAGCTCGAGCGACTCCAAAATCTTCTTGTGCCAGTAACTCGCCCATCCCTCGTTCATGATCTTCGTCTCCATCATGGAGATGAAGTACTTGGCTTCTTCATCCACGATGGTGAGCAAATCCTTTTCCCAGTCGGCGAGAAACGGGTTGTGATCGCGAATGAAGAGCAGCAGGTCCTCGTCGGGTTCCAGCGGGACCTTGTGGAAATCGGGCGGCTCGATTTGCTTGCGCGCGTGGATTTTCTGAAACGGATCGGGCTGTCCTTGCGCGGTGTCTTCGGCGCGAGCCATCTGTTCCAGCGGCGTGAGCTTCTTGATCGCAAGATTGCGCCGGCATTGCCACGACAGCGCATGCGCCGCGTCCAGAACCCGCTCCACCTGCTCCACCCCGATCGACGGGTCCTCGACGTAGCGCCGCACGCGCATCGCAGCCGCTTTGAATGCCTCGATGGTCAGTTCGGCGCGCGTCGATTTGAACGTGAAATTGTTCTTGAAGAAATCGTTGTGCCCGTAGACGTGTGCGATCGTGAGCACCTGGAGCAGGAGCGAGTTGTCGCGCATCAGGTAGGCGATCGCCGGATTGGAGTTGATAACCATCTCGTACGGCAGACCGCTCACGCCGTGATCGTAAAGCGTTTTGAGCTTCTCGTACGACTTGCCGTACGACCAATGCGGGTAATGCGACGGCATCCCCGAGTACGCCATGTACCCGAGCATCCCGGTGTGATCGCAAAAATCGAACTCCTGCGGATAGCAGTCGAGCCCGAACTCCGCCGCCTTGTCGCGAATCCGCCGGTCCCACTCGCCGAGGTCGTTCAAGTTCCACGCCGCGATGCGCGGCGATCCGTCCGCGTTCGGAGTCGCGCTCATGCTTCCTTCACCCGGTCCTTGGCCAGGAAGGCTTTGAACGACGGCCAGATGTCTTCCTTGCGCTCGATCAGCACCGTGTGAAAGTTCGGCGCCTGAATCCGGCGGAACACGTTGAGCATCGAAGATTCGTAGTACCGCGACCCCAGCGGCTTGATCTCGCCGTAGCCGAACAAGTTGCAAATCCCGGCCAGTTCCTCCGCGTCCTTGAGCGCGGCGGGATTGTCGGAGTCGAAATTGTCGCCGTCCGAGCAATGGAACGCGTACAGGTTCCACAGCGACGGATGATATCGTGCGGCAATTATTTCCAGCGCCTTGGCGTAGCCGGATGAGATAAAGGTGCCGCCCGATTCGCCCTTGTGGAAAAATTCCTCCTCGGTGACCTCGCTGGCCTCGGTGTGATGCGCGATGAAAACGATTTCGACGTTGCGGTAGCGCGTCGAGATGAACTGATAGAGCAGAAAGAAGAAGCTGCGCGCCAGGTACTTCTTCATCGTGTCCATCGAGCCGGACGTATCCATGATGCAGATTACCGCGGCGTTCGACTCCTCTTTGGTGTCGATCTCGACGTGCTTGTAGCGCAGGTCGTCCTGATGGAACGGGAAGCGGCGATGCACGTGCTGGAGTGCGGCGGCGGGCGAAGCCGCGAGCGCTTCCTCGCCCAGTGCGCCTTCTTCGAGCGCGATTTCATCGAGCGCGCCTTCGACGCCGGTATCGAGTTCGCGGTCGGCCTTCGATTCTTCCAGCGCGCGCGCCACCGCGTCGATTCGCTTGTCGGACGCGAGCATCCGCATCACGCGCTGCTTGGCGGTGCGCCGCTTGTCCAGCCTGATGCGGATACCGACCTTGCGGTAGCCTTTGCGCCGCGACGAGTAATCGGACTGGATTTCGCGCAGCGCCCGCCGCTCGAGGTTGGGTAGTTCGAGATCCTCGAACATGATCTCGATCAATTCCTCGAGCGTGACGTCGGTCTCGTAATAATCGACGCCCGGCCGGTCGCCGGCCTGCTCGTCGCCTTTGCCGGGCCGGTCCTTGCCGGTTTTGCCGACCACTTGCCCGGGCCGTGAGTCGCCGTCGCCCTGCGACGCACCGGGAGCGTTGTCGCCGAAAACGAAGCGGTATTCCTTGATACCGCGCAGCGGAACCTTGATCACGCGATCTTTGTCTTTGCCGATGATCGATTCTTCGGCGATGATGTCGGCGATATTTTCCCGGATCGATTCGCGAACTTTCTGGCGATGGCGCAGCCGGTCGCCGGCCGAGCGGTCGGACCGTTCAGCGTCGGAGATCCGGTATTCGCGGAAGATTGTATCGCTACTCATCGTCAGCTCATCGGGCGGGCTCAATTCTTTCCCGAATTGTTCGCGGCGAAATTTTGACAAAATCCTTTCATCAGTTCGGCTATCTTCGTCTTGCTTTATTGGCTCAGTTTCTCAGTTTCATACCATAAGTAGTGGTTTTGAGATGCTCTCACCACCATCGGTAGCTTCGTTCCGTCAGAAATTGGATTTCGTACGTCTTGCAACTCGATGTTTTCCGCACACAGCTTTCCTGATCCAGGATTCTTCGCTTCGCAGACTCCGCTCTGAGTGACACAAGGGATCAGTCCTTCCACAGATTATTCGCTGCGTACTTGAGCACGACGTCCACGCACGATTCGCAGTACCCGTTCTCGAGCAGGTTCTTCACCATCGCACTGTACTTCTCGCCCTGTTCCTCGTCGCGGGTGCGTGCCTTGGTGATGATGCGTGAAATGTCGCGCACCGAGGTCATCAGCTTTTTCTCGATCGCTTCCTTGAGCGGCTCGTAGCTCTTGTAGCTGATCTTTTCGCCGCGCCGCGACGTTGCCCACAGGTACGCGATCACTTCCTGGCGAAATCCGTCGGCCGCCGATCCGATGATGGCGATTTGCTCCTCGATCGACTTCAGAAAGCCCTCGTCGGGCGCCAGTTCTTCGTTGGTGTTGCGATCGCGCACGCGGGTCTTGTTGACGTACGCCTCGGCGTGATCGAGGTAGTTCTGGAATAGCGACTCCGCCTGTTCCTGATACGAATAAACGAACGCGCGCGTGATCTCCTTTTCGAGCAGGTCGAGATATTCCTTGTGCAGCGTGTCCTGCAGGAACTCCAGATACTGCTTGCGCGTGTCGTCGGGCAGGTCGCCCTCCTTGGTCATCGAGATGAGCGCCTCGCGCACGTTGATCGGATTGATGCAGTTGCCCGTGACGTTGTCCGACAGCGCGTTGTCGAGCGCCTTCATGATGAAGCGCGTCGAGATTCCCGACATCCCCTCGCGCTTGGTGTCTTCTTTCAGCTCCTGCACGTCGATTTTTTTGGTGCGCCCTTTCTCGACGACTTCCTCGCCGTTGTAGAGCCGCAGCTTGGTCATCAGGTCGCACTTCGCGGTCGGCTCCAGGCGTGACAAAATCGCGTACATCGAGGCGAGCTCGAGCGTGTGCGGCGCCACGTGCGCGCGGAAATCCGAGGTCCTGATGATCTTCTGATAGATCTTCACCTCTTCGGACAGGCGCAGGTTGTACGGCACTTTCACGACGACGATACGATCGAGGATCGCCTCGTTGGTGTGATCGGCCTTGAACTTCTGCCACTCGGCCTCGTTCGAGTGCGCGACGATGCAGGTATCGACGTACACCATTCCGTGCCGCCCGGGCGCGGGAATCACTTTCTCCTGCGTCGCCGTGATCATCGCGTGCAGGTACTCGGTCTCGTTCTTGAAAACTTCGATGAACTCGACGATTCCGCGGTTGCCGACGTTCAGCGCGCCGTTCAGTTCGAGCACGCGCGGGTCGCCCTCGGAGTATTGGTCGAGCTTGGAGATGTCTTCCGATCCGATCAGCACCGACGTGTCCTGGTTATTCGGATCGACCGGCGGCACCACGCCGACTCCCACGCGGTTGCGCTTGGAGAAGTTGCGCGCGATAACCGGAAATTCCTCGTAGCGATTGTTGAACTCGGACTTGAGCCGATAGCGGCATACCGGGCACAGGTCGCCCTCGATGTGCACGCCGAGCATCTTCTCGAACTCGCGCCGCAGATGGCGCGGGACCAGGTGCAGCGGCTCCTCGTTCATCGGGCATCCTTCGATCGCGAAGATGAATCCGATCTGCTCGAGCCCGCGCTGGATCCGCTCGACCAGCGAACTCTTGCCCGAACCTACCGGTCCCATCAGGTACAGAACCTGCCGGCTCTCTTCGCCCTTCAACGACGCGGAATGGAAGTAGCGGACGATCTGCGCGATGGTGCGCTCGATCCCGAAAAATTCCTCCGCGAAAAAATTGAACACCTTCAGCGGCTCATCCTTGTACAGCCGCTTGGTGCGCGGATCGTCGGTATCGTGCAACGAATGAAGGCCCGACGAAATGATCAAGTCGTAGATTCGCGCGTGCGCGAGCTTGGTTATGATCGGGTCGGCCTTCACGACCTCGAGATACGCGAGCAACGTGCCTTGCCATTGCTTTGAGTCGCGTGCCGCGCGGTCTTCTTTGATCACTCGCTCGAAGTTATTGAGATCCGCCATCGGCTATCTCCTTCGGGTTATGGAATGTTGTGCAGGAATACTGCCTGGGAAAGCGGGATATGGTCGGGCCGTACTATTTCTGGCGCCCATCCTGCTTTCGAGTATAACGGAGCCATTGATCGGCAACAAGCAACACGCCCGCAATGGCCGCTGGCGTGACGGATCGATTCTTCAGCAGCTTGCGAAGAAGCACGGTCTTTTCTGAAATCGGGACACTACCCGGTTGTGGGCTGGAATCCGAAAATGAAAAAGCAGGTTGTGCGCCCGAGGTTCCCGGCTCTCCTTTTACAGAGCCTAATATGCCTCGGTGGTTCGACGCAGCCTGCTTCCAGACTGTCGTGTAACACAAAAGCCACAAGATAGATACTCGCGCAAATCAGTGCCGGCGCATGCAACGCATCAAGCCGCGTTGGGCCTCAACCGGTGTGCACGAGGTTAATTTGCGCGCTACTGAAATAACCGCTCGGAGACCGGGACCGTGTCGCCCAGCACGATGCGCCCGCGATCGTTTCTCACCATTGCCGCGAACACAGTGTCGTCGTGCGCGAACGACAGCCACCACCGTTGCTCCGCGGCGAGCCCGAGGTAGTGCGCTTTTTGTTCCATCGTACGGAGCGCGTCGAGGTCGTACGCCTGGTTCCACGGACCGCGGATGTGCGAGCGCGTCGGCACGATGTCGGCGAGGTGCATGAAGCATTCGCCGCCGTCGCTGAGCAGCACCGCCTGATGGTCCCGCGTATGGCCGCCGGTGACGACCGCGCGCACGCCCGCGACGATGCCGGTATCGCCATCGATCGCTTCGAGCATCGATCGCACCGGCGCGAGAACCTCCGCGGCGTGGCGATACGCGGCGTGAAGCCGTTCGTTGCGCGGATTGCCGGCGATTTCGAGTTCGCCTTTCTGCACGAAGATTCGCGCGCGCGGAAACGCTGCTTCCAGCGCGCCGGAATCCCGCCGGCGCACGATTCCTCCGCAATGATCGAAATGCAGATGCGACACGATCAGATGCGTGACGTCGCCCGGCTCCATCCCGAGCGCGCGCAGATGCTCGGGGATCCATCCGTCGCCATGATCGAAGATCTGGCGCTCGACGGTGCTTAGCCGGTTGCCGATTCCCGTATCGACCAGAATCGCGTCGGCCCCCTTCATGATCAGCGGACACGTCAGGTTCAGGCGGATACGGTTGTGCTCGTCGGGAGGATGGTTGTGCTTCCAGAGGTCGCGCGGGACCACCCCGAACATGCATCCGCCGTCGTTGCGCCAGAAACCGTCGGCAAGGAACGCCACCTCGAACGCGCCGACTTTGAGCTTCGGTGGTGTCTCAGCCATTTCGCGTCCTCAGCTTCCCATCAACCACGTTCCCAGTATCAGCGCGATACCGCCCATCGCGACGATTGCGCCGTGCGCCTTCACCATTCGAGTCATCGCGCCCGCCACCGCGTCGATACCCTCGCGCGCGTTTGCCTCTCTGACCGCCGCACCGACTCTCATCGACCACGTCATCACGGCAAGCATAACGATAAACAGCGCAATCTTGATCGCGAGCACCGTTATGAATGTGGTCGAGAACGCGAAGCCCCGCGCAACTCCCGCCGCAATCAGGCTGATCACTCCCGACGCGAGCAGCACCACCGCGGCGACGAGGCCGAGCAGATCGATCTTCGGCGCCGCGTTCGCCACAAAATTGCGCTGCTCGGCGCTTCCAGCCCCGAGCGCGAGACCCGCAATCGCGAAGCATGCGCACGCGCCGATCCAAATCGCGCCGGCCGCCGCGTGCGTCCACAGAATCGCCGTTCCCAACAATTTGAACCTCTTTCCCCCTCGAATCGCAAAAAGACTAACCCTGTCGCTGGCGGGATTACACCCTGCCGGTGTTGGCGGGCGTCGTCGTTTTGGGCTAACTAGAATTTTTGGATCGATCGCCGTTCAATCGGCGCGCCATCCGCGGAGGTGACCGTGACGCTCAATCCATACATCGAGGCACACGAACTGCGCGAGCTGGTCCTCAAAAAGCAAGTCCGCCCGCGCGAGGTCGCGGAATTTTTTCTCGCGCGCGTCGAGCAACTGAATCCCAGGCTCGGCGCATTCATGACCGTCACCGCCGATCGCGCGCTCGCCGACGCATCGCGGCTCGAAAAGATCCACGCTTCGGATGCGGCCATGCTGCCGCTGTTCGGCGTCCCATATTCGCTCAAGGACCTGCTCTGGACCAGGGATATTCGCACCACCTTCGGCTCGAAGAATTACGAGAATTGGCACGCGCCCGCCGACGCGGAACTCGCCGTACGGCTCGCCAACTCCGGTGGAATTCTGCTCGGCAAGACAACCACCCCCGAATTCGGCCTGCGTCCGACCACCGAGGGCGGTCTCTGTCCGCCCGCGCGAAATCCCTGGAACCTCGAACATACTGCCGGCGGCTCCAGCGGCGGTTCCGCCTGCGCCGTCGCCTCCGGACTGCATCCCGTGGCGCAGGGCAGCGACGGCGGTGGATCGATTCGCATACCGTCGGCATGCTGCGGCGTGGTCGGAATCAAACCGTCGCGTGGGCGAATCACGCGCGCGCCGCAGGACGCCGAAGGATGGGCCGGACTTTCCACTACCGGCCCGATCGCGCGCACCGTCCGCGACGCCGCCTTGATGCTCGATGCGATGGCGGGAATGATGCCGGGCGATCCGTACGCGGCGCGGCCGCCGGCGCGTCCATTCGTCGAGGAAGTTTCGGCCCATCCAAAAAAACTTCGGCTCGCATTTATCAACCATAGCGCGCTGGGCCCGGTGGACGCTGAAACTCTCGCTGCGCTCGAGTCCGCATGCGCCGTGTTCCGCGAGATGGGCCATCGCGTCGAGCCGCTGACCCTCGATCCCGGCGCGATGCTATCCCAGTATGCGCGCGTGATTGTCAGCGCATCGGTCTCGGCGCTGAACATCCCCAACCCGGACCTGCTCGAACCGCTGGCGCGCGGAACCTACGAATTGGGCGCCAAAATTTCCGCCGCCGACTACATCCGCGCGGTAACCGCGATGCACAATGCGTCGCGCGAAATCGTCCACGCGCTCATGCCTTACGACGCGCTGCTCGCCCCGACGCTCACCCGGCCCGCGGTGCGGCTCGGCACCTTGCCGTCGAATCCCGCCACCGCCGCGGATGAACTCTATGCGTGGATCGCGTTCACCTTCCCATTCAACTCGACCGGTCAGCCGGCCATCTCGCTCCCCAACGGATTCAGCAAGGCGGGACTGCCGCTGGCGATTCAACTTGTCGGCCGTCCCGGCGACGAAGCGGGCATAATTGCGCTGGCGGCCGAGTTCGAACGCGCCCGCCCCTGGAAGGACAAGCATCCTCCGATCTAGCTGTTAGTTTTTCGCTGGCCGCGAATATCCCGTTGATTCCCTCGCGACGCTTGAGCATCACAGCGTCGCCCATCGGCCGCTCGCCGTGGCCGGCAGCGCTTTGGCGCCGCCGGCTGCGATCTACTTGACAGTACCCGAGATCGGGATCGACACTTTTCCGGTGTTCACGCCGTAGGTATAGCTGAAACCCAACGTCGCCGACTGCGCCCCGGTCGCGCCGCTCTTCGGCGTGAACTCCATCGTGATCGTGCAGCTGCCGGGTTTGGCCGCCAGCGTGCCCGTGCAGGTGTTGGCCGGTTTCGTGAACGCGGTTGGATCGGTGCCGTCGATGCTGGTGGTACCCAGGCTTACGCTCACCGTCGCGGGATTCGAAATCTTGATCGCCTTTGACTTACCTGTCCCGCCTGCCGCCACCGGCGAGAACGTCTCCTTGGACGGCGCCTTCAGCGTCACCTGGACTCCAATGCCGCTGAGGCTCACCGCGGGACTGGTGCCGTTGTAGCTCACCTCGATCGACCCGCCGGTCACGGCGTTGGGAGTGGCCGGCGAGAACTCCACCTCGAACGAGCACTTCTTTTTCACCGCGACGCTTTTACCTGAGCAGGTGTTCCCGACGCTGGCGATTGCGAATGGCGCCGTTGCGGTCACCGATCCGATCACCGCCGTGTTCGGACCCTTGTTGGTGAGCGTCACTTTCTTGGCCTTGCTGGTCCCGGTCGCATCGACGATACCAAAGTTGATCGTCGTCGGGGCCGCGCTCAGGGTGGTCGTCGGAGTAACGGTCGCGGTCGGGGTCGCGGTTGCAGTCGCCGTCTTGGTTGCCGTTGCGGTTGTTGTCGCGGTCGCGGACGCGGTCGGCGTTGGCGTGGCACCCGGCTGGAGGGCGATGCGCAGAGGATCACCCAGTTCTGTCAATGGACCGCTGATGGTGGCCGAGGGGGGCTCGTCGAGCAGCCCGGTGCTGCTTCCCAGCGGCGGATAGACAAACACGCTGTCGCCCTCTTCTGATTGATTCGCCACATAGATGTTGCCGCTGGAATCCAGCGCGATGCCGAATGGTCGATTCAGGGCCGTGCTGATCCCGCTGATGGTGGCGGTGGGTTTCTCATCGAGCGTTCCGGTGCTGCTTCCCACTGGAGGAAAGACAAACACGCTCATGGCGGTCAAGTCCGTCACATAGATGTTGTCGCTGAAATCCACCGTGATGCCGGCTGGCGATACGAGGCCGGTCGCGCCCCCGCTGATGATTGCGATGGGGGCCTCGTTGAGCAGCCCGCTGCTGCTTCCCAGCGGCGGAAAGACAAACACGCTGGCGGCGTAAGAGTTGTTGGCGTTGGAACCCGCCACATAGATTTTGCCGCTGGAATCCACCGCGATGCCGATCGGGAAGGCTATGTCGGTCTTGCTTCCGCTGATTGTGGCGACGGGAGCGACGTTGGGATAGCCGGGCTGGCTGGGGAGGCTGGCCAGCGGAGGATATACAAACACGCTTGCGGGGATCGCGGGGACCACCACCGGGTCGCCGAAGTCCGCCACATAGATGCTGCCGCTGGAATCCACCGCGATCCCTGTGGGGCTTTCCAAGCCGGTCGCGGTCCCGCTGATGCTGGCGGTGGCGGCGGCGTTGGCGTTGCTTCCGACCGGATAGACAAACACGCTGGGCGGCGTGTCATTCGTCACGTAGATGTTGCCGCTGATATCCACCGCGATACCGTATGGGTCGAACAGTCCCGTGGTGATGCTCGCGCTGATGGCGGCGCTGGGGGCCTCGTTGAGCGGCCCGGTGCTGCTTCCCAGCGGTGGATAGACCAACACGCTGGCTGGCGTGTCATTCGCCACATAGATGTCGGCGCTGGAATCCAGCGCGATGCCCCATGGTTGATTCAGGCCGGTGCTGCTCCCGCTGATGGTGGCGGTGGGTTTCTCATCGAGCGTTCCGGTGCTGCTTCCCAGTGGAGGATAGACCGTCAGGCTCGACTTGGCTTGATCCACCACATAGATGTTGCTGCTGGAATCCAGCGCGATGCCCCATGGTTTATTCAGTGTGGTGATGATCCCGCTGATGGTGGCGGTGGGCGACTCATTGAGCTTTCCGGTGCTGCTTCCCAGCGGAGGATACACAAACACGCTATCGGCAGCGGAGTCCGTCACATAGATGTTGCGGCTGGAATCCAGCGCGATGCCTGTTGGGTTGTTCAGGTCGGTGGTGGTCCCGGTGATGGTGGCGGTGGGGGCCTCATCGAGCGTTCCGGTGCTGCTTCCCAGCGGAGGATAGACAAACACGTTTGCGGGAGTCACGGGGATGTGCTCCGGGTCGCCGAAGTCCGCCACATAGATGTTCCCGCTGGAATCCAGCGCGATGCCTTGTGGGAAGTCCATGCCGGTCGCGGTCCCGTTGATGGTGGCGGTGGGGAACTCGTTGAGCGTTCCGGTGCTGCTTCCCAGCGGCGGATAGACAAACACGCTTGGGGCCCCGCTTGGGGGACCTTGGTCCGCGACATAGATGTTGCGGCTGGAATCCAGCGCGATGCCGACGGGCGATTGCAGGCCGGTATTGCTCCCGCCGATGATGGCGATGGGAGCGGCGTTGGCATGGCTCCCTTCGGTGTAAATTGTGACGGTGTGGGTGCAGCGGTTGGTGGCGTAAATGTTCCCACTCGGATCAACGGCCACAAAATCCGGCTCGGAAAGGCCAGTCGGGGTGGGGGGCAGCGGCGAGGCGTCGCCGGTGCTCGCGGCGGCATATGCCGTCACCGCGTCGGAGCAACCGTCCGTAACGAAAAGCGCCGCTGGGGGCGTCTGGCTATAAGCGCGGCCTGATAAATGATGAAGGCCCGCAATCGCCAACGCGGCCACGCCGAGGATTGCGATCACACCGATTCGTACTTTTCCTGCGTACTTGTTCATTTGCTTTTCCCCCCACGTTTGAAGAGTGGAACAGCCAGCCCGACCTACACGGCTAGCATTTCTCGCATCCGAAATTAAGCACCGCTCATATTAGCATTGCTAGCATTTTGCAATCCGAATTTTCCCCTCTGACCGAAATCGCCCTCGTCGATGTCGCCAGCCGCAAGCCCCGTTCGCTCCGCCACCTATTCCACGATGCCATCTGTATGCGATAACAGCGACAGCATGAAATCCCTACACGCTGCCGCGCTCGCGCTTGTGGCTTGGTCTTTGATGATTCCGCCGCTGGCAGCCCCGGACGGGCTGTCGATCGATCCAACCGCGCCGCTCACTGCATGGTACAATATGAAGCCGTCATTTTCATCAGACCACGCTGTGAGAGCACGAAAGCCAAAATGATCGCGCTTCACCCGCATCCATCAAATCCGCCTGAGCAACTGAGGCTTGAGGGCGCGAAAGCCGCGCTTTGCGTTCCATCTGACGATCCGCGTCTCAAGGAAAAGTGATTCTGCGAAATCCGGCCACTTGCGGTTTTAAAACCAACCACTCAAGCTGAAATCAGGCCAGCGCCGATTCGACCGGCGGTAGCCAATCGAAAGACGGAGGAAAAAAATATGCAGACGATCAAGTTTGACGACATTGCGGCGCTCACCGCGAAGATCGGCAAGGAATTCGGTCCGTGGAGCGAGCCGATCCAGGTGACGCAGGAAAAAATCAATCAGTTCGCCGAGGTGACCGGCGACCGTCAGTGGATTCATATCGACATCGAGCGCTGCAAGAAAGAAAGTCCGTTCGGCGGTCCTGTCGCCCACGGGTTTCTGACCCTGAGCCTGCTGCCGGCGTTCAAGAGCAAAGACGATTACATGGTCACGGGCTTTCGCAACGTGGTGAATTACGGCGCGAACAAGCTGCGCTTCGTCGCGCCGGTGCCTGCCGGCGCCAGCGTTCAATCGCGCTCGCGGCTGACCGCGGTCGAGCAGCGGCCGCTGGGCACGATGCTCACGCGGGAGACGGAAATCCAGGTCGTTGGTCAGCAGAAGCCGGCGCTGGTTTACGAAGCACTGATGCTGTTCGTGAAGTAGAAGTTGCGGGCGGCGACGGAGATCAGCGCATGGCCTATGAACAGATCCTTTACGAGGTCGCGGACAATATCGCGACGATCACGCTCAACCGGCCCGAGAAGCTCAACGCATTCACCGCCGTCATGATGGACGAGATGATCGACGCGTTCGACAAGGCCGACGCGGACGACAACGTGCGCGCGATCATCGTCACAGGCGCGGGGCGCGCGTTCTGCGCGGGCGCCGACCTGTCGGCTGGGACGTTTGCCTCGACGCGCGCAGATCGCCCGCAACGCCGCTCGGCGATCGGAGCCGACGGCACTGTGGATTGGAGCAACGAGGCGATTCGCGACGGCGGCGGACGGCTGACGCTGCGCATCTTCGACTGTCTGAAACCTGTTATCGCCGCGGTGAACGGAGCGGCGGTGGGCGTCGGCGTGACGATGCAACTCGCGATGGATGTGCGGCTGGCGTCGGAGAACGCGCGCTTCGGGTTTGTGTTCGCGCGGCGCGGAATCGTGCCGGAGGCGTGCTCGAGCTGGTTCCTGCCGAAGATTGTCGGCATCTCGCAGGCGCTCGAATGGACATTTACCGGGCGAGTTTTCCCGGCCGAGGAGGCGCTCGCAGGCGGGCTGGTCAAAAGGATCTACCAACCCGATCAACTGATTCCAGCCGCGCGCTCGCTCGCTCGCGAGATCGCGGACAATACGTCGCAAGTGTCGGTCGCGTTGATTCGGCAGATGTTGTGGCGGATGGCCGGCGCGGACCATCCGATGGAAGCGCACAAGGTGGACAGCCGCGGAGTCTTTGCGCGCAGCCCTTCGGCGGATGCGAGGGAGGGCGTCGCGTCATTTCTGGAGAAACGTCCGGCAAAATTTCCGGACAAGGTCTCCAAGGACATGCCCGCTTACTTTCCGTGGTGGCAGGAGCGCAAGTACAGCTAAGGCTCACGCTTTGCGGCGGATGACGACGCGGACTTCGCCGGGGTGCTCGGCCTTGACCACGGCGCGCTGGCCGTCGAGGTCCAACTCGACGTTGACGCTGCCGCCGGACACCTCGATCGCGCATCCGCGCGGATATTGAATGCGCGGCACGAAGATATCGGTCGAGCCGCTGGCGGAAGGATCGCATTCGAACATGAACTCGAAAGTGACGCTGACACGATCGAACTTCATCCTGCGCGGAATTCCCTGTGTCGCCCGTGCGTAAGGTCTGACGAAGCCGGCGAGCGCGCGGCCGCCGCTATTGATGTCCGCCGGGTCGGTCTGCTGGTCGCGTGAGAAGATACTCAGATCCTCCTGGTTCCACCCGTCGCCAATAGCCAGATCGTTTCTATTGGATGCAGTATAGTTCCATTGCGTACTATTGATCAGCAGAGTATCGAGTACATTATACATTAGATCGAGCGCGATGATGTGAGCAGTCCATGGCGCATCGCTGCGATCGCCGGCTTGAAAGGCGCGGTACGCGCCGGCGCCGTTCAAATCGAAATGAATTCCAAATTCGCCGATAAGGGTGGGCGCGCCGCCCTTCACCGTCTCTGACATCCCGGCCATCTTGCCGAGCTCGCGTTGGTAGCGCGCCTGAATCTGTTCGGCGGCGGTCTCAATCTCGCCGGTCAACACGTCGAGGCTGAAATTCGGACTAAACGTCTTGGTCGCGGCCAGGACCACGTCGTACCAGTGACCGGCGTTGACGCTGTTTAAAGGAGTCTCGGCCGGGAATCGCGGTCCGAAAAAACCCGAGAGCGGATCGAGCTCGGCGAACAGGATCCAATCGGGATTAATTTGGCGGATATTTTCGGCGACGCGCGCGAAAAATGGTCCCATGTAGTCTTCGACGAAGCTGACCTTGCGATCGCCGACGCGTTGGAAAAAGTCGTCGCGCAAAACCTCGAAACTGCCGTCCTCATTGAGCCGCCATGCGCCTGCATCCTGGAACGGATCGCTTTGGCCGCTGTTCCAGATCGAAATGCGCTCGGGATTGATTGTCCGATCTTGTTTGTGCACCGCCGCTTTCGCTGCCGGATCGAACTCGAGCACCGGTATCGAGCGCGCAATTCCATGCGACACCAGCAAGCCGTCGAGCGGCGACCCCGCCAGGCCCGGCATCGCACGGTCGGGGTTGGCATCGCTTGGCCCGAGATGTCGATAGGTGAGTGGCTGTCCGATCCATCCCGGGACCGGTTCGTTGAGCGAGTCAAAGCCCATCACGTTGGGCAAATCGCGGATGCGGCGCGCGATCTCGCGCTGCGCTCCGAGGTAATGCTCGAGCAGGTAGTCCTGTACGTTGACGCCGTCGATAGTCAGTCCGGGGGCGAAGTCGCGGCCGGCGAAAAACAAGGTCCACATGATGCCGTTGGCGGGAAGGCGCTCATTCTGCACCCAGCTCATGGTCGGGTAGCGGTCCTCCTGGCGGCCGCCACGCGCATAGTCATATCGATGCTGCATTACATGAGCGCATCCCGACTCGGCGAGCCGGCGATAGTCAATTCCAACTTTCTCGAATAGCCAGCAGGGCGCGCCGTCGCCACCGGTCATTCGGCTCCAGACATCCTGGTGAAAATCCACGAATAGGTAGAAGCCGTAGTCACCGGCGAGCCGGCACAACTCGGCGAAGTAGTCGAGGTACGCGACGTCGTAGTCACCCGGGCCGCGATGCTCAACGGCTTCCCAGGTGGTCAGCAAGCGCAGGCAATTGAAGCCCCACGCGCGCAGGCGCGAGAAATGTTCGCCGGCTTCGCCAATCGGAAACGGACGGCCGATGAACGAGACCTCGCGATGGTTGGCAAAGTCGCAGCGAAAATTGGTGCCGCCGTCGGGGTACGGGACCTTGCAATCACCGCCCAGATTGACGCCGCGCAAAATAACGCGGCGCCCGTGTTCGTCGAGAAACCATCGTCCCTCGATGTGCAGCCGCGACAGGCCAGTTTTTGACATTCGATTCACTCCGTGGCGCGAGGTTGACGCAATGTCCGCTCGCCCGTCAAGCTGCATAAGCACATGGCCGCGAGTTGGCAAGAGAGCGAGATAATGCCGAGCCTGTTCGTCGGCGATCTTCAGGACGCGCTCGATTTCGAGGGGACGATTATCAGCGTGCTCCCCGACCTGCCGGAAATCGAACCGCCGCAGGCGATCCACATGCCGTTCCTTGCAGAAGGGGTCGCGTCGCTGGACGCAACGGCGGCACTGATAGAGCAAGAACTCGCGCTGGGGCATCGCGTGCTGGTCCATTGCGAGGAGGGATGCGAGCGCGCGCCGCTGGTGGTGGCATGGTTCCTGAAAACGAAGCGCGGCAAGACGCTTGACGAAGCGTACGCGTTGTTGAAGAGCCGGCGGCCGATCATCGAAGACCGCAGGCGATGGCTGGGTATCCACAATCGATAGCTACATCTAAGTTGTTTGCGATGAATTGACTATTTGGCGACGACGGCTCACGCTGGCGGCGTAGCGTTGTCTTAATGGTCATGGCCAATTTTCTCAACAGCGCGCGCGAGTACTTGGAAACCGCGCTCAGACATCTAAGGTCGGCGTTTCATCCCTCGCGGCCATGGATTGCGCGCGCGCGCACGTTCGGCCGTTCGCGGCGGGTGCGCAAAATCGGGGTGATCGTCCTCACGGTTGTGCTGTTTGCCGGCTCGGCGGCTTACCTGGCGGTTCCGCCGGTGTTGCGCCACGTCCTGACCGGCCCCGTCGCGGGCAGCATCCATCGCCAAGTCAGCGTGGGCAAAATCCGATTCAATCTTTATGCGCTGAGACTCGACGTGGACCAGCTGCACGTTGGCGAGCGCGACGGTCCGCAATCGTTCGTCGATATCGGGCATCTGAGAGTGAAGGTTTCGTGGACGTCGATTTTCAGATTTGCGCCGGTAGTCGGCGAAGTCGTAGTCGAGCGGCCGGCGATACATGTCGTTCGCCAGTCGCAGCAGCGCTTCAACTTTTCCGACCTGCTCGAGAGCGCGCCGACGCCGGAAAAATCGACACCAGCGGCGCCCAGCGCGCCGATGCGATTCGCGGTTTCGAATATTCAACTGCGCGATGGCGAAGTGACAATCGACGATCAGCTGCTCGGCAAGCAACACAAGGTCGAGAAGATTTATATCAACGTGCCGTTTATCGCGAACCTGCCCGCCGACGTGGACGTGTCCGTCGAACCGTTGCTGCAAATGGTGATCGACGGCAGCCCGATCCGGATTGCCGGCGTGGCCAAGCCGTTCGGGGCAACGCATGATTCGGTAATTGACCTGAGACTGCATCGGCTCGACCTGCCGCTTTACGTCGGCTACGCGCCGATGAAGCTGCCGGTGAAAATTCCGGAGGGGACGCTGTCGGCGGACGTGTACGTGCATTTCGTGCAGGCGGAATCGCTACCGCTGATTCGTTTGAACGGCACGGTAGCGCTGGATCAGCTCGACATTCGCGACACGGCGGATGCGCCGATCGCCGCACTCAAACACGCCGAGGTGAAGCTGACCGACGTCGAGCCGCTGGGCGCGGTGTTCTCTCTGCGATCTATCTGGATCGATGGACTGCTCGCGCATGTCAGGCTCAATCCCGACGGAACCAACAATCTCACGTCGATAGCGAGCGGCAATGCGGCGCCCGCGAGTCCTCCAGCGCAAGCGGCGCCGGCGGGCAACGTGACGCAGGCGGCGGCGCCAGTCGCGGGAAAACCCGCGGCGAAATCGCCAACCGATTTTTCGGTGGACTCGTTCGATCTCACGAACAGCGCGGTGGAGGTCCAGGATAACAGCGGCGCGACGCCGGCGGCGGTGGCGGTGGATGCGCTCGGAGTCGGGCTTAGGAATTTTCGGACGATAGGCGGAGTGCCCGCGTCTGTCACCGTTAACGGTAAGATTCGCAGCGGCGGCACCATCGCGGTCAAGGGCGCGCTCGATCTGGCGGATTCGCAGGTTACGACGGAGGTGTCGATCGATCAGATCGATTTGCCGGCGCTGCAGCCCTTCGCTCAGTCGGTTCTTGCGGCCACGATCGCGGCGGGCAAGCTGAGCGCGAAGGCCAACGTACAGACCCATTTCGCGAGCGATCATTTCAACGTGCACGCGGAGCCGGCGACCGTCGCAATCGAAAATTTCGAGATGGATGTTCCGCGCGAACGCGAAAAACCGGTGCAGTGGAAAAGTCTGAGCGCCTCGATTGGACAGTTCGACTTGGCGGCGCATCAGGCGACGGTCAGCGAGGTGCGCAGTAACGGGATGCATCTGTTCGTTCGCCGCGAGCGCGGCGGGAAATTGAGTCTCGCCTCGCTGATGCGCGGCGCGCCGGCGCTCCCGCCACGCACCAAGCGCGCGACCGCGCGCGAAACGAGGCGAATGCCGCGCGAGACCAGCCGAATGCCTCGCAAACCGGTGCATGCTGCGGCGCCGCCGTCGCAGAGTTGGCAATATCAGATTGCGTCGGTCGCGATCGAGCAGACCGACGTCACCTTCGAGGACGACAATGCGCCGCAACCGGTCAAGGCGGCAGTAGCGCCGCTGAATCTGCATCTGAAAGATGTGTCGAGCGACTTCAGAAAGCCTTTTGCAGTCGATGTTGACGGCACGCTGAATCGCAAGGGCACTTTCAAAGTCACCGGCACCGCCGCGATCGCGCCGCTGAAGGCCGATCTGCGCGTCGCAACAAAGCGCCTGGACCTGGCATTTGCGGATCCGTACATCAGCAGCAGAATGAACGCGACGATCACCAGCGCGAACCTGACGATGGACGGCGCGGTTGGCCTGGAGCAGGCGCGCAACAATTTTCTGGTCAGCTATCGCGGCGACGCATCGCTTGGCAGCGTGCAGATGCTCGACAAGCTGACCAACGCTCTCTTTTTCAGAATGAACGCGCTCAACGCGAGTAAAATCGATTTCGCTCTCGGGAAAGGTCCGCCCAAGGTGCATGTCGGCGAGTTGGCGCTGTCGAATTTTTATTCGCGTGTCATCCTGAACAGCACCGGCAAGTTGAACCTGAAGGACATCACGGCGAGCCCGCAAGAAGCGCCTACGTCGCTGACGCGAGCCACCGGAGCCCCGGGCTCGAAGGGTGCGGTTCCAGTTGCTCCGCCATCGACGCCCACTCCGGCTGCCGCACCGAGTCCGGCATCTGCGACGGCTCCTGGAGCGGCTCCGGCTGCCGCACCGAGTCCGGCGGAGCCTTACGCGGGGCAGCCGATGAACGCCGACATCGAGTTGAAGAAGATCACGCTCAAGGGCGGCAAAGTCGACTACACGGACAACTTTATCAAGCCCAACTACACGGCGAACCTGACCGACATGGAGGGCAAGGTCGGCGCGTTCGGAACAAAGTCCACATCGCCGGCGGACGTTTCACTCGACGGGAAAATCAATGGGAGCGCGCCGATCAACATCGACGGGTCCATCAACCCGCTCACGCCGACTGCGTTCGTCGATATCAAGGCGAAGGCGAACGGTATCGAACTGACTGGCCTCACCCCGTACTCGACCAAATACACCGGCTATCCAATCGTCAAAGGCACGCTGACCGTTGATGTTCATTATCTGCTGGACCAGGGAAAGCTGACCGCCGACAACCATATTTTCATCGATCAACTGACGTTCGGCGATCACGTCGAGAGCCCGGATGCGACGAATCTGCCGATTCGATTCGCTATCTCGCTGCTCAAGAATTCGAAGGGACAAATCGACCTGCGAGTGCCCGTGTCGGGTTCCCTCTCCGATCCGCAATTCAGCATCGGCAGCGTCATCCTGAGCGCGTTCATGAACCTTCTCATCAAGGCCGTGACTTCCCCATTCTCGCTGATCGCGGCGGCGTTCGGCGGCAGCGGCGCGCAGCAAGATCTCGGCTATATAGAGTTCGCGCCGGGCTACGCGACGCTGACGCCCGATAGTCAGAAGAAACTGGATACGGTCGCGACGGCGTTGGCGGATCGAACTGCCTTAAAGCTCAACATCTCGGGGCGCGTCGATCCGCAATTCGACAAGGAGGGCTACCGCGAAGCTTCACTGGAGCACAGCATCGAGGTGCTCGGGGAAAAAGACCAGGGAGAGAGCGCGGATGCGAATGCGAAAAGCGCGCCGCTGTCCAAGGCGGATTACAACAAGTACCTGGCGCGAGTCTATAGCGCGGGAAAATTTCAGAAGCCGCGCGACCTCATCGGATTTGCGAAGACACAGCCGCCGGACGAGATGAAGAAGCTAATTCTCGCCGGCACTCCGGTGAGCGATCAGGACCTTCAGCATCTTGCTGAGGCGCGCGCAAATGCGGTCCGCGCGTATCTGAGTACGAAACAGGTGGATGCGGCGCGGATGTTCATAATCGCGCCGAAACTGGACGCCAGCGGAGTCAAGGATCAGGGCAAGACGACGCGCGTCGACCTATCGCTCGAGTGATCTCCTCCAGCCGATAGCTAGAGCGAGCCGAAAATTCGATCGGGAATCGCGTCCCAGGCGCGCCGCTCCTGGTCGCGAGGCGCATCCTCGAGTTTGGTATTCGCGCCGAAGACCATCGTTGACCGGCGCGCCTCGGTATAACCCGTCCAGGTACCGACACTCGCGCAGCTTGGATCGCCTGATCGTGCGAATGCCAGCCACGCGTCCTGCATCTGGACTGCCAGCTTTTCCGGGGCCGGGCCGGTGCCTGCGAATGCGCTCATCCCGGGCAAGTGATTGGTGCCGAAGACGAAGCCGAGCTCGAGTGCATGGCAGCTTCCGAGCACACCGTGCATCGCGGGCGACGGCCACGTGAAGAGATAACTGAAGACTCGCGGATCGTGGCGTGCCTGAACTTGTGCGAGGCGCACGGCGGGGATGCGGAAAACCCGGTCCGTCTCGATTGCGGTGAACAGTTCGGCGGGCGTGACGGACTCGCCACGCGCGGCGCGAGCCTGTTCGTAAGCATCGATCAGCGCGTCGGCGCCGTCAGGGGTCAAGCGCCTGCTGATACGCGCGCCCAGCCCGGCGCGGTCGAGCTTGTGCAACGAAGGATCCATCAAGGAGAACAATTTCCACTCCTCGAGTATAGAACCGGCCATCACCGCCACGCCCGACGCCGAGCCGTCTGCCACCATCTCGATCGCGGCGCGCGGCACCAGAGTACCGTCAGCTACCGGCTGATACGCCATCCCGAGTTCTGGATCGGGCGTTCTTCCGTCGCCCAAGAGAGTGCCGGTGAGCAATTGCGCGGGCGTCAACGCGCGGATCGCGCCGGCGTCGCCGGGACGCACCCCGAGCTTCGACAAGACTCTCTCTGCCGTGCGATTCGCGCGCGCGATCGGAGCACCGGTGTGGCTCGCTCCGCTTTGCGGTATCGCTTTGTGGAACAGGCCGCGTGCAGACGGCATCGCCAGGATAGTTCCGACGCTCATGCCGCCGGCTGATTCACCGAAGATCGTGACGTTGCCTGGGTCGCCGCCGAACTCTCCGATATTGTCGCGCACCCACCGCAGCGCCGCGACTTGATCGAGAATTCCTTCGTTGCCGCTCGCCGGAATCTTGCCGTTGGTCACGTCGGCGAGGCGCAGAAAGCCCAGCGGTCCGAGGCGATAGTTGACCGTGACTACCACCACGTCGCCGCGCCGTGCGAGAACCGAGCCGTCGTAAAGAGCCTGCGAGCCGGAGCCGATACTGAAGGCGCCGCCGTGAATCCAGACCATCACGGGCCGGCGCTTGCCGTCGAGCGCGGGAGTCCAGACGTTGAGGTAAAGGCAATCCTCGGATTGTTCGCCGCCAACCACCATCGCGGAAAGCGCGCTAAGCATCACGGCGTTCTGATGAGCCACCGCGCCAAAGCGGCGCGCGTCGCGCAGCCCTGTCCACGGCTCGGGCTTCTCGGGCGGGAGCCATCGGCGCGCACCTACGGGCGCAGCCGCAAACGGCACTCCTTTGAAGACGAATAGTCCGCCCTGCTCGTCACCTTCGAGCTTGCCTTGATTGATCGAAACAGTCGCGCTCATATGGATGAACCTCGATACTGGCGTTGCGGGGATTCTCGCAGAATCCGTGTCCAGCTCACAAACGCATCATAGCGTGTAGTGCACGTTGGTCAGTTGCTCGGAAATTTCCCAAAGCCTGGCCGCAGCCGAGGTGTCGCGAGCAGCCGCACTACAACCGACTTTGACCGGATGGCCCCACAGCTCGCCGATACTGTCAGGCCCGATGTAATCGCCGCCGTGGACGTCGGGCGCAACTGCCGCATACTCGGTAGGCAGCGCGCCCATTGCCGCGCTTTGCGCGAACAGGCTGTTGCCGACCGGGAAAAGAGATTCCATCATCGACGATCCCTGCATCCGCGGTCCCGCGGCTTGCAGATTGGTCGCCGCATAGCCGGGATGGCATGCGACGCTGAGCAGTTTTGCGCCGGATGCGTCCGCTCGCCGCTGCAGTTCGAAGGTGAACAACAGGTTGGCCAGCTTGCTCTGCCCGTAAGCCATCCACTTGCGGTAGCCCTTCTGCCATTGCAGATCGTCGAAACGAATGCTGCCCATGCGATGCGCGCCACTGGCGACGTTGACGACCCTTGCGCCTTCGGTGGCGAGCAACCGATCGAGCAGCAGCCCGGTCAGCGCGAAATGCCCCAGGTGATTGGTGCCGAATTGCATCTCGAAGCCGTCCGCCGTGGTGCGGTACGGAATCGCCATTACGCCGGCGTTGTTGCACAGCACGTGCAGCGCGGGACGTCCCCCCCGATGGAACGCGTCGGCGAAACCGCGCACCGATGCGAGGTTCGAGAGATCGAGTTCCATCGCCTCGACCTTGGCGCCGGGCGATGACGCGGAAATCTGAGCGGCTGCGGTTCGAGCCTTCGCCGAGTCGCGGCAGGCCAGGATGACATCGGCCCGCTTGCGCGCGAACTCCAGCGCCGCTTCATAGCCGATCCCGCTGTTGCCACCGGTTACGACAATCGTCTTTCCGGAAAGATCCGGCATGTCATCGGCGGTCCACGCTTTTTTGTCGGGCATACTGGGCGTTCCTCCCGGTCGTCTGCACGCAGGCTATCACGGGCCATGTCCTCGGTCACGATGGAGAAACATCGCCCGCGCCCGCCCCGCCACCGTACCGCGCGTACGCAGGGGCGCAAAACGGAGAACTTGATTGAATGTGAAACCCGCCGTGGGTTTCACACTTCCTTGGGCAGGGGTGACCCCTGCACCCACCGTTAATCGCTAAGTCGCGAGGCCGCGCCTTAGCTCTCAGGTTCATGGCGAGTGAGCGATAGACGCCCCGCGTCATGGGTGAGCCGTGCACTCAATGAAAAGTGAAAACTGAAAAGAGAATCGGCACCGCCGCGGTGGAATCGACCACCTGGGTCAGCCTGTCACCGTTATCATACTGGTAGCTGATCGTGCTCTCGTAGCCGCTTCCGTTATAGCCGAACCCCGCAAACGTCTTCCGATTCTGTGCATCGTACTGAAAGACCGTCACCTTGCCGCGCCGATCGATGAACTGCGCCAACCGGCCGTTGGCATCATAGCTGTAGTACTCAGTCGTGCCCAATGCGTCGGTAGCGCTAATCAGCCTGTTGTCTAACGGCCGATGCCACCGATCGCGCATAGGCCGGCCCCGGGACCGCACTCAAAATAAAGGGTGCCGTCGGTGCCGATCACCGGGGATCCGCTGGTATGTTCATACTTCCACTTCAGCGTGCCCTCGGGGTTTAGTGCCCAAAGATGGTTGCCGCCCACGAAAATAGTGCCGTTGCCCCCGATCGTAGCCGGAGTTCCCACCGACCCTTCACCACTATCGATGAATTTCCACTTGAGCGTGCCGTCGGAATTGACCGCGAAAAGGTAACCATCGTTGGAGCCAACGTAAATGGTGCCATCGGAGCCGATCGCAGGCGAGAAATTCACCTGGTTGCCCGGCGTGAACTTCCATTTTAGCCTGCCCTCGGCACTCACCGCGTATAGTCTGCCCGCTGGGACACCGCTGTCAGGATCCGTCTTTTCACCGCCAACGTAAATGGTACCTTCACTATCGACCGCAGGGGAAGAGGTCACATTTCCGTCCGTCTTGAACTTCCATTTGAGCGTCCCGTTGCGATTGATTGCGTAGAGATTAAAGTCCATGGAGCTTATAACCCTTTCAAGGACGTGTGCCGCCGGCAACCGGTCCACCATGCGACCGATCGCAGAAGCCTTGAAAGCACCATAGGAGCCGACATAGATCGTACCGTCCGTACTGATGGCCGGAGATGAGTACGCCACACTCCCGGTTGCATACTTCCACTTGAAAGTGCCGTTGGCGTTGATCGCGTAGAGATTGCCGCCTAGAGAGCCATCGGCTGAGAGGTCCACTGAGCCGACATAGACGACATCGTCGCTGCCGATCACCGGTGAGGACACTCCAGAGCCGTTCGTCGAGAACTTCCATTTGAGTGTGCCATCCGGGTTTATCGCGCAGACGATGATATCTGGTGGACTGCTGTGAGAATTCGTCTCCTTGCCCGTAACATATATTGTGCCGTCGGCACCGATCGCCGGAGACGCTCCCCACTCGGCGTTGATTAGACCAGAGGTTCCAAACGCCCATTTCTCCGTGCCGTCGGGGTTCAGCGCGAACAGGTGGGTTGAATTAGAATTCTTACCGGGATCGTACTCAAAAGCACTGGTATAAATTGTCCCTTTCGCGTCAATCACAGGATCGGAAAACATTCTAGCCTGCGGAAATATGAACCTCCACTTGAGCGTGCGATGGTTTGGGTCGGCATTGAACTGGCTCCTTCCGGTATGCTCGCGATCGTGGCGGAACATTGGCCACGGCGACGTGGCCAGTTGCGCGTGCGACGCGGTCAGGACGGCGAAGGTCAAAATCGCGGACGCAATCGCGCCCAAGGCCGCGATCACACCGATCCGCACTTTTCCCAAAGACCGTTTCATTCGTTTGGAAATCACCCCAGCCGACCCCCTGTTTACAAGACTAGCAGAAGCGACTGCAGCTTCGGACTCCCGATAGCGCCATGTGTCTGTGACACCTCCCGTGGAAATAACGGGCGAGGTAAGAGCCGGGTTCCTTCGCTACGCTCAGGATGACTCAAAAAAGTTCTAACAGGGCGTCAGCCCGCATCTTTGTTTTAGTGTTGAGTGCAGGGGTCACCCCTGCCCGCGCGCGAGAACGGAGCGCGACCTTGATACTGGATGCAGTGCTCAGCCCTGCGCACTCCTGCCAGCGCGTAGTCGCGAAAAGATGCGCTGCGCAGATTTTCGCGTCTTCTCGATGCGGGTGCAGGGGCCGCAGCCCCTGCCCAAGGAGGTGCGGAACCCACGGCGGGTTCCGCATTCAATTAGTGAATGTGATTTTAAGGGTGGTGAGCGCCGCGATTCGCCGCATATCCACGCACTCTTCGAGCGCGTCGGCGATTCGATCGAAGGCCGTGCGGCGATTCGCGTCGGTGTCATCATGCGCGGTGGATTTAAGCGCGGCGAGTCCTTTCGAAGTCCGTATCTCGTCGAGAAAGTTTCGTCGAAAGCCGGCGGCATCGAACATTCCGTGAATCGAAGTGCCGATCACTCGTCCATCGTCTGAGCGGACGCCCTCCAATTCGTTCACTGCGATAGAGTCCCGGTGCGTCAATCTGAACAGCGCATGGGAAGCCGCGATGCCGGTGATCCGCCCGGAGTGAATCTCGTAACCGGAAACGGGCAGCTTTGTCGGGATATGAATCGCCCGGACTCGATCGGTGATTTTCTCGGCCTGAAAGGTGGTTTCAATTTCGAGCAATCCCAACCCGATCGTTTCCACTGTATCGCTCTCGACCCGGTCGGCGTCGATGACGCGCCGGCCAAGCATCTGGTACCCTCCGCAGATTCCAAGCACCCATCCGCCGGCCCGGCGGTGCCGGACGATGAAGTTCTCCCAGCCGGATGCGCGCAGCCATTTCAGATCGGCGACGGTGTGCTTGGACCCCGGGATGATCAGAACGTCAAGGCGTGGCGCCATGCCTGGATCGCTCAAGTAATGAACGGCGACATCCGGTTCGTCCTCGAGCGCTTCGAAGTCCGTATAGTTCGAGATACTCGGCAGGTGTATCACTCCGATAGTCATTGGCTTGTCGGCGGGACGCGTCGCCAGACCGTCCAGCATGGCGGCATCCTCCTGCGGCAGTCCCATGCGGTGCTGCCACGGCATCACTCCGATTACCGGGATACCGGTGCGATGCTCGAGAAAGCGAAGGCCGGGCTCCAGCAGCTTTTGATCGCCGCGAAACTTGTTAATCAGCACGCCCTTGAGGCGGCGCCGATGCTCCGGCGCGAGCAGCTCGACTGTGCCGACGATCGAGGCAAAGACTCCGCCCTTGTCGATATCCGCGACCAACAGGACGGGCGCGTCGGCCAGTTCGGCGATTTCCCAGTTGACGATGTCGCGATGGCGCAGATTGATCTCCGCCGCACTGCCCGCGCCTTCGATAACAATCAGCTCAAAATCCCGCGCCAGATTGTTATAGCTACTTACTATCTCAGGCCATGCCTCAGTACGATACCGCTCATAGTCATTTACGCCCATCTGAAACCGCGCTCGGCCTCGAATCACCACCTGGCAAAGCATGCCGGGCCCCGTTTTCAACAGCACGGGATTCATGTCGAGGCTCGGTTCGAGACCGCATGCCTGGGCCTGCACGGCCTGCGCGCGTCCGATCTCGCCGCCACCGGGGCAAACCGCCGCGTTGTTCGACGTGTTTTGCGATTTGAACGGCGCTACCCGGACGCCGGCGCGCGCGAACGCACGGCACAGCGCGGTGACAACCACGCTCTTGCCGACGTCCGACGCCGTGCCCATCACCATCAAGCTTCTGGCGCTCAAAACCCGATTCCTTTTGCAGCGATGCGCGCGGGAGCCATAACATCCGCGATCCGATACACTTTTTCAACACAGGTCCGGTTCAGCAAGGAGCGAAACAAAATGCAAATGGGAATGGTCGGGCTCGGCCGAATGGGCGCCAACATGGTGCTGCGCCTGATGCGCGGCGGTCACCAATGCGTCGTCTTCGATGTGAGCGGCGCTGCGGTCAAGGAATTGGCCAAGGAGGGCGCCATTGGCGCGTCGTCGCTCGACGACTTCGCCGCCAAGCTCAAGCAGCCGCGCGTGGCGTGGATGATGGTGCCGGCTGCGGTCGTCGAGCAGACGGTCGCGGACCTGTCGCGCCGATTCCAGCGCGACGACATCATCGTTGACGGCGGCAATTCGTATTACATCGACGACATCCGGCGCGCCGAATCGCTGCGGGCGAAAGGGATTCACTATGTCGATTCAGGCACCAGCGGTGGCGTCTGGGGACTCGAGCGTGGCTTTTGCCAGATGATCGGCGGCGAGCCGCAGGTCGTGAAGCATCTCGATTCGATTTTTGCCACGCTCGCGCCGCCGATCGATTCCGCCCCGCGCACCCCGGGCCGCGAGAAAGTGAAGGGCGGCACCGCGGAGCACGGTTATCTGCATTGCGGACCGAACGGCGCGGGTCACTTCGTGAAAATGGTTCACAACGGAATCGAGTACGGGATCATGGCGGCGTATGCTGAGGGGATGAACATTCTGCACAACGCCAACGTGGGGATGCAGACGCATGCGGCGGATGCGGAGACCACGCCGCTGCGCAATCCCAACCTGTATCAGTACGACTTCAATCTCACCGACGTCGCCGAGGTATGGCGGCGCGGCAGCGTGATCGCGTCGTGGCTGCTGGACCTGACCGCCAACGCGCTGCTCGGCGATCCGGAGCTGAAGAAATTTGCCGGGCGGGTGTCGGATTCGGGCGAGGGTCGCTGGACGATCGACGCGGCGATCGATGAGGGCGTTCCCGCGCATGTGCTTACCGCCGCGCTCTATGAACGCTTCAGCTCGCGCGGCGCGGCCGACTTCGCGGACAAGCTGTTGTCGGCGATGCGCTACGGGTTCGGCGGACACCTGGAGAAGAAGGCCTAGAAGGGTACATACGATGCGGGAGAAGACGGAATATGACATCGCTGCGTGAAGTATTGAGCCGGGCGGAAGCGGACAAAGTTGCCGTCGGCCACTTTAATTTTTCGGACCTGGTCGCGTTCAACGCGATCGTTGCCGCCGCGCGCGACAAGCGACTACCCGTGATGCTGGGTCTATCCGAGGGCGAGCGCGAGTTCACCGGCGTCCGACAGGCCGCGGCGTTGGTGAAGGCGGTTCGTGACGAGTACGGCTATCCAATTTTTCTGAACGCGGACCACACTCACTCGATCGCCAAAGCTGAGGTGGCGGCTAAAGCGGGATTCGACGAAATCAGCTTCGACGGGTCGGCGCTCCCCTTCGAGGAAAACATCGCCCAGACGAAGAAAGCGATCGAGGCGATCAAATCGATCAACCCTGCGATTCTTGTCGAGGGCGAGATCGGCTGGATCGGCGCGTCGTCGGCCGTGCTCGACAAGGTTCCGGAGGGTGTCGGCGTTTTGACCACGCCGCAAGAGGCGAAGCAATTCGTCGATGCTACTTTGGTTGACGTGTTGGCCCCGGCGGTCGGCAACATGCACGGAATGCTCGCGAGCATGGTTCACGGCGACGTGCAGAAACGGCTGAATATTCCGAGGATCGCGGAGATCAAAGCAGCGGTCCGGATCTTCATGACCTTGCACGGCGGGTCGGGCACCAACGACGACGATTTCAAAAGGGCGATCAAGTCCGGCATGACCGTAGTCCACGTCAACACCGAACTGCGGCTGGCATGGCGAACTGGAGTCGAAGCAGGGCTGGCAGCGAAGCCGAACGAGGTGGCGCCCTACAAAATCCTGGCGGCCGCGGCCCAGGCTGTGAAAGATGCGGTTAGTTCGCGGCTCGAGCTATTCAGTTCAAGATAACGGCCTAATCACTGTTTGTCCGTCGGTAGATTGACAAATACCGCGGCCGTAACGACCGTGGTCCATAGACCGTCGCGATCTCCGATTGCGGATTGCGTAATGTTTCGCGTCTGAACGATTTTATCGGACAGCTTCCATACGTCCTTGCGTTCGTCGTAACTGACGTTGGGATCGAAGTCCACTCCGAGCGCGGTCGCGAGCATCGTGGCCGCGAGATCTTCGGCGTAGTCGCCGGCCCTCTCGTCGGTCTGCCCGAAACTCTTGTGCTCGGACAGATAGCCGTATTGATCCTTGTCGGCGGGAATTGCGAGGCCGACCGACGAGGCCATCAAGCGATGCGGTTCGTCGGTGGAGTTGTCGTACATGACGGTGTAAACGATCTGGCCGGGGGTCAGGGTCTTCAGTCCGTCCTGGATGGAGACGACTTTGCAGCCGGGAGGAAAAATTGAGCTGACTCGAACGAGATTGAACTCGGCGATCCGCGCGTCGCGAAGCGCGAGCTCGAAGGAGGTGAGCTTCTCGCGGTGCCTGCCGACGCCCTTGGTCAGAAAAATGCCTTTGCCTATTGGACCCATTTACTTTTGTCCCTCGATTCGATTTCTTCATTTTCATAGAGCAAGCGCAAGCGTTTTGCGAGGTTGCGCGTCGATGATCCGCGCGTGAACAATGTTCGGTGAAGCGGTAAGATGACGGCTCATAAAACTCTGCCGAGGTGAATCGTGATCGAGACGAATCCATTTGGAAATACGGGCCATCAGAGCACGCGGGTTATTTTCGGCGCCGCCGCGTTGGGCGGGATGAAGCAGGACAAGGCCGACCGGGTGCTCGAAGTGCTGCTCGAATATGGCATCAATCACATCGACACGGCGGCGTCGTACGGCGATTCGGAATTGCGGATCGGACCGTGGATGCGGGAGCATCGCAAGCGGTTTTTTCTCGCCACCAAGACCGCCGAGCGCACGTACGAAGGCGCGCGCGCGAGCCTCCATAGATCGCTGGAGAGGCTGCGGGTCGATCAGGTTGACCTGATCCAGATGCATAACCTGGTCGCGGAAAATGAATGGCAGACGGCGCTCGGAGCGCACGGCGCGCTCGAAGCGCTGGTGGAGGCGCGTGCGCAGGGGCTGGTGCGGTTCATCGGAGTTACGGGCCACGGCTCGCAGGTCGCCGCGATGCATCGCCGCAGCCTGGAGCGATTAGCGTTCGACTCGGTGTTGTTTCCATACAATTTTACAATGCTGGAAATCGGACAGTATGCCGCCGACGCCGAGGCGCTGTTGAAAGTTTGCCGCGAGCGGGGAGTCGCGACGCAGACGATCAAGTCGGTTGCGCGGCGGCGATGGCAAAATGGCGACGGCCCGAAATTCAGCTGGTACGAGCCGCTTCGCGACCGTGGCGCGATCCGCAGGAGCGTACACTTCGTGCTCAGCCGGCCGGGGCTGTTCCTGAATACGTCGAGCGACGCGACCCTCCTGCGCGATATTCTGGATGCGGCCAGCGTCAAAGCGACGGCGCCGGCGCGCGCCGAGATGGAAGCTGACGTGGCGCACTATGCGATGGAGCCGCTGTTCATCCCCGGCGTGTCGGACACGATCTAGCGGCCACTTTTAGACAACTTTGCGGAAGGCGAGAGCGGGCGGAATCCGGACGGCCTCGAAAATCGGGACTACGCCGCTCACTACACTGACGCCTAGCGCGGCGATTAGTGCATTGAGCGTTTGCGCGGGAGTGACCCACAGCGCGCCGTTGCCGCCGAGCGCGGCGCCGAGCGTGATGCCGCCGGAGAACATCCAGAGCGCGGCGCCGGCGCCGAGGATGCCGCCGATGAGTCCGATCGCACCGCATTCGCCGAATAACAGAGAGGCGACGGCGGTGCGGCTGAATCCGATCGCGCGCATCACGGCGACGTCGCTGATTTGCTCGCGGACCATCATGACGGTGGAGTTGGCGGCGATGAGCAGGACGGTCAGCAAGACGACGAGGCATAGCGCGAAGACGATAGCCCTGATGTTGCCGATGGCGGAGAGGCCGGAGGAGAGCGCGTCGCTTTCGGTCATGGTGCGCGTTTCGGCGTCGGAATTGGCGAAGTGCTCGTCGATCTGTTTGGCGAGCGGGCCCATCGCGTCGGCGCTGGTGGCGCGCACGATGATGTTCCAGGCAATGTCTTCGTCGGGCAGCCCGTGCGCTTTGCGCGCCGCCATCAGATAGTCGCGCCGCATGAGAAAGGTGTTGGGATAGCGCTTGGATGCCATCTGGCCGAGGATGATGAAGGTCATCTCCATATGGTCGGAGTCGGTCCCGCGCAGGGTTACGGTATCGCCGATCTTCCAGCCGTATTTGCGCATGAGAATTTCGCCGACGATGGCCGTGCGCTTTTCTTTGGCCCTCGCCTCGCGCTGCTGGCCGGTCAACGCGTAGTCGGGGAACACGTCGCCTATCTCAGGGCCGGCGCCGACGCCGAAGACCGGTTCGGTGACGTCGCGCCACGTCGCGAACCATCCCGTGATCGCGACGCACGCGGCGACGCCGGACATTTTATTGATGTCGTCGCAGTAGCGCGCGGGTAGATCCTCCCACGGCGCGGTCTTGTTGCTTATTATGACACGGAGCGTGCCGGACGCGTCCTTGACGACGCGATCCATCGAAGCCGGCACCGACACCAGGACGGTGTAGATGAAGGTGGACAGCGCGATTGTGAGGATAGTCAGAATCGTGCGGCGCAAATTTCGGCGCATATTGCGCTCGACCAATTTGATCCAGTTGAACACGACGATTCCCGTTCAGACCGAGCGCAGCGATTCGACCAGACCGATGCGCGAGGCGCGCCATGCCGGCAGCAATCCGCCGAGCGCGCCAATCGCAATTGCGGCGATCAGTCCAGACCCGAACGCGTCCGCAGTCAGCCGAAACCTGAACATGAACTCGCCGACGTTCATGAGCTGGCTGGCGAGGCCGGTCGAGTACGCGACCAACACCCCGAGTATCTCACCGAGCACGCCGCCGGCGAGCGCGAGCACGATACTCTCGATTACGAAACTCGCGAGCACGTTGAAGCGGCTGAAGCCCAACACTCGCAGCACGCCGATCTCGCTGGTGCGGCGCGCGACCGCGGAGTACATCGTGTTCATCGCACCGAACACCGAACCAATCGCAAGAATCAGCGCGACGATCAGGCCGAGCGCGCGCAACTGATCGACGAACTCGGTTTGTTTCGCGTAAAACTCCTGCTCCGACATCGTGTCGACTTTGACCCGCGAATCGGTCGTCAGCGACTTGGCGAAATCAGCCTGTGTGCCGGGCTTGAGAACGACGTGCAGCACCTCGAAGCCGTTGGCGACGTGGATATCCTGGGTGAGGATGTCGAGATCGGTCAACACTTCCGACTCGCGTGCGCTGTCGTGATCGGAGAAGATGCCGACAATTTTGAAAGTGCGCCGTCCAAATTTGAAATCGCTTCCGACCGCGAGGTTATGAAAACGCGCGGCCAGATTGCCGCCGACGGCCATCTCGGCCGTGCCGCGGGTTGGCCAGCGCCCGCTTTCCAATCGCATGTCGCGATGGACCTGGTAAGCGATTGGATAGACGCCGCGAAGGAGCGTGAAGATCCCGCTGGAAGGCGGAGCGTCGGGGACCGGATTGAAACCGGTGATCACCTCGGGCGAGACGAGCGCCTGGCCGTCGGGAGTGGCCTTGATTTGCGGTCGGCTCTTGATGATCTCGTATTGCTCGCGCGAGATGAAGCTGCCGCCCTCGTTGGCCGTGCCGCGGCTGAGCACGATCCAGTTGTCGGTGAGCGCGGTGCCCATCACGGTTGCGCGCAGGCCCGCAACGAAGCCCGACAAGATGAACAGGAGCATCACGACGAGCGCCACCACCGACGCCGTCATCACGGTGGTCGCGCGGCGAACCATCAGGCTGCGCAAGTTGTAACGAATCGGGATCACTTTGCCCTCCCGCGAAATGATGCCGGGTGGAACGGACGTTTGCGCGAGCTGGAAAGGGATGGATTCTAAACTGTCGCCGCGCGTGAGCCTAGAGGGGCGTCGCGTCGGGTAGTTGGTCAGTTTGAACGTACCGGACTCGCGTCGATAGCGAAGCCGCCAAAACTTCCGCGAGAAAAAACTAGTGAGTCGGCGTCGGGACCGCAGCGAACGCGCGCTTCGCGGCGGCGACGAATGCCCGCACGCGAGCCGGATCCTTTTTCCCGCGATTGCCGGGAACGTCGGTGTGCGTAAACGAATCGACGCCCCAGGGCCTGACGGCGGCGATCGCATCGGCGACGTTATCGGCGGAAAGTCCGCCCGCGAGGATCACCGGGATGCGCGAGCGCTCGACGACCGTGCGGCTAATCGACCAATCGTGAGTCTCGCCGGTTGCGCCGGCGAACGGCCGGCCCTTGGCGCCTGAATCCAGCATCAGGAAATCGACGCAGTCCTGATGCGCGTCGGCCTCGGTGAGCGTTTCACCGGCACGCACGGCAATCGCGCGCAGGAGCATGACGGGCGCGATGCGGCTGCGAATCCAGGCGCAGTCTTCGGGCTCGATCTCGCGCGCCGCCACGTGCAGGATGTCGGGCCGCACCGCGTCAACCATCGCGCAAATCTCGTCTCGATCGTCGGACAGCGACAGCGCCACCCCGCGCGAGCGCGGTCGGATCGACGCAAGAATCGAGCGCGCCAATTCCGCGCCGATTGCTTCGGCTACGACACCCGGCTCGGCAATGACGAGGCCAATCAGATCGGCTCCGGCGTCGGCGGTTGCAACCGCGTCGGACACAGACGTCATGCTGTAAATCTGGACGACCATCGGCTTGTCTCAGAAGTTGCGGCGGTAAGTCACGTAGTTCGCGCACACTGTGGCGCCCAGCTTTTCCGCGGTGCGGCGCGACGGCCAGTTGTCGTCGAGCACGAGCGTGTAGCTGAGAAACTTCGAGCCCTGGCGGATCAGGTGCAGGTACGAATACGAGGCCATCGCGAGGTTTACACCGCGGCCACGCGCATTCTCGAGCACGCCGATGCCGAGAATGTTGAGTTTCTCGTTATCGGCGAGCGTGCGGCCGGGATTGAGAATAGCGCCTTCCGGATTCGGGGGAGCAACCATCAGAACGCCGGCCGGCTGTCCGTCGCGATACGCAATCACCGTGGTATCGAGCGCGCCGGTTATCGCGAAGAAGTCGAACAGGAATGCGAGTTCGTCGGTGGAAAAGGGAGTCGCGCCCCAATGACGGGCGAAAGCGGTGTTCCAGGTGTGCTCGAAATCGCGGATTCGGCGCGCGGCAGGCAGATCCTTCACCGCGACGATTTCGAAACCGCCGCGGCGGCCCGCTTCGAGCGCGCTTTCATATCGCGCGACCAGTTCCGGCGTCACCTCAATTTTATAGTCAACCCATCCGCGCTCGGTTTCGAATCCCGCATCCTTGAGCAACGCGTGATAGTACGCGGGATTCTGGCGCGCGAAGTCTGGCGGCAGGGTTTCGTAGTCGTCGATCGCGAACGGAAATTCGAGCAATCCGAAGCCGGCTCGCGCCGCCGTCGCGCCATTCGCCTTCATCCACGCAGCCGCCGCGTCCATCATCAGTTTGACGGCGTCGCGCGTGCCGGGCAGGGCCTCGAACATCACGAGATGCCCGAGCGGTTCCTTCCAGTGGTGTTGATAGTGGCCGTCGATTAGCGCGACGCCGCGCGCAACCAGGTCGCCATCGACGCGGGCGGCGAACGGCCGGATCTTGCGCCCGGCGGCGAACGGTCCATCGCCCATCAGCATCGGCAACTGCACCGGAACCATCGCCGGCCATCGCGCACTGCGGTATTCGTAAACCTTAAGTTGGAAAAGAACGAACTCGGTAAGGGCTTCTTCGCCCGAAGGCGATTCGATCTTGACTGACAACTGGAGACCCTCCCCACGCGCTCGCAAATCGCGCGCTTCCATGCAGGTTGCCCGATAGCACCCCGGCGCGATGTCGCCTTGTTTCCGATCGCTCCGTGCGCTAACCACTACGCAGGGGCGAGCGTAGCGCCGCGCGAGTCAAAACGTCAATCAATCGCGGGCCGACGGCGTCCTCAGGAGCGGCTCAGCGTCATGGTCGAAAAAACGATCGAGCTCACGGGCATCTCGGCCAAGTCGGTCGAAGAGGCCGTGCAATTGGCAATCTCGCGCGCAGGCGTCACGATCGAAGGCATCCACAGCGCTCATGTCGAGGACATCGCCGCAATCGTCGAGGCCAACCGAGTGGTCCGATGGAAGGTTCGAGTCAAAGTGACTTTCCAGGTGAAAGACGAGCTGCACGAGTGAGTAACTCGCGCCAGTATCCGGATTGCACTCGTGAGGGTTGATCCGGCGAGCTGCGGCCACGAAGGACAGGGGCGGAGCGCAAGGACTTCCCGGTCATGCGAAACCTGCCGCTGAGAGTGATCGATGGCGACGAAAATAGTTGAGGTCCATCCTGGTATCTACGAGATCTTTCTACCGCTGCCGATGCGGCCGACAATCATCAACGTTTATTTGCTCGACTGTCACGGCGCGTGGACGCTTGTCGATACGGGGATGAACTCGCCCGAAAGCATCGCCGCACTGGAGCAAGCGATGGCGGAAGTCGGGATCAAGATCGAGGATCTCGACGCGATCATCGCCACGCATCACCATATCGATCACTTCGGCGCATCGGGCGAGATTCGACGCCGCAGTCACGCCACGACGCACATTCATCGCCTCGAAGCCGAGCGCGCCGGCAGGATGATCGAGTTCGGAAAGATGAGTCCTCACGATCGGCCCGAGTCGCGCGCGTTTTTCGTACGCCACGGATTTCCGATCGAACAATTAGCGCCGACCGGAATGCGCCCAGAGTGGATGGGCACGTCGATGTACGGGCCGGTCACGCAACCCGACAGGTTCATCGACGATCACGACGTAATCAAAATCGGCGACCGCGAACTCGAAGTGATCTGGACGCCGGGCCATTCCCCGGGTCACAACGTGATCTACCTCCGCAAAGAGAAAGTGATGATCGTCGGTGATCACCTGTTGCCCAAAATTACGCCACACGTGGGGATCTATCCGGACGCGGCGGGAACCAACCCGCTCGGCGACTTCATCAACTCGCAGCTGAAGGTCCAGAAGTTCGAGGTTGAGCTGGTTCTGCCGGCGCACGGCGGCGTCTATCACGACCATCGTCATCGCGCCAATCAATTGATAGAACATCACAGGTATCGAGAGGCCGAAATGCTCGATTTGACGCGCAAGGCGCCGCAGACGGCGTTCGAGATCGCGCAACAAGTATTTGGGGGTGAGGAAAGGCCGCTATTCCATGTGATGGCGGCGACCTTCGAAACCCTTGCGCATCTGGAATTTGCCTGTTTTGGAGGCCGGGCCCGCCGGTCGGAGCGGGGTGAAAGAACTGTGTTCCAGGCGTTATGAACGAATTACAGGGGGTTTGCTAATTTTTCCAGACGGTGTATTTTGGCCCTGCTCAAACGAGCGGCGGATAACCTTGTCAGCTCGGTTAGTGGAGGGGTCCCTAGATTGAAGGAGGATGCCATGAAACGGAAGATCGGATTGGCGTTGGCTTCGGGGCTGGCATTGTTAGTCGCCGGTTGCGCGAGTCAAACCAGCAGCGGCGCGGGAGCCGGTACTACGGCGCCGCCAGCTGCCCAGACAACGGAGACGTCAAGAAATTTCAACCTGTCCGTCAAGTGTCCCGGCGTGCACTACTTGAAGACGAAGGGCTGGTCGAATCAGCAAATTATGCAGCAGGAATCGATCGAAGAACAGGACATTCCTGCTTGCGAGCAATGGGTTCAGGCGCAGCCCAAAGGCTACGTGCCTCCTCCGCCTCCGGGAACCCCGATGGCAGCGAAAGCTCCTGCGACCGGCGGTACTCCGGCACCGGCGAAGCAGTAATACGTTTGAGGGCGGCGCGCTGGTTCGCGCAATTTGCGCGGGTCTGAGCACGCGCGCGTGAAAAAATCGAGGCGGTGCGGCATCTTGCTGAAGATGCCGCACCGCCTTTCTAGTTTGCGTAATTTCAGTATTTCACTCCGTCGAGAATCGCGCCGGAGCAAGTTTTTTTCTAGCGAGCGTGGGCCGTCGCAGTGCGTTTTCCATCGCGACGTCCGGATGCACTTATACGGCCGCTGCGCACCACTGGCGAGCGCCTTGCCAAGCGCCGCGTGGACACGCCTGCAAGCTGCTGAATCCGCCAGTCGCGTAGACCCCTGTGCAGAAATTGCGGCTCGATTCCGAGCGTTTCGCAGACCGTCTCGAACGAGAAGGGGCCCTCTCCGCCGCCGCCGATTAGCCACTGCTCGGCCTCGCTGAACAGACGCTTGCGTGGTCCGCCCTTGGCGTCGGCGTTATTCTGGAAGCATCGCAGGGCGTCCTCCAGAATAGCCATCATCAGCTTCTTGACAGGCCGGATGTTACTGTCGTCGCGCCGACTGTCGTAAAACTGCTCAGGCGTCAGAACGTCTGGCACGAAGAGATTTCCGAGAGCGCTATTTTCCCATTCCATCGTACTTTGTCCTCACCCGGCGATGCCTGCGCCAAACCGGAGTCAAGCGATCGGCGTCGGGATTCTGACTTTTGTGTCGGTCGATAACATGATACGCAACGATCATGCCGAATTTATCGGCAACTGCCTTATTGCAATTTAGCTAGCACGTTAAGGCATCATGAACGCCCAGTCGGATTGCAGGTTATTGCGAAATTCAAGCTATCGGCGACCTTTTCGCAAATCGCTCCGCAATATGCGAATTATGCGGCCTCTGGCCGCAAGCTGACTCATTTGCGACATTCGTTACGATTTGGCCACAGACCGTCAGTCATTTGTCACTCGAGTGCCATGAGCAAGCTGCCCCCAATGCCCGGGATTTTAAGGCATTATGAGCGTATTTGGAAAGCCGGATTCAGAACCCGATAGGCAGATAAGACCGATTCAGTTCCGCGCAATACGCTATTGGACGGTGTCGGGGCCGCCACTGGTGCCTGCAGGCCCACGCTTGCGCTCCTCCAGTTTGAAGGTCAGTACGTCGAGCAGGCAATCAACACGATCCGTGAGCGCCTCGAGCATAGTTTGTTTCTCGAGCGGAGTGACGTCGAGATGGAAGCACAGGAAGTTGATCAGCGCGGCGCCGCGCAGGCCGCGTTGCTCGACGATCGCGCGCCAAGCCTCATGCGCGGCCTCGCCCAGATAGCTGAACAGCATCTCGCGCAGCGCGTCCATCGTCTCGGCGTCGCAATCGAGCGCTTCGGCCCGAACCGGGCACCAATTCACCTCCGCTTGCCGATACGAGCGATCGCGAATTTCGCGCACGATGCGAAACTCGCCAACGCCCTCGAGGACTAGGTTGTAGTGCCCGTCGTCAAGCTTGATGAGACCGCCGATTTTTCCCGCGCATCCGACCTCGAAAATATCCGGGAAGGCGTGATAGTCGTGTTGCCGATCGCCCTTGAGCAGCGCCATCCCGATTATCCCGTGCGAGTCGCCGACGTCGGCGATCATCTCGCGGTAGCGCGGCTCGAAAATATGCAGAGGTACGCTCAACCCGGGAAACAACACGAGGTTGGGCAATGGAAAGATCGGAATGATGGTGGGTAATGCAGCCACGTCTTTGGCCGGTGTCTGTTGGTCAGGTTAGGGCCGTTACGATCCAGCGTCAAGGAAAAGCGTCGCGGCGGCGGTCTGGTCGTGGCGGAGATACCACCGGCGCGCGGTTTTGCTATGTTTCAGTCAGACGATCCGCACTTTGAGGAGGAGCACGATGGGAAAGGCCGTCGCTGCCGTGTTCACCACGCACGTACCGCGGCTGATGATCGCCGATCCGGTGGCGCGCCGGGCATACATGGGCCGTCACGTGACGACCTTTTACGACGCGATGCCGAAGCTCGAGCGCGAGCGCCTGCGTCATCTCGAATTCGACACTTTCCTGCTGATCGATACTCACTGGTTTTCTACTTTGGAGTATGTACTCAATGCGCACGAGCGGCTCTCGGGTGTGTTTACCTCGGAAGAACTGCCGACGATGCTGCATGACCTCGAATATGACTACCGCGGCGACCCTGAGCTTGCGCGCGGAGTTGAGATCGAGGCGTGCGAGCGCGGGATTCGCGCGATTGCGTCGGCGCATCGCAATTTGCCGGTGCACTATCCCACGCTCAACGTGATGCACTATTTCAATCACGGGGCGCGCCGCCGGGTGCTCCCGGTCAGCGTCTGTCAAACGGCGTCGGTCAAAAACGATTTGGCTTATGGCGCCGCGATCGGACAGGCTATTTGGAAATCGAATCGCCGGGTTGTGATCGTGGCGTCGGGCGGGATGTCGCACAAGTTCTGGGACTACGATCGAATTCTCGACCGCGCCTCAGCGTCGCCCGACGACATCGCTTCAACCGCCAATCGCCTCTACGACGAACGAATCATGGAATGGTTCAAGGCCGGGCGGCATGACGCCGTTCTCACCGCCGCCGACGACTACCGCGCGCATTGCTCGCCCGAGGGCCGCTTCTCGCACTACATCACGATGGCCGGTGCGATGGGTGGCGAGGCCTGGACCTGGCGCGGCGAGCAGTTCGGAAAATACGAGGCCGCGATCGGAACCGGCCAGGCAATCTTTTTCTTTCAACCGTCTATCAGCGGAGCCGAGCGCGCCGCTGCCTAGCGTAATTCAGCCGGAGGCGCGTGTTGAAACTCGCACACGGAATACTGGCGATGCTGGCGACGCCCTTGCTGAGCGAGGTCCTCTGAGATGGGCGCGCGCTCGGGCAACAATTATCTGTCGTCGCTGAAAAAGCTCGGCGCGGAAATCTGGATCGGCGGCGCACCTGCCGGCGACGTTACCGCCCATCCCGCGTTTGCCAACTGTGCGCGCTCGGTCGCGTCGCTCTACGACATGCAGCTGGAGCATCCCGAGACGATGACCTTTCGCACCGACGACGGCGGGCGCGCGGGGATGTCGTTCATAATCCCGAAAAGCGCCGACGATCTCAGCAAGCGAACCCGGATGATGAAGACCTGGGCGGACTTCGGATGCGGGATGCTCGGGCGCACGCCGGATTACCTCAACGTGAGTGTCGCGGCGATGGCGGCGGCGCGCGATTTCTTTGCCGCCAGCGATCCGCGCCACGGCGACAACATCTGGAATTATTATATCGAAGCGCGCCATCACGATTGGTGCGCCACCCATACGTTGGTCAACCCGCGCGCCAGCCGCGCCGCAGGATGGGCGGGACATACCGACGCCGACCTCGCGCTCAAGCTCGTCGAAAAGACCGGCGACGGCATTATCGTCAACGGCTGCCGCATGCTGGCGACGCTGGCGCCGCTCTGCGAGGAAATCCTCGTGTTTCCCTCGACCGTGTTGAAGGCCGAGCCGGCCTCGGAGCCGTTTGCGATGTCGTTTGCAAGCCAGTGCAACGCCAAGGGCCTGAAGTTCCTCTGCCGCGACGCATACGACACGGGCCGTTTGCGCTTCGACAATCCGCTCGCGTCGCGCTTTGACGAGATGGATGCGGTTGCTGTGTTCGACAACGTGCTGATCCCGTGGGACCGCGTGTTCCTGTGCGGTGACGTCGCGCGATGCAACGCCTTGTATGCGGGAACCGGCGCGGTCGTCCACATGATGCACCAGGTGGTGGTGAAGAATGTCGCGAAGAGCGAATTCATCCTCGGACTGGCGGCGCGAATCGCCGAGGCCAGCGACGCGATGCCGTTGCAGCACGTTCGCGAGCGGCTGGCCGAGATAATCACGACCACCGAGACGATGCGCGCCTGCTTGCGCGCCGCCGAAGCTGACGCCGCGCCCGACAAGTGGGGCGTGTTCACGCCGGCGCGAGCGCCGCTCGATACCGCGCGCAATCTTTTCCCGCGGCTCTATCCGCGCATGGTCGAGATTATCCAGCTCATCAGCTCGAGCTCGCTGATGGCGACACCGTCGGCGAGCGACTTCGCAAATCCAGCCGAGTTGCCGGATATCGAGCGCTACTTCGCAGCCGCGGATTCGCCCGCCCAGGAGCGCGTCGCGCTTTATCGATTGGCGTGGGAGGTCGCGTGCGGCGCGTTCGGTGGTCGCCAGGTTCTTTATGAGCGCTTTTTCTTCGGCGATCCGGTCAGGATGGCGAGCGCGCTGGTCGATAGTACCGACCTGAAGCCGCTGGTCGATCGGGTGCGCGCTTTCCTGAAGCGCCCCGACTGAGCCGCGCGGTTGCATCTCGCCCCTGCCCGTGGCGGGGGATGGCGCTGGCGACGCGGTATCGTCATGCTCAACTATCCTGATGGCGAGACTTCGAAAGGCGGCGCGAATCTGGGGAAATCCCAAGGCGCGCGAAATTGGCGAACGCGCACTAATCACGCCTGACGAGCGCGTTTTCACGATCGATCCGCCGGCGATTTTCGGCCGTCGCGCGCCTGTCGAAATCGAGATCGGCGCGGGCAAGGGCGAATTCATTATCGAGCGCGCCGCGGAATTTCCCGAGCGCGACTTTATCGCGGTGGAACTCTCCGCGACGATCACGCGCGTGCTGGCTGTGAGATGCGGCCGCGCGGGGCTCGACAATTTGCGCGTCGTGCGGATGGACGCGCGCACTCTCGTCAATCTGATGCTCCCGGACGCGAGCGTGTGCGCCTACCATATCTACTATCCGGACCCCTGGCCCAAGGAGCGCCACGTCAAGCATCGGCTGTTCACACCGACCCTCGTCGCCAGTCTGTTTCGCACTGTCGAGCCGGGCGCTACCGCCTACGTCGCAACTGACGTGCGCGATTACGCGGGCGAGATCTTTCCGATGATGCTCGCGGCGGGGTTCATCCGCGCGGTCCAGCCCGCTCCCGGTGCCCATCGAACCGGGTTCGCGCGCAAGTACGTGGCTGCGGGCAAACCGGTTTTTTCGGCCTCGTTTCGCAAGCCGCGCAATTCAACAATTCCCTGAATCTGCTTGGTTATCGCCGCCATGCCCCGAATCCGGGATCGCGCGCTGATTGCAATGCTGGACAGCGTTGTTTAACCTTTTTGCGTCTCTCTAAGATGAAACGATTGCTGTTGATATTGGTGGCTTTTGCTCTGCTGCCCGCGGCCGCGTGCAGTCTGCGCCAGAAGCCCACTGGCGAGAACTACTACGCGCAAGGCCAGGTTGATTTCGCGACCAAAGAGTACAAGGCCGCCATCGAAAACTATCAGCAGTTGATCGATAAGTTCCCCTTCAGTCCGTACGCCGAGGATGCCGAGATGAAGATCGGCCTCGCCCATTACCAGCAACAGGATTACGCCGAAGCGATCGGCGCGCTCGACGATTTCCAGCGGATGCATCCGACCAGCAAAAACCTCGAGCTCGTCACCTACTACATCGGGATGAGTTACTACGATCAGATGGGGCGCGAGGACCAGGATCAGGGCAAGACCCTGGCGGCGCTCAAGCGCTTCCAGGAATTGGAGCAGCGCTTTCCCGAAGGCGACTTCGCCGAACTGGCGCACGACAAGGTCCTGGTATGCCGCGAGATGCTCGCGCGTAACGAGATGATCGTCGGCAACTATTACTACCAGCGCGCGAACTTTCGCGCCGCGGAGTCGCGATTTGCCGAATTGATGCAGAAATATCCGGAGACCCCGGTCGCCCCGGACGCGCTGTTCGAGCTCGGAATTTCGCTGGAGAAGGAAGGCAAGCGATACTCGGCGGCGCAGGCTTTCGCCGCCGTCGAGAAGCATTTTCCCAACTCCAACTACGCGAGAAAAGCCAAGGCTGAGCTGGCCAGGCTCCACGAACCAATCGATACCGAAGAAGATCCCCTTCCCCTGGTGCTCGCTGAGACCGGCTACGGCGGAAATCCCGATGATTCGAATGCGGACAAAGTAGTCGTGCGCCAGCGCTCCGATATCGCGTCGGCCGCTGGCGCGTCGGCGTACGGAGCCGACGGACTGCCAATCCTGAGCGCGCCATCGTCCAAGCCCGATCTTCCCAGCCGAAAGCCCGGCGGGCCGGACATGATGCGTGCGCCTGCCCCTATCCTGCCCGCGCCCACCGGCAGTATCGCCGGCGCCGCCGACGCCCAGGCGCGCGCCATGACCGGCGCCGCCGGCTCCGCGCCGGAGCCGTCATTGCATCAGATGGAGTCGGGCGCGGGCGCGCCGGCGTCTGCGCCGTTGTCGTTAAGCGAGCCGCCCGCAGCCGGTCCCGCGACCCTCAAGACGATCAGGTTGTCATCCAACGATCCGCCGCTGTCGGTGATTCTTGAACTCAGCGGGCCTGTCAGCTTCGACAAAAACCTCCGGAGCAATTCCGGCGGTTCGACCGCGACCGTCGTACTCAAGGACGTTACACCCGACTCGGCCCTCCAGACTCATCTCGTCTTCGACAGGTCGATTTTCAAGGATTGCAACGTCTCGAGCAGCTCGTCGGGAACGACCGTGACCTTGAACATGCAGCCGGTCGCGCATTTTGCCGTCGTGCCGCTCGAGGGGCCGCCGCGCCTGCTGATGACGTTTACGCCGCAGGCCGGGACCCTGAAGACCAGCGCGGCGAACTGAGATGCGCTAGCCCGGCGCGCGAGCCGTGCCGCGGCCGCCGATCACGCGAAGACTTCGTCGAACCTGATGCCGAGGAATTTGAGCACCACCTCGGCGTAAACCTTCAGTCCCCAGTAAAAGCCCTCGACCGGCAATCGTTCGTCGTTGCCGTGATAGAGCGCGCCGAACGGCATCTGCGGATCGAGCTTGACCGGCGAGAATCCGTAACACGCTGCGCCGAGCTTCGAATAGAACTTGTTGTCGGTTGCGCCGGGGATCATCCAGGCAATCGCACGCGCCCCCGGATCGGCCGCCTCGACCGTCTGCTTGATCAACTCAAACAGCGGAGTGTCAGGACTCGTCTCCGCCGGTGGTGCCGTCTTGAGCAACTCGAAAGTCGGCTCGGGACCTACGATCTGTCGCAGCTCGGCCATGAAGCTCTCGGGATCTTCGCCCGGCAGGGTGCGGCCGTCCAGCACGATCGTCGCCTCGCCGGGAATTACGTTGTCCTTGTACCCCGCGCGCAGAATCGTCGGCGACACCGTGTTGGCAAGCATCGGCGCGAACAGCGGCCCGGGCGATTCAATCGGCACGCCCATCTCCTCGAGCGTCCGGCGCATAAGCGGCGAGACATTCTGGCGCATCGGCGTTTTCACGATCCTGGTGATCAGCTCGGAGATTTTGGAGATCGCAGTGTCCGGGCGCGGCATCGATCCATGCCCCGGCGTCGCGGTGACCTTCATCTTGATTGTGACGAAGCCCTTCTCTGCCACCTGGATCGGGTAGAACCGGCGGTTCCCGACGTGAACGGTGAAGCCGCCGACTTCGTTCAATACGTAATCCGCGCGGACCAGTTCGGGATGCCGCTCGACGAGAAATTTCGCGCCAAAATCCGAGCCGGCCTCCTCGTCCGCGACCGCCGCCAGTATCACGTCGCGATTCGGCTTCACCCCGGCCCGCTTCATCGCGGTCATCGTCACGAGGTCCATCGCGCATTTCGACTTCATGTCGATCGAGCCGCGCCCCCATACGCATCCTTGCGCGATTTCGCCGCTGAACGGCTCGCGCGTCCATCCCGATCGCTCGACGGGAACGACGTCGGTATGCGACGAGAGCAACAGGGCGCCGGCGGAAGAATCGGTGCCCGGATAGCGCGCAACCAGATTGGCCCGGGTTGGAGCGCCTTCGCGGATCACGCAATCGATGCCATGAGCGCCCAGCTCTTCAGCCAGGTATTCGGTGGCGATTCGTTCGTTGCCGGGCGGATTGGTGGTGTTGAGCCTGATCAGCGCGCGCAGACAATCAAGCGCCTCCTGCTGAGTCGCCTGCCAGGAGATTCTCATTGAGTTCCTCCTTCCCTTGCGCCTGTAATTGTCATAGTAAGCTGCAACTTGTTAAAAAATAAACTTGGATTTCTGAGCGTCGATTATCGCGGCTGGAACGCCGCAAAGAAAGTACCTTGCCGGCGTAGCCGCGGGTAGTTTGTGCCCGGTCGCATCCGGGAGCGAGTGACGATACCCTCGGACCAGGGTTACAGATCGTGGCCATCATTTGTGTTGAAAGAGTCATCGTCGCGGTGCGCGATTTGGCGGCGTCGTGCGAAAACTGGCGACGGGCCGGGTTCGCCGTCGCGAACAACGAAAACGATTTCGACGGCGCCGGTATCCGTATCGCTCGTCTTGCGGCGGGTGCAGTGGAAATCGATCTCTGCGCGATGCACTCCAGCGAATCTGACTCGCCTCTGACTGAACATTTGCGCGAAGCGACCAGGAATGACAGTGCCGGCGGCATCATCGGATGGGTCTGGGGCGTGAAGGGCGCCTCCACCGCGGATGAGCGTGAGTCGGGCTCAGGCCGGGCTCGACAATCAATCCTGCTACCGGGGCTATCGGAGTCGGTCATCAAAGCTGCGATGCTTTCGTCCGGATTGCCGGGGGTCGTTACGGCTGCCGCTCCAACTAGTCTTGACATCGAGTCGCGCCGCCAGTTGCTCAGCCGGCTATGCGGGAGCAACCCAAACAGCGTCGACTATCTCGAGCATATCGTCGTAATGACTCCGGTGCTGGAGGACGCGATCGCCGCAAACGAGGCGATTGGCGTCCCATGCAAGCGAATCCGTGAAGTCGGCAATGGCGCCAGACAGGCGTTTTTCAAGCTCGAGCAGACCGTACTCGAAATCGTGGGACCGGCGCGTGGACGGCCAGGATGCTGGGGGCTTGCGCTGATGTGCTCGGACATCGCGCGAGCAGTTGCAACGGCGCGTGCGGGTGGCTTGCAAGCGACGGAGCCCAAGCTCGCGGTTCAGGGTGGACAGATCGCGCGAATCGTCGAGCCGCTCGATGGAGTGGCGATTGCCTTCATGCAGTCCGGCCCCCGTCGCGACGACTGAGCGATCGGAGTCAGGCAGCGGCTGCTGATGCGCTTTAGAACGGGCGGTGACCGAAGAACACGGCATTTATATCGCGCTTCGACGCCGCCAGTGCGTCGCGCGATTTCGCCGCCATCGTCTTCGCCAGCTCCCGCGCGGCCGGCATCAACGCGTCAGGTTTGACCACCCGGTTCAGCGTGCCCATCGCGAGCAATTCCTCCGCCCGGTAATGGCGGCACATAAGGATCGCTTCCTTCGCGCGCCACGGCCCGAGCCTGGCGGCGAGTACGCTCGCGGGCGCGCCGCGATACGGCACCTCGAGATCCACCTCCGGCACCCAGAACTCCGCACCCTCGACTGCGATCGCAAAATCGAATGCGAGCGCGAATGACCATCCGCCGCCCACTGCGTAGCCGTTGATCGCGCCAATCGTGATTTGATCCAGATGCGCGAGCACGTCGAACGCCCGGCCTATCAGCCGCGGCCATCGTTTGCCGAACTCGCCCATGCGGCGGCGGCGCTCGGCGGGATCGATGACGCGGCCGGCCGGGTTCTTGAACATCGCGTTGTCCGCGCCGGCGCAAAACGCGGTTCCTGTTCCGGTCACGATCAGCGCGCGGCAATCGCGATCGTCGCGCACGGCTTGCAGATGACGCTCGAAGTCGAGGATGACTCCTTCATCGAGGCAATTGCGACGCTCGGGGCGATTGAACGTGATCGTCGTGATCGGGCCGTCTTTCTCGACGAGGAAGTTCTCCGTCATATGGCTCGCTTCTCCTCGTGTGGCTGTACTTCGGCGCACCGCTCCCGTTGGGAATCATGCCGCGATATGGGCGCGCGGTCTATCGGTCGGCCCGGATTGAAGAAGCGCAAGCAACTCTGCAACTCTTTCAGTCTTTCAGTGGCTTGCGCGGTCGCGACCGATGTTGAACAATCGCTTTTTTCGCTGTCTTGCGCGGAGAGGTGGCCGAGTGGTCGAAGGCACCAGATTGCTAAGGTGGTCAGGGGCTTCTGATGGCATCGGCTCGCATCGGATCGGATAGGAAAATGCGAGGGTTTCCCAAATCGGGGAGCCCTCGCATCGTATCGGATTTGCTCGCCTCAGACACAAAAAGACACTTTTTCGGACGATCCGCGCGCCCTGCCTTAACATTCCCGCTCGGGGTGGTACTCTCGATCCGAAGGAGAAGCCGATGCGCGCAGACGGTCGCACAGTTGGTGACCGCGGGCGGCGCAGCTTCGCTCCCTTAACGATGCATATCGATCCCACGCCCGCGCTGCGAACTTATGCCAATCTCCGATAAGACAAGGAAAATTTTGTGGGCGCGCTCAGGAAACAGGTGCGCACTATGCCGGAGCGAACTGGTGGTGGACGCAACGGTCGCCGACCCGGAGTCTGTCGTCGGTGATGAATGCCATATCGTCTCTGGAAAAGCTCAAGGTCCGAGGCACGACCCCTCTTTACCGGTCGAGCACCTAGATGACGTTGACAATCTGGTCCTGTTCTGTCGGGTTCACCACAAGATGGTGGACGATCAGGCTGAGACCTATACGGATGACATGTTGCGGCGGCTAAAGGCGAACCATGAAAGGTGGGTTTCTTCTGCCCTGACCGAGGAGAAGCATCCGCAGCCGGTGCGGCTTCAACGGCTGAAGGAGAACCTCCCCACACATCTTATCCGGCTTAAGTCTGGTCGTGACGTTTTCAAAATTGTGGAAGGCGGTTGCGCATTTTCGTTCGATCATGACGAGCCCCAGTCAGAGACCGAGGTACAACTTCTGAGCAGTTTCCTTCAAGAATCTCAGGACTGGGGAGATATGTCGGCCGATCTTGAGGCGGGCGACCGCGTCAGAGCGGCCTTTAGGATTAGCTCGCTACTTGATGATTTAGAGCGCGCTGGGTTCTGGGTCTTCGGCGGACGAGAAGTTCGACGATTGGAGGGTGGCGTCGGTCCACCGTCAGCCTTTCCGGTGTCGATGCTCAAAGTCGTTCGATCTACAAGTCCCGAGATTGTCAAACTGGAGTAGGGCAAGCTCACGAAGATGGAAAAATGGGAACTGGCGCTTGATGTGTTCTGGCGGTTTGTTGAACATGAGTTCACTGAACACCTTCAGTTGCAAGCAACTCTTCGCGCGGTCCCCTTAGACGACGATGAAGATGCGCAGTTGACCCAAATTGAACAAACAATAAATGCGCAGTTTGAGGCTGCAGAGGGTTTAGCCGAAGAAACCTCGCGCCAGAAATCCGATCAGCTCGCGGAGCAGTTCACTGCGACGATTGATCGCCTTCGCGAAATGATGGAAGACGCAAACCGAACTATGCGAGAAATGGAGAGAAAATGCGCATGACGACGCTGGATCGGCACTTGGCCGCCGACTCAGGAGCAGCTTAACACGGTGTTCGCGGATAAAGCCTTTCAGTTTGCCCAGTGCATCGCGACTGACGACCCTCAGCTCAAAGACAAGTAAATTTATGCCCCACTACAAAGACGGAATAACGGCTGAGGTGAAAGGGACGTGTGTAGCGTAGCTGATCAACCGGAGTTCCTTTATCGATACCGGCCCCTGGCGGGCTACTAACGCGAAGATGTGGAACGCATCTTAGCGCATGGGCAGATTCGCTTTCCTTCACCGGAATGGTTTAACGATCCATTCGACTGCAGGCTGCCGCCCGGCATCGACGGGACGGAATCCGAGAAGCGACGGTGGCTTGAAGACAGCTTTGTGCCAACTACTTATCCGAGTCTCTCGCCAGCGGAACGAGCTGAAAAGATTGAGAAGCTGACACCTACCGTTAACGATTTAGCGAAAAAGCACGTGCAGTACACGGAACGCGAATTGATTTCGAAGAGCGGTGTGCTTTCTCTAAGCGCGGTACCCGATGACATCCTCATGTGGTCGCATTATGCGGACGGTCACCGGGGCGTCTGCCTGATGTTTCGAAGATCAGAGTTGAAATTCGTCCAAATGTTTAAGGAGAATTATCCCTCGCCATATCAGGGGAAAGACACAACCTACTCCTACGAGTACGAGCCGCAGCAAGTTGACTACTCTGATTCGGTTCCGCTGGTAAACCTATTTTCCCGACCGAAAGAGGCATGGAGCACCTGCGTCCTCACGAAGTCGAGGCATTGGTGCTATGAGCGTGAGTTCCGTGTACTCGTACCCCCATCTGGAGACGCAACGGGTCACGGTTGGCGTAAGCTACCCGGACAGTCTCTCGCCGGTGTTATTTTCGGCGGCGAGATACGGCCCGAAGACAAGGAACAAGTTCAGGAGTGGGTCAAAATGGGCGCTGCGCACGTGCGATTATTCCGAGCGGAGAAAAAGCCGGGCCGGTTTGAGCTTGAAATACGGGAAATTAGATGAGATGGTCGATGCCTCGTGCGACCGCCGCCGCCGTCTCGCCCGCCATCATCGGCCCCCAATGATTCCAACCGCCGAACTGATCACATTCGTCCTTGGTATGATCGCGGCAAGTGTAGCGGCCGCGATCGGGAGCTATGCCTCAGATAAGCTGCAGGGGCGCAGACAGCGAAGCGAATGGGTGCGCCAAGAGGAGCGGGCGCGACAGGAGAAAGTCGAGCTCGCCGAACGCGAACGTCTGCGAGAGGAGGAGGCAAAGGCTGCGGCGATCCGCGCGGTCGCACTGGAGGCGTTGTGGAACGCTCTCGCGCTCATCACGTTCGCGGCCAGAGTGAAAACGTGGAAAGATGCGCGCCTCTCGCTGTTCCGCGAGCAGTTCGATCGCAGCTTGCCGGTGCTGGCTAGCGACGTGCAAAGATTACAGATGGTCGCCTCGACATATGTGAGGGGGATGGCCTTCGAGCGTAGCATCAACGGGCTGCGCGCGTTTGAGGGGAGGATCGCGATTTCGCCTGAGAACGCTAAAGAGGCGCTCGACTTGTCGATGGGCTTTCAGATTGTGTTCCGCGACCTCGGATACCGGGTCCTCTCCAAGCCCGCGATGGAAGAGTTCGAAAGGACACTCAACGTCGCGCAGGCCGAATCGAATTAGCCGGGCCGGCGCCTGCTTGCCCGCAATCTGCCCCTAATTGCGCGGCAATCGGCTCAGGCACCAGATTGTCAGACTACATTAGCAGGGGGCCGGAGACGGAGAGGCGATTTTAGCGATTTTAGACATTACAGAATCCTGTGCGAGGCGGAGCTTGAGCGGAGAAGCTGCTCGCACCGCTGGCAAAAAAAAGCTCGGCGTCCCTTCGCTCTTTTCGGGTCAGGAATCTTGTCGAAAGGGAACGAGAGAGGTTAAGGAATTTCTCCGCTGCTACCTTCGAGTGTTGGACGTTCTCTGCGGACAGTTTTGGGAGACCCTTAAGCGATTCCATGCCGGGCCCGAGGACGAACACTGCTGTGTAAGCTTGCAGTACCGCCACTAGCTCTCGAAAGGCGAGCCGCTTGGAAACCAGCGGCAACTGCTGATCGAACACGGACCGCCCCAGAACTGGAAATTGAGGAACGGATGATTGCTCGCTCGCCGAACGCGTCCAACTGGAGAGAATCACAGCATTGTGGAGCATTTCCAAAATCAATGCCCTCACGGCGGCAGTTCCCTGAGCGCGTTGCTGCAGGAGGAATGCCCATATCACGAAGAAGCCACCGATAAGGGCGCCGATTATTGCGGGCAGAAAACTAGCCAGAAAAGTGTTCGGAGCCGGAATTTCAAAAAAGAAGAGCGTGGATATTTCCGGCAATCTTGGACACCCGCTCGCTTCTCAAGTTAGCTAGCACAACTGTGCGCGCCGCCGAAAGATAACCGTCACCGCCGCCGCCCTCTCGCGCGACATCTCGCCGTGACCGACGCATCGCGCGCCGAATCTTTGCCGAGCACCAGATAGCTGAACTGTTTGCCTCGAAATCATCGTGCATCTGCGCGGACGTTTCGGCGCTTGTGTTTGCGAAGTGCCGCGCTGAAACTGGGCCGGGACCGCTCGGCCCGATACCCGAATCGACGTACCTTGAACCCGCGCTTGGTTACCCACGGAGGATTTTGAGTCCTGCTCCCGGCAAACGCCATCGGTAACTATGGGTCACCTCCCGCTAGAATGCGAGAGATTGTTGGGCGATCTCCCGGGCATAGTTACCCATGAAAACCGATACTCGCCGATAGAACAGGCCAAGTGCAGGCCAAGTCTCTTGACGGGCAAGATGAACCAGTCCCGTCCGCCATTTATCGGTCGCGCGGCAGTCTGCTAATTCACGCGCATGAACCTCCGCCACGCCGGCGTGAAGGAAATTTTCGAAGCCGAGCGTCAAAAGAATGCGGCTCAGTTCAGCGGCGTGCGCCGCGAAACTCGCGCGCCGCCGATTCCCTGCTCAAGAAGATCGACGACCATTCCATCTGGCTCTCGATATTCCCCAAAGATTTCGCCGACAAGCCCCACTCCCGCGCCCAGCCGCTGCGCTGGTTCCGTCCGCGAATCGACAAGGCGATCTCTGTCAGCGACGTAAATTTAGTTTGCGCAACGCTATCAATGCGAGTATAAATTCTTCTTAATCTTACATATCAGAATTATTAGTATGATTTAAGTCGTACTGTGATTTTTTCCCTCGTTAATCATTGAGGAGAAGCAAATGAACAAGTACGCAGGAAAAGCACGAATCGGCGTGATCGCAATCCTCGGCGCGGCCGCGTTGGCGATCGTCGGCCTTCATCGTTCTTCAGGGCGCGCATATAGCGCGACGTCCACCCCGACGCCGGCTGGCCCGACGCTCTTCGTTACCGACCGTTGCTCCGACGCCGTGACCGCTTATCCCGCCACGAGCAACGGCGACGCCTCCCCGCTGGCCCCCGCGCCTCCCGGCCTCAGCCGGCCTTGGGGTGTGGTCATTGACGCGAGTGGGAACATTTACGCCGCCAACTCCTGCAACGGCACGATCACCATTTACGCCAAGGGGAGCAACGGCCCGGATGCCGCTCCCATCGCCATCATCGGCGGGAGCAACACGCGGCTGTACGAGCCGGAAGGCATCGCGCTGGATTCCAGCCGCAACATCTATGTGGCGGACGCAGGCGCGGCCAGCGTGTTTGTCTATCCGGCACTGGGAGGCAGCACCGGGCTGCTCAACGAGACCCCCACCGCCACCATCAGCGGCAGCAACACCGGCCTGGAAGGACCATACGGCATCGCGCTGGATTCCAGCGGCGAAATCTATGTGACGGATGACGGCGCCACGAGCGTGTTTGTCTATCCGAAGCTGGGAAGCAGCACCGGGCTGCTCAACGAGGCCCCCACCGCGACCATCGGCGGGAGCAACACCGGCCTGACCAGCCCATACGGCATCGCGCTGGATTCCAGCGGCGAAATCTATGTGACGGACGATGGCGCCACGAGCGTGTTTGTCTATCCGAAGCTGGGAGCAGCACCGGGCTGCTCAACGAGGCCCCCACCGCGACCATCAGCGGGAGCAACACGGGCCTGTACGACCCACAAGGCATCGCGCTGGATTCCAGCGGCAACATCTACGTGGCTAACGGGGGCTCCAGCACAGCCCCCGACAGCGTGTTTGTCTATCCGCCGCTGGGAAGCAGCACCGGGCAACTCAACGAGGCCCCCACCGCCAGCATTTATGGGAGCAAACCGGGCCTGAAGAGCCCAAACGGCGTCGCGCTTGATTCCAGCAAGAACATCTATGTGGCAAATGGCGGGAGCGGGGTAACGGTCTATCCGCCGCTGGGAAGCAGCACCGGGCAGCTCAACGAGGCCCCTAGCACTGCCATCAGTACGACCATGACCACCGGCGTGCACAACCCATACGGCATCGCGCTGGATTCCAGCGGCAACATCTATGTGGCGAGCCAGCACGTTCATAGCTCCACCAACGTGAGTACCTCCGGCGTGCTTGTCTATCCGGCCGGGAGCAACGGCAATGCCGCCCCAATCGCGACCATCAGCGGTGACAGCACCGGCCTGTACGAGCCAGAAGGCATCGCACTGGATTCCACCGGCAACATCTATGTAGCGGATGACGGTGACTCCAATGCGTCCCCCCAGGTCCCAGCCAGCGTGTTCGTCTTTCCGGCGCTGGGAGGCAGCACGGGACTGCTCGACGAGGCCCCCAGCGCCATCATCAGCGGCGACAACACCGGACTGAGCTACCCGGTCGGAATCGCGCTGGATTCCAGCGGCAACATACATGTGGCAGACTACGGCAGCATTTCAGGCGGTGGCTCCATGCCCGCCAGCGTGTTTGTCTTTCCTTCCTTGGCGAGCCTCCCCAGCCAGCCCGATTATCCCAACGTGACGCCCAGCATCACCATCAGCGGGACCAACACCGACTTGACCGCTCCGGAAGGCATTGCGCTGGATTCCAGCGGCAACATCTATGTGGCGGACGGCTATGTCGCCAGCGTGTTTGTCTTTCCTCCCTTGGCGAGCCTCCCCAGCCAGCCCGGTTATCCCAACGTGACGCCCAGCGCTACGATCGGCGGGAGCAATACCCTCCTGGAATCGCCAGAAGGCATCGCGCTGGATTCCGGCCGCAACATCTATGTGGCGGATGAGTACGCCGCCAGCGTCTTTGTCTATCCGGCGCTGGCAGTCAGCGGCACGGGGCAGCTCAACGAGTCCCCCAGCGCCACCATAAGCGGTCCACTCACAGAACTGGGTTCGCCTATGTTCATAGCCATCCAGCCGGGGGCTGCCACGCCGACACCGACCGCAACGTCAACTGCGACCCCAACCCCGACGTGCGGTGGAGGTGATTACGTCTGTAGCACGCCGACGCACACCCCATCCGTAACCGCGACTGCTACCGCTACCGCAACCGCTACGGCGACAGCTACTGCCACGGCTACCGCGACCGCGACGGCAACCAAGACGGCCACGCCGACGGTAACTGCGACGGGGGTGACTCCTACTGCGACTCCTACAGCCACTGCAACGGCGACGCCCACAGTGACGCCGACCGCCACCGCTACTCCGACGACCACGCTGAGCGCGGCCCCGGCGAAGATCAGCTTCGGCAGCGTCGATGCGACCGGGACCAGCAAGCCCAAGAAAGTGACGCTAACCAACAAGGGTGCGATCGCGGCGGTGATCGGATCGGTGACCGCGACGCCGCCATTCGCAATCGCCAGCGTCGCCGACACCTGCTCGGATAAGAGCATCGCGGTGAAGAAGAAGTGCTCGTTCGAGGTGGAGTTCTCGCCGGCCACTCCCGGCGCCGTGACCGACGGGTCGATCGACGTGACCTACAACGGCGCCAATCCGACGGTGAGTCTCAGTGGCACTGGAATCGCGGTAACGCTGAAAGCGCCGTCCAAGGAGACGTTCTCGCCGGTGGCGGCAGGCGGGACAGGTAAGCCAAAGGCGATCAAGATCTCGAATCCCGCAACCGTGAGCGTAAACCTGGGCACTACCAGCATCGGCGGCAGCGATCCAACCGCGTTCACGTTAATGGCCAACAGCTGCACGGGCACGCTGGCGGCTAAAGCTAACTGCACGATCACGATGGAGTTCACGCCGGGGAGCGGCGCGACCGGGGCGCAGTCGGCGAAGGTGGGTTTCAGCTATACCTACGGCGCGAACGACGGCAGCGTCTCGATCCCGATCTCGGGTACCGTCAAGTAGATCGAAGCTGGCGGCGCTCAGTGTCACGGCGAGCCCCGACCTACTCCGCCGCCGCCCTCTCTCGCGCCATCATTGCCGAATCGCGCCGCATTCCCACCACGCAGAGGATTACAAATCCCCCGATGGCATTTATCCGGCGATCACGCGGCTAATCTTGGCCTGACTTGGCCCGAAACGAGCGCCCAAACCGCCCGGTTCAGCCGCCACCACCCGCTACCCGATGCGCGCGTAATTTTCGGGCCGATTTCCGCCCGGGAGCCGAGACGTGTCGCCCCGACGCTGGGCCACTCGGCCATTCAGCGCGCTCCGGGGTTCTTGGTGGGCCGTTGGGAGACTCGAACTCCAGACCCGCTGATTAAGAGTGAGCCTCGGGGAGATTGCCATCGATCACGACGCAACAACATCCGTGCAAAACGGGGAGTTTGTTAGAATCGAGGTCGGCGGTGATCCGCCCTGTTTGGTCGTGATCGGCAGTCGTTTGGCAGCGATTTTCATCACACCGACCCGGGCGCGAGGTCAACCTCGCGATGGCTTCATGCGCGTTTTTCCAACTGAACCGCAAGGGCGCGAAATATCTGAGCTACACGCTGGTGCTCTACGACCACTGGCCGTCGCGGCGGACGGCGGAGAAGCTGGACGCCAAGGTCTGCGCGAATTACCTCGTCTACCGCCGCAATTTCCGCGTCTGATAAGCGCAACGCATTCATGCTGGTCGTGAAAGCAAATGGGAGCGCCGCTACGCGCGTCTATGCGACCTGCTAGGGTGGGGGCTGGGTCCATGTATGAGAACTCCGGTTTTAACGGCGAAAACATTGAATCGCTGGAGGTTGGGCTATGTTCAAGACGCGGATCACCGAACTGTTCGGGATTGAATATCCGATCGTTTCCGCTGCAATGGGAGGAGTGTCGCTCGCCGAGCTTGCCGGCGCGGTCTCCGAGGCGGGCGGACTCGGGACGTTGGCGCTGGTGGGGCTGAATCCCGAGACAATCCAGAACGAAATATCCAGGGCGCGAAGGATCACGAAGAAGCCGCTTGCCGTCAATCTGCTGGTTCCGTTCCTTACGCCAGGCGTGGTCGAGACCCTGCTGAAGGAACCGATCCAGGCGATCACGTTCTTTTGGGGCGACCCCGCCGAGCATGTTCCGCAGGTGAAGAAGGCGGGAATGAAAGTGATCTGGCAATGCGGCTCGGTCGCAGAGGCGGTTGCCGCCAAAGACGCCGGCGCCGACGTGATCATGGTGCAGGGCTTCGAGGCTGGCGGCCATGTGCGCGGGACCACAACTTCGCTTGCCCTGATCCCTGCCGCGCGTGACGCGATCGGCCCCAATCTCCCGCTGCTGGCGTCGGGAGGATTCGCCGACGGCCGTGGGCTCGCTGCTGCGCTTGCGCTTGGCGCGGACGGCGCAGCGTTCGGTACGCGCTTTTTGGCGTCGAATGAAGCGGCTGCTCATTCCATTTACAAACAGCGGGTCCTGGATGCCCAGGCCGAGGAGACGATCCATACCGAGCTATTCGACATCGGATGGCCCAAGGCGCCTCATCGCGTGCTCCGCACCAAGGTCGTCGAAGAATGGGAGCGCGCGGGACGTCCCGAGAGCGGCAAGCGCCCGGGCGAAGGGCAGGTCATCGGATCATATAAACGTCCCGGCGCTGACGTTCCGCTGGTCAAATATTCGGTGATGACACCTTCGGACCGTATCGAAGGCGATGTCGAGCAATTGCCGTTTTACGCGGGAATGTCGGTCAGCATGGTTCACGACATCATGCCCGCCGCCGGGATCGTGCGGCAGATAGCGGCCGAAGCGCGCGAAGTGATCGCCGGCAGGCTCGCCTCGATGGTGAAGTAGGTTGGCAGCCGGGTTGCGAAGTGGCAATTTCCGCGTCTGATAGCCCGCCAGACGCGAAACCAGCTTTCCCACTTCTCCCCGCGCCGCTGGGAACACCGTGTGAACAAAACCAGTGTGGAACCTTGCACAGAGAGGTCCCGACGATGCCGATGTCGCTCGAATAGTGCGCCCGGGATGGGGCACTGACGATCGGTTCTTGGGCCCCTCCGGGCCGACGTGTGCCAACGAAACCGCTGAGTGCGCGTTCATGCGCCAGGTAGGCTGAGTCGGGCCGACACTGCGAGGAACTCCCCAACCCTCGCCAGCATCGGCTGTGCGCTTCGCGAAACTCATTCGATTTATACCGAGGTCCGGCAGCCCTATTTTCAACCTGTCATTGGTAGATCACGGGTTGGCTCGAGTGCAACGTCCCGCATCGACCTTGCGTACCAGCTTTCGCCCCGACGGGGTAGTTTCGGGAATATTGCGACCGGCTGGCGAAGCAGCCTGCAAAAGGAACGGGCCAGCATAAGTGCCAGCCCGCCGCCGGCTGGTGAAAGGGGGGCCAACACCAGCCAGCGCCCCCCATTTACCAAATTGCCGCGCGAGCGTCTATTGGCGCCGAAATTACGATAGTGTCTCGGTCATGGAAGGAACAGCAGACATGAAGAACACGCGCGTAGGTGATCCAGACGTTTGCGGTCAGCGATCCACCGGGATGACCTGGATCCTGTTCGCGTTTCCCGTTTCGGTCGCTCTGTGGCATGGAGAGTGAGAAGGGCCACGCTTGGATGAAGAATTATGCAAAACCACCACGTCCCGGCCGAGCGGTACAGAGACCGGAGAGTTTTGAACTGTCACGTGAACGCCATAAAAACCCGGGATTCCAATCAGGGAGGAAGGTGCGATGAGCGGAAGTCCTAGCGGTGCGAAGCCGCGCGGCGCGAGGAAAGTGTCCAGACGCGCATTCCTGGGCGGCGCTGCCGCCGGCGCGGCAGGCGCATGGGCCGTCTCCCACGGCCTTGAACAGCTCGGCGACGATCCGGCGAAACCGCCGCAACTGTACGAATACTTCCTCGACAATTTCTGGTTCGAGGCGGCCGACCTTGAACACCAGCAGATAAACGCTCCCCTCAAGGGCAGCCACAAGGCCGATATCGTCATTGTCGGCGGCGGCTTCACCGGGCTTTCCTCCGCGTACCATCTAAGCCGCAGATTTCCCAACAAGCACATCGTGCTGCTCGAAGGCGCCTGCTGCGGATACGGCGCCAGCGGCCGCAACGGGGGCTTCTGCGACGCAGGCTTCTCCGGACTGATGCCGTGGGTGGACAAGGTAGGCCCGGAGCTCGGCCGCAAGGCCTTCGACGCGAGCCTCTACGGCATCGGACATATCAAGCGGCTGGTGGCGGAACACGGCGTGGTCTGCGACTTCGAGGAAAACGGCGTGCTCGAAGCCGCCATCGACCAGGAGCAAGCCGCTCAGCTTGAGCACCAGCTTCAGAGCTACAAGTCGATGGGGCTGAACGCCGCGCTGCTGCAGGGCAAGGAGCTCGAGGCCGAAATCAGATCGCCGCGCTACCTCGCCGCCCTCAAGTTTCCGTACGGCGGTATTCTCAACCCGGCGAAGCTGGCGCGCGGCATCAAGCCTTTGGTCGAGCGCGCTGGCGTCGAGGTTCGCGAGCGGACCCTGGTGATGCGCGTGACTCCGGGCAAGGTGCACCGCGTGGAGACTGAAATGGGCGACATCAGCGCACCCGTGCTGGTGCTCGCCCTCAACGGATACTCCCCGAGGCTCGGTTTCTTCCCCGATCGCGTGTTGCCGCTTTGCAGCTATGTGATCGCCACCGAGCCGTTGACCAAGGCGCAGTGGGAATCGATAGGCTGGAAGGGCCGCCAAGGCCTCTCCGACCTGCGGGTGCTCTTCGACTACCAGCGTCCGACCGCGGACGGGCGCATCGTGATCGGCGGTTCGGACGCGCCCTACTTCGCCGGCGACGCGCCGAGTTCCGGCAACTACCGGCCGGCGCTGGAATTACTCACCCGCAGCCTGTTCACGACGTTTCCGCAGCTGGAAGGACTGCGAATCGATCATGCATGGGGCGGCACGATGGGCTTCACGATGGATTTCACGCCGTCGGTAGGCGTGATGGGAGATCACAAGAACATCTTCTATGGAGTCGCCTACAACGGCGAAGGCGTAGCATTCACGCAGACCGCGGGACGCATCATCTCCGAACTGATTGCGGGCGAGCAAAGCGAATTCACCGAATTGTTCGTGGTGAATCACAAGATGCCCTATCTCGGCCCCGCCAGCCTTCGCGTCGTGGTCGAAAAGCTCTACAGGTGGTACCTGATGCGCAACGCCGGCAGAACTGTGCGCTGAGCTTTCAAGCGTCGCCGTTGCGCCCGCTACGACTGGCGGCGGTCGCACGCGCGTGCGACCGATCGATCGCTGAGGGCGTACCGCTCGCAACAGTTCTTCGCAACGATCCCGAGCTGCGGCCGCACCTGACCGACGCCGAGATTGATCGACTTACCAGTCCGGCCTTATACGTCGGATCGGCCGGAGCTTTCGTCGATCGAGTCGTCGCCCGGGTCGCCGCGCTCGGCTAGCGGCACTTCGTAAGGAATCAGGGGCCTTCAATGGCAAGCGATTCACCGCACGACCCTCCTTTTCGCGCCGACCACGTCGGCAGTCTGCTGCGGCCGCCCGAATTGCTGAAAGCTCGCAGCGAGCGCGCCGCCGGCAAAATCTCCGCCGAGGAGTTGCGCGCGGTTGAAGACTCATCAATTCGCGAGGCGGTCGCGTTTCAGGAAGGAGTCGGGCTTCAGTCGATTACCGACGGCGAATACCGCCGCGAGATTTTCTATTCCGATTTTTATTTCCGCGGCCTCGGCGGCGGCACGGTCGCCTACGATCCATCGTCGATCGACGAAGTCTATTTCATCGACCGCGAAGGCCATAAGCTTCCTCTCCTGGTTCCGCGCGTGCAGGCGCGGATGCGCTGGCACGGTCCGATCCACGTGGACGACTTCAAATTTCTTCGCGCGGCTACGTCGCACACGCCTAAGATAACGATTCCATCGCCGACCATCATCCATTTCCGCGCCGGCCGCCAAAATATCAGCAAGGACGCGTATCCCGACCTTGATCTTTTCTGGGACGATATCGTCGATGCATTCCACCGGGAATTGAAGGTGCTTGCCGACGCTGGTTGCAGGTACGTGCAGATCGACGAAACCACGCTCGCGTCACTGAGCGACAATCGAATCTGGGAGTCCTTGCGAAAGCGTGGCGATGACGCGCGCACGCTGTTGCTCGATACGTATCCCGAGGTGATGAACCGTGCGTTTGCGGGCCGCCCTGCGGCGTTGCATCTCGCGATGCATATCTGCCGGGGAAATAATCAGAGTCATTGGAGCGCCGAGGGTGGCTATGACCTGGTAGCGGATACACTATTCAACAAGATCGACGTTGACTCCTATTTTCTGGAATATGACACGCCGCGTGCGGGAACTTTCGAACCGCTGCGGCTGGCGCCAAAAAATAAAACCGTGGTGCTCGGACTCGTCTCGAGCAAATTTCCAGAACTCGAATCGAAGGATTCGCTCAAGCGCCGGATCGACGAGGCCTCTAAATTCATCGGACTCGACCAACTCTCGATAAGCCCGCAATGCGGATTTGCGAGTACCGCGCCCGGCAATCGCATTTCAGCGGCCGATCAGCGCGCGAAGCTCAAGCTGGTGGTTGAAGTCGCAAGGGAAGTTTGGGGTTAGAGTCGGGCAGATCCGCTGACACAGCGAGCTTCGATCTGTTCGGCGATCACAAGGCCCATCGGCGCCAATCGTTCTCATCGTTCTCGATCGCGATCGAAACCGACTGCCGAGTGGATCGCCGGGCAGGTGAGTCCGCCGGATGGCTCCCGGTCCCGCCGCGTGACCAGTGGACTCGCAACCGCTATCATCTGAACCGGGACATCTCAGGTCCGCCGAAGGAGTCGAGCACAGGCTCACAACTCTGGCGATTCTCTTATGGACGATTCTACAAAAACTCAGCCGGTTGAGAGCCGCGCGGCAAAGACGCTGCGCGAGGTCTTTCAATCAGGGCGGCCGCTGACCTACATCCGCTCCGCGGAAGAGCAGCGAATCGCAAGGGTGCTGCGCGAGGTCGGCCGGGCGCTGCACCCGTCCAAACCGGTGCCCGTTTGGACCTGGAGCCTGACGGAAGGATTGTTGCGCGATGATGGAGTGGCCGAGGCCGGCACGCTCAATCCTCGCGATGCTCTGGACTTCATCGCCGCCCACAAGGACGCCGCCATCTTCCATCTCAAGGACTTTCACGAGCCGCTGCGCGAATCTCCGGAGATCCGGCGCCGTCTTCGAGACCTGTACGAAAGCTGTCTGGATCAACGGAAGTTCGTCGTCATAAGTTCGCCGGTGCGATTCATTCCTGAGGAAGTCGAGCGTGACCTTTTGTATCTCGAGTTGCGGCCGCCCGATCTCATCGAACTGGTCGAGTGTCTGCGGAGCGAGGCTGAGCAACTCTCGGCGCCCGGCGTGAGCACCGACGTGAGCGAGGCAACGCTCTACCAACTCGCGCGCGCCCTGCAGGGAGTCACGCTCCAGGAGGCGCGCCACGCGGTGCGCCGCGCGCTGGCCACGGGTCGAAGCCTTGGCGTCGAGTCGTTACCAGCCCTGCTCGAGGAAAAGCGGCTGCTGGTCAACCGCGGCGGCGTCATCGAGTTTATTGCCGACAGCACGAGCATCGGGGAAGTCGGCGGCCTGGAGAAGCTCAAGCAGTGGCTGGTGGAGCGGCAGAAACTGTTTCAACTGCGCGAGAGCCTGAGCACTGACATAGTGCCCAAGGGCGTCCTCGTCATGGGCATCCCGGGCTGCGGCAAGAGCCTGTGCGTCAAAGCTATCGCCTCGCACTTCGAGCTTCCTCTCTATCGCATCGACATGATCGAGGTCTTCTCCGGCCGGCATGGTGAGCCCGAGGGAGCATTCGTCCAAGCCTGCAAGATGCTCGAGGATATGGCGCCCGCGGTGGTTTGGTTCGACGAGATTGAAATGGGGATTACATCGGGGGATCCGGGCGGCGAGCAGGGGAGGATCTTCGCCTTCTTTCTGACTTGGATGCAGGAGAAGACGCGCGGGCTCTTTGTCGCCGCCACCGCAAACCGAATCGACCTTTTGCCCGCCGAGATGATTCGCAAAGGACGTTTCGACGAGGTCTTCTTCGTTGACCTGCCGCTGATTGCCGAGCGGGTCGATATATTGAAGATTCATCTCGAACGCCGGGGAATGGATGCGGCCAAGTTCGATCTGGAACGATTGGCGGCCTATACGAAAGGCTGGACCGGTGCCGAGATCGAGCAGACGGTCGTATCGGCGCTGACCAAGGCGCGGCTGAAGGACCGTGAGGTTACCGAGCAGGATCTCTTCCTGGCCGCCGGTGAGCTGGTTCCGCTGGCGCGCACCATGAAGGAACAGATCAATCACATTCGCACTTGGGCGTTCGAGCGCGCGGTCCGCGCATCTCCCGTCCTCAGCGGCGGGTAATGCCATACGCAAATAAAGTTGACGGCTGAACGACAAAACCGGGGAGATAAGATGCCACAGAATCTTCGCAGCAAGCTGACAACAGAGGGCGTTCAACGTTCGCCGAACAGGGCGATGCTGCGCGCCGTTGGCTTCACCGACACTGACTTCGAGAAGCCAATCATTGGTGTCGCCAACGCGTACAGCACGATCACCCCGTGCAACATCAGTCTGAACGTACTCGCGCAGCGAGCACAGACTGCGCTCAAGACGGCGGGCGCGATGCCTCAGGTGTTCGGAACGATCACGGTGAGCGACGGCATAGCGATGGGCACTGAGGGGATGAAGTATTCCCTGGTCTCGCGCGAGGTGATCGCCGACTCGATCGAGACAGCATGCAGCGCTCAGTCGATGGATGGCGTGGTGGCGATCGGCGGATGCGACAAGAACATGCCGGGCGCGATGATGGCGATCGCGCGGATGAACATCCCGGCCATTTTCGTATACGGCGGAACGATTAAGCCGGGCCATTACAACGGCCGCGACCTGACGATAGTGAGCGCCTTCGAAGCAGTTGGGGAATTCAGCGCTCACAAGATCGATGAGAGAGAATTGCTCGAGGTCGAGCGGCGCGCGTGTCCGGGCGCGGGTTCCTGCGGCGGGATGTACACGGCCAACACAATGTCGTCGGCGATCGAGGCGATGGGCATGAGTCTGCCGTACTCGTCGACGATGGCGGCCGAAGATGCCGAAAAGGCCGACAGCGCCGCGAAATCGGCGGAAGCCGTCGTGCAAGCGGTCCGCACGCAACTACTGCCGCGCCAGATCATGACGCGCAACGCCTTCGAGAATGCGATCTCGGTGGTGATGGCAGTTGGAGGATCGACGAACGCCGTACTGCATCTACTCGCGATGGCTCACGCAGCTGAAGTACCGCTGACTATCGACGACTTCGAGACAATTCGTCAGCGGGTGCCGGTGCTGTGCGACCTGAAGCCGTCGGGGCCATACGTCGCGACGGACTTGCACCGCGCCGGCGGTATCCCGCAGGTGATGAAGATGCTCTTGAACCGCGGGCTTCTGCATGGCGAAGCGATTACCATTACCGGAAAGACCATTGCGGAGAATCTGGCTAAAGTCCCTGATGCGCCGCGCGTGGACCAGGCGGTTATCCATCAGTGGGATAAGCCGGTCTATCCGCAGGGCCATCTGGCAATCATGAGAGGCAACCTGGCGACCGAGGGCGCGGTCGCAAAGATCACCGGGATCAAAAGCCATCAGATCACGGGACCGGCGCGAGTATTCGAATGCGAGGAGGAGTGTCTGAGTTCGATCCTCGCGGGAAAGATTAAAGCCGGCGACGTGCTCGTAATACGTTACGAAGGGCCGAAGGGCGGTCCTGGGATGCGCGAGATGCTGTCGCCAACGTCGGCGATTATCGGCGCCGGGCTGGGCGACGCGGTCGGCCTGATAACCGACGGCCGTTTCTCGGGCGGCACCTACGGTTTGGTCGTGGGACACGTCGCCCCCGAAGCACAGGTTGGCGGACTGATCGCGCTGGTGCACGAAGGTGATTCGATCACGATTGATGCGAACAAACACCTGCTCACTTTGAATGTTCCCGACCCGGAGATCGCGGGGCGCCGGTCTGAATGGCGCGCGCCCGCGCCTCGGTACACCCGAGGCGTGCTGGCGAAGTACGCCGCTCAGGTGTCATCCAGCAGCGTCGGCGCAGTAACGGACTAGCCGCGGCTTCGCCGCCCGCGCGTGTGGTCGGCAAGGGTCAATTGAACGCCCTCCCGCTGCGAAGGTCAGACTGCGACTGGCGCGATTCTGACTGATCGAACAGAGGCGAAAAGAGCAGTTTATACCACCGGTAGTGGTTTTGGGACGGGCTCCCCTCTATGGGTAGCTTCGTTCCGTCAAAATTCATTTTTCGCCAAAGCGCGCGTCGGCCGATTTCGGGCGAGTCGGGCGAGTATGGGGTATCCTGACGGTTGTCCATACCGGACACATAGCACAACAAATCCGGCGGGGGCAGGCTGAATAGTTCATCCCCAAAGCCATGAGAGATCGGATATCTCTTGTCCTACCGGATTCCAGGACAGAACAAACAGAAGAAGCGATGACCAACGCTAGTCGTGCGGCCTATCAAGGCTTAGCCGAGCGATCTGAGCGGGTCGGGCGAACTCCACCGCCATGCACACTATTTCTCAGCAAGCGCCACTCAGGTGCGAGCTGTGCCCGGTTGGCGCCGGGGAAATGATCCATATCCCGCATATGCGGCTTTCGCGCCGAGATCTTCGGCGATCTTGAGTAGCCGATTGTACTTGGCCACGCGCTCACCGCGGCAGGCCGACCCGGTTTTGATTTGTCCGGCGGCGGTCGAGACTGCGAAATCCGCGATGGTAGTGTCCGTGGTCTCGCCGGAGCGATGAGAGATCACGCAGGTGTATCCGGCTTCTCGCGCGACGCGGATGGCCTCGAGCGTTTCGGTGAGGGTCCCGATTTGGTTCAGCTTGATGAGCACGGAGTTTGCGACATGCTTGGCGATCGCGCGGCGGATCATGGCCGGGTTGGTTACCAAGATGTCGTCGCCGACGAGTTGGACGCGAGATCCGAGCTCGCGCGTCAGCTGTTCCCATCCGGCCCAGTCGTCCTCAGCCAGTCCATCTTCCAGCGAGATGATTGGATAGCGGCTGATCCAATCGGAGTAAAGTTTGGTCATGGCTTCGGCGTCGCGCGACTTTCCATCGGAGCGCGCGAAGACGTATTTCCCATTTTCGTAGAACTCGCTGGACGCAGGATCAAGCGCGATCCAGGCGTCCTCGCCCGGACGATAGCCCGCTTTCACGATCGCTTGCAGGATCAATTCAATCGGCTCCTCGTTGGTGCGCAGACTGGGAGCGAAGCCGCCCTCGTCGCCGACGGTGGTGGAATAGCCGCGCGCCTTGAGCACGGCGGCCAGTGCGTGAAATATCTCGGCTCCCATCCGCAAGGCCTCGGCAAAGTTCGGAGCACCGACGGGTACAATCATGTACTCCTGGAAATCGACACCTGATTCCGCATGCCTGCCGCCATTTAGGATGTTCAGCATCGGCACGGGCAAAAGGTGTGCGTCGGGTGCGAGATAGCGATAGAGCGGAAGCCCGCGCGCCGCCGCCGCCGCGTGCGCTGCGGCGAGCGAGACGCCGAGGATTGCGTTGGCGCCGAGCCGTGACTTGTTCTCGGTTCCGTCCAGGTCGATTAATGCGCGATCGAGATCGGCCTGAGCGGCGGCGTCGAGGCCTCGAACGCGCGGTCCGATGATTTCACAGACGTTGGTGACTGCCTTGAGAACACCCTTGCCACCGTAGCGGCGCGAATCGCCGTCGCGCAGTTCGCAAGCCTCGTGCGACCCGGTGGACGCTCCGGACGGGATCGCAGTGAGGCCGAGTGAGCCGTCCTGCAGTCGGACCTCCACCTCGACAGTCGGGTTCCCGCGGGAATCGAGAATCTCTCTGGCATGAACAGCGGCGATTGCAGTTGACGCTTCCACTATGGCCTCCGGACCCTTCAATTCCTGCGAAATTTATGGGGCGGTTCTTGACTCACTGGGCTCGTCGAACCCTGCATATTAGGCGCAATCGGCGATGGGGTTCCACCGCCAACCGCTCCCGCTTGAGGGCGCTGCGCGCTAGCCGCGTCGCGGTTGACTGAAGAGGATGGACTGCTAGAGTTAGCGAAGACTGGTGATGGGGTTCACCAAAACCGCTCTGCTCTGAGCAGGGCTGACGACCCCTACCGAGGCCGTAAGGCCGGTAGGGGTTTTTGTTTATATCCCTACGGGACATTCGGTGGCGCGACACGAGCGGCGATCGAAATAGCGCTCGCGCGAACATATTAGCGCCGCACGCGAGCAGTGCGATGGAGGCAGTCGAATGCAGAATGTCTGGTTCGTAGCATCGGTTTGGATGGGGATAGCGTTCCTTGCAAGCCTGATCTCGATTCGTTTGGGCGTGTCGGTGGCGTTGGTCGAAATTCTGCTCGGCGTCGCGGCGGGCAATGCTTTTCATATTCAGTCGAACGACTGGATCAGTTTCCTTGCCACCTTCGGCGCCGTCTTGCTCACGTTCCTGGCCGGAGCGGAAATCGACCCCGAATCGCTTCGTTCACATTTAAAACAGAGCATGGCCATCGGCGTCATTGCATTCCTCATCCCGTTCCTCGGGGTCCTGGCGTTCGCGTACTGGGTAGCTGGCTGGACGTATCACGAGGCGCTCATCGCAGGTATAGCTCTGTCCACGACCTCGGTTGCGGTGGTGTACGCCGTGCTGGTTGAGAGCGGGCTGAACCGAACTGAGCTTGGCAAGATGATACTCGCGGCTTGTTTCATCAACGACTTCGGAACCGTGCTGGCGCTGGGAGTGTTCTTCGCGAATTTCAATCGCTGGATGGTGTTGTTCGTGGTGCTGATGACAGTGATGCTTTGTCTTCTGCCGTCGTGTACGCGCTGGATTATCAAAAGTTTGGGCGCGACTCGCGTGAGCGAGCCGGAAGTAAAATTTCTCTTCCTGGTTCTTTTCTTCCTGGGCGGCCTGGCCAAGGTGGCGAAGAGCGAGGCGGTCCTGCCGGCCTATCTGGCGGGGTTGGTCGTCGCCGGAGTTTTCCTGAACGACCGGGTGCTGGTAAACCGAATGCGGTCGATCGCGTTCACGATGCTAACGCCCTTCTACTTCATCAAGGCGGGTCTGTACGTTTCGCTGCCTGCCCTGATTCCGACGGCGGGGTTAGTCGTGGTTTTGCTGGGAATCAAAATGTTGACGAAATTTACGGGTGTATGGCCGCTCAGTTACGGCTTTGGCATACCGTCGCGCGAGCGCATGTACACGACCATGCTGATGTCCACGGGGCTGACCTTCGGCACCATCTCGGCGCTCTTCGGTCTCGAAAATCACATTATCTCGCAAGCTCAGTACACCGTGCTCGTGACCGTCGTGATTCTAAGCGCCGTGGTGCCGACTCTGATTGCCGAGCGCTTCTTCATGCCCGATACTGGCGCTGAGGCGGCCCGTGAAAAACACGCTCGACAGCCCGTTCGGGCCGCTAACGAATAGGAGAATGTCGCCAATGTACCGGAATATAGCCTGCGCGTTCGACGGCTCGGATTGCTCCAGACGGGCGCTAGACGTGGCGCTACATCTGGCGCGGGCCGACCAGCAGAAGCTGTGGATGATCTTCATCGAGGAAATGCCTCGTTATCCTGGCGCTCCGAGCGAGACTAACGAAGAGCTCGAGCGCGCGGATGCGATCTTCGATAAGCTTCGGGATGAAGCGCTCGATGCAGGCAAGAAGTGCGGTGTCGAGGTTGTCGCGGAAAAACGCGTGGGCCATCCCGCCCAAGCGCTCGTGCGCTACGTGAAAGATGCCGGCGTCGATCTCCTGGTGATGGGGCACACGGGACACTCGAAGCTGTGGGGTACGTTTCTGGGGACGACGGCCGACAAAGTTGTCAGCCACGCGACATGTTCGGTGCACGTCGTTCGATGAAAGATGCTGCGTCGAGAAAATGAGGCCAATGACTCCGGTTTCTGACGACCGATAGAGGCTCGCGTGGCAGTAGCGGCACGGGTAATCTAGCGCGCATGGGCAAAATCGAAGACCATCGGGCTCTGAGGGAACTCTACCCGGCGCCGGCCGCGCGCGCTTTGGCCAAGGCGCTCCCCGAGCTGGACGCGCATTGCATCCGCTTCATTGGGCTGTCGCCGTTCTGCGTGATCGGCTCGGCGTCGCCGAAGGGCGAGCCCGATCTTTCACCGCGTGGCGGCGCGCCCGGCTTTGCGACGGTGCATGACAGCCGCACGATTGTGCTTCCCGACCGGCCCGGCAATAACCGGCTCGATACGCTCTCGAAGCTCGCGGCCAATGGGCGCATCGCGCTGCTTTTCATGGTGCCGGGGATGGATGAGACGCTGCGCGTCTTCGGCATCGCGGAGATTGTGTCCGGCGCAGATTTTGGCGGCGATTTCGTGACCAATAGTCGAGCGCCGCAGACCGTGCTCAAGATTATGGTCGGCCAGGCGTTTTTTCAGTGCGGCAAGGCCCTGATGCGCGCGCAGTTATGGAACGAGGAATCCAAGCGCGATCGCAGCGCCATGCCGACAATGGGCGAGATCATGCGGGACCACACCGGGCACACGGATCACGTGGAAACGCAAGACGAGATGCTCATCCGCTATCGCAAGCAGCTCTAGTCGCGGTGCGAACGGCCGCACTCGAGCCTGGGATACCTGACACGCTAGGAGTTCGCGGCGCGGCTCTCGACCGAGAGAATCGAGCATGAGTCAGATGCTGACGGCATGAGTGGTCAAGGTTTTGAGGAACCCTCGTTGAGCAGCACCGAGACTGTACCGGGGTCGCTGCCATTCGCCACGATTAGGTCGGGCTTGCCGTCGCCGGTGAGGTCGGCCGTTGTCACCGAGATCGGTTCGCTACCCGTAGCATAGGACTGCTGGGCGGCGAAGGTGGGGATGGCCGCGCCCGCGGCGGTGAGGTTGAGCATCACCGAGACGGTGTTGCTGCCGTAATTCGCGACGATCAGGTCGGGCTTGCCGTCACCGTTTACGTCGGCCGCCGTCACCGA